>Ga0187819_10000681_pt1 | contig 17212 bp, 18 predicted proteins | sample NC_wetland_sal_i_15_FD_132411 | JGI IMG/M metagenome (GOLD analysis project Ga0187819, IMG submission 132411) | Wetland sediment microbial communities from Neuse River Estuary, North Carolina, USA - SO4_4 | ecosystem: Environmental > Aquatic > Freshwater > Wetlands > Sediment | place: USA...
CACCGCCGCCGACTGCTCACTGGTCACCGCCGCCGCGTTCCGCGCCGCCATCCGCAGCTCACCCGCCACCTCACCCAGCACCACCGACGCCGACCGCAACCGCACCAGCAACTCATCCCGATCACGGAGCATCCTGACCATAAACAACCCGAACCCGAACCCGGTCAGGACCGCCAGCGCGGCGGCGGCGATGCCGATGGCCAGGGCCTGGGCGGCCGACGAGCTGGCGGCGGCCGCGGACTCGGCCGCGTCGTGCGCCAGTAGGCTGCTCAGGGTGTTCAGCGGCGTGGTGATGGCGTTCTCGGTCCGGTCCAGCTGCTCGATCACCGCGAACTTGCGGGCCAGGCTCGCGGTCACGAAACGGCGGTCGTCCAGGAACGCCGCGAAGTAGCCGTCCTGCACAGCCGACGCGTCCGACCGCGCCTGCGCCTCCGCCGCGCTGCTCGTCGTCAGCGCCCCGGCCACCTGGTCGAACTGCGAATCCAGCGCCTGCGCGCTGGCCAATGCGGCCTTCGACCCCGTGGTCAGGTACTCGAACGTGCCGATCCGCTGCTCGGCGGTGATGGAGATGAGCTGCTGCGCGCGCTGGGCGTTCAGATCTGCCGCGCGGGCGTCCGCTGCATCGGAGATGGCCAGCTGGTACAAGATGATCGTCACGGCCACCGCCGCCGCGATCACCGCGACGATCACCACCCCGACCAGCGAGATCCGCTGCGCCGACCGGACTCTTTGCTGCCTCAGCATCACACCTGCCGCGAGCTTCCATTGGTAACAGTCAGTAGCAGCATAACGGCAGTCAGTGACGGGATGGTATTCTGTCAGCGCCGGTAAATAGAGATGTGTCCGGTACTGCTGGTGCAGTCGTTTGTCTGCCGGGGGGGACATGCGTTCCGATGAGCCAGGCCCGAGCCGGGGGCGGATCCTGCTGATCGACGACGACCGGGTGTTCGGCATCTGGGTGTCGCACGTGGTCGCCAAGCGCGGCGGCTACGAGTTCAGGCACATCATGGACCCCCTGACCGGCCTGCGCTGCGTCGAGACCGAGCCCTGGGACCTGGTGATCACCGACATGGAGATGCCGGGCATGACCGGGCTCGAGCTGATCGAACGGGTCCATCTCTGCGAGCCCGGGCTGCCCGTGGCCGTGATGACCGCACATGAGCACGCGTCGCTGCGCGGCCTCATCCCCGCCCAGCGCACGGTGGACGCGGAATTCCTGCACAAGCCCATGCCGGCCGACGACTTCCTGGCCAAGGTGGCCGCGCTCATCGCCCACGGCCAGGCCGCGCGCCGCGCGAAAGAGGGATAGGCCCAGGCCGGCGTCACCCCGCGGGGCGGATGGCGCCGATGGGGACGCCGGGCTGGTAGATGCTGTCGATACGGACGAAGGCGCCGGTGTACGGAGCGTCTACCATCATCCCGTTGCCGATGTAGATCCCGACGTGGTGGATGGTGGCGGGGTCCGCGTTGTTGGTGGCGTAGAACAGCAGGTCGCCGCGCTGCAGGTCGCCCAGGGGAATCTGCGGGCCGGATTGCCACTGGTACCCGGTCCAGTGCGCGAGCTGGACCCCCGCGCGCGCCCACGCGTCCATGGTCAGGCCCGAGCAGTCGTAGGAGTCGGGCCCGGCGCCCCCCCACTGGTACGGCTTGCCCAGCTGGGTGAGCGCCCAGTTGGCGGCGATGTCGCCCTGGGTCGAGCTCGCTCCGGATCCCAGCGCCCAGGAGGGGGCCTGGCTGGGCCCTTCCTGGGCGGCGGCCGCGGCGCGCGCGGCGGCGGCCGCCGCCTCGGCCGCGAGGGCGGCCCGCCTGGCCGCCTGCAGCGCCGCCACGTGCGCTTGCGAGGTGGCCAGCTGGTGGGCCAGCGTGTTCCGCTTGGCCCGGCTCGCCCGGACGAACGCGCCCTGCCTGGCCACGGCGGCCTGGATGGCCAGCTTGAGGTCGCGGGCCGCGCGCAGGTCGGCCTGCTGGGCCACCAGGAGGTCGTGGGCCTGGTTGCGGAACACCTTGGCCACCACGTCATTGGCCTGGCTCTCCGCCAGGGTGTCCGTTCCCCGCTGGGCGAGGACCTGGCCGAGTCCCACCTCGTTCAGGTAGCCCTGCGGGCCGTTGGCGTCACCGAGCATGGACGTCATCGAGTCGAAGCCGCCGCCGGATTCGAATTCCTCGGCCGCGAGGTCGGCGAGGCTTCGCTGGCTGGCGTTCCTGGCCCGCTGGGCGTACTTCAGCCTGGTCTGGGTCACCCGGTACGCGGCCGCGGCCCGCTGCTCGTCGACCTGGACCTCGTCGTACCGCTCGGTCAGCACCTCGGCCTGGGTCTGGAGTTGCGCGAGCGTCGCGGCCGCGGCGGAGAGCCGGCCCTGCTGGGCGCCGAGGGCCGCCCGCTGCTGCTTGACGCGGTTTTCCGCCGAGCTGATCTGCCCCGGGCTCGGCGGATTGGGGTTGCTGTCCAGCCGCCAGCTGGCCGGTACGACGGGCAGGGTGAGCACCGTGAGCAGGGCGCACGCGATGACGACCCGCAGGCTGGTCCGGCCGCGCAGCCGGGCCGCGATACTCCCTCTCAGGCGATGAGGTCCCCGTGAATTCCTCAATGCCTCAGCACCCCCAGTGTGCCTAGCTCCCAGTTCCCTCGCGTTTCTCTCCCGAGCTTTCGAGTGAATGACGGGCTTTACGGTAATCCCCGGATGTGGTATTGGTCTGGATGCCGCGCGGTGACCACGGAATGTGATCCCGAGCACATTGCACCCCGGGCAATGGTCCACACTTATAAGGCACGGCCAGGAACCGTCGCTGGCCGCCAGCAGGGAGGACCGGTGGAGGACGCCGACGCAGTGCTCAGGCGGGCACCGCTTTTTGATGGCCTCGATGAGGAAGGCGCGCGTGCGCTGCGGCGGCAGATCTCAGAAGTCAAGCTGTCCCGCGGCGAGCACCTGTTCCTCGAAGGCGAGGATGGCGACCGGCTCTACGTCGTGCTGGACGGCAAGATCAAGCTCACCCGCGCGGCCCCCGACGGCCGGGAGAACCTGCTGAGCGTGCTCGGGCCCGGCGAGATGTTCGGCGAGCTCTCGCTGTTCGACCCGCGGCCGCGGACGTCGACGGCCAGCGCCGTCACCGACGCCGCCGTGGCGGCCCTCGGCCACGACGAGCTGCGCCCGTGGCTGCGGGACCGGCCGGAAGTCTCCATGCACATGCTGCGGGCCCTGGCCAGGCGGCTGCGGCGGGCCAACGACGTGACGGCCGACCTCGTCTTCACCGACGTCCCGGGGCGGGTGGCCAAGAACCTGCTCGACCTGGCCGACCGGTTCGGCGAGCAGGAAAGCGACGGCCTGCACGTCCACCATGACCTGACCCAGGAGGAGCTGGCCCAGCTGGTCGGCGCCTCCCGGGAGACGGTCAACAAGGCGCTGGCCGACTTCGCGGCCCGCGGCTGGCTGCAGATCTCGGCGCGCTCGGTGCTCATCCTGGATACCGAGCGCCTGCGCAAGCGCGCCCGCTAAGGCGTCTCCTGGCCTGGGGGGCTCGTCCTCCCAGGGGGGTCTGGGGGGAAAGGTTTCCCCCCAGGATCGGGGGGATCCCCGGGGGGTCGCCCCCCCGGGGCGAGCAGCGAGCAAATACTCGAGCTGGGCGCGGACCGACCATTCGGCGGCGGGCCAGACGGCGGGATCCACGTCGGCGTAGACCATGGCCACGATCTCCGCAGGCGTCCGCGCGCCCGCGGCCAGGGCCGACCGGACCTGTTCCAGGCGCTCCGCCCGGTGTGCGAGGTAGTAATCCAGGGTCCCGATGGGGTCGGCGAGCATCGGGCCGTGCCCGGGCAGCAGCAGGCGCAGGTCCATGGCCCCGGCCAGCTCCCGCAGCTGCCCGAGCGTCCGGAGGTAGTCGCCGAGGTTGCCGTCGTGCGCGATGACCGTGGTGCCACGGCCCAGCACGGTATCCCCGGTGAACAGCGCGCCGTCCGCGGGCAGCAGCAGGCTGACGGAATCGGCGGAGTGACCGGGAGTCGCGATGACCCGCAGATCGCAGCCCGCCGCCGTGACGACGTCGCCGTCGCCGAAGCCCTCGGCGCCCAGCCTGCCCGCCGGATCGGCCGCCTGGATGGGCGCCCCGCTCAGCTCGGCCAGCCGGGCCGCCCCGGCGGAGTGATCGAGGTGCCCGTGCGTCAGCAGGATCCTGGCGATCCTGCGGTCGCCCGCGACCGCCTCGGCCCGGACCCGGCGCAGGTGCTGCTCATCGTCGGGCCCGGGGTCGATCACGACGACCGATGACGAGCCCGGCTCGGCGATGATCCAGGTATTCGTGCCGTCTAGGGTCATCGGCGACGGATTGGGCGCGAGCAGGCACGTGGCCCGCGGTGTCCGGTAGCCGTCGATGCTCACAGCGGGTACTTCGTCGCCTCGGGCAGGGCCAGCCACGCCCGCTCCTGCTCGACGACCACCCTGGGCAGCAGCGGGGTGATCACCCGGCGCTGGGCCAGGATGCTGGCGACGTCCTGGTGCCCCGCGAGCTCGGCCAGGGTCACGGCCGTCGGCGGCAGGAGCGTGATCTGCCCGGCCCGGGCGGCCTCCAGGGCCTGCGACGGCTTCAGCCAGGATCCCGAGACCGACTCCGCCGACTCGTGGTCGGGCCCGCCCGTCACCCGCGTCACCTGCCCAGATGGCATGGGGGAGGCGAAAAACCAGGTATCGAAGCGGCGCGGGGAGAACTCAGGCGTGACCCAGCGGGCCCACGGCGTGAGCAAGTCGGCGCGCAGGACCAGGCCGCGCCGGGCGAGCAGCTCGGCGAGCGAGCAAGACCCGTCGAGGAGGGCGCGCCGGTCGAGCGCCAGCGCCGCGCTGTCCTGCACCAGCTCGGTCGGCGAGGGCCCGGCGAGCAGGACGCCGGACTCCTCGAACGTTTCCCTGACCGCCGCGCAGACCAGGGCGCGCGCGCGGTCGGCCGACGTGTTGAGCCACGCGGCGAACTGATCCGGTGAGCGGCCCGCCCAGCCGACCTGCCCGTCGCTGTCGCGTTCGTCGACGGAACCGCCGGGGAACACGCAGGCGCCCGGCGCGAATTCCAGCGCGTCGGTCCGCTTCAGCAGGAACGCCTCCACGCCGGGGGCCTGGCGCAGCAGGATCACCGTCGCGGCGTCGCGGGGAACCGCCGGCGTCCGGCCCGTCGCGGCGAACTCTCGTGCGCGGTCGGCCAGCCCGCGCGGCACGCCGATCCGCCGCACCGCCGCCTGGTGTTCGTCCATCGCCACCGGTCAGTCGCGGACTTCGGCGATCAGCTCAACCTCCACCGGCGCGTCAAGCGGCAGCTCAGCCACGCCGATCGCGCTGCGGGCATGCCTGCCGTCCTCGCCGAACACCTCGATGAGCAGCTCGCTGGCCCCGTTGATGACCTGCGGCTGGCCGTTGAAGCCCGGCGCGCTCGCGACGAACCCGGTGACCTTCACGATGCGGCGGATCTCGTCGAGCCCGCCGGCCGCGCCCGCCGCCGCGGCGATCGCGTTCAGCGCGCAGGCCCGGGCCAGCCCGGCCGCTTCCGCCGCGGTGACCGCGTCGCCCACCTTGCCGGCGGCGAGCAGCTTACCGTCCACCACCGGCACCTGCCCGGAGACGTAGACGAACCCGCTGGTCCGCACCGCCGGCACGTACCCGGCCAGCGGAGTGGCGACCGGTGGCAGCGTGAGCCCCAGCGCGGCCAGCCGTTCGGTCGCGCTGGTCACGATTTCTCCCTCTTCAGGTAGGCGACGAGCTGCTCCGGGTTGGGGCCCGGGATCACCGCCACGAGCTCCCACCCGTCGTCACCCCAGTTGTCCAGGATCTGCTTGGTCGCGTGCACGAGCAACGGCACCGTCACGTACTCCCACTTTGACATGGACCGACCCTACGCCCGGTCCCCGTCCCTCCTTACGCCCCATCCCCATCGGCCAGCTCGTGGGCCACCGGCCGCAGCTCGGGGGCCATGACGCTCTCCACCTCGGGTAGCGGCGGGATGGGCGCCTCCTCGAGCTCGGGCACCTTGGGTCCGGAGATGGCCGCCTCCGCCGCCGCCACCTCGGCGTCGCCGAGGTCGTCCAGGTCCTCGATGGGCGCGGGCGGCGGGGCGGGCGGGCCGGGCGCCATCTTCTCGAAGAACCTGAGCAGCTCGACCGGGATCGGCATGACCAGGGTGCTGTTCCGCTCGCCCGCCACCTCGACCACGGTCTGGAGCAGCCGCAGCTGGAGCGCGGCCGGGTCGCGCGACATCACGCTGGCGGCGGCGGCGAGCCGCTTGGACGCCTGGTACTCACCGTCGGCCGTGATGATCCTGGCGCGGCGTTCCCGCTCGGCCTCGGCCTGCCGCGACATGGACCGCTTCATGCCCTCGGGCAGCGACACGTCCTTGATCTCCACCCGCTCGACCAGGATGCCCCACGGCTCATCGGTCAGCTTGTCGATGACCCGGCGCAGCTCCCGGTTCACCACCTCGCGCTCGGCCAGCAGCTGGTCCATCTCGGACTGGCCGATGATCGACCGCAGCGACGTCTGCGCCTGCTGGGACACGGCGAACATGTAGTTCTGCACGTTCACCACGGCCTTGATCGGGTCCACCACGCGGAAGTACACCACCGCGTCCACCCGGACGCTCACGTTGTCCCTCGTGATGCCCTCCTGCGCGGGCACCGCCATGGCCACGATCTGCTTGTTGACCTTCTGCATCCGGTCGCGGATCGGCACGATGACGTGCAGGCCGGGGGGCAGGGGCTCGGGCGAGACCCGCCCGAACCGGTAGACGATGCCCTCCTCGAACTGCTGCACCACCTTGATCGACCGGGTGGCGGCGATTATTGCGAGTATGACCACGATCACGATGACGGCAATCAATGCATCCACCGAGATCACCTCTCTTCCTAGCTCCCAGCGTAGTGATTAACGGATCACGCGCCAGCCACCGCTATCGAACCATTAGGTGCCCGCGCGGAGATAGCCTCCGTACCAGAGCACTACCGGAGGAATTATTCGGCATGACCACCAGGGACACCGACTGGGATGGCGTGCGGCTGCACGTGATCACGGGCAAGGGCGGGACCGGCAAGACCACGGTGGCGGCGGCCATGGCGCTAGCCCTGGCCACGGCCGGCCACAAGGTCCTGCTGATCGAGGTCGAGGGCAGGCAGGGCCTCGCCAGGCTCTTCGATCGTCCGCCGCTCCCGTACGAGGAGCGGAAGGTCGCGCTCGGCCTGGGCGCGCAGGGGACCGGGCAGGGCGGCGACGTGTACGCGCTCGCGGTCGACCCGGAGGGCGCGCTACTCGACTACCTGGGGATGTTCTACAACCTGCGCCGCACGGGCATGGCGCTGAACAGGCTCGGCGTGATGGACTTCGCGACCACCATCGCTCCCGGCCTGTCCGACGTCCTCGTGACGGGGAAGGCCACCGAGGCGGCCAGGCGGCGGGTGACCCGCGGCGGCGACCACGTGTACCACGCCGTCGTGATGGACGCCCCGCCCACGGGCCGGATCGGCCGTTTCCTTAACGTCAGCACGGAGGTCTCCGCGCTGGCCAAGGTGGGCCCGATCAAGACGCACGCCGACACCGTGGCCAAGGTGATCAGGTCGCCGCAGACGGCGGTGCACTTCGTCACCACCCTGGAGGAGATGCCGGTGCAGGAGACCCTGGACGGCATCGCCGAGCTGCACGAGCTCACCGGCGGCGCCATCCGGGCCGGCGGCATCATCGTGAACATGGCCCGCCCGGCCTTGCTGAGCAGCGCCGACCTGGCGGCGGCCGCCAGCGGAACCCTGGACGTCGCGGAACTCGCCATCGGCCTCAAGGCCGCCGGGATCAGCGAGAATCACGGGCTCGCCGCTGACCTCATGACCGAGCTCCGGGACCACGCGCTCCAGGTGGCCCTGCAGGACAAGGAACGGGACGAGCTGCTGACCGTGGGCGCCCCGCACTACGAGCTGCCGATGATCCCCGACGGAATCGACCTGGCGGGCCTGTACCAGCTGGCCGACGCGCTCAGGCAGCAAGGGGCGGCGTGACCATGGCCCCAGTCAGGCTCGACATGGACCGGATCATCGACGATCGCCGGACCAGGATCATCGTCTGCTGCGGCTCGGGCGGCGTCGGCAAGACCACGGCCGCGGCGGCGATCGGCTTGCGCGCCGCCGAGCGCGGGCGGCACACCTGCGTGCTGACCGTCGACCCGGCCCGGCGCCTGGCCCAGTCGATGGGCCTGACCTCGCTCGACAACACCCCTCGCCAGGTGGACGGCGTCGATACCGCCGGCGGCGGCAGCCTGCACGCGATGATGCTGGACATGAAGCGGACCTTCGACGAGATCGTGGAGGCTCACGCCGACCCGGACCGCGCGGCGCAGATCCTGGCTAACCCGTTCTACCAGTCGCTGTCGTCGAGTTTCGCCGGGACGCAGGAATACATGGCCATGGAGAAGCTCGGCCAGCTCAGGCACGCGGACGAGTGGGACCTCATCGTGGTCGACACCCCGCCGAGCCGGTCCGCGCTTGATTTCCTCGACGCCCCGCAGCGGCTCGGCCGGTTCCTCGACGGCAGGCTGATCCGGGTGCTCACGGCCCCGGCCAAGGCCGGGTTGTCGTACATGAAGGTGCTGAACACCGGGCTCGCCATGATCACCGGCACGCTGACCAAGATCCTCGGCACGCAGGTGCTCAGGGACGCGCAGACGTTCGTCACCGCGCTTGACACCATGTTCGGCGGCTTTCGCGAGCGGGCCGAGTCGACCTACCGGCTCCTGCAGGCCCCGGGGACCGCCTTCCTCGTCATCGCCGCGCCGGAACCGGACGCACTGCGGGAGGCGTCGTACTTCGTCGAGCGCCTCGATGCCGAGCGCATGCCACTGGCCGGGCTCATCCTCAACCGGGTGCACACCTCGCCCGCGGAACGGCTGAGCGCCGCGCGCAGCCTAGCCGCCGCCGAGACCCTGGAGATGCGCGACCGGCCGAACGGCGAACCCGTCCCGGGCCCGCAGCGCTACGCGCTCGCCGCCGCGGCGCTGCGGATACACGCGGAGCGGATGCACCTCGGGAAGCGGGAGCGGCGGCTCGCGGAGCACTTCACGTCGGCGCATCCGGCCATCCCGGTCGCCGAGGTAGGCGCCCAGCCCGAGGACGTGCACGACATCGACGGGCTCCGCGTGATCGGGGCGTTGCTGTCGGGGCAGGCTCCGTGAGCGAGCCAGCCGGTCCCGACCTGGATGATCGGGCTGAGTTAACCAGTGCGCCGCAGCGCGCTCAGCTGGCAACGAGCTCGTCGATGGACTGCCGCTCGTATTCGTCGCGGGCGCGCTCAAGCAGGTCGCGCCACGAGGTCACCTCGGGCCTGCGGCGCAGCAGTGCGCGCCGTTCCCGCTCGGTCATACCGCCCCAGACGCCGAATTCGATCCCGTTGTCGAGCGCATCCGCAAGGCACTCCGTGCGCACCGGGCATCCCCGGCAGATCAGCTTGGCGCGATTCTGCGCTGCCCCCTGGACGAACAGCTCGTCCGGGTCCGTTCCCTTGCATGCGGCGCGTGTGGTCCAGTCAGTGATCCACATGTGCCCACTCCTCTTGATCGTCGAGCCTGAGCGCTCAGACGGCCGTCTCGATAGGTTGCGATTCCCCGGGGCTGGTGCGTGCGGCCGCACCCCCACGGTTATCTGTTCGTGATCCTGAAACTTACGGAAGTCCGGACGTGCTGCCAAGACCCCGGCATGGCCATTTACCAAATAGTCCTGATGGGCTATATACAGGGGAGCGGTAGTTACTCACCGACACCAGCCGTACCCCTGTGTGACCCCTGCGTACTAGGCGCTTCGCGACGGTTACGCCCTAGATTCCGATTTCCCCAGCAGAATGGCGGGTTACCGGGCAACGCGGCGTACCCTTGGTCGCGTGCAGCGCGGAGAGACGTTCTTCACCCGGACCGGGGTGGTCGGACTCCTGGTCGTCTTCGCGGCCGTCGCCGGGGTGCTGGCCGCGGCCATGGTGGTCCCGCTGGTGGCGGCGACCGGAGTCCTGGTCAGGAACGAGGCCAACAAGTTCACCACGCTGTCGCTGAGCGCCCAGGGCCTCCCGCAGCGGTCGGAGATCCTGGACCGCGACGGCAACCTGCTCGCGTACGTATACGGCGTGGACATGCCGTACTACACCAGCACCACCAGCGCCCGCGTGATCCAGTACTACGGCTGGGATCGGCAGCCGGTTACCTACGGCCAGATCGACCAGAACATGCTCAACGCGATCGTGGCCATCGAGGACTCCAGGTACTGGGTGCACGGCGCGATCGACCTGCGCGGCACCATCCGCGCCGCACTGAACGACATCGAGCACAAGCCGGTCCAGGGCGGCTCCACCATCGCGCAGCAGTACGTGAAGAACGTCCTCCTGCTGACCGCCGAGATGGCGGGCAACACCCAGGGCGTGCAGGCGGCGGACGCCGACACGCTGAGCCGCAAGCTGAACGAGTTGCGGATGGCGACCGCGGTCGAGCATCAGGAGTCCAAGCAGGGCATCCTGGCCGGGTACCTGAACGACGCGTACTTCGGCAACAACGCCTACGGGATCGAGGCCGCGGCCGAGACCTACTTCGGCACCACTGTCTCCAAGCTGACGGTGACCCAGGCCGCCACGCTGGCCGGGATCGTGGAGAACCCGTCGCAGTACGATCCCATCGAGAACCCCGGCTCGGCCCTCCAGCGGCGCAACACGGTGCTGGCCCGCATGGCGCAAACGGGCAACGGCCTGACCGCGGCGCAGGCCGCCGCCGAGGAGGCTCAGCCGCTCAAGCTGAAAGTCTCGGTCCCGCAGAGCGGCTGCGAGTCCGCTTCCGTCGGGTCGGCCGGCTTCTTCTGCGAGTACGTGGAGGAGGTATTCCTGCACGATCCGGCCTACGGCGCCACTCCCATGGCCCGGGCCAAGCTGCTGTCCACGGGCGGGCTGCAGATCTACACCACCCTGGACCCGCAGGACCAGCGGGCCGCGAACAACGCGGTGAACTACGTCGAGCCCGCCAGCAGCAACTACTACAACCCCGGCCACAACGCCGACACCGAAGCGGTGGTACAGCCCGGCACCGGCCAGATCCGGGCCATCGCCGAGAACAACCCCTACGGCACCGGCCGCGGCCAGACCGAGATCGACTACGCGGTGAACACGGCGTACGGGGGCAGTGCCGGGGTCCAGACGGGATCGTCCTCGAAGCTGTTCACGCTGATCACCGCCCTGAAGCAGGGCGTACCGTTCGGTTTCACCCTGCACGTGCCCGGCAGCACGACCCTCCGCGGGTACACCAACTGCCAGGGCGGGCCGGCCGGGTTCTACAAGGACCCGCAGGGCGCCTACATCCCGGGCGCCTATAACGTGACGAACGCCGAGGGCCCGAAGTCCGCGTCCACCCAGACCCTGTACACGGGGACCACCCAGTCGGTCAACGTGTTCTACGCGGAACTGGAGAAGCGTGTCGGCCTCTGCAACGTCGTGAAAACCGCCGTCAGCATGGGGATGACCTGGGCCGACGGCACGCCGCTGCTCAAGGCGGACGGCGGGCTGGCGTCCGCGGACAACTTCCCGGCGTTCACCCTGGGCTCGATCAACGTCTCACCGCTCTCGATGGCGGCGGCGTACGCTACCGTCGCGGACGGCGGCGTCTACTGCTCACCCGTCGCGATCGACAAGATCGTCACCGATATCGGCAGCCGGCTGGCGACCCCATCCGCGAGCTGCCACCGGGTGCTCTCCTCCACCGTGGCCGACGCGGTCAACTACATCCTGCAGGGCGTCCTGACCAGCGGCACGGCGGCGAGCGTCGGCGGCATTCCCGGGCGCCAGGCGGCAGGCAAGACCGGCACGTCGAACGTCGCGAACGGCTTCGGCACCCCGTACGCCGCCTTCGCCGGCTACACGCCCAGCCTGGTGGGCTACGTCTCGGTGTTCAACCCGATCTCGCCGACCGTCCACGACACCATGGGCGGGCAGGCCAGCTGCTACCGGCTGGAGTACGGCGGCCTGGACTGCCCCGGTGAGATGTTCGGGACGAACGCGCCCGCGTCCACCTGGCACATGACGTTCGACCACGCCAACCTCGGGCCGATTACCTACTTCGTGCCCGTCCCGACCGACAGCCCCCTCAACCGCCTCGGGAACGGCCAGTCCGTCCAGCAACCGAGCACTGGCAACGGCAACGGGAATGGCCACGGCCACGGCCACGGTCCGCCGAACCCGTTCCCGACGGTGAACCCGACCCCGTTCCCGTCCCCGTCGTTCCCGTTCTGACCCGCCGGCGATGTCAGCCGGGGCGGCGTCTCCAGGCTGGCTAGCCTGACAGGCGCCGGCGGACCTCGGCGGCGACCCGCGCGCCGTCGGCGCGACCCGCCACCCGGGGGGTCACGGTTTTCATGACCTGACCCATCCCCGGCAGGCCGCTGGCTCCGGTCTCCGCGATCGCCGCGGCCACGAGGGCGGCGAGTTCGTCGTCGCTGAGCTGCGCCGGAAGGTAGCCGGCCAGGACCTCGCCCTCGGCCCGCTCGGCCGCCGCCTGCTCGTCGCGCCCGGCCGCCGAGAACGCCTCGGCGGCCTCCCTGCGCTTCCTGGCCTCGCGGGTGAGCACCTTCACGACCTCGTCGTCGGTGAGGTCACGGGCCGCGGTCCCCGCCACCTCCTCGTTGGTGATCGAGGTCAGCGCCATCCGCAGGGTCCGCATCCGCACCCGGTCGCGTGCCCGCATGGCGGCGTTCAGGTCCGCGCGCAGCCGTTCCTTGAGTTCAGCCACAGGTCCATCCTAGGAAGCGGCCGCGTCGCCGTGGCCATCGCACACCCGAGGGCATGGCACCATGAGTGGGTGCGAATGGGAACGCTGCTCCGGGCCACCGCTGTGGCCAGCGCCGCCGCGATCGGCTACGCGGTGGTAGTCGAGCGGAACTGGTTCGCCCTGCGCCGGTACGAGGTACCCGTACTTCCTCCGGGCGCCCAGCCGCTGCGCATCCTGCACATCTCCGACTCCCATCTCACCCCCGACCGCAAGCGGCTCATGTCGTGGATCAAGTCACTCGACGACCTCGACCCGGACCTGGTGGTGAACACGGGCGACGCCATCGCGCACCCGCAGTCGGTGGGGTATCTCCTGGACGCCCTGGGGCCGCTGCTCGACCGGCCCGGCGTCTTCGTCTTCGGCGCCAACGACCTGTACGCGCCGCGGCCGGTTAACCCGCTGCGCTACGCGCTTGCACCCAGCAATCGCTGGCACCGCCGGAACGAACCGAACCTGCCCTGGGAGAAGCTCCGCGACGGGATGGTCGCGGCGGGCTGGCTGGACCTGAACAACCAGCGGGGGAAGCTGACCATCGCCGGACTCGACATCGCCCTGGCCGGCGTGCACGACCCGCACATCCGGCGAGACCGCTACGACCACGTGGCGGGGCCCGCGGATCCGGCCGCCGACGTCCGCATCGCGGTGATGCACTCGCCCGAGCCGCGGGTGCTCGACCTGTTCACCGCCGACGGCTACGACCTCCTGCTCGCCGGGCACACCCACGGCGGCCAGCTGTGCGTGCCGTGGTACGGGACACTGGTGACCAACTGCGGGCTCGAGCGCCAGCGCGCCCGCGGGCTGCACCGGCACCCGGCCGACGGGCAGGCCTGGCTGCACGTATCCGCCGGGCTAGGCACCTCGCCGTTTGCGCCGGCCAGGTTCGCGTGCCGCCCGGAGGCCAGCCTGCTCACCCTGACGGCCCGCGATCCCGGCCGGGTCCGAACCGGTCAGGGTTTCCGCTAGACTGTCGGAGGTCCGCCCGGGCCTAGAGGCTTGGCATGGGCGGCGGGGTGTAGCGCAGCTTGGCAGCGCGCTTCGTTCGGGACGAAGAGGCCGCCGGTTCAAATCCGGCCACCCCGACCCATCTCACAGGCCGGTTCCGATCATGGGATCGGCCTTTACAAGTCCCGCACAGGTAGTTGACGAGGCGCGACGCTGGCCGAGCCTGATGACAGCGCAACCTTGACAGGCGCCCTGCTGGCACGAGTCGTCGGGTACAGCAGCGAGGTACTGCAACCCCTACGAGCCAAGCTGCCCCGAGCCGCTTGAGCCGCCGAGCGTCTGTGCGCGGGTCTACGGGTAGGACCGTTCCATGCCGGAGCTGATCATGCCCCACGTCCGCGTCCATCGCTCATTCCTCGCCGCCATGGCGGAATTCCAAAGCGAAGGCCTCGGCGGCCCAGACGATGACAGCAACACAGGGCAGGCCATCCGCGCATATGCCACCCGATGGGCTGACCCCGCCGAGTTCGCACGCTACCTGCGGGAACTGCAAGACGAGGCGCGGGAACCTCCACCCCAACACGGCGGGCGTGTCCCGCAGACCACGCTGTGGTGGGTCAGCGGCGGCGACTATCTCGGCCGGATATCGATCCGTCACCGGCTCACCGCCCGCCTATCAGAAATAGGCGGCCACATCGGCTATGACATCCGGCCCTCGGCGCGCCAGCGCGGCCACGCCACGGCCATGCTCGCCGCCGCGCTCCCCGTCACCCGCTCACTCGGCATCGACCCCGCCCTGCTCACCTGCGATGAGAACAACGTGGCCTCCCGCAAGGTAATCGAGGCCAACGGCGGGGTCGTCGAGGACAAACGCAGCGGCAAGCTCCGCTACTGGGTACGAACGTCGTAAGGTAGGCCGGGCAGATCGTGATGATGGGAGAGCCGGCTTATGACCGACGATGCGTTCGCTGAGGCGCTGGGGCAACAGGACGCGGCCATCGCGTCCATGCTGGACGGCGATCCTGGCCCCATCATCGTCCCGCTGGGAGCCGCGGCAGCCGCTCACGGTGCCGTCCCGCTCTCACCGGCACGCTCGTCGCCGGTGTTTGCAGGGGTTTCGTCGCTGCGTGTGCGGGGGTTCGCGGCCGCGCGCTCGGCCCGGACGTAACCGTGACCCGGCCGAGTCTCAAAAGCACGCGGGATTGCTGCCGACCGCTGGGGGATAGACCGATACGGCGCATTTTCATAGGCAGCGATAATGCCGCCTGCCAGAAGGCATGCAGCGCACCTTGGTGCGCTGGGAGAGTCTAGGGCGTACCGGGCGGAAGCTACTCGAGTCATCGTCCGGGGCGCGCATCGTCCGGCTCGCCGGTACCGCGTCACTGCCGTCCGGTGACCTGGATCCAGACCGAGATGTGGGCGGGCTCCAGGGCCTGTTGCACCGAACTGGCCAGGTCGGCCCGCACGACGTCCAGGTCGACCGCGTCCTGCAGCCGCGCCGCGAACGCGGCGACGATCCGGTCGGCGTCGTAGCGGGCCCGGTTGAACCGCCGGTCCACGGTCGTCTGCACCTGGCGGCGCAGCGGGTTGAACAGCGCCGCCGCGGCCAGCGTCGCCACCGCCACGGCCACCGTGCTATGACGGAACCGGAGGACCTCGGTGGCCAGCAGCACGATCCCCGCGTACACCCCGACCAGCACGCCGGTGACGATCGCGTACGCCAGCGTCCGGGAGATGACCCGGTCGATGTCGAACAGCCGGTACCGCAGCACCGCCACACCCACGCACAGCGAGAATACGAACAACCCGGCGAGGTAGCAGGCGCTTCCTATGGCGCCGGGCACCGTGGCGATCCCGAAGCCCGCCACGACCGCCGCCGACCCGGCCATCAGCCACTTCAGCTGCTGGCGGCGCTCACCCGACGCGTCGCGCCAGCTGGCCACCTGGCCCGCCAGCGACGCCACCAGGCACACCACGACCAGCAGGATGAACAAGGACAGAGTCGCGTTCCACCACCCGGCGACCGGGTCGCTGCCGCTGAGGAGGAACAGCTGCCCGCTGGAAGTCACCTGCGTGTGGTGCCCGACAATCGCGGCGACCGTGATGACGGCGGTCCAGGCGATCCACACCAGGCCGGTACCGGCGTAGACCCATAGCACCCACCGCCACCGCGGGGACGGCGGCCGACCATCGGGGAACAGCAGGAAGATCAGCCCCAGCAGCACGAGCCCCAGCACCGAGCCCGGCTGGGCCAGCAGCGCTACCCAGCCCAGCGGCAGCCCGCCATGACGCAGCCGGTAGTCGGCCACCGCGTAATAGCTGGCGTCCTTGGTGAGCATGGAGAAGGTCGCCGCCACCAGGATGATCCAGCCGAGCAAGTTGCCCGGCTTGCGCCAGGCCACCACAAAGCCCACCACAGCGGCCGGGGCCGTGACCCACACCGGCGTCGAGCCGGTGCTGGCGTTCAGGCTCTGATGCGCGAGCCGGGCCAGCGGCACAGCGGCGGCCGCCAGGACCAGCACCAGGCCGCCGAGCGCGAGCGCTGCCACAGGCAAGCCCAGCCGCCCACGCGCGGCGCCCCGCGGCGTCACGCCCGCCTGCCTGCCGTCCACCCTCCCATGGAGGCGACGCTACGCTCCGAGCGTTCCGGAAACGTTACGGCTCAGAGCAGCCGCGTTAGAACGCGCGCTTGAGCCGTTCGATATCGCGGGTGTGCTCCCGCAGTTCCTCGTAGGCGGGGCGCTCGCGGATGCGGGTCAGGGCCCAGCGAATGGCCTCCGCACGGTTGTTGGCGATACCCGCGGCGATCAGCGTGTCCACGATGTCCAGCTCGGGCGTCTTGAGCCGGACCATCACGTGGGTGAACTCACCGTCGGCGGCCACGGTGCGGTAATCGTCGAGGAACTGGACCTGGCCATCGACCCGCTGGCCGCTGTCGTCGACGAACATCAGCTCGATATACCGGATCTCGGGCCACTGCCGCAGCAGGCTATCCCGGAATTTGTTGAGCCTGGGGCCGACGGCCTTCTTGAACGCCGCGGCCGCCTCGCGGCGAGCGGGACCCCCTTCGCGGCCGGCGGCCGGGTCGGCGAAGACGAACCTGGGCATCAGCTGGCCCGGCTCGATCATCGGTGCGTCGCCGTGTTGCAGCAGCTCGACCCGGCGTATCAGGTCGGGGAAGAGTTCGCTCGCCGCGACTTCGATCTCGTGCTGGATGTGGTCCCTCTCCGCCTGGTCCATCTGGTCCTCCCGTCCGTGCCTGAGTAGCTCAGATTACTCTGCTTAATAAAGTAAGTCCACTAAGCGAGGAGAGCATCGCCCATCGTGCCCAGCGGCGGTGCTCCGAGGACGAGGAGGGCTTCGTGGAACCGCCGGAGCGAGAATGCCGCACCCCAGGCGGCCTGGGCTCCGTCCCGAAGCGACATGATCTCGAGCTTGCCCCACGTGTAGCGCCCGTAGGTGGGGTCGTAGAGAG
>Ga0187819_10000682_pt1 | contig 17190 bp, 18 predicted proteins | sample NC_wetland_sal_i_15_FD_132411 | JGI IMG/M metagenome (GOLD analysis project Ga0187819, IMG submission 132411) | Wetland sediment microbial communities from Neuse River Estuary, North Carolina, USA - SO4_4 | ecosystem: Environmental > Aquatic > Freshwater > Wetlands > Sediment | place: USA...
CTGGCGGCCGAGCACGACCGAGGCTATCCACCAAGCCGTCCGCGGAATTCCGATAACCGCGGCCAATCGCGAGGCCGCAGCCGGCGACCGAGGCCGCACGAGCAAGCGCGAGCCCGCCGCCAGCGGCGACGTCGCCATATTCGTGCAGGACTGCATGCGGCGGGCGGGAGGTGAAAACGTCGAGCTGCGTACGCTCTACTCGCGGTTCCTCGAATGGTGCGATGCCCAGCAACTCGTGCCATTGCCGCCCAAGAAATTTTCCGAGGCGTTCGTGGCGCGTTGCGCGGAAGCCGACATCGATGTGCGCTGCGAGGGAGCGAACGTGCTTTTTCTCGACGTGAAGCTCACACCTATCGACTATTGGCATCGGTAAGACGAGGCGCGTGCCCCGGGGGCGTGCCCCAGCGGGCATGAGCACACTCGAAAGCGAAAGGGAGAGGGGCGATCCATGTCACTCATCGTCTCAATTCCTCACTCGCTCGGGAAGCAGGAGGCGCTCCGGCGCCTGAAGTCCGGGATGGCGCGCGTGCTCGGCAGCATTCCGGGGCTGAAAATGGACGAGCCCACGCGGTCAGGCGATCGCATAAGTTTCAGGGTGAGCGGGTTGGGCCAGGTGGCGTCGGAGACGGTGGACGTCGCCGAAGACAGCGTGCGGCTGGAGGTCATGCTGCCGCTGTTGCTGCAAAAGTTCGCGCAGATCGTGCAACGCGCAATGACGGAGGGTGCGCGCCGCCTGTTGGAGAAGAAGTGAGGCTCAAGCGTCGACGGCGTACTGATAGAGCCAGGTTTCCGTCAGCGGCCGATCGCCAAGCCGCAGATAGCAGCGCAGATCGCTGGTCCTTCCCCCTTCAACCGATAAATCGAACAGGGCGCGCCATTTCTCGGTGCCGACCACTTTGACGACGTAAGCGTTGCTGATGGAGCCGTGCGAGGCGCTCACCACGGGCGTCACGTCGAAGCGCGGCGCCATGCCGGTCAAGGGGCCGCCCTCCCAGTCGATCACGAACTTGCGCTTATGCGCGTCGTAGTGGGCTTCCGCGCCCGGGATTCCATCGACACCGGTGCGCGTGGCGACGGCGCGCGCAAGACTGCCCGGCGCCTGCGGCTCGTCGTCCCGGAAGAACAGCCGGTACGTAAAGGTCAGGCTGTCGCCGGCTTTGACCGGCGTCTTGGGCGTCCAGTAGGCGACGATGTTGTCGTGCACCTCATCGCCGGTCGGGATCTCGACGAGCTGGACCGCGCCTTCGCCCCAATCGCCTTCGGGCTCGACCCACAGGCTCGGCCGGCGGTTGTAGAAGGCGCCGTCGTCCTCGTAGTCGGCAAACTTGCGATCGCGCTGCATGAGCCCGAAGCCCCGGGGATTGACGTCGAGGAAGGAGTTTGTGTGCACGGACGGCGGATTGATCAGCGGCCGCCAGATGCGCTCGCCGCCGCCGGTATGAAGTGCGAGCCCGTCGCTGTCGTGGATCTCGGGACGCCAATCGGCGTTGTAGCGGCGGTCGCCCTTCGCGTACCAATACATGCTGGTGAGCGGCGCGATCCCGAGCCGCTCGATGGCCTTGCGGGCGTTGAGCTCCAAGCTGACGCCGATGACGGCGCCGCGGTCCTTCGTCGCCTCGAACTTGTAGGCGCCTGTGAGGCTCGAGCCGTTGAGAAGGGCGTAGATCGTGAGCATGGGCTCGTTGTTCTTCTCCTGCAGCCAGAACTCGACGAAGCGGGGAAACTCCTCGTCGATTGCCGTATCGATCGCGATGCCGCGCGCGGAAGCGCCGTATTGGTCCTCCTCGCCCGCGCTGCGGAAATAGCTCGCCCCCTGAAAGGCGAGCCAGTCGGTGTCCGCATTGGGCCCGTTCATCACGCGAAAACCGCAGAAGCCGAGGTCGGCAGGCAGCAACGCGGCAAGCTGGGGGTCGCCGTAGTCGAAATCCTCGCGCGAATACACGACCTCACGCGCCATGCCGGCGGACACGACATTGATGCGGACAGGGAGGCCGTTGAACTTGTCGAGGTGGAACATGCGGACCGGGAAGGGGCTCGCGCCATCGGTGCAGATGGCGCGATCGGCCCGAAACTTGATCCACTGGGCGGCGTCAAAGTCGATGGTGGAAACGATTTGCGGCACCGGCGGCGTCTCGGCTTCGAACGGAGCTGCGGCGAGCAGCTTTGCCCTGCGGCGCAGCCGGTCGAAGTCGAAGGGTTGCGGATTTCCGTAGCGTGACGGCACGGGCACCGTCTGCGACGAGCGCGCGGGAAAGGGCGTCAAGCCGAGAGCCAGCAGGGCGCCGGTGGACAGGAGCTGTCGGCGGCTGAGCGCGAACGGCATGAGGAGACCGCGAGGCAAGCGAAATCGCCGGGACATTAGCCACGTCTGCAAAGATCCGCCACCGCTTGCGGTCTTCTGCCGCTGCGGGCGCCCTTGGCCCCGCCTTTGCCGCGAAGCCTCGCTACCAATCGCACAACCCGACGGCCGCGAGGAAGCACCCGTGACCATTAACCATCGCGATAGCCCGGTGCGCGCAGCGTTACGCCGCGCCGTCACGGCAATGCCGCTTTTGAATAGGGGAATGCGCCGCAAAGCGAAGAGACTAGTCGGGCGCGTCTCCTATGGCCTCCGCGCCTCTTCACGCCAGGGGTTGCGGCAGGTGAAATTCAATATCAACAACGACTGGTGGGACGCGCTGTTCAAGATGCTGTCGATCGTGCTGGTGCCGCTCACCGTCGCCGGCATGGGCTGGTACTGGACCAAGTGGCAGCAGAACGTCAACGACTTGAAGGGCATGATCGATCTCGTCACCGATGCTTCGCCCGAGAAGCAGAAGTACGGCATCGCCATGTTCGAGTACCTCGCCAAGAACGGCAAGGTGCCGGTGGAGTTCCTCGCCGCCCAGATCGACTACGCGACGAGCGCGCAGAACAAAGAGCTCTTGCCGATGCTCGAGGTGGCGATTCAGAACGCCTCGAAGGACAATCCCGAGGTGGCGACCGCCTACCGGATCGCGCTGGAGCGCCGTCCGGCGCGTGTCTTCATCCACGTACCGAACGACGAATCCTACAATTGCCTCGTGCGCCTGCGCGAGGCGTTCAAGGACGCCGACAAGGCCTCGATCATCTTTCCAGGCGTGCGCAAGTTCCCGGGCTATGCCGGCTCCAACCAGGAGCTGCGCTTCTTCCACGCCGAGGACAAAGACCGGGCGACGCAGATCGTGGGGCTGTTCAGCACGCTCGGACTAGAGCTTGCCGTGAAGGACATCTCGGCGACGGAGTGGGCGCGCACGAACGCGCCCAACAGCTACGAGCTCTGGTTCACCGGCAACCCGATGCCGAAGATCTGCGTGCAGGCGGCCGACGTGACCGGAAGCCCCTTCTGATCTCCCCTCAAGCTTTGGCGGCGCGCTGACGCCGCCCGGCCAAAAATGCCCTGAGGCCTGCCTCGCCGCGCGGCGTGGTCCAGCGATGGTTCCAGACGAAGGCGGGGCGCAGAAGAGGAGTGAGCAGACGCAGGATCGGCCGCTCCACCGTGACCTCCCACGTGAGATCGACGCGCGTGCCACCTCCCAGCGGCGACAGCTCGGCCCGCCATCGCCCGTCGAAATCGCCGGATGTCTTCACGGCGACCAGACGATCGGGCACCAGCTCGACCGCCTCGATAATGAAATTCAGCCGGTAGGGCAGAAAGCCGCGCGCCCGCGCCTTAACGCGCGCGCCGACGCGCGGCTCGGTTCCCGGATCGAGCCGCTCGGCCTCAAGATAGACGCCGCGCCACCACTGCGGCAGCAGCTCGCCGCGCGCCAGCACGTCCCACACCTCGTGCGGCGAGGCGCCGGGAAGGCTCCAGCTCTCGTCGAAGCGGAAGACGTTGCTCGCCACGGGTGCTCCTTCCCTCCCCCCAACCGCCCGCACGATGCGGCCGTGGCACCGTTTGCGGCACATCAGAAGTTCTAGGTTATGCGGGGGGAAATGCTGCGGCGCCTACGAATATACGTGCCTGCACGCCGGCGGTTTCAGCCGGCCTCGCGCACGACGCGCTGCTCCTCGGCCGCCGCTTCGAAGAACACGAGCGCCGATCCCTCCTGCGCCTTCGCCCGGTACATCGCCACGTCGGCGTTGTGCAGTATCGCCTCTGAGGTCGAGCCGTCGTCGGGGAGCAGGGTGGCGCCGATCGCGACGCCGAGCTCGTGCAGATGTCCGTCGGTGGAGATACCGCTGCCGAGAGTATTCATGAAGCGATTGCCGATGGCGATCGCCGCGCTGCGGTCGACGTCGTAGGAAAGCATGGCGAACTCGTCGCCGCCGAGGCGCGCGAGAAGGTCGGAGGGGCGCGCGACGCCGCGGAAGCGTTCGACCACCACCTGCAGGACGTGATCGCCCACGGTGTGGCCGCACAAGTCGTTGACGCGCTTGAAGCCGTTGAGGTCGAGGATAAAGAACGCGTGGCGGTGATCGCCGGAATTGCACGCGGCGGTGGCGGCCTCGAGCCCCTCCAGCAGCGCGCGGCGGTTGGGAAGCCGCGTCAGCGGATCCTGCATCGCGATCTCGCGCAGCTTGCGCATCTCGCAGGCGAGCTCGGAGGAGCTCAACGCGTCGAGGCGATTCTCCGCCAGCCTGCGGGCGATGAACGCGTAGACGCAGACAGCGAACAAGACGGTGAGAAGCACAGCCTCCGGCGGCGATATCGTGCGCTGCGGGTCGGCCAGCGTCTTGATGAATGCGAAGAGGTCGTAGCGCCATGCAAGCAGCACGGCAAACGCCATGAGGCCCGAAAGCAGCATAGCGTCGCGCAGGCTCGACCAAGGATGCCTGACGATTGTCCGGCCCAGCGTCTTCGCCATGGCAAAATTCACGTCCCTACCTCTCGCACGCGAGAGGGAGAAGGTTAGCGGGCGGCCCTTCAGGAACAGTAAATCCTAAGGATCGCCGCGCTTTGTCTGAGTGCGGTAGATATCTTGTTAGTGAACGGCGACCGGGCGCCAGCCGGCGGCCAGCGCCTCTGCCTCGGTGCAGAACCAGCGCTTGCCCTTCGCCTCATCTATTCTGATCTTGCCGTACCAGGGGCTCCACGGCATGTGGTAGATGCGGCCGTGTGCGGTCACGTTGCCCTTGATGGCGCAACCGTTCGGCGCGGCCTGCTCGGCGCCGGCCCAGCGGTGCGCGCGAAACTCCCAGGCGGGCTCCGCCTCGCCCTGCCAGATGCCGACGCGGAGCGCGCGCGCCTCCGCTTCCTCCTGCACGTAGCTGGTCGAATATCTGATGAAAGCCCAGGCATACCCCTCGCGCACCATCTCCGCGTTGATGTCGCGCCCCGCAACAAAACAGACGCCGAGCGTGCGTCCGTACTTGTCGAGGCCGTGGCTACCGCAGGAAACGGTCGCACCACCGATGAGCTTCTCGAGCGCATCGCCCGCGGCCTTCCCGCACGGCCATGTGCCGATGAGCCAGCGGCCACAGGTCTGCGCGATCTCGGGCGCGTCGATGCCTTCGAGGCGCACATGGCGCCCGGCGATCTCGATGGTATCACCGTCGATCACGCGGGCTATGCCAGCGAGCACGTTTTGGGGGAGCACATTTTGGGGTGGCCCGCTGTAGGCGACGCTATCGCGCGCCGGAAGCAGCAGGACGGGGATGAGAGCGAGAACGCCGACCAGCGCGGACGCCACTGAACGGCGAACAAACCAGCTACGATATGCACACATGCCCGCGAATTCTTCTGATTCGCGTGGCGCAACCTAGGCTGAACTATGACGTGCGCTTGCAACCTTAGAGATGGATTCGAGTTGGCTCGAGTTGGTGCGAGTGCCAGCCTCGTTGACGCAGCGCCCAAGAATGGTTAGATACAAAAAATGATAATTGTATCTAACGGGCGTTAGATACAGAAAATGAAGATTGTATCTAACCATGCGGCCGATCCCGCTGAGCCTTCAGACCCTGTACGCCGATCTACTCCAAAACGTCGGGCTTGCCGACGTTGATCACGGCTCGGTCTCGGTTCGAAAAATCAAGGGCAAAGACTACCTGTACGTCACGACGAAGGACGGGTCGAGGCGACATCAAAAGTCGCTTGGTCCTGCCGATGATGCTGCCGCTCAAGCGAAAGCCGAGGAGATCCGTCAAGCCGCGACCCGCGCTCGGCAACTGCGCACCACGGTTTCAGCCCTGAAGAAGGCATACATTCCTGGTCCGTCCCTCCCACTCGGACGGGTCCTTGAGGTCATCGCTAACGCAGGACTGTTCAAACAAGGCGTTGTTCTAGTCGGTACCGCCGCCTACCAAACGTATCCGTGCTTGGTGGGCGCATACCTTCCCTCCAGCGCCTTGATGACAAATGACGCTGACTTGTCGGTCTCGACATTTGTCGCAAAGGGCGAGCCACAAGACCTGGAAAAGATTCTCCAGCGTGCAGACCCCACGTTCAAGGCACACATGAGTCGAGAAGACGTCCTTCCCAAAGTGTTCAAGGCGGCAAACAACTTCCAAGTCGACATCCTGACGAAGTTTGGCCGTGGGAGGAAATCGCCGCTACCCGTCGACGCTCTCCAATGCTCGGCCGAGGCACTCACATTCATGGAGTATCTCGTAGAAGAGAGCATCGAAGCCGTGGCCCTCTATGGTCCGGGCGTTCTCATCAGCGTGCCGCCGCCGATGCGGTATGCGGTCCACAAGCTGCTTGTTGCGCAAGAGCGCAAGATGCACTCCCCCAAGCGCAGTAAGGACCTGAAGCAAGCAAAGGATCTCATCGACGTCTTCGTCGAGACGGATAGCCTAGCGTTTGAAGAGGCGCTCGAGGATGCGCGGAATCGAGGGCCAAAATGGAAGAAAAGCATCGATGCTTCTCTGCGCGAGATAAAGCGGGACGTACGTCAATCGAGACTGCCGTTTACAGTCCGACAGAGCGGACCAGGTCGCAAGGAGAATCACAAGAAGCGATAGGCTCGCTGCTCTAGGATTCGGTAGTGATGAATCGCGGAGCGCGCCTGCTCAGCGGCGGCGCATGCCACCGCCCGCGCCTGCGCGCGGCGGCGACGCCGGTCCGGAGCGCACGTCCTTGTGGCGGAAGTTGATGCGGCCCTTGGTCAGGTCGTAGGGCGTCATCTCGACCGTCACTTTGTCGCCGGCGAGAATGCGGATGCGGTTCTTCTTCATGCGTCCCGAGGTGTAGGCGATCACCTCATGCCCATTGTCGAGCTTGACGCGGCAGCGGGCGTCGGGAAGCACCTCCGCGACCACGCCTTCGAACTCCAGCATCTCTTCCTTCGCCATCAAGTCTCCTGTGCGAGGGTGCCGCGTACCCGGCGCTGCAGCGGCGCCGGCATCGTACCCTCATGGCGCCGGCATCGTACCCTCATAATGGTAGGGGAGCAGGCTAGGCTGCTCCCCTTCAGCGGAAATGCTCCGCGGTTCTTTAGAGAGGGCGCAGGTTGACAGCCGCGACCTTGCCGTTGCGGCCGGTCTCGGTCTCGTACCCAACCTTCTGCCCCTCGCGCAGGGTCGAAAGACCGGCGCGCTCGACAGCGGAGATGTGTACGAAGACGTCGTTGCCGCCCTCATCCGGCTGGATGAAGCCGTAGCCCTTCTGGCCGTTGAACCACTTCACAGTGCCGTTTGCCATCCAATGCCTCCAAAGCAATTAGGCAATCCCCTCCGACGGATGACGGAGGACATCAAATCGCGCGATGGAGACGTCCAGTGTCGACGCGTACGCGCCGCCGTATCGTGAACCAAGGCGTGTTCGATCGGCCCTATATGGACCGGAGAAGGGCGAAAGGCAAGGCGGAGCGGGGCTCGTTTGATCACGTCTCGCGGCCCTTCCGAAGGTTACAACATGACCGGGCGACGCCCGGAATCTCGGGCGTTGCGCACGCTTAAGGCGAGCCCGGAGCATATGATCGAGGGTGAGCAACAATCCGTAACGCGCGCGATTGGGGCGAGGTTGAAGAGGCAAGGCGCGGATAGACCGGGCACGCCTCCCGAATTAAGCGCTGCGAGGCGCCAGGCGATTGCCGGACGCCTCGAGCAAGGTTGGGCGTCTGCGCCTTACCGGTAGATCGTGGCGTAGCCGTTCCGGTACTGCGAGCCGCTCGCGCCGCCGTAGGCGTACTCGTATCCGCGCACACCGGCCGACGGCTCGTACGCGTAGCGCCGCGAGCCGCCGTCGTAGTACCGCGAATACGCATCCGAGTAGCGCTCGCTGCGGCTGTCACGACTCGCGACATGCGTGCTCCCGCCGCCCGACGGAGCCGCCAGGGCCACGAAGTGCGGGCCGAAGTCGATGTGGATGTGGCTCATGCCGGAGTAGGTCATGGTGCCGCCGGTGTGGTGATTGGCGGCGAGCCACTTCACGATCTGCGCCTTCCTGCTGCCGGCCTCGAAGTCGACGGCGTTGCCGCTCGCATGCCGCGAGGGACGCCCCGTGCCGGCAATGGTTGCACCGGGGCGGCAGGTCGAGATCACTTCCACCGGTCCGAACAGGTCCTCCACCTTGTCCAGCAAGGCGTGGATCTCAGGCTTGAGGCACTTACGCGGTGCGTCGGCGTGATCGAGGATGCCATGCTCCGCCTTTGGACGCCCAAAGTCGGGAGCGTTCTGCAATTCCCCATAGTGGCGCCCGTCGAAGCCGAAGTACGGGCTCGCCTGTGCCGAGCCAACTGAAAATGCGAACGCAAAGCCGATCGCTGCGGTTGAGAGCCGCTTGATCATGGTCACTCCTGGATTTGTAGCGATTGCGGGGCGGCTGCTCGCAGCTCTAGCCCCTTCGGAATCACGGCGCGGTCTGCATCGATGGCCGCATTCTCGCCAGCCGCCGCGCGTCGCACATCCGTGCAGTCCTCGGCTGCCGGCCCGCGATGTCCTCGCGCCGGCATCTGGAGCGGGCGTCAGGCGACGGCCGCGCCGAGTTGAGGACTATCTTGCACATGCGCATGAAAGGAATGCGGCGGAAGTGCTCGCTGCGACGATGCGCCGTAAGCGTGCTCGAATGCGAAAGGCGCCGGCTGTGCAACCGGCGCCTTGTGGTCAGCGGTTGTCCAACGCGCGGCTAGCGCAGGTAGGGGCACACGCGCTCCTCGCCGTAGCGGTTGATGTAGGTGCCGGTACGCCAATCGAAGGAACGGAAGTCGGCGGCGCAGTGCTGCATGTCCTCGTGGCGCGCGCGGTGCTCGCTGATGGCGGCGGCGACCAGCGTGCCGGCGATAATGGCGCCGAAGATGCCGAGCGGGCCGGGCCCGCGGCCCCAGCGGGCGAGCGTCAGGCCATCGTGGGCGGCGGCGGCGGGCTTTGCCAGCGGCAGCGCGTTCGCGGAGGCGACGGGCAGCGACGGAGCCAGCAGGCTCGCGCACAGAAGCGGGACGATAAGCTTTCGCATCGGTGTAATGCTCCTTTTTGATCATGTGCCGCGCGAGCCGGTTCTGCTGCCGGCAGATTGAGCGGCGAGGACGCACGAGCGCGCAGGGAATTCCTGCGCAGAACGGACAGTGGCGGAAGTTGTTCCCTACCTGTCGGAGCGGACAACGCAGGAGAGTGGCGCAATCCGTCGCGGAAATTGCGGCGCGTGCCCCCACATTCGTCATCCCCGCGGAGGCGGGGACCCTGGACACTTAGGCCGAACTCATGAGGTGAGATGACTAGGTCCCCGCCGTCCATGCGGAGCATGGCTACGCCATGACGCGGGGATGACGTCGAGAGCGGGCGACGTTGGAAAACGGTGTGAGACCCTCAGGGTCGATTCGAAGTGTTCAGCGCCACGGCGGCGCGAATGAGCGCGACCAACGCCTTTGCATCGATCTTGTCGCCCTCGTGGAAATGGATGGCGCGCCTCACGTTGCCTTCGAGGCTCGAATTGAAGAGGCCCGAAGGGTCCTCGAGCGCCGCGCCCTTGGCGAAGGTCAGCTTCACGACGGCCTTGTACGTCTCGCCGGTGCAGATGATGCCGGCGTGCTCCCACACCGGAACGCCCAACATCGAGTTCGACGGCGTTCTCCATTTCACCTCTTCGACCACTTCGGGGTCGGCCTCTCTGATGAGAGCTCGGATGCGCGCGAGCGTCTCGCCCCGCCAATCGGCGAGCTCCTTGATCCTCGCGTCGATCAGCGGAGAGGGAGAGGCGCCTCCTTTTCCTTCCTTCGCGCTGGTCTTCGTCTTCTTCGAGGTTGTCGTCGCTTTCTTCATGTTGGTTCCGAGCTCCGCACAAACAGCACACTGCTTTCAAGCGCGCTGAATGCGCCGAGGAAGAAGCAACAACCGAGAGCGTAGAATGTGTCTCGGTGCAGAGATTGTTTCTCGTCGTCGGCCATGCCGAGAATTTGCATGGCAGTTGGGTGTGCGAATTTCGAGAGCATCTTGTTCATTGTCTTGAATTTGTCCTTCAACCCGCATTCGTCAGCGGCGTCTTCGACGCGCATGTACCGCCCGTCCAAGCTCCCGATCCCCTCGCCTGCCGCTCGACGAGAAAGATCGTTCTTGCCGTCAGCGATCGCGGAGAGCCAATCGATCGGCTGCCCGGCAGCCTCACCCCAGTGCTCGAAGACATCCAAGAGATTCTTGGCGTCACGGCCCGCGTCCTCGTACAGCCGCCGGGCGTTCTCGCGACTCCTCGCAAGATAGGTGGACCACACGGACAGCTCTAAGAGGTTTCTCGCCCTCCAAGCTAACAGCGAGGGATCATTGCGTTCTGCCGAGTACGTGCCTTGCAGGTGCCGGTACTCCGATAAGACCTGGAAGCAGAGTGCGCCGAGCAGTTGCACCTGCCAGGCGTTGCCGACCCCTGGGTTCTTGGCCAAGCAAACGATCTTCTCGTTCATAGCCGCCCACCTGCCGGATTCCTTTATGTTGGCCGCATCGGCTACGAACTGAGAAAACACAGGGTTGTCCATCGCGCGCTCTCACCTTTGAGCAACCGTACTGATATTTGCATTCCGATGTTGACCACCTTGCGCACGCCGGGGACGGTGCGCGCGATCATCGCGCCGAAAGCGGCGCCCGATTGAAACGCGATAGGTCAGCAGATCCGTCATTCCCGCGCAGGCGGGAACCCAGTCATCTCACCTCATGAGCTCGGCATAAGTGTCCTGGGTCCCCGCCTACGCGGGGATGACAGTTTGGGGGGCAACGTCGCGCGAACGCGAACGGCGCTAATTCTCTTCCATCTTCAGCGCGGCGATGAAGGCCTCCTGCGGGATCTCGACCTGCCCGAACTGGCGCATCTTCTTCTTGCCCTTCTTCTGCTTCTCCAAGAGCTTGCGCTTCCGCGTGATGTCGCCGCCGTAGCACTTGGCGATCACGTCCTTCCTCAACGCGCGGATCGTCTCGCGCGCGATGATGCGCCCGCCGATCGCCGCCTGCACCGGGATGACGAACAGGTGCTGCGGGATCAGATCCTTGAGCTTCTCGCACATGACGCGGCCGCGGGCATCCGCGCGCGCGCGGTGCACGATGATCGACAGCGCATCGACCGGCTCGGAGTTGACGAGGATCTGCATCTTCACGAGATCGCCCGGCTCGTAGCCGATCATCTGGTAGTCGAAGGAGGCGTAGCCTTTGCTGATCGACTTCAGGCGATCGTAGAAATCGAACACCACCTCGTTGAGCGGCAGCTCGTAGACGAGCATGGCTCTGCCGCCGGCGTAGGTTAAGTCCTTCTGGCGCCCGCGGCGGTCCTGGCACAGCTTCAAGACGCCGCCCAGGTGTTCGTCGGGAACGAGGATGGTCGCCTTGATCCACGGCTCCTCGATGCGGTCGATGCGGGTGGGATCGGGCATGTCGGCGGGGTTGTGCATCTCGAGCTTGGTGCCGTCGGTCATGTAGACGTGATAGACGACGCTCGGCGCGGTGGTGATGAGGTCGAGGTTAAATTCGCGCTCCAGGCGCTCGGTGATGATTTCGAGGTGCAACAGCCCGAGGAAGCCGCAGCGGAAGCCGAGACCCAGCGCGGCCGAAGTCTCCATCTCGAAGGAGAAGCTCGCGTCGTTCAAACGCAGCTTCGCCATGGCGTCGCGCAGGTTGGCGAACTCGGCGGCATCGACGGGAAACAGTCCGCAGAAGACGACGGGCTGCGCCGGCTTGAAGCCGGGCAGCGCCTCGGGCGTCGGGCGGCGCGCGTCCGTCACCGTGTCGCCGACGCGCGTGTCGGCCACCTCCTTGATGGCGGCGGTGAAGAAGCCGACCTCGCCGGGGCCGAGTGCGTCCATCATCTCCTGCTTCGGCCGGAAGATGCCGACGCGTTCGACCTGATAGTCGGCCGCCGTCGACATGAGCCGGATCTTCTGGCCCTTGCGCAGCACCCCGTCGATGATGCGCACGAGCACGACGACGCCGAGATAGGCGTCATACCAGCTGTCGATGAGCAGCGCCTTCAGCGGCAGGCTCGCGTCGCCCTTGGGGGCGGGAAGCCGCTCGACGATCGCTTCCAGCACGGCCTCGACGTTCTTGCCGGTCTTGGCCGAGATGGGGATCGCACCCGACGCATCGAGCCCGATCACGTCCTCGATCTGCTCTTTCACGCGCTCCACATCGGCCGCCGGCAGATCGACCTTGTTCAACACGGGCAGGATGTCGAGGTCGTTGTCGAGCGCCGCATAGACGTTGGCGAGCGTCTGCGCCTCCACGCCCTGGCTGGCATCGACCACGAGGATGGCGCCCTCGCAGGCAGCTAAGCAGCGCGAGACCTCGTAGGCGAAGTCGACGTGACCCGGCGTGTCCATCAGGTTGAGGCGGTAGGTGTGGCCGTCCTTGGCCTTGTAGTCGAGGCGCACGGTCTGCGCCTTGATGGTGATGCCGCGCTCGCGCTCGATGTCCATGGAATCGAGGATCTGCTCCTTCATCTCGCGCTCGGGCACGCTGCCGCACAGCTGGATCAGCCGGTCCGACAGCGTCGATTTTCCGTGGTCGATGTGGGCGATGATGGAGAAGTTGCGGATCAGCGAGGTATCGATCATGGCGGGGTAGATAGCAGGTGCCCCCGGGGGCCGAAAGGGGCCTGGACGGCGCACCGCAGGGAGGGGCAGGGGCGCGCATTTGCGGGCTTCAACCCGCTCTCGCACGCCTTTTCCAGGGCGACGAAGTTGTTCGAGACGACAGCGATGCGATTGCGGCGGGGCGGGCCGTGCTGCAATGGTAGGCAACCTATTCCTTAAAGCACGGTAGTAGATCTCGGTCCAAAAGGAGGTGGGATCATGGGAAACCCGTTTGTGCACATCGAACTGGTATCGACGGACGTCGACAAGGCGAAATCGTTTTATGGAAAGCTCTTCAACTGGAAGCTTGAAGACGTGGACATGGGAGACATGATCTACACCTTGGTCAAGGTCGGCGATGGGACCGGCGGCGGTCTCATGCAGAATCCGATGCCCGATGGGCACTCGATGTGGATTGCCTACGTGAAGGTCGGCAATGTCAAGAAAGCGACCAGCAAAGCCAAGGCGCTTGGCGCCAAGGTGAGGAAGGGCGTCACCGAGGTCAAAGGCGCCGGCTCCCTCAGCATCATCACGGACCCGACCGGCGCGATGCTGGGTCTTTGGGAGCCGAAGAAAAGGAAGTCGAAGAGAAAGAAGAAGGATAAATCCTGAGACCGACGATACCTGCAGCCTCGATCATGGCGGCCCGACGACCGGTCACGACGCGAAAGCACTGCGCGCTGACCGCCGGCCACAGAGCAGAAGCTGCAGAAGCTGCAGAAGCTAATGTTCGAATGCTGCGTAGATTTGGGAGTCCGTGGAAATTTTTTGGCAAGCAGAGAGAGTTTGCCCGTTTGAAAAATCTTAGGTGTCTGCTTTGCCGGTGCCACCCTGATCCCGCGCGGACCACCGAGCTGGCTGAACTCTTAATCACCGCTCCAGGTTTAGGAACCAGTCGCGAAGCTGGGGTAACCCGACTGCAAGAAAATTGGGGTAACACCTGGTTCAACCCAGGAGGCAGTAATGCGTACGCTGCTGAAGCTTACCCTCATTGCGATAGCGGCAATGATGTTGCATGGATTTCTGGCTTGCAGCGCCGAAGCGATGCCGGTGACGGGAGCCATAAACGTTCCCGCTCCGGCGCAAAGTTACTCACCGATCGAAAAGGTAGCCTGCAACGGCACGTGGGGTCGTTATTGCCCACCGGGGCAGCACCGGGTCTGTCGCCCCGATGGGCAGTGCGGGTGCGTTGCCTGCCTCGGCAATGGCGCCAACGGGTATGGCTATGGCGGCGGGTGGCATCGCTACTATTGGCATCGCGGCTGGCATCACGGATGGCACTGCGGCTGGCATCGCCACTTCTGGCATCACCACGGCTGGCATCATCACGGCGCGCATCACCACTTCTGGCATCATCACAGCCATCACCATCATCACCATCACCACGGGCATCATCACGGCGGGCATCACCGTTCCGACATCCGCCTGAAGGCAGACATTGTCCCGCTGGCACGGCTCGACAACGGCCTCGAACTCTATCGCTTCCGCTACAAAGGCAGCGACCACACCGCCTATGTGGGCGTCATGGCGCAGGAGGTGGAGAAGATCGAGCCGAGCGCGGTCTCGCGCGGCCGCGACGGATATCTGATGGTCGACTATGACCGGCTGGGGCTCAATTTCATGACCTGGGACGAATGGCTGGCGCGGACAAGCACGAATTACCAATCGGCCCATTGAGTCTAAACCATCGGAGCGGACGGCGCCGGCGAATGGATCCCCACGACGGCGCCAGATCCCGTGTAGAGCCAATTGAGCGAGAGGTAGTGCCGATTTCCGGCGACGGTTTGATGGATCAGCGCTGGCGGCCGATCGCTACTCCTCCCGCTCTAACTTGCACTTCGCGATTTCGAATTAGCACTGGAGAACTCACATGCTACGTGCCCTTCTCGTTTCCACCGCCGTGTGCTTGACCACGCTCGCCGCGCTCGCCGCCGACAGCAAGGTGGAGTCCGCTGTCACCACCTTCAAATCGGTCGCGGATGATGCCGGCAAGCTCAAGATCTTCTGCGAGATGAGCTCCGTCATGGATAAAGCGGGCGACAACCCCGATGCCGCGGCTGAGGCCCAGATCGACGACTACATAAAGCAGCTCGGCCCCGACTTCGCGACGGCCTGGAATGCCGGCGACGGCGTCGATGAAGATTCGGCCGACGGCAAGAAGCTCGACGCCGCGCTCGACGAGCTCGGCAACAAGTGCTCGGGCTAGGCCCGCGCTGCATAGCCCAGGGACACTGCCGCACAGCTGGATCAGCCGGTCCGGCAGGGTCGATTTTCCGTGGTCGATGTGGGCGATGATGCAGAAGTTGCGGATCAGCGAGGTGTCGATCACGGCGGGGTAGATAGCAGGTGACCCCGGGCGCGGGCCGGCCGAGCCGCGGCTTATGGCACCAGCGACCGTGCCACCACGTAGCGCAAAGAGCTAAGCGGCTCTTACGGCTTGCCTGACACGCTAGTTTGTAGCTTGAGAGATGCCTAACTCACGCCACCCGCGCGCGCGCTCGGTTGCCGTGCCCCGTGCCGGGGTGAGCCCGATGCTCACCTTCAAGTGGAAGATACTTGCGGGGCACGGCGGAAATCCGCTCCGCCTTTGGTACCACCTTGCGGCGGGGAGGTAGCAGCCTCAGCCTCTTCGTCTTCAATGGCCTATCGAGAAGTTGTATTCGAATCTCGCGGGCTAGCACCTCCGCGACTAGCGAGGGAACGGCATTACCAAGCATCCTCTGCACCTCCGCGCGCGCGCAATACACCGCCATCGATTATAGGAACAAACGTAGAACGATGCTGCCGATCTGTCAATTTGGTTGGTGGTTGCCAGTCACCGACGGCCCAGCGCCGACTTCAAACCTCGATCCCAGAATCAGCGACCCGATACTGACAGTACAATGTAGGTCTCGCCGTATTCGAGCGAATTTGTCTCCCTCTCCACGAGGCCCTAAACGGCACGCTGTCGCCCAATCAACGAAGCTTCGAGTTACACCAGCCAAGTCGGAAGGTATTTGCTTGTGGACTACGAGAAAGCCAAAACCATCCTGATTGAGGAAGCTTCTAAGCCGGCTGCGCACGTCGATCGCACGTGGGATAGCGCCATCGAGACTTTTCACAAGGCTTGCCACGGCGCGGCTCAAACGCATATCGCCGTGCTCGGAACGGCAATCCTGGCGAAATGCGTCGATATCAACGTCGACGTGTTTGCTCTTCAAAGGAGGGCTGGAGCCAACGGCTACTCGGCACGGTCGCTGTCCAACAAGGTTCTAGCGCCAAAAGCACGCGAGATGGACATCCATCTCGGCGTGACCGGGCTCGAGCCACACCAAAACAGTCCGTATACTGGCGAGACTCGCATCAGACGCGATTTCGATGTGCGGACTTACGCCCGCTCTGCATTAACCGTATTTCTTGAGTGGGGCCCCTTAGTCCGCCAGATCCTACTCTGGGGACCAATACCCTCATTGCAGGCGGCAAAGGATTTGCCAGCCTTCATCCTCGAGAGGCTCGAGGCACTTGAGGTCCCCGTATCGAGCGCTGAGGCCTGGTCCGCGTTGTTTCCCGCTCCGGCACCCGAGGAAGACCAAGAAACCGAATAAGGCGCCGACGCAATCCTAAGTCCTCGCGAATCTCGCATTCCCAGATCACGAGCACATCCCAGCCAAGACGACCAAGCTCCTGCAGATGCTCTACGTCTCGGACCGCGTTTCGCTCCAGCTTCGGCGCCCAGTACTCCGGCTTTGACCTCGGCAGCTTGCGACCATCGGGACAGGCATGGCGATGCCAAAAGCAGCCATGCACAAGGATGACCTTTCGGCGCGTTGGAAAAACGAGGTCGGGCACGCCGGGTAGGTCGCGACGGTGGAGGCGATAGCGGTAGCCGATTGCGTGAGCAATTCGGCGCACGATCAGTTCGGGCTTTGTATCGATCTTCCTGATGCGCGCCATGCGCTCGGTGAGCGTGAGCTTGCGCTTCATTGACAAGGGTGCCCCGCAAATTGTGGACGTGCACATTGGTGATCGCTTGTGGCCCATTGACGGCCCGCTAGGAAACGTGTGCGCGACCTCCGCAAGCCAACTGAATTGCCGAAGTCGCAATCAAACTAATCCCCACCCGCTCCACCGCGCCAGCATCCTTGCCCCACCGAGGGACGCTGGCCAAGCTTGAGCGTCTGACGCGGGGCCGGGAGCGGCGCCCAGGTGAGGCAATCGTGCTCCGTTCGCACGGTTTGTCGCGAGGATGCTCTCCTCAGATCCCGGGCCA
>Ga0187819_10000684_pt1 | contig 17163 bp, 19 predicted proteins | sample NC_wetland_sal_i_15_FD_132411 | JGI IMG/M metagenome (GOLD analysis project Ga0187819, IMG submission 132411) | Wetland sediment microbial communities from Neuse River Estuary, North Carolina, USA - SO4_4 | ecosystem: Environmental > Aquatic > Freshwater > Wetlands > Sediment | place: USA...
AAGCCATGTGGCTGCCCTCCAGCCGCGTGGAGATGGCTTATGTCGGCCCCATCGTCCGCAACGAATTTTTCTTCTTTACAGTGATCCTCGGCGCGGCGGCGCTTCTGGTCCTGCGCGAATGGATGGCCGCGCGCGGCCGGGCTGCTGAAAATGTGCCTGACGCGGCAGAGCGCCGCAGGCTCGAGTGGGAGCGCCGCAAGCAGCGGCGATGGGCGTTCGCTTCGGCGTTCACTTGCACCGCCGTCATTTTGATTCTGGCCGCGGAATTCGCCTACACGCGTGTGAGCGCGACCACTGAGGCCCGCTCGATCCAATCGGAAAGCGGGTCGGTCCGCATTCCCCTCTCTGAAATTAGCGATTCAAATCTTCACATTTACAGCGTGGACGCGAGCGGGACGAGCGTGCGCTTCCTCGTCATTCGAAAGCCCAACGGAAGCTGGGGCACCGCGCTGGACGCCTGCCTGATCTGCGGGACGGCCGGATACCGCCAGGATGGTTCGAACGTCGTGTGCCGCAACTGCGCCTCCGCCATTTACATTCCCACCATTGGGGAAGCGGGCGGCTGCAACCCTGTCGGTGTTCCCTCGCGCATGGAAAATGGCGCGCTGGTAATCGACGTTTCGAATCTGTCCCAGGCGAGGAGCCGGGTCTCCCAATAGCGGGGCACGGCGGACGCGTGGGCGCGCTCTACGAGTCGTCGCCTGTGCGCGTCCGAGCCTGGCGCCGGCGACTCTGATCCCTTAAAGAATTATGTTTTTCCGAATCGTCAGCGATTCATTCTCGCGAAAACCGCGCCGGAAAGTTCTTACGGCCGCGGCGCTGGCGCTTGGCATGGCCGTTGCCACGGCCACGCTGGAGGTCGCCCTGGATGTGGGAGATCGCCTGGCGCGGGAATTCCGCTCGCTCGGCGCGAATCTGCTGGTCACGCCAGCTTCGGACACGCTGCCGCTGGAAATCGGGGGAGTCGATTACCGGCCCGTCGACGCCGGCGCCTATTTGCCCGCTAGCGATCTCGGCAAATTGAAAACCATCTTCTGGCGCAACAACATCATCGGATTCGCGCCGTTTCTCGATGTTCCCGTGTCGATTGCTGCTGGCGGCTCGCAGGAAATTTCGCACGAGGAATTGATCGGCACGTGGTACAGCCACTCGGTTGCGGTACCTGACGACCGCCCTTTTACGACGGGAATTTCTGCCACCGATCCCTGGTGGCGCGTCGAAGGGCGTTGGTTTTCGGATACCGCAGAAGAAGCCGTGGCGGGGACGGCGCTCGCGCAACGGTTGAATTTGCGCGCCGGAAGCAAAGTAAAAATTGACGCAGGCGGCCGCTCGCGCATGCTTACGATCACGGGCATCGTCTCCACCGGAGGCCGCGAGGACAATTCCATCCTCGCGCCTTTGGAAATCGCGCAAGACCTGGCCGGGCGCCCCGGAGAGTACAGGCGCCTGCTGGTGAGCGCGCTGACCAAGCCTGCGGACGCCTTCTCCGAGCGCGATCCCGCCACGATGACCCCGGTCGAATACGACCGCTGGTATTGCAGCCCGTACATCTCCTCGATCTCGCACCAGATTCAGCAGCAGTTGCCCGGCGTTGAAGTGCGCGCGATCCGGCAAGTCGCCGAAGGCGAGGGCCGGATTCTGACGCGCGTCAGCGGCCTGATGTGGATCGTCACGATTGCGGCTTTATTCGCGGCGGCGCTGGCGGTGGGCGCGACGTCCGCGACCACGGTGCTTGAGCGGCGCTCCGAAATTGGATTGATGAAAGCCCTGGGCGCGAGCCGCCGCGCCGTCGGCGCGTTTTTTGCCGCCGAGCAATTGCTTCTTGCTCTAGTGGGCGGCGTTCTGGGATACGCGCTGGGAGTTGTGCTGGCGCGCGCCCTGGGCATCGGAATTTTCGGCGTCGCTCCCACGCTTCGGTGGATTCTGCTCACGATTGTACTGGTCCTCGCGGCGGTGGTAGCGCTGCTGGGGAGCCTCCTGCCGTTAGGACGTGCCTCGCGCGTCGATCCCGCTCCCGTGTTGCGGGGAGAGTGAGGACGTGGCCAGCCGCTCGATGTTCCTGCGAATCCTGTGGAAATTGCTCGGCGCAAGCCGCGGCCGGCTAACCGTGGCCCTGATCGCGCTCACGAGCGGGGCCGCAGTCTGTTCTGCCTTGCTGAACGTCAATCTGGATGCGGATCGCAAGCTGACGCAGGAATTCCGCACGCTGGGCGCAAATGTGGTGATCGCTCCGACGGCGTCCGGAGGCAGTGAAGCCGCGCTCGCCGACGCCGCCATCCTCGATCGCATCGCCGCGCTGCGCGTCCCGCAGATTGTGGCCACGGCTCCGTATCTTTACGTGGCGGCGAATTCCGGATCGCAGCCGGTCATTCTGGCGGGAACCTGGTTTGACCAGGTGGCCAAAATGAATTCCTGGTGGAAGGTCGAGGGCGGCTGGGTCTCTTCCCGCGACGACCACGAGCATTGCCTCGTGGGTTTTACCGCCGCGCGGCAATTGGGACTTGCACCGGGCAGTTCCGTTCAGGTGCGTTCCGGGGATCACAACATTTCGCTGACCGTCGCCGGAATTGTTACAACCGGCGGCGCCGAAGACAATCAAATCCTCACGAACCTCGACATCGCGCAGACGCTTGCGGGGCTGCCGGGCCGCGTGAGCCTCGTGCAAATGAGCGTTTCAGGACCGCCGCCGGAGATCGAGCGAGTTACGCGTACGCTTGCGGACAATTTGCCGGGCCTCGATGTGCGGCCCGTGCGTCAAATCGCCGCAGCCGAGGGAACAATTTTGGGAAGGATTCGCGGTTTGAATTTCTGGACCATCGCGCTGATTCTGGTTCTCTCGATGTTCGGCGTGCTGGCGTCGATGGCGGCACTGGCGATGGAGCGGCGGCGGGACGTCGGCCTGATGAAGGCGCTCGGCGGGACGGTCCCGCGCATCATGCGATTGTTTCTCGCCGAAGCGGGGACGCTCGGCGCTCTCGGCGGATTGCTCGGCTTTTTGGTTGGCGTGGCGCTGGCCCGATGGATCGGCGAGCGTATTTTCGGCGTCGTGATCTCGGCGCGCTTGGAGGTTTTGCCCATCACGATCGCGCTGACGGTGGGCGTTGCGCTGGCGGGGGCTTTTCCCCTGCGCCTTCTTGGGCGAGTGCGCCCGGCGGAAATTTTGCGAGGAGAATGATGGCGCCGCTGGTCCAGGTCGAGCAGCTCGAAAAGCGATTCGGCGAAGTGCGCGCGCTGGACCGCGTGAGCTTCGACGTGCAAGCGGGCGAGTGGATCGCCATAATGGGGCCATCAGGCTCTGGCAAAACGACGCTCATCAACATTCTTGGCGGGCTCGATCATCCGAGCGCGGGCCGAGTGGTTGTCGACGGCCTGGAAATCGGCAATCTTGGCGAGCGCGAATTGACGCGCTATCGCGCCGATAAAATCGGCTTCGTGTTCCAGCAATTCCATCTGATTCCTTATCTCACGGCCGTGGAAAACGTGATGCTGGCCCAATATTTTCATAGCATCACGGATGAAAAAGAGGCCGCGGAGGCGCTGTGCCGCGTGGGCCTCGGCGACCGTTTGAGCCACGTTCCCGCGGAGCTTTCGGGCGGCGAGCAGCAGCGTGTGGCCATAGCCCGCGCGCTGATCAACCAGCCCAAGGTCATTCTCGCCGACGAACCCACAGGCAACCTCGACGAAGCAAACGAGGCGATCGTCTTGAAATTGCTCCAGGAGCTGAACGACTCGGGGCATACCATTCTCGTCGTGACCCATTCCCACGCCATCGGAAATCTGGCGGACCGACGCATTGAGCTCGAACACGGCCGCCTGGCCCGCATCAGCGCTCCCGCCGGCGCTCCCTCTCTGGCCAAGGAGTAACGCAGCCGCGCCATGCCCATTCCCATCGATGTGCGAAGAAAACCGGCCAGCGTGAAAGTGCACGTGTCTTCTGGTAAGGGCGTCGACATCACTTGGGCCGACGGCCACGCGAGCCACTACGATTTTGCGTATCTTCGCGAAGTATGTCCCTGCGCCATGTGCAATGACGAGCGGCAGAAAAAGGCGGCGGGCCAGGAAAAAGACACGCAATTGAAAAAGGAGAATGCCGCCGTCGGCGCCGCCCCGGTGCTCAGCTCGCCGCTGCTGCCGATGTACAAGCCGAAGCTCACGGCCAAATCAGCGCATGCGGTCGGGAACTACGCCCTGCAGATTGATTTTAACGACGGGCACGCCACCGGAATCTTCAGCTTCGATTACTTGAGAACCGTCTGCCCGTGTGAAGAATGCGCCCGCGAATTTAGGACAAGCCCCGACCAGTAAGCCTTCATTTTGGCCGCCAAAAGCCCCCCGCGCGGGTGGTAACTCCTCGGCAACAGGGCCTTGCTGACGCGCGGACTTCACGCCCCCTCCTCACGTATTATTTTATTCCAGCCCCTTTTTGTTCCAGCCCCACCGGAGGATCTCGTGTCATCGCATCCATTCGCGCACGCTCCGCATCGTCGTAGTAAACGCATCGAAAGAGCCGTCCCAATCGTCGTACATGGAGTGGGCGCCATGCGAGAGCCCTACCAGGAGCAGGTCTCGACCGTGTCGATCAGCTGCCACGGCTGCTCGTACCAGTCAAAGCACGAAGTCCTGCAGGGCGAGACGGTGTACCTGGATATCCAGCCGTCGAATGATGGCGCCGCGGTATGTTCCACCCGCGCGCAAGTGAAATGGGTGCAAAAACTCCAGGTCAAGGAACGGGCCTTCCAGATCGCCGTGGAGCTGGAGGTAGCCGGAAATATCTGGGGCGTCGCCTCTCCGCCGGACGATTGGTTTCCGCTGCAAACTCCATTGGCGGCGGAGCCCACCAACTCGGGCCGAGAGTTGAAGGTCGTCACCCGAAAAGACCAACAAACGCTTACGGCCCCGGTCGCGTCGCCCGGCGCTGGGCCGGTTCACGCCAACCCACTCGCTAGAAGCGAAGCCTCCGCGCCAGCGGCTCTGCCTCTTGCGCAGTTGATGGTCGGCCTTGGCGAACAGATTCAGACCATGGCATCGGAAGCCGCCGCCGCGGCGCTCGCCAGAGACAAGGTCCGATTGCTCGAGGAGTTTCGCGCGCACCTTCGCGAAGAAGCGGTCAAGACCATCCAGTCCGTGATCGCCGCTTCCAAGGACCTGATCGTCCAGCAGGCGACAAAGGAGCTGAGCCAGGCGCACGAGGCAAACATCCGAAATAGCCATGCGCTGTGGAGGAAGCAGATTCAGCAAGACATGGAGAGTGCCCGGCAACACATGCTGGCCCAGGGAAATGAAATGGCTCAACGCCTCGATACGCTGGCGGCGAGCACGATCGAGCGCCTGCAAAGCAAAATCGACGCGACACGCAGTGAAGCCGTGGACCGTTTCATTTCCCGCATTCGTGACCAGGTTGCGCCCATGCTCGAGGTGGCAAAAGATTCCTTGCAGAGGCTGGAAGGCGCCGAAACCGCTCTGCGGAAGGAGTCAGAAGCAATTTTTGCGGGGATCGAGAACCAGCTCGCCTTCACCAGCAACGACAGCCTGGCAAGAGCCATGGAAGATTTGGAAAAAAATACCGCCGGCCACACCGCCAAGGCCCACGAATCCCTGCAGAAACTTTATCAAAGCTTTGAAAAAGCGGCGCGGGACAATGCCCAGTCGCTCCTTGCGTCCCTGGGGGACCAGATGACCGCGATTCTGCAACAAAAAGCCGCGGAAGTTTCCCGGGAGTTTTCAGCCGGGATCGAGGGCCAAGCCCGAGATTATCTTGAATCGGTCGCCAAATCGATTGCCGAGATTCCGCAGAATATTCCGGGCCGACCCAGCCATTAGCGGCGCCAGTTCCGGACGACTGCCATTACACGGGCCGAAGTTCAGACGTGCAGTGCGAGCACTTCGTCGCCTTGGCCGGCACGGCGCTCAGGCAATAGGGGCAATCGCGCGTGGCGGGCGCGGCCGCGGGGGCCGGCTTCGGCGCGAAGCGATTGACCTGGCGCACCAACAGGAAAACCGCAAACGCCACGATCAGGAAATTGATGACGGTGTTCAGGAATAGCCCGTAATTAAGCGTCGCCGCGCCTGCCGCTTTGGCTGCCGCGATGGTCGGGTAATGCGTCTCGGTCAGGTTCACGAATAGATTGGAAAAATCGACGTGGCCGACGAGTCTCCCGATCGGCGGCATCATCACATCCTGCACAAACGAGTTGACGATTTGCCCGAATGCCGCGCCGACGATGATGCCGACGGCCATATCGAGCACGTTCCCTCTCATTGCGAATTCTTTGAATTCCTTGAGCATGGAAGGTTCCTCCGGTTTGCGTGAATTTGAGGAAATCTAGTCCGTCCGCAGGGAAAGCACAGCGCCAAGGATTCCGCGCAGCGTCAAAATCGTTCCGGCAGCCACAAAAACGGTTCCCACCCAGCGAAACTCCACAAATACGAGCGAGAGCATCATGAGCCCAACGAGGATCAGCGAGGCCCCGCCCACTTGCGCGACTGTACGATCCGATGTGCGGGCGGCGCGCGCGGTCTTGGCCCAGGTGCGTGCGCCCCAGTAGATGAGTGCTGCGCCGAGGCCCAGCCACGCCGGGCCCCGCGGGTTAAAGTTTCCAAGTGCCAGGCGGCCGCTCAAACCGAGCCAGGCCAGAAAACCGCCGAGCAGGATGAAAATGAACTCGGTCATCATCCGAAATAAATTGGCCGGGCTTAGCATGCTTGCTCTGGTAGGGTCAGACCCGTTCGATGCGCACGGATTTCAATTCCACGGCCGTTTTGGGTTTGTCGTTCGCTCCGCGTGGCACTTCGGAGATTTTCGTGGCCACATCCATTCCTTCGACGACCTCGCCGAAGATGGCGTGCTTATTGTCCAGCCACGGCGTCGGCGCCACGGTGATGAAAAACTGGCTTCCGTTCGTGCCGGGTCCGGCATTGGCCATGGAGAGTTTGCCCGGCTTGTCGTGCTTCAGAGACTTGTGAAACTCGTCGGCGAAGCGATAGCCCGGATCGCCGGTTCCCGTTCCGAGCGGGCATCCGCCCTGGATCATGAATTGCGGAATCACGCGATGGAAAATGAGGCCGTCATAAAACGGCCGCTTTACTTTTTGCCCGGTCTTCGGATCCTTGAATTCCTTGGTGCCTTCCGCGAGACCGACAAAATTCGCGACCGTCTGCGGCGCTTCCTTTTCAAACAGACGGACGATGATCGTCCCCTGCGAAGTATCGAATACGGCATACGTGCCTGGTGCGCGGCTCAAGACCACCTCCCGTGAGATGCAAAATGCGCTGGCATTATCACCCATTCCGGGCGGGGAGGCCAGCGTTGCCCGCGAAAATCAGCCCAGCGATTTTATCGAAGCACGCGCGCGCGTTGGAGTGCTAAACTTTCGTTCTTCGCGGGTTGCATCGCGGCGCGGTGCTGGTGAATCCAATTGAAGTCAGGGAGAAGGCCACTTGAATAACGTCCTTATCATTGGGAGCGGCTGCGCCGGGCTGACGGCCGCCATTTACGCCGGGCGCGCCAACTTAAAACCTATCGTGATCGACGGGTTCGAGCCGGGCGGGCAGCTCTCGCTCACCACCATGGTTGAGAATTTTCCGGGATTTCCCGACGGCATACTTGGACCGGACTTGATCGAAAACATGCGTAAGCAGGCGCAGCGCTTCGGCGCGGAATTCAAGTCCGGCGCGATCACGGACGTCGATCTGAGCAAGCGGCCGTTCAAAATTACGGCGGGCAACGACGCGTATGAAACGCGCGCGCTGATCATCGCTTCGGGCGCGACCGCGCGCCTCATGGGCCTCGAGTCCGAACGCAAGCTGATCGGGTACGGCGTCTCCACCTGCGCCACGTGCGACGGCTATTTCTTCCGGGGCAAGGACATCGCGGTCGTCGGCGGGGGCGACTCGGCGATGGAGGAAGCCAATTTCCTCTCGAGATTCGCGAAAAAAGTGTACCTGGTGCACCGGCGGAAGGAATTTCGCGCGTCAAAAATCATGGTCGATCGGGCGCGCGCCAACGAAAAAATTCAATTCGTCACTCCGGTGGTGGTCGAGGACATTTCGGACGTCAGCAAGGGCGGTGTGGAATACATGACCCTGCGCAACGCCGAAACGAATGAGGCTTCCAAGCTGGACGTGGAAGGCATTTTCATCGCCATCGGCCACGTGCCCAACACCAAGGTGTTCCGCGGCAAGCTCGACATGGACGAGAACGGTTACCTCATCACGCATCATGGCAGCCAGACCAAGATTCCCGGTGTGTTTGCCGCCGGCGATGTGCAGGACCATCACTACAAGCAGGCCGTGACCGCCGCAGGCTCGGGCTGCATGGCCGCCATCGACGCCGAGAAATTTCTCGAGGCCCATCCGGACCGCTGAAGTCGCCACCCGTTTTACGGCGTTGCAGGCAAATCTCCGATGCTACGCGCGCTGCTTCTCCAACTGGCAAAAAGCTCCCGGCTTCGCCGCTGGATTACCTCCCACGGTGTAACCCGCCGCATGGCGCGCCGGTTTGTCCCCGGAGAGGAACTGACTGCCGCCGTCGAGGCGGCGCGAGCCTGCAACAAGTCTGGAATGACTGCGAGCCTGGATCATCTCGGCGAAAACGTGGTCACGCGCGAGGATGCGGAACGTGCGCGCGGCTCCTACACGGAAGCACTCGAGCGGATCGCGGCGGAGGGCGTCGAAGCGAATGTTTCACTCAAGCTGACGCATCTCGGCCTCGATCTTGGCGGGGAATTTTGCGCCGAGCAGTTGCGCATCATCACGCGCCGCGCGGCCGAGCTCGGAAATTTCGTGCGCGTGGACATGGAGGGCTCGGCCTACACGGACCGCACGCTGCGAATCGTCAAGCAGGCACGCGCGGAAACCGCCGCGGTTGGAACCGTAATTCAGGCATACCTTTTCCGGAGCGAGGAAGATGTTCGTGAATTGCTAGCCGCCGGCTGCCGCATACGTCTGGTCAAAGGTGCGTACAAAGAGCCGCCACGGATCGCCTTTCGACGTAGGAGAGATGTCGACGCAAACTTCATCAAGCTGATGAAGATCCTTCTGCCGAGCGGGATCTATCACGCCCTGGCCACGCACGATCCCCAAATGATCGAGGCCGCCATTCGTTTCGCCGCCGAGCAAAACATCACCAAGGACAAGTTTGAGTTTCAGATGCTTTATGGAATACGGACGGATTTGCAGAGCCGCTTGGTGCGGCAAGGCTATCGCGTGCGAGTGTACATTCCATTCGGGCAGGACTGGTTTCCGTATTTCATGCGGCGTCTCGCGGAACGTCCCGCGAACTTGTTCTTTTTCGTAAAGAATTTGTTTCGCAAGGCCGCGCCTCTTGCATAAAAGAATGCGCGGAAGAAACGGATTTGATCCATGCCGCCGATGAGCCAAAATAAATCCATGCGCGCGATGATTCTGAATCAGCCCGGCAAACCTCTGGTCCTCCGCGAATGCCCTGTGCCGGAACCGCGGGACCGCCAGGTACAAATCCAGGTGCTGGCTTGCGCCGTGTGCCGCACGGATCTGCATGTAGTGGACGGCGAATTGCCGGATCCGAAGCTGCCACTGATCATTGGCCATGAAATTGTGGGCCGCGTTACGTGCTTGGGAGAGCACGCGAGCCTGCTCTCCATCGGGCAGCGCGTCGGCGTGCCGTGGCTTGGCTGGACGGACGGCGAATGCTCGTACTGCCGCGCGGGCCAGGAAAATTTGTGCCCGAATGCGCGCTTCACGGGCTACACGCTCGACGGCGGCTATGCCGAATTCACAGTCGCCGATGAGCGCTACTGCGTCCCCATTCCGGAATCCTATTCGGACGCCGGCGCAGCGCCTTTGCTTTGCGCTGGCTTGATCGGCTACCGTTCGCTCGCGCGCACGGGCGACGCGAAGCGGCTGGGCATCTACGGATTCGGCGCCGCCGCACACATCATTGCGCAAGTGGCACGGCATCAGGGCCGCAGCGTCTACGCGTTTACGCGGCGCGGCGACGAAACCGCGCAGCGCTTTGCGAAAGGGCTGGGCGCAGTCTGGGCGGGCGCTTCCGACGAGCGTCCGCCGGAGGAACTGGACGGCGCGATTATTTTTGCGCCCGTCGGCGCTCTCGTTCCCGCGGCACTGGCCGCCGTTCGCAAGGGTGGAACGGTCGTTTGCGGCGGCATTCACATGAGCGACATTCCCTCGTTTCCCTACGAATTGTTGTGGGGAGAGAGGACCCTCACTTCCATCGCCAACTTGACGCGCAAAGACGCCGCCGAATTCATGAGCATCGCGCCCAAAGTCCCGGTGCATACGATTACTCAGCCGTTCCCGCTAGAGCAGGCCAACGAGGCATTGAATCAATTGCGGAGCGGAAAGCTGCAAGGCGCGGCCGTGCTGATGTGCAACGAAGCTCGATAGAGCCAAACCCCGCAACCTGAAGCCTACCTACTGAACGTGATATACTTTTTGCGAGGAGAAACCGGCTTGTGAAGTCGCCGGTTTGATGATATAAACCGATACTTTCCATGCAAATGTAAGCCGGTTTTTGTTTATTTTGAGCAATAGATATCCCTCGAAGGAGAGTTACGATGGCGTACGTAATCGCTGAGCCTTGTGTCGGAACAAAGGACACCGCATGCGTCGATGTTTGCCCGGTCGATTGCATCCATCCGCGGAAAGACGAGCCCAAGTTCGAGTCCGAGCCCCAACTCTACATCAGCCCCGTGGAATGCATTGACTGCGGCGCCTGCGTACCGGTCTGCCCGGTAACAGCGATATTTGCCCTGGAAGATTTGCCGGAGAAGTGGGCTAGTTTCACGGCGATTAACGCGGACTGGTACACCAAGCAAGGCTGATCCATCCCGTCCGAAAACGGCAACTTGCCGGAGTGAGTTTTCGTGCGGCGTTCCCTTTGCGGTGGGAGGGCGCCGCATTATTTTTAGGAAGGTAGGTCGCGTCCTGGGCCGGCTGCCGGAGGGGCGGAAGGATTACGATCTACTCTTATTTTCTCAGGCGCCTGCCGGCAGGACCCTTGCTCTTGCCGCGGCAATCACAGAACAGGCGCCGGGTATCTCTTTCTCCGAGAATACCCAACCGGAGTCGGAGTCAGAGGAGCCTCACATTGTCATCCATGCGAACGCCAAAATCCGTAGCGGTCGAAGATGTCTTGGCCAGCCGGCAGAATCCGCAAACCAAGATCAAAAATAAAATCGTACCCGCCGTGGCCACCATCGCGGGAACCGCAACGGCCGTACCGCCGCACGTGCTGTCGCGCGAAGTGGTGAAGAACGGCATCGGTGGCGTCTTTCAGCTCGAAGGCGCAAGGCTGGACGCGATTCGCGAAGTGATCGACAATTCAGCCATCGATCAGCGTTATAGCGTTTTTCCCCCGGAATACACGATCGAGCCGCGTCCGCTCGCGCAGATTAACGCGGAGTATCAGGAAAAGTCCGTCGAACTCGGCCTGCAGGTGGCCGAGCGCGCGCTGGCGCAAGCCGGCATGACGCCCACCGACGTGGACCTGCTGATTACGGTATCGTGCACCGGGGTCATGATTCCTTCGCTGGACGCGCATCTGGCGACGATCATGGGTTTTCGCCCGGACGTGCGGCGCCTCCCCATCACGGAGCTGGGTTGCGCAGCGGGCGCAGCGGGCCTCGCGCGCACCTGGGAATATCTTTCCGCGTTTCCGGATCGCACGGCTTTATTGATCGCGGTTGAGATTCCCACGCTGACCTTTCAACGTAAGGATGCTTCCCAGGCCAACTTGATTTCGGCTGTCCTGTTCGGCGACGGCGCCGCGGGCGTGGTCGTCACCGGCCGCGAAGCACCGGGACCGCGCATCCTGGCGTCCGAGTGTTTTCTGTTTCCCAATTCGCTCGCGGCGATGGGTTTCGATCTGCGCGACTCGGGCTTCCACATCGTACTTTCCAAGGATGTACCAGAACTCATCCGAGAAAGGGTCAAGGACCTGGCGGAGGGTTTTCTCGCACGGCAGGGATTGCGGCGCGATGATATTTCCGCGTTTCTTCTGCATCCGGGCGGGCAAAAGTTGCTGTCCTTCATGCAGGAGGAATTGGGCCTGCGCCGCTCCGATACGGAAATTTCCTGGGACATTTTGCGGCGGTACGGAAATCTTTCGAGCGCCAGCGTTCTGTTCATCCTGAACGAATGGCTGGTGCAAAGAGAAATGCCGTCGGGGAGCTACGGCCTCTTGATGGCGTTTGGGCCGGGATTCACGGCGGAAATGCTCCTGCTGCAATGGCCATGACGTACGCCTATATTTCCCTCCTTGCGATCGTCGGGATGGGGCGGCTCGCGGAATTGGCAATTTCGCGCCGCCACCAGAAGCAGCTTCAAGCGCAGGGCGTGCGCAAAGTTCCCGAACCGCATTTTCGTTTGCTGGTGGTATTCCACGGATCGATCCTCGTGTTAGCAGGCGCTGAAGTTCTGTTCCTGCATCGGCCTTTGATTCCCGCGCTTGCCATCTCGATGTCTGTGCTGTTTGTCTTATCCAATGTTCTGCGCTGGTGGGTGATCCGAACCCTGGCGGGGCACTGGAACGTGGAAGTAATGGAATCGGCCCGCGTGGGAGTGGTGACTTCAGGGCCCTATCGCTGGGTGCGCCATCCGAACTATGTGGGCGTAGTGGCGGAAGTATTTTCCCTGCCCATGATCCACACCGCCTGGATCACGGCCATTATCGCAACTGTAGGGTATCTGCTGCTTTTGCGCAGCAGGCTAAAAGTCGAAGACCGCGTTCTCCTCGCGGACCCTGTCTATCGAATGGCCATGGGAGGTAAGCCCAGGTTTTTTCCTCGATTGTTTAAGCGGCGTGCAAGAGTGGCCGGAGGGGAACATGCCGCTTGATTTAACGCGAGCGGCGCTTTCCTTCATGGCGCGCGATTCGCGGGGGCTTCCTGGTATGCGGATTTTCTCCGGCGTCAAGCGCGGCGAGCCATCCACGGACGGCCTCGCGGAGCGCCTCAATCTCCAGCCCGCCGTGGATTTCGGGGAAACGATCGAGCTTTAATAACCCAGCCCGAAGCAGCTTTTGCGTCCCCAGCAGATTTGCGCGGGAATAGTGATGAAACGCCGCGGCCACTTGAATGAGGCCCTGGAGAAACATCTTGTCCGGGTGCGGGGTCTCCAGCCACACTTCCTCCCAATGCTCGTGGGCGTCATAGAAATGCGCGGAATTAAACGCTTCAAGTCCTTTTTGATACAGCCGATCTTTTTCGTGTGAATCCATGCGCTTTCTTTGGCCTTCATCCAACTGTAATGACAAGTACGGCATGATAGCAGAAGCGCGATAATGCCACGCTTCAAGGACGCAGACGCCGCGGTTTGTAATCATGGCAATCGGGCATTTGAATTTCTCCCGGGGTGACTGCACGCGCTATCATGGTTAGCCTGCGCGGCCGCGAGGTTCTTGCTTGCCGAAATTCAACTTGGTTTTGCTCATTCACGCGCACCAGCCTGTCGGCAATTTCGACGAGGTGATGGAACGCACCTACGAGCGTTCGTATTTGCCATTTATGGAGTGCGTGGCTCGTCACCCGCGCGTCCGCTTAGGGCTGCACTACACGGGCCCGCTCCTCGAATGGATAGCCGAAAAACACCCGGAGTACATACAGCGCGTTCGCGCGCTCGTTGCCCGCGGCCAGGTGGAGATCGCTGGCGGGGGATTTTACGAGCCCATACTTGTGGTGATTCCCTACGAAGACCGGATCGAGCAGATCCGCCGATTGAGCGGTTTTATCGAAGATCATTTTGGCAAGAGGCCCATTGGCGCCTGGCTCGCCGAGCGCGTCTGGGAGCCTCAATTGCCCGCGGCTCTGGCCGAAGCGGGAGCAGAGTACACGTTGGTGGACGATAGCCACTTTCTCACCGCAGGGCGCGAGATTCCGGAGCTATTTGGCTACTACATCGCCGAGGAATGCGGCAAGACAGTGAAAGTGATTCCGGGCCTGCAGGAGCTCCGCTACCTGCTGCCGTTTGGCAGCGTCGAGGATTCCGTCGCATTTCTTCGCCGGTCGGCGGGCGATCATCCCGGCGGAATGGCCTGCATGGGCGACGATATGGAAAAATTCGGCGCCTGGCCGCACACCTACGAGCATTGCTTTCGCGACGGCTGGCTCGACAATTTTTTCAGCGCTATGGAGGCCAGCTACGAGTGGCTGGAAATGGTGCCGCCGGGCGAAGCGCTCGCGAACCACGCCCCGCTGGGCCGCGTGGACCTGCCGACGGCGTCCTACACGGAGATGATGGAGTGGGTCCTGCCCACTTCGGTGCGGCAGAAATTTCACGCGCTCCTCGACGAATTTTCGGGCCGGCCCGACGTGCGGCGATTCCTGCGCGGCGGATTCTGGCGCGGATTTTTCAGCAAGTACTCGGAAGCCAATCTGCTGCACAAGAAAATGCTGAGGGTATCCTCGAAACTGCGAACCGAAAGCGCACGGGGAGCGAAAAAAGGATCGAAAGCAGCGACGCAGCGCGACAATGCGATCACGCACTTGTTGCGGTCGCAATGCAATGACGCATATTGGCACGGAATTTTCGGCGGCCTCTACGCGCCACACTTGAGGACGGAACTGTGGCGCGAACTGGTCCGCGCCGAGACGATTGCCGACTCGCTCCATCACGGCGCAAGGCAGTATCAGGCCATGACGCATCTCGATTTCGACGCGGACGGCAGGGAAGAAATCGAAATTACCGCGCCCCATTTCGCCGCCGTGGTCAAGCCTTCCGACGGGGGAACGCTGAGCATCCTGGATTTTCGGCCGAGCGCCGTGACACTCGTCAATTCGCTCCAGCGGCGCGTCGAGGCCTACCATTCCCGATTGCAGAATGCCGCGCAATTCGCCGCCAAAGTCGCCTCAATCCACGACCAGACGATTGCCAAGGAGCCAGGCCTCGAAAAATATCTGAAATACGACCGCTGGGCGCGAAGCACGTTCCGGCTTTTGCTTTTTGCGCCGGGGAAAACACACGCCGAATTTGAAGCCCTGAGCCTTGCAGAAAGCGCCGCATTCGCGGGCGGTGATTACCGGCTGGATCAGGCCACCGCGGAGGAAATAAAGCTAAGCATGGAGGCGCCCCTGCGCCAGGTGGTTGCGGGCGTGGATTCGGACTGCATCCTGCGCGCAGCGAAGGTAATGAAATTCGCAAACCACGAGAAGGGCTTTGACGTCCGTTGCCGCATCGATCTCGCGCCGAAGACGGCCAGGCTTCCCGACCGCAGCGAGAGCGTGCCCGCGCAGTTCAGTGTTGGTTTGGAGATCGTGCTCAATCTTCTGGCGCCCAACGTGCCGGACCGGTATATCGAATTTGCCGGAGTCCGGAAGCCTTTGGAATGGAGCGGCATCGTAGACGGGCCGCGGGTGCGCCTCGCGGACGAATGGCAGGACGTGTCCGTGGAAATCGAAGCGCATGGCGCGAACCAGTTGTGGATCTCGCCCATCGAGACGGTATCGGAATCCGAGGAAGGGTTTGAACGCGTCTACCAGGGATCGCAAATTCTCGCCGTGTGGAATGTGACGCTCGATTCCTCAAAACCGTGGAGCGCCGAAACGGTTTTACATGTCACGGCCGCGCGAAGCGCCTAAACTGCTCGTCGTCACCCCGCGATCAGCAAGTTTTCGGCAAATGGCCACTCCATATCGATCCACTGCGCATCGCATTGAAAGCCGTTGCGCCGCGCCATCGCTGAAATATCCTCTGCGCGATATTTGTGCGAGCTTTCCGTCCAGATGGTTTCGTCTTTCAAAAAAGTTACGTTGCACCCGGCGCCCGGGATTGTGACGGTCTGATCGCGCAACGACCGCAAATGCATTTCGACGCGCTGGTGCGTAATATCGTAGCGCGCTTCGTGGCGGTAGGCCGCAAGGTCGAAGTCCGCGCCCAGTTCGCGGTTGATTCGTGCAAGAAGATTCAGGTTGAACGCGGCGGTGGCTCCGATGGAATCGTCGTAGGCCGCAAGCAATTGCGGGAGCGGTTTTTCCAGGTCAGTGCCGAGGAGGAGTGCGTCGCCCGGAAACAGGATGCGCCGCACTTCGGTGAGGAAGCGCTCGGCAGCGTCACGGTCGAAATTTCCGATCGTGCTGCCGAGAAACAGCACGAGCAGCTGATCGTTCTTGTCCCGCCGCGCGGCGGCAGCCAGCAGGCCGTCGAGATAGGGCCGCTCAAATCCGACGATGCTCACGCACTCGATCCGGCCGAGTTCATTTTCGCAACGCGCCAGCGCTGTGGGCGAAATTTCAATCGGGCAGTAGGTCGTGCACTGGCGCCGCGCCAAGGCTTCCAGCAGCCAGCGAGTTTTTTTGCCGCTGCCGCTTCCGAGTTCCGCCACCAGGACGTGCGGCTGCAGGCGGGAGACGATGTCCGCGGCGTGGCGCTGCAAGAGCCGCTCGTCGGCGCGCGTCAAGCCGTATTCCGGCAGCACGCTGACCACCTCAAAGAGCGCCGAGCCGATTTCATCGTAAAGATATTTCGAGGGAAGTTCCTTCTGCCCGGGTCGGCACAATCCGACGCGCACGTCTCCGGCAAGATTTGGTCTCGAATGTTGAGCGATCACCGCGGTAGCCATGGCTTGTCCTCGATTCTTCCCGGAATCCTTCCGCGGGCGTCAGTGTTCCACGCAGCGAAATTTTGCGTATACGTACGGGTAATGCGGCTGGAACCAGTTGCGAAACGACCGCCGCAACATGCATGCGGCCGTGCGCGGCGAACCGCCCTTCATCACAAAGTGCTTCCCATCGAAGAAATTCGCGGAATACCCGGGATAAAACGGAAATGGATGGAAACCGGGAAATGGAGCGAACTGCGTGCGCGTCCATTCCCAGCCGTTGCCCACGAGATCCGCGACGCCGAAGTCGCTGTTTCCTTCGGGGTAAGATCCCACGGCCACAGGGTCCCAACGCTCAAAATCAAAATTGCCGCGCCGCGCGCTTGGCGCTTCCGCGCCCCAGGGGTATTCGCGTTCGTTGCCGCTCCGTGTGCCGTATGCGGCGCGATGCCATGCCGCCTCGCTCGGCAATTCTTTTCCAGCCCAGCGCGCGTAGGCTGATGCCTCATCGTGGCTGACGTAGACAGGCCAATCGAGCGGCAGCGGAATTTCCGCAAACATGGCCCGATACCGCCAGGAATTTCCGGTGGGGATCCAAAACGACGGATGGCGGCGGTCCTGCGAAGTTATCC
>Ga0187819_10000685_pt1 | contig 17152 bp, 10 predicted proteins | sample NC_wetland_sal_i_15_FD_132411 | JGI IMG/M metagenome (GOLD analysis project Ga0187819, IMG submission 132411) | Wetland sediment microbial communities from Neuse River Estuary, North Carolina, USA - SO4_4 | ecosystem: Environmental > Aquatic > Freshwater > Wetlands > Sediment | place: USA...
GACTAGAGTGGCGTAGAGGGCCTGAGCGTTCAGCAGATCCTGATTCCCGTTTGCCGAGCTGATCTTCGGGAAGTTGGCTGCGCTGAACATGGCGAGCGCCGGGTCCAGACTGCTCAAACCCAGGTTTTCTGCCGGCGGGTTATTGATTTCCAGTTCGTGGCTGTTGGAGATACGAAGATCGCCGCCAAAGGTGAAGGTGTGTTTCCCGCGCGTCCAACTCAGGTTGTCATAGATGTTCCACACGGGGTTATTGCGAGGAAGCGGGAGAACGAAACCTGGAATCACCGGCGCAAAAACCCCAGGCCCCGAGTTCGCGAGAGGAGCCGCATTGATCACGAAGTTGCCTTGGCCCTGAAACAAATTGAAACCGTTTCCCGGATTGAACAACTCGACGTTGCTCTGGATGCCGAAGTTGGCCTGGTTGATAAGGTGTGGCGAGATGGTCCAGTCCACCCCATTCGAGGCAACGTAGTAAGTCGACTTGAAACCGTTGGCTTCGGGCGTGGCCCCCGGATAATTCACGGGCTCGTTCGAGATGTCGCGCCACCACATGTCATATGAACCGTGCCAGGCAACTTTGGGGGTGATTTGAAAATCCACGCGTGTCGTCGGATACCGCTCTTTGTCGGGCTGAATCGCCGTGAAGCTGACGCTCTGTTCATAGGGGAGTCCGGAGACGGGGCTCAGTGTTCCGTTTTTCGCATATCCGTTGATCGCCGAAAGCATGCCGCCGATGAGAGGGTTCACTGCCGACGGCAGACCGTTGGCTGCGGCCAGGTTCAGGAGGTTGACCGTGTGCAGGTTGCTGTCCGTTCCGATGTAAGTGAAGTTCCCTTGCTGGGCTTGCAGGGTGGGGAACTCAGTAGCCGGCAGCCCGGAAAACTTCTGGCTTATGCCCTCGAAGTTCACAAAGAAAAACAGCTTGTTCTTCCAGATGGGCCCGCCCAAACTTCCGCCCCAATCGTTGAGTACCTGAAAAGCACGCGGGATGCCCAGCGCGTTATTCGTGTAACTATTGGCATTGAAAAAGCTGTTTCTGGCCTCCCAGAAAACATTGCCATGAAATTGATTCGTCCCTCGCTTGGTGACAAAGCGCACTTGGGTCGAGCCTTCCGCACCCACATCAGCTGTTAATTCGCTGGTCGAGACGGTCACTTCGTCAAAGGCGCCTAAGCGCAGAGGAGCAAAGGTGAAGAAGCCGGTCGTCGATGTGCGGTAGCGCTGCGAATTGGCACTGGTTCCATCGATAGTGATACTAATCGCCCCGTTCGGCAAGGAGTCGTAGGTGGTGAACCGCTCGTCGCCGCCGCTTTGCGCTCCAGCTACTAACTCGGCCATGGGCAGGATGTCTCGTCCGGCTAAAGGAAGATTTTGGATCGCAGTGGGATCAATCGTGGTAGAAAGTGTGTTCGTGGTCGTTTCCAACACCGCACCCTGCGCCGAAACCTGAACCTGCTCGGTCGCCACGCCGACTTTCATCCTGATCTCTAAGTCCTTGGTGCGCCCTGCCTCTATGACTACGTCGTTATAGACGGCCGTGGCGAAACCCGAAACAGTGGCAGTCAACTGATAATTTCCCGGTTGCAAGTCGGGAAACACATATTGCCCCGAGGCGTTCGTGGTTGCCGATTGAGTCAGGCCCGTGTTCGTGTCGCGAGCTGTTACGGTGGCCGCCGCTAGGACCGCACCCGAAGGATCCACAACAGTTCCAAAAACTTGCCCAGTCGTGCGAACCTGAGCTTCGGCCAATCCTGAAATCAGAAACGTGGAAAAGATCAGTGAGAAAAATGCCCTCTGACACAATCTCTTTCGCATGACGTCCTCCAATCCGCAATGTTCAGAGGCGGACTTCGTCGGGGACAAACGAGCACGTTCGGTCTCAGCGAAAACCCACAGGGAAATGAGTCCGCGTCTTTTGCTGATGCACATCGTATACAATATGCTATATATAACCGTCAAGATATCTTTTCTTCCTGGACACGGCTCGCCCTGGATTCCGACCGCACCTGCCTACTTTGCTTGGATTTTCACGAGCACGACACCGTGAGAGGGGACGTAGACGCTGAAACTGTTCTTGAATGTGCCCAGATCCTTCTTGCGCCACAAGTCTCGAACGTTTGCTTCTCCAATGATCCCGATCTGCGAGAAGTTGACCGTGATCTCTTCGACCGTGCGCAGGCGGTTGAACAAACCGACGACCTTGCTGCCATCGGCCATGGGCTTCATCCAGACCTCGAAGGGTCCTTCCTGCGCTACCCGCAAACCCTGTTTGCCCAGCGGGTCCTGATCAACCGCAATGACTTCGCGGTTCGTCAGCATCTCGACGGTGTACGGGGTCATTTTGGTGAGGTCGTTTCCCGCGATCAGAGGAGCCGCGAGAATCGCCCACAGGCTGAAGTGGGTGCGGTATTCATCTTCGTTCATTCCGCCGTTTCCGACTTCGAGCATGTCGGGATCATTCCAGTGCCCTGGGCCGGCGAATTTTTCTAATCCGTTCTGATTGAAGCCGATCTCCGCCATCACGCGGTACTGGTCGCTGATGTCGCCGGTCGTGCGCCACAGGTTTCCGCCTACTGACGCACCCCACTCCCAAACCTTGTTCCAGCCGTACTCACAAAGACTCAGAACGATCGGATGGCTGGTCTTTTTCAACGCATCGTACATCTTCGTATATGCGGCTTTCATTTCTTCGAGGCTGCCGGTCGATTGGCACCAGTCGTACTTCAGGTAATCGATCCCCCACTTCGCGTAGGTCTGTGCGTCCTGCCCCTCATGCCCCAGACTGCCCTCGTACCCGGCGCAGGTCTTGGCGGCAGGAGATGAGTAAATTCCCAGCTTGAGGCCTTTGCTGTGGACGTAATCGGTCAGTGCTTTCATATCGGGGAATTTCTCGTTGGGTTGAATGAATCCGTTGGCATCGCGCTGACCTTCCCAGGTGTCATCGATGTTGAGGTAGATGTATCCGGCGTCCTTCATTCCAGTTGAGACCAGCGCGTCCGCCGTCTCCCGCACCGTCTTGTCATCAATGCGCTCGGCGAAGTGGTTCCAGCTGTTCCAGCCCATGGGCGGCGTGGGCGCTAGATCGTCCTGGGCCGAGGAGGGAAATGCGAAGATTAGACAGCAAACCACCACAAGCAGCAAAATCGATGTTTTCTTGTTCACGCTCGTCTCTCCTGGAACCACGAAATCCTGCCCGGACGTCGGTTTCAGTCTCTACTGCCGGCATTGATCTCCGGCTGATAGGCTTGCCCAGGCACTGCGTCGAAGTGTTCTGCGCACACGCCGCTGAATCGGCACTGCGGCGGCGGCAATTCAATCAGCACAAAAGTCTCGCGCAGGTGCTCGTTCCGATCGAAGCCTGACCTGCGAGTGAGCTCACTCAGACCGTAGTTGTCTCCCGCATGGCGGGTGTGAAAGCCTCGTGCTCTGTACGCGCGATGATTTCGTCCTGTAAGGCACGGGTTAAATCACAGAAGTAATCGCTATAACCGGCGACGCGTACTATCAAATCACGGTATTTCTCGGGATCCGCTTGCGCGGCGTGCAACGTTGCCGCGGTGACCACATTGAACTGAATGTGATGTCCACCCAGCCGGAAGTAGGAGCGGACCAGTTGCGCCACCTTGTCGAGTCCTTCTTCCCCTTTCAGCAACTGTGGCGTGAATTTCTGGTTAAGCAGCGTGCCTCCGGTACGAGCATGATCCATCTTGGCCGCGGACTTCACGACAGCGGTGGGCCCATTGCGATCAGCACCTTGAACGGGCGAAATGCCGTCTGAAACCGGTTCCCACGCACGGCGTCCGTCGGGTGTGGCTCCCGTCATCGAACCAAAATAGACGTGGCAAGTCGTCGAAAGATAATTTACCCGGTAACACCCTCCTTTCGTGTTTTTCCGCCCATCTACCTCGTCGAAAAAGGCGTTAAACACATCCATGAGAATCGCATCCGCGTAGTCATCATCATTGCCGAACTTCGGCGTCTTGTTCCACAGGCGCAAGCGTAACTTCTCGTGACCCTCGAAGTTGTGCGCCAACGCTTCCAGCAGCTCGTCTAAGGTTAAGGTCTTGCGGTCGAAGACGTGGAACTTTATTGCGGTAAGACTGTCGGTGCAAGTCGCCGGCGCCACTCCCATGATGTATGTAGTGTTGTAACGCGGGCCGCCGTTGTTGTAGTCCTTGCCTTTCGCGATGCAGTCATCAACGAGCAGGGAGAGGAACGGGGCGGGCATGTAGTCTGCATACAACCTTTCAATGACATTGTTTCCCCGCACCTTGACATCGACAAAGTAGTGCAGCTGCTTGCGGAAAGCTGCAAACAATTGTTCGTACGAAGAAAAAGCATGCGCATCCCCAGTCTCGATTCCGATTTTCTTACCGGTGCGCGGATCCACTCCGTTGTTCAGTGCGATCTCAAGCACCTTGGGGAGATTGAAATATCCCGTAAGGATATAGGCTTCTCTTCCAAACGCGCCCGTCTCGACGCAGCCCGACGTTCCGCCACACCGCGCATCTTCCACCGACTTTCCCTGCCGTAACAACTCCTCAACAACCATGTCGGCGTTAAAGATTGATGGCTGGCCCCAGCCTTGGCGTACGATTTCCAGGCCACGCTGCAGAAACGCATCCGGATTCTTTTTGCTCAGTTGGAGATTCGAGGAGGGTTGCAATAAGTGCATTTCATCAATGACATCAAGAATCAAATACGTAACGTCGTTCACACCGTCCGATCCGTCGCGCTTCAGTCCGCCATTATTGATGTTTGCAAAATCGGTGTAAGTACCGCTTTCCTCGGCAGTCACACCGACTTTCGGAGGAGCAGGCTGGTTGTTGAACTTGACCCAAAGGCATTCGAGCAGTTCCTTAGCTGTATCTCTGGTCAACGTGCCTTCTTCCATACCCTTCTGATAGAAAGGATAGAGACGTTGATCGAAGCGCCCCGGGCAAAACGAATCCCAGGTGTTCAGCTCAGTCACTACGCCAAGATGGGTAAACCAATAGGCCTGCAATGCTTCCCAAAAATCGCGCGGAGCGTGTGCCGGCACGTGGCGGCAAACTTCGGCGATTTTGCGTAATTCCGCCTGGCGGCCGGGTTCAGTTTCCGCTTTGGCCAGTTCCTCGGCTTTTTCAGCATGGCGTGCTGCCAGGCGGACTACTGCGTCGGCCGCGATCACCATGGCTCGCAGTTCATCTCTCTTCGCGCACGCTTCGGGATCGTTGAAAAAATCCAAATGGGACAAGGCGGATTCGATATCCGCTTTCAGGTCCAGCAAGCCTTTGCCATAGATGACGTCGCCTAGCACCGTGTGTCCGGGGGCGCGTTGTTCCATAAACTCGGTGAAGATTCCCGCGTCATAAGCGTTCTTCCAGTCCGGGGTCATCTCGGCGAAAATCTGATCGCGGATTGAGCGGCCATGCCAGTAGGGAATAACGTCATCCTTCTGGACCTGCCGGGCGTTGTCATCCACCGCGTAGGAAATCTTCTCGCGCGAGTTAAGGATCTCGAGATCTTCCATGCTGTGGCAACACAGCTCGGGGAACGTCGGAGTGCCTTTGGGCGCCGGACCACGCTCCCCCACGATTAACTCGTCGGGGCCGATATATATCTCTTTGTGTTCCATTAAGTACTGAAAGGCGCGGGCACGGCGTAATGGCGCAGAAATGGTCTTGTCGCCACGGTAAAACTGGGTGATGAGAGCCGCTCGTTCGATGGAGAGCCAGGGCTTTGTTTCAAGTGTCGCTCGTCTCAGTCTGGTCACGCGCTCGGTCACGTTAGCCTCCAACCCGCACGCTGAAGCCATCATGTCTCAGACGCACGGCTATAGTTTCCATCTGCTCCACAGTGGGCGGGACCACTCCCTCCATGCGGTATGACAGATGCAATCTGTCGTACTTGTCGCTTCCAATTCGGTGGTAGGGGAGAAGGTCGATTTTTCGAAGATACAACGAAGACAGAAACCCGGATAAAGCGTCCATATTGTCGCTATCATCGTTCACGCCCGGGATTATGGGAATGCGGACAATAACCGCACTTCCGCGTTCCGCCAGCATTTTGAGGTTTCGCAGTATCAAGTCATACTTCACGCCGGTAAAGCGCAGATGTCTTTCCCAGTCCATCAGTTTCAGATCGTAGAGGAACAGATCGACTTTCTCGCTAATTCGACGAATCACAATTGAATCTGCAAATCCGCAGGTATCGAGAACAGTCCGAATCCGTCGAGCCCTGCAGTCGCTTAACAGCGCTTCCACGAAGGCTGCCTGCATCAATGGTTCACCGCCGGAAACTGTGATCCCTCCACCGGACTCATCAAAGAAGATCCGGTCCTTCAGGACCTCTGTCATAACCTCAGGCACGGACATCCAACGGCCAGCGAGTACACGCGCGCCCGTGGGACAAGCATTAACGCATTCTCCGCAACGCTGGCACAAACCAGGATCATGGATCACCCGCTCGGCCAAGCGAAGTGCGCCCTCCGGACATGCGCGGACGCAGTCGCCACAACCAATGCAGCGTTCTTCGTAGTAAATGACTTCTGGTTCAGGCAGTTGACCCTCGGGGTTGTGACACCACCAGCAGCGAAGACAGCAACCCTTGAGAAACACAGTCGTTCGGATACCCGGCCCGTCGTGGAGCGAAAAGCGCATGATGTTAAAGACAAGGCCGGCCCCTGCAGGTGCGGACTTGCGGCTCGGTTTGCGTGGTGCAACGAGTTGGTGTACGCTGTCCATAAGGTTTCAGCGCATATTGAATATAATATACAAAGTGCACAGTCGTTCTGTATGTGATCTTTATCACGTCGCCTTTCTCCGATTTCGTTGTGGAGTTGTGTAGGGATATGCAACCTTCCCATCGCGTCAATATGCTGCCGAGTGTGGCTGCGCCTCACTGAAGCCTTCATGCTGCTGCCAGATGAGAGATTATGGCTAAGATCGAAGATATCCAGGCTGCACTGAGCGATCGCTCTATCGATGCGTGGTTGTTTTACGACCATCATCACCGCGACGCGATCGCCTATCGAATTCTGGGCTTGCCAGAATCCCTGATGGTTTCCAGGCGGTGGTTTTATTTGATTCCCGCTCACCGCGAACCGGTCAAGTTGCTGCATCGAATCGAGCCTTTCCACCTCGATTCGCTGCCGGGCAACAAGCGCGTTTACGCCGCCTGGCAGGAACTTGTGGACAACCTGCGGGCAATGCTTTCCGGAGTGCGCGACGTTGCCATGCAGTTCTCGCCCAACAACATGATATTCACGGTGTCGGTCGTGGATGCAGGGACCGTGGATCTAATCCGCAGCTTCGGTAAAAACGTCGTTAGCTCCGCCAACCTGGTGGCGAGATTCGAAGCAACGTGGACAGAGGGCCAAATACGCTCTCACTTCGCTGCGCGCGACTCGATTGATGCCATCGTGGCCGCAGTTTTCCACGAGATTGGCCAACGAGCACGAAACAGCGGTACGAGCGAGTTCGAGATCCAGCAGTGGCTGTTGGAGGCGTTCCGGCGCGAGGACCTCGTAGCAGACGGACCGCCGATCGTAGCAGTTAATCAAAACAGCGGCAATCCCCATTACGTGCCCACCTCCGATCATTCCGCCCAAATTGGGGAAGGCGATTTCGTGCTGCTGGATGTATGGGGTAAGAAGAACACGCCTGGAGCTGTCTACTACGACATCAGTTGGACCGGTTTTGTGGGACACTCGCTGCCTGATCGTGTACGGGAGATCTTCGAAATTGTCCGGCGCTCGCGTGATGCGGGCATCGATAAGGTTCGTACCTCGATTGCGGCCGGGGAAAAACTTTGTGGCTGGGAAGTCGACAAGGCTGCCCGCGATGTGCTCAAAGCTGCGGGATACGGGCAATACCTTCACAACCGTGTCGGGCATTCGATTGGTACCGAGGTTCATGGGAACGGCGCCAACATGGACAATTTCGAATCCTACGATGAGCGCGAAGTGATCCCGAACACTTGTTTCTCCATCGAGCCCGGCATTTATCTGCCGGAGTTTGGTCTGCGCAGCGAGGTCAACATGCTGGTGCGAACCGGGGCGGCCGAGGTGACGGGCCGCATACAACAGGAAGTCGTTCTCATCTAGACAGAGTGCCAGTTTCTGCTGATCGGCTCGTGCCCTAAATCGGTAGGGAAGGCGCGCCCAGTAAGTAAGTCGCAATCTTTGCCCATCGCTGAGGTGTTTATGCGCTTGAAGAACCTGGCAATCGCAATTTCGCTCATCCTTATTATCAGTTGCGCGCTGGACGCTGCCGCCGGTATGCCAGCAACAATGCGCCTGGATTACTTCCACACCGGCAACGCCACACAGGAATTGTTCAGCGTTGACCGCGTTGTTATTGAACCTCTGCCATGGGCCGGGAACTCCAATAAGCCAATCGACGCCACGAACCGAGGCACGTACTTCTTCGAAGTCAGGGACCTAGGCAGCCGGCGTGTCTTGTACTCACGCGGCTTCTCATCCATTTACGGCGAGTGGGTGACCACCGACGAAGCGAAAAACGCAACCCGCACTTTCCACGAATCACTTCGTTTCGCTGCTCCAGAAGCTCCGGTACAAATCGTCTTAAAAAAACGCGACCCGCAGAACACCTTTCGTGAGATCTGGTCAACTGACATCGATCCGAAAGACAAGAACGTTGATACTTCGAAGCCGCCCTTCTCCGGGCGCGTGTTTGAAATCGAGAAAAACGGCGACTCTGCACTCAAGGTGGATTTGCTGTTTCTGGGTGAAGGTTACACCGCGGCCGAGCAGGATAAATGCGAGAAAGACATACGTCGGCTGGCAGAGGGAGTTTTCACCTTCTCCCCATTCAAAGAGCGGCGTAAGGATTTTAACGTGTGGGCGATCTGCTCTCCTTCCCCGGATTCGGGTGTATCGCACCCTTCCGCTGGTATTCACCGCAACACTCTTTTCGGCTCACAGTTCGATGTTTTTGGGGAAGAGCGTTATGCGCTTTCGTTCGATAATCGGGCCATTCGCAATCTGGCGTCTTTCGCCCCTTACGACGTGATGGGAATTGTGATGAACGAAAAGTCGTATGGCAATGGAGGCATATTCGGTCTCTATGCCAGCGTGAGCATTGACTACCCGGCGGCCGTTCGCGTGTTTGTTCATGAGTTCGGCCATCATTTCGCGGATCTCGGGGATGAGTATTACTTCAACGCGAACGTGGCCTACTCGCCAGCTAACACTCGCGTCGAACCCTGGGAACCAAACATCACCGCCCTGCTGGACCCGCACGATCTGAAGTGGAAAACTCTGGTTGCTCCCGGCACACCGATTCCCACTCCATGGCCGAAGGAGGATTACGAGAACAGTATTCGCGATTCACAGAAGCAGATCGAGCATATGCGCGCCGAAGGCCGGCCCGCTGCCGAGTTCGACGAAGCCCGGCGTAAGGCGCGTGAAACACAAGAGCACTACCTCGCTGAAGGACCTTACGCCAACAAGGTGGGAGCGTTCGCAGGCGCTATGTATGAAAACGGCTACTACCGGCCGCAGCAGCGCTGCATCATGATTTCAGGGCCGGAATTTTGTGCCGTGTGTCAGCATGCGATTGAGGAAATCATCGACCTCTACTCACGACCGTGAGACTGCTGACCAGGATGTGCTCCCACGTAAATGTGCTCCAGCAGGAACGCTCAGTGCGGATTCACCGCCATGGACGTGCGGTGTCCGGTGGTCGTCACCCAGTAGTCGATCCATTGCTGGCGAATGCCGTTGGCTCGGTCGATGAGTTCGGGGCTCGGCTTTTGCCCGTGCTCGACAATAACGACGATCCCGGTATTGAACTTTCTTTGGGAGTGATCGACATCCGGTAAGCGCGGCCCCTCAATGGCGATGACGTCTTGGATGGTCACTTTTGTACGGTCGGCTTTGAATATCGGGTGGCCGTTTGCGTCTTTGCCGACCGGCACAAGGTTCTTGAGGATAAAGAAGTCCGGCACCTCCGCGGCCGAGATCAAGCCCATCAGGTACAGGTCAAGATGTGAATACCCCGTCGCGGGCACGTAGTAGTCATCATCCAGCTGAGTGTAGGTGCCATCGAAGTTATCCTGCCAGACGCCTCCGCCCATCGCGGACGCCTCCGTGGGCCGCTGATAAGGAAACGCCGCCTCGGCTTGCAATCCTCGTGCCCAGTGGGTGGGACCAAGGGGAATGGTTTCACCATTCACTTTCGCGGAAACAAACGCGGCCCAGCGGTGGCCCATCTCGTGTCCAAGCTGCGACATCGCATAGTTGTACGGAAGCAGCCTCCCGTCCGGCGACCGCTCTCCGAGTTGGCGCGCGTAGAAGGTTATGTCATGATCGGTTCGGACGGGCGCTCCCTCGGGAGGGTATTCCTGCATTTGGTTGGAGCCGACGTACACGGGCTGTACGAATTCCCACTGGAACCTGCCTTGGCTGCAGTAGCTCTCAAGATCCTGCTGTGTTGGCCCGATCCCAGTCACATTGCCGCCCAGCGGGCCGTCACTCGGAGTGCCCGCTTCTTGGTTGTCGATGCGGAAATCCGAGTAGTAGGCCAGAAAGTCGAATCTGTCGCCGAGGGCTTTAATCACTGTACAGGACAGATCCTGGGGATTGGGCAATGCCAGGTAGTGGAACGATTCATAAATGATCGCAAACGGCTCGTCCTTCCGCGTTAGGGACGAGAGGTAACCTCGGGACTGCGGATTCCAGACAGGCGAACAACCTGAGGGGATAATCGCTGGACAATCTGCTGGGGTTTGCCGGGGGCAACGACTTCGGCGTAGACAGAAACTTGTTCAGCCCCGCGAAGCGCGGCCGGCAGCACTCCTTCCAGCATGATCGTGTTGCCACTCGTTTTTACGCTGTGGGAGAGGCCCTGGCCGAAGGCAAAGTACCTTGACGCACTGTGGGGCCACTTAACACCTCGAACTGTCCAAACCGCGGCTGGGTGGGCGGCATCCACGCCCGCGGGAGGGGGCATATGTGCATCGAAAAACACCCGGTAAGTAATGCCGTCCAGCGCTGGATCTCCTTCCGGCAGTACCGGTCCGCGGGTTTCGAACTTGATCTTCAGGAGGAGATTATTAACCACCGAGAGCTTCAGATTCCGAACATCAAGGTGCGCTGCAACTGCCGGATGCGGCTCGGCGCTGATGGTGGCGAGCGGCTTTTCCACGAAATTCGAGAGCAGGGGGTAAACACCCACGATGGCATCCTTCGCAGCGATTTGGTCATACGACATCTCGATCGACCCGTTGCGACGCAGCACAACTTGAAAGCGGTTGATCGTCTTGAACCAAGTGAAATCCTGGATATTCCCGAACGGCTCCGTGAGGTCCCAGGTAACGACTACACGATCCGGGAGTTCTTTCACATAATGAGGTCCGGACATCCGCGGCTTGAAAAAGACGCAGATTGCTGGGACGGTGTTGGCCAGCGCGCTGGCGGCTTCGGCTAACTGGTCAAATCGACCGATTGAGACTCCGCCGACACGACCGCGAGGATCGGGGCCGTTGTCGCCTTCCGACGTGCCGAAACTGATCGATCCAGTTGCGTCCACCAGGAATGAATTCCAGTTCTTGCCGGAAAAGGGGAATGCGAAGTGATACAGGGTGACTTCAGGCCCGGTGAGTTCAGGGCCGAAGTCCGAATCCCACTCCAGGGCGCCACTCTCCACGCGATAGCGCGAACCCTCCGGACTGAAGCGCAGCGTATGCCCCACCAGGTCGAAGAGGTTTGCTTTCCCAAGCACCCCATCCTCCAGTTCCATCACGATCAGATCTCCATCCGTCGAGATCTTGCCGATCGACTGACCAGGTACGTCGAACTGGGCATGTGCCAGGGCGGGGTGCAGGAGAAGGCCACAGAGAATCAATGCGCCACTATGCAATAGACAGCTGATAACTCTCTTCACGCCAGCTCCATTCGTCAAACAGAAGCATTGGTGCGTAAGCAACCATGACGATGGTAGCGATGATGTCATCGCGCGATTTGTAGCCCCTGCGGTTGTAAGACTGGCTCTCTCGTCATCTCGCCATCCAGCATTCGCCAGATGCCCAACGGATTGCCGTCTTTTAACTCGTCGGGCAACCCGGCTTCGGGAAATCCCTGGTAGCAGACGGGTCGGGAAAACCGGAAGATGGCCTGACTGCCGACGGAAGTAGAACGCCCGTCGGAGGTGGACGGGTACGGTCCGCCATGCACCATGGCGTGGCAAACCTCCACTCCCGTTGGAAAACCGTTGAAGACGAGCCGACCCACCTTCCTCTCGAGAACCGCGATCAAATCCCTGAATTCGTGCAGATCTTGCTCCGTACCATGAATGGTCGCGGTGAGGTGCCCTTCTAAATTGCACGCGGCCTCTAACACTTCATCGCGGTTAGAGTGCCGGACTAACAAAGTTGCCGGACCAAAAATCTCGCTCGCGAGTCCCGGATCTCTTAGGAAAGTCTGGGCTTCTGTTTCGAAGAGAGCCGCGCCGACGCCAAGCTCCTGGCCATTGCTCGACGTGGGCCTTTCGGCGACGAGCTTCACCCCCTGCCTAGCCTTGCGGTCTGCAATGCCTGAACAATATGAGGATCTTATGACTCCGGTCAGCAAATGGAATGGCACTGATTCACTAACCGCCTGCTGCAGCCTGCCGACGAACCTGGAAGCGTCCGCACCTGCAGGCAGAAATACTATTCCTGGTTTAGTGCAGAACTGACCGGCTCCCAGCGTGAACGAGGCATGCAGTCCGGTCGCGATGCTGTCAGCGCGTTCCCGCAAAGCACCGGGCAAAATGAAAACAGGGTTCGTGCTGCTCATTTCGGCATAAAACGGGATCGGCTCCGGACGGGAGGCCGCCGTATCCATCAATAGCCTGCCAGCGGTCCGCGATCCCGTAAAGCCAGCGGCCTTCACCAGAGGATGTTTCATCAAGGCAATGCCAACATGCGCACCGCGGCCAAACAGGAGGGAAAAAACGCCTTCGGGCAACTTGCATTGCCCGACGGCTGCCTGCACTGCGTGACCAACAAGCTCGCTAGTGCCGGGGTGTGCCGAATGTGCTTTCACGATGACCGGATTCCCAGCGGCCAAAGCGGAAGCTGTGTCCCCGCCTGCCACCGAGAATGCCAAAGGAAAGTTACTCGCGCCGAAGACCACGACTGGTCCCAACGGACGTAGCATGGAGCGAAGGTCTGGCTTGGAGACAGGTTTGCGATTCGCATCCGCGCGGTCGATACGAGCCAGGAGCCAGGATCCCTCTTCCACAACCCGTGCGAACAAGCGGAGCTGGTTGCAGGTCCGCGCGGTTTCACCCTGCAAGCGGGCCCTCGGGAGGGCCGTTTCTTGTTCCGCGCGTTCGATCAATTCCGCAGCGATGGATTCGATGTTGGCAGCAATGTTGCGTAAGAATGTGGCTTTCTCGCGACCCGTCGCCCGACCATAGCTTGCAAAAGCTTGGTGCGCCAGAAGCGCAGCCGCATTCACTTCTTCGGGCGTCGCGGAGAAAAAGCCTGGCTCTAAGTGTTCACCAGTACTGGGATTCGTGGCACGGAAGACTTCTTCTGTGATCGCGCCTGCGTGGAAACCAATGATTGATCGTCCTGAAAATTTCACTATTGCACTCCGAAGCTATGTTGCAGCCGGCGCCTCTTGGCTGGTGACCGCCTGCGGCCGGTTGTGCAGCGCGTCATGGATGACTTTTCGCGCTTGCTCCAGTTCCGTACCGGTCAACTCGAGCCGCGGCGCCCGGACGCGCGCGTTTCCGATACCAACTTCCGCCTGCACGAGTTTGATCAGTTGGACTAAGTTGGGTACCGTGTCCATCCGCAGTAACGGCAAAAACCAACGGTATAACTCAAATGCTTTCTCACGTTCGCCGCGGATCGCTAAGTTGAAGAGTTCGACCGATTCACGGGGCAGGGCGTTGGCCAACCCCGCAACCCAACCCGCCGCCCCCACCGCGACTCCTTCCACGATCGCATCATCCACACCGACGAATATCTCCAATCGATCCCCGACCAACGCACGAATCGCGCTGACCCGCCTGGCATCCGTGCTCGATTCCTTCACGGATTCGAAGTTCGCATGCTCGGCCGCGAGTTCCTGAATGTGCTCGGGCAGGAAGTCCGTTCCATAGGCGACTGGGTTGTTGTAAAGCATGCAGGAAAGCGGTGTGGCTTCGAACACTGCACCAACATGGACTTTCATTTCCCGCCAATCACCCTGATAGACATAGGGCGGCAAGACCATCAAAGCATCGCAGCCAGCGTCTGCAGATGCTTTTGCCAACGTGACAGCTTCGGCAGTAGAAAGCGCGGAAACTGAGGCCATAACTGGTGCGCGCCTACTCACCGCGCCGATGCACGTCCGCAAGATCTGCAGCTTTTCCTCGAAACAGAGGGTTGCTCCTTCGCCGAGCGAGCCCAGGGCAACGATTCCCGTACAGCCGTTATCCAACAGCCACCGGCAGTGTTCCGCTATGAAGCCGTGGTCCACGTCATAGTTCTTGTCAAAACAAGTTGTTAGGGCGGGCATTACGCCTTTCCAGTTCATCCGTGTCCTCCTGTTACTGCACTGTGCTTCCCATCGGGGCTGCATGTCATCGCAATAAGGTTTTCAAAGCGCGTGGAAAAAATGGGCGGCCGCACCGAATTCGGGTGCCAATTGAGAAGGAACTGAGTGGCTGGCCCGCAAACTCTGCCTTGACATGCACCCATGCCACAACGCGTGTGGAGTTTTGCGGCGCGCCACGAAGTGTATGGTTTGAGGCGATCGTATTTCACGTCCTCGCATCGGCAAACGATCGTGTCCGGAAGCGCCAAGCTTCTCAGTTCGGAACGCGGGCTGAACGCACGATCGAGGGCCCGAGCGAATTTCTGCAGCTTTGCGCGCGGTTTGCAAAACTGTTTCGCACGCTCGGCCCGTCCCGCTGCGCCCAGCCCTGCAATCCGGCCTTCGATCAGCGACAGTTCAAGACCGCCGATGCCAGTGGGCTCGCCGGCACAAAAAACTCCAGGAACTGAGGTTTCTTGGAAGTCCTCCACGGTCACGTAACCGTCCTGGATTCGACATCCCAATAGCGTTGCCAGCTCGACGTTGGGCACCAAATGGAAACCACAGGCCAGGTAATCACAGGGTATTTTTTCCCTCTTGTTCCCTCGTGAAACGATGACCGCCTCGAGGGTTTCTTCGCCCTCGGCCGCGACGGGCCAACAATTCGCCACAAACCGAACTCCCGCGAGTTCCCTTCCCAGGGACAAGCCCTGTGCGATTTTGGGAGGATAGGGCAAAAGTGCAAGGGCAAAGTGCATTAAGCAGAACCAGGATGCCTGCTCACAAATGATCGGAATCCGGGCGCCATGCTTGTGCAGATAGGCGGCAGCCGCCAGAAGCAAGGGGCCGCTACCAGCAACTACTACCCGCTTGCCCGCGATGGGCAACCCAGACTTCACCAAAGCTTGCAAGCCACCTGCGCCCATCACGTTGGGCAGCGTCCAACCAGGGAAGGGCAGGAAACGCTCCCTTGCCCCAGTCGCCAGCACTAACTTCCGATACTCCAACTCGTAACAATTCTCTGGTCCTTCCGCGAGCAGTGTCCCAACCTCAGGCTGGTGGAAGACGCGAGCGCCGCAGATCAACTCCACGCCACAGGCACACAACTTCTCGGCCCATTCACCAGCCTCCGACGTACAATTCGCAGCTTCACCTCGCCAGATCTGGCCTCCAAGGCTTGGGTTGTCGTCAACAAGCCCAACCCGCAGCCCGCATTCGGCAGCAGACACAGCGGCCGCCATACCGGCAGGTCCACCACCAATGACCAGCACATCGAACTGTTGTCTCAGTTCTTTACTCATTGGTGCTTACTTCCATGCCCGGACGAGCAAGAATCTGACAGCTACGGCAATGCGGCCTTCCATCGATTGCTACACGACACTCAAAGCAAATGCCGATCCCGCATAGTGGGAAGCGCTGCTCTCCGGTCACTGACCTGCGGCAGGCAATGCCAGCGAGCATAACGGCAACGGCAACCGTCGATCCAGAAGGCACGGCAACCGGTCGCCCGTCGACCTTTACCGTGATCGGCTCAGGCATGGGCATGCTCCATAGAGACCCGCGATGGCAGGTACGGCTCAATCGGAATGGCAGGACGCTTGCCAGTCACTTGATCGGCCAGGAGACGTGCGCTTGCAAGAGAGGTCGTAATTCCCAATCCTTCATGTCCGGTTGCCAGGTACAAAGTTGAATCCTCCAGCCAGGGACCAATGAGTGGAAGATTGTCTGGAGTTGCAGGTCGAAATCCCGTCCAAATGCGAATCGTCGACATCCGTGCCAGACCCGGCATGTATTCCTGCGCACGCTGCAGCATGCGGGTAAGAATGCTGGTATCTACCTCTTTGTGTTCGGCACCATACTGCCGTGATGAGCCGATCAGAACCTGTCCAGTGCTACGTGGTTGCACATTGAACGCCACCGAATCGCTGGTGAGCGAATGGGCGCTCTTTAGATATCCAAACTCGACTAATTGATGGCTCAGGAATCGCGGGTACCGGTCTGTAATAACCAGATGACCCTTGCGGTTGTTAATTTTGAGTCCTGGGGTTAACGCGGCGGCCGAGGCTCCTGTGGCATTCACAATAACCCCCGCAGAGAACTCACCCCCATTGCTCAGACGGACGGTGCCTTTGCCGATCTGCAAAGCCGAGCACCCGGAATGGAATGTTGCCCCGCCCGCCTGGGCACCTTCCACGAGGAACCGTGCGGCGCAGGGTGGATACAATACACCATCCTCTGGAACGAGCAACCCTCCGGCCAACCCCTTTCGCAGGTTAGGTTCAAGATCTTCCAATGTTTCCGGGGCGAGGATCTCGGCCGGAACTCCCCGCTTTGTGTAGTAACCCTGCTTACGCCGCGCTTCTGCCATTTCTTCTTCGTCGGCAGCCACCCAAATAGTTCCGCATTGCTCATACTCAACATCGGAAGCTAACTCAACTCGTAGCTGTTGCCAAAGCTGCTGAGAGTAGCGCGTCAAAGCGAATTGCGCTTCGGAGTCGTCCATGACTACGATGTGTCCCATGCCAGCCCCGGTCGCGCCGCCGCCGATCACATCCCGATCCACTACCGCGACCCGCATTCCTTCACCCACACACGTGTATGCGCAGGCCGCACCTACAATCCCCGCTCCAACGATCA
>Ga0187819_10000686_pt1 | contig 17111 bp, 16 predicted proteins | sample NC_wetland_sal_i_15_FD_132411 | JGI IMG/M metagenome (GOLD analysis project Ga0187819, IMG submission 132411) | Wetland sediment microbial communities from Neuse River Estuary, North Carolina, USA - SO4_4 | ecosystem: Environmental > Aquatic > Freshwater > Wetlands > Sediment | place: USA...
CCCTTGATGCATGCGCTGATCACGCTCACCCTTTGCAGTTCCTTCTGACTCAACGTGAATGTCTCCTGTCTCATAGGGTGACATTTTCACGTTGCCGTTAAGGGGTGACAGAATTATGGAGCTGAGACAAAGAAACTCCTGGGCATCAACCTATGCAACGGGCGAAACTATGGGATGGAGATGTTTCACAGCGACGAACAGAACAAGGTAATTCCGGAATCTTTTCGCACAATCCTACGGCTTTATCTTCGCCGTTCGGAATCAAAGTCTCTCGCTCCAGATGGGACCCCTTGTGTTGCGGGTACACAAGGCTTGCTTAGACGAGCTTCGATTGTTGCGGGGCAAATTATCCCGGTAGGCAAGGAAACAGACCGGCGCTGGGGACAAGACGAAGACATGAGCATGCTGGACTTCAAAGTGTTGGAGTACCGACCGCTCGGCGACTTGGTGGTTGCTGCCCCGGCCCTAAGAGATGAAATCGCAGAGCATGGTATGCGCGAGTTGATGCGCCAAACGGGATTGAGTCAGCACACGATTGAGGCGATCCGCGCAGGTCGATCCGTTCGCCGGACGACCCTGCAACGCTTGCAAATCGCTTTGATGGCTACACCGTGAAATTTGCAATTAGATCGCACCAGCCCTACGTATCGAAGTTCTAAGCGTTCACAACAATTTTAAGACTCGCCGAGCAGGTCATGTCTGCCAGTTCGGCGGACACTATGCCAAGGAGAATCGAGAAATCTCATGGAAACTTGGAATCGGAGCGACCTTTACGCACAAGTTTGGGAGCAACCTCTCGTGAAAATTGCGCCCACATATGGAATCTCGGCTGTAGCCTTGGCAAAAGTATGCCGCAAGCTCCAGGTCCCGTTGCCGGGGCGAGGATATTGGACAAAGAAAGAATTTGGCAAACCTGTTGAGCAATTACCTCTGCCAGAAGCGAAGAATCTTCCAGTAGTCCACCGGTTGAAGTTTCCGCCAGCGTCGGGTTCTCAAGTCCCTTTGGCTGCCAGTCCTGAAGCCTCACCGACTGATCCCGAGTATCTTCGAATCGTTGAATTTGAATCTCGCAAATTGGCGATTGATCCTGGCTCCAAGTTGCACAAACTCGTCAAAGAGGCGGATCGAACCCTCAAGCGTGCCAAGCCTGACGAACGGGGTATTCTACACCCTCCCTACAACGAGAACTGTCTGGATGTGCGTGTTTCCAAAGATTCCCTTGAACGAGCCCTGATTTTCATCAACGCCGTGATTCTAACGCTGTCCTTGATTTCGCACCAGCCGCATACATGATCGAATCGCCGCTAACGTAGAGTCTCGGCCACCTGAAAACAGCAATACACACGTCGAGGGGGATGCAGGCTCGGCAATCTGTTTGGCGCGATGGCAACAGAAAAATTGTGGGTTCGTTCGCGTCGCGTCACAAAAAACCGATCATTCCCACCGGTTGACCAGACCTAGCAGAAAAAAGCGGGACTGTAAGACGAGACGCTCTTCGGCCGGTTTGGAACCCTAGAATCGGGTAGATACCGCGCGGAAGTAGGGGAGTGTAGGGCAGGCAAACAGATAGCGAAAATTCGTGTCACAGTTATGGCACAATTTCGCCAAAACTGTCTGTAAGTCGTTGAAAAATAGCGGGCGAGCCTGTAAGCCGGATTGTGTGCGGCATGCGCCCCTGAAACGAACTGCATGCTGCGGCGATCATTCCTTTAAGCCCTTCGCGGCGGATAAGCTCGCGGAGTCTCCGCCGAGTTTCACCGTATGCTTGACACTCCGAAATACTTCAGTTACAAACCTCACCATGGAGTCCAACGAGGATACTCAGGACCACTCTTCCACCCCAAGCTCATTCAGCCGCCGCCGCTTTCTTGCATCCGCCACGACTCTCGGAGCCCTGGCGGTTGAAACAGCACTAGGAGCTGAGACCCCCCACGAACTCGGCGCGCCATTGCGTCCTTACGGCGAGCGGTCTCCGTTTGAGAAGGCGATGCGCGTCAGGTCGGATCCTACCGGCCCAGTGCAGGCAGGTTCGGTGCTCACGCCGCTGCAGGATCTCTACGGCATCATCACGCCGTCCTCGCTTCACTTCGAGCGTAACCATGCGGGCGTTCCTGACATTGACCCTGACAAGCACGAGCTTCTAATTCACGGCCTCGTAGACCGTCCGCTCGTCTTGACCCTTGCCGACCTGAAACGTTTATCGTCTGTGTCGCGGATCCTATTCATTGAATGCCCTGGCAATGGGAGCCGCACCGACTATCGAGGCAAGCCCGGGTTGACTCCGCAGACGAGCGCTGGCTTGTTGGGTTGTTGCGAGTGGAGCGGGGTTCTGCTTTCAACGCTTCTAAGAGAGGTTGGCGTGAAGCCAGAAGGTCGCTGGGTCGTTGCCGAGGGTGCCGATGCCAGCAGGCTCGCGCGGAGTATACCTCTCGAAAAAGCCATGGACGACGTGATTGTGGCTTACGGTCAAAACGGTGAAGCGGTGCGCCCCGAGCAGGGTTATCCACTTCGGCTGGTCGTGCCTGGTTGGGAGGGCAACACGAACGTCAAGTGGCTGCATCGTCTCCAGCTTACCGATCAGCCCGCGATGGGCCGCGTCGAGGCCTCCTCTTATACCGTCCTTCTGCCAAGCGGTAAGGCCTGGCAGTTCACTTTCGTCATGGATGCGAAGTCGATCGTTACCCGTCCTGCGGGCGGACAGCAACTTTCTTCACCCGGGCCTTACGAGATCACCGGCTTCGCCTGGTCGGGCCGCGCACGCGTCGCGGCCGTGGAAGTGTCGACGGACGGCGGCAAGCGCTGGCAGAAGGCGGAACTTCAGGAACCTAACCAAACATATGCGCTCGTGCGCTTCCGCCTGCCTTGGACTTGGGATGGCAGTGAGGCGGTCATCGGTTCGCGCTGCATCGATGAAACAGGCTACACCCAGCCCGAACGCGAAGAGATCATTGCGGCTCGGGGCACGCACGCACCATTCCACTACAATGGCGTCAAATGGTGGCGCCTTCACACCAACGGTGAACTGACTTATGCATAAGAGACTGATACTACTGGTGGTGTTGGCTCTGACCGCCATAGCCGTTAAGGGACAAAGCAAACATTGGCAACTGGGCCGCGCCCCCAGCTCGGATGAGTTGAGACAACGGGATATCACCGTGCTCCCCAATGGAGCCGGCTTGCCTGATGGCCGCGGCACGGCCGTAGAGGGCGAGGTCGTGTATCGCAATAAATGCTTGAGCTGTCATGGCACGAACCAAGAAGGAACTTGGCCCCTCATCGGGGGCGTCGGGACGCTCGGATCAGCGAACCCGGTGAAGACAGTCGGGAGTTACTGGGCGTATTCGACGAGTATTTGGGATTACGTGCGTCGCGGCATGCCTTTCGACAAGCCTGGAACCCTTTCACCAGATGAGGTCTACCAAGTGACTGCCTTTTTGCTCTACCGTAACGGTATCATTGGGCAGAATGAAGTGATGACGCGAGAGACGCTGCCAAAGGTACGCATGCCGAACCGGGATGGCTTCATTCCGGACGGACGTCCTGACGTCGGAAATAAGCCTCGCGCTTCACGATCCCAAAATTAGCGGCCCATCGCGCGGCGCAGGCTTAGCCAAACAAATTCACGAAACCCTCCTCATGCCCTGACGCGTGCCCTTGACTTTAGTTCTCAAGTTGTGTGATTTCTCCAACGAAGCCACATCGAGGCGAAGTAAACGGTGGAGCGAGGTGCGAGCGCCGATGCGATTTTCCAACATGGTTTTTGCAGTTGATGCTCACGCAGGTGGCGAGCCGGGAAGGGTCATCGTTGGCGGCGTTCTGGATGTTCCTGGCAAGACGATGTTCGAGAAGAAGGTTTACTTCGAAGCGCGTGGCGACATACTCCGCAAGCGGATGCTCCGAGAGCCCCGCGGCTATCCGGCGTCCAACTGCAACATCGTGCTGCCTCCAACTCATCCCACCGCGGACGCTGGTTTCATAATCATGGAGCAGACGGAATATCCGCCCATGTCGGGCAGCAATACGATGTGCGTAGCTACAGTTTTGATCGAAACCGGAATTCTTCCCGCCCAAGAACCTGTAACGAAACTGTTGTTCGATACCCCGGCAGGACTTGTGGCCGTCGAGGCAAGAGTCGAGAATGGGAAAGTCACCCGTGTGACTTTTGAAAACGTTCCCGCATTTGCAGTTCTTCTCGATGCAGCCTTGGAAGTACAAGGCTTAGGAACCGTACTGGTAGATGTTGCCTACGGTGGGATGTTCTATGTGATCGCCGATGCCACCTCTTTGGGATTGCGTCTAACTTCTGACGAAGGAAAAAGCATCGTTAAGATCGGTGAAATGATTAAAGCTGCCACCAGAGAGCAATTGCCGGTCGTACACCCGGAAAACCCCGGGATCTCTGGTATAACCATCGCTCAACTCTCTGGCCCGCCTACAAAACCTGGGGCTCATGCCAAGAATGCTGTCGTTGTTTCCACTGGCTCGGCAGACTCGAAGAGGCCGGAGTTGTTGACCGGGACATTGGATCGCTCACCTTGCGGGACGGGTACGTGTGCGAAGATGGCAACCCTGTATGCCAAGGGGAAACTTTCCATCAATCAGGATTTTGTCCACGAAGGCATCCTGGGGACCACTTTTACGGGACGTCTGGTGAAAGAGACCCGAGTTGGACCGTACCCAGCAGTGGTTCCGACCATTGGTGGGCAAGCCTGGATTACCGGTTTCTCGCAGTACGTTCTGGATCCAACTGATCCGTTTCCCGATGGTTTTACGGTCGGCGACATCTGGGGCGGGAATGAACAACAGTAACCGTTGCTACTTAGTGCCAACGCTTCTAACTCACGCTACACCCTTTGGGTTAGACCTTCGATTTCGGAAAACAGACGCCGCACCCGACCACGTCGCATTAAATGAAAAATACGCTCGCAGTTCTGTTTGGCGTGGACACTACTTAATCCTCTGGCTCCTTCGGCATCAGGACAGCTATTTCAATCTGGGCCTAGCGGCGCGAATAGACGCCCGTTGCACCGCCTTCTCTGCGATATGGCCTGAGAAATACTGAGGGAGCTAAGCCTCTGGGCATGCACCAATAAGTTGCATCTTCTGTCAACCTAGGTTCGGAGCATTACGCTGTCCGGCAAACTCCTAAACGCGGTCTACGGGAACTAGTCGCTAATTCCGCTTAACTGAGACAGGCTTGTGAAAGAATGAGAAAATAGTGCAATCATGAGCGGAGTCGCAACGGATTTAGAAAAGTGGCAAGAGACGCTATCGCTCGCGGCAGACTGCCTGCGCGAGGAGTTCCACCATTCGCACCCGTTCAAAGATGATGGCGATGTGTCCCCAAGCCTTGTTGCCCTTCGGGATGCTTTCCACGAATTTCCGGTCTCTGTCGATGTGCTGCTGATTGACGCAGGCTCGGCACAAGTTGTCCCGCACTATGCCAGCATCTTCATGGGAGCCGGTTTTCTCGCAGGCCCCATCTGGACTCTAACAGCTTGTTGAATAATCCGGTTTTTAGTCTTTCGGTTTCTGAATTCTGGGTTATTGCTGCGTCTTGAAGTGGCGCTTCAGGTTGTTCTATTTACTCTGCGAGGCCGAAATCAAAACTCCTCATCATGTTCTGGCCATCAGGTTTCGCAATCGGCACAGGTTGTAGGCGGCGCCGGCGAAGGTAAACAGCCATCCAACCTTGTCGATCCCTCGCAACTTCACTTTCTTTAGCATGCCAACCATCTTCATCCACCCGAACGATTGCTCCACTCGTTTTCGCTTCCGCTGACTCACCTCATACCCCGCATGCCGCGTGGTTCGCTCGTCCACCGCGCTCCTGCGCTTGGTCGTGTTCTGCGCCACATGCGGGGTGATGTTCATCCCGCGCAGTTCTCGGACGAATTCCTGAGTGTCGTAATTCTTATCCCCTCCCAACGTCACGCGCTTTCCCTGCGGGATCGCTTCCGCCATGAGCATCGCAGCATCCCGCTCCGCTCTTCCCGTCGCCTCGGTCAGAAAGGTCTGCACCAATAGCCCGTTACGGTTTTCCATCAATACATGTCCCATATAGCTCAGCTTCGCCTGGCTTCCGCTGGACTTGGTGAATAACCGGGCATCCGGATCGGTGGTCGATTCAGGGGTCTGGTTCTTTCGCTTTTCCCCGCGAAAGTCGACCTCTCCTCCCTGTCCAGGAGGCTTCCCGGTCCCGTCCTTTGGTCGGAAACTCTTCTGACTTGCCCAAGCCTCGATCAACGTTCCGTCCACTGTGAAATGTTCATCCGCCATGTACGGCTTGGCTCGTTCCAACACGCGCCTGAAAAACGACTCCGCGATCTCTTCATTCAGCAAGCGCTCCCGATTCTTGCTGTACACCGCGTGATTCCAGACTGCTTCTTCCATCTCCATCCCCACAAACCAACGGAACAGCAGGTTGTACTGCAGTTGCTCGATCAGCATTCGCTCGCTGCGTACCGAATAGAAGATCTGCAGCAGCAGCGATCTCATCCAATCCCGGATCAATTTCGGGCCTACGGCACGATCGATTTCACGCTCATGACAAATCGATGATCGACTTCTTCTTTGTCCAGCGTTAGCCCGATGCCCGCTGCGTTTGCAAATTTTTCCCAGACATGCGCAGCGGTGAGGACGTAGCACGAATCTCCAACAGTTACCAGGGATCCGGATCCGCAACAGCGCAACTCCTCGTCTTCGTTGGATCCAGTCACTGAGAGGAGGGCAACACTGTACGATCCAACGTCACGTCCAATCCTGTCGGCTAAACCAGAACTTCGATCGTACAAGCGAGCGATGATCTCATTGGGGTCAGTCATGGAAACCTCCGATCGCAAAAATGAAGCTGAGCCGTTGAACCGAAGAAATTTCGTCTCACTGGTGGCGCGTTTGAGTTCGAGACCAAGGAAAGGGTATAGCTCGAAATCGCTGAAAGGCCTGATCTTGTGGCGCGCCCGGGGAGATTCGAACTCCCGACCATCTGCCTAGAAGCCAGACGCTCTGACCCAACTGAGCTCCGGAGCCAGATTTTCCCTGGGCTATTGTCAACCGACTGCCAAAGTTTGCGTTTTGTGCGCATTCTGGTCCGTTTAGCTCCGTTTTGAGCCGAGAACTATGACACTTTTATGACACTCGCCGAATTATGATAACCAGCAGGTCGAAAGCAAAACACGCAACTACTTGAATCTTCATGGAGATAAGTGGCGCGCCTGGGGCGACTTGAACGCCCGACCTCTGGTTCCGGAGAACACCCAACCTTTTAGACGCGTTATGAAAATTCTTCAACCTACTATACTCCTCAACCAGTTACAACGATTCGGACTTGAGCCGTTTGTACTTGTTTTGCGCCGATTTGAACATAGAACTATCACGTTTTTATCACGTCTATCGCGCCCGCCTGTAGGGCGGCAGCAGCAGCATTTGGCTTCCATCTAACTTCAGCAATACCAATACACACTAAAATGAAGAATAAAGAGGATAGGGAAAACTGAACAGGTGCGGGGTGCAAACGGAAGTCTGGGGGTCGTCCCTATCTACCCCCATCCTCGAAGGAGAACACGATCCTAGAGGGTGCCAGGGACGCCCAGGGTCGTTTAAACGGTCGTTCCAATCGGTCTCCGATCAGATTTTGCCGCAACGTATTGACGTGCAGAAAGTACGCCGTGCTCCGACGAGAAATCGCTCGCAAGCGTCAGTGGAGCTTGCAACTTCCCAGAACGGGACTGGCCCGCGAGAGTTGAGAACCAAGGACTGTCGGATGTCTCAGACCCTGACAACCAAACCGCTGGCGTGGTCTTCCTTAGGTGCATGATCATCCGTGTTCTTGTGCGTCGACTGAGGTGCAAACCCTAGTGGTGATAGTTTGAAAAGAGGATGCTATCAACCGCGAGCAGAACGCCTCCCAGCAGGAGAAAAATCCCAAAAATACGGTACCAACCTATGAAGGAATCCCTGCGTTCGGGGGCCAGGTTGTCGAGTCGTTGCGATCCCAAAATTTTGGCCGCCTTGTCCGGTGAGGTCACGACAAATGCCCCGAGCGCGATGGTGACAGTGCTCACCAAAACGTTTGCGGTCGTGAGCCCTGCCGTCAAGAATGCAAGTAGTTGCGGTGCCATACTTAATTTTTGGGAATGTCGTCGCGGTTCCACCAGCCGCCGCCGAGAGCCTGAAACAGAGCGGCAGTATCCGCGTAGCGATTGGCCTGCGCTTGGACAAGATTGATCAGTGCTTGCTGGTACGACTGCTCCGCACTTAGCAGCGCCAGGTAATTGACGTAGCCGGTTTGATACTGCTTCTTAGCCAGGTCGAGGGTTACGGCGGCAGCGTCTTTGGCGGCGGACGCGGTCTTCAGGGCCTCGGCGTCCTGTTGCAGTGCATTCAGCGTATCTGCGACATTCTGGAACGCGGTCAGGACGGTACCGCGATATTGCTCCGCGGCCTGGGTGTATGCAGCTCTGGCGGCTCGCTCGCGGTGCAGGAGCGTGCCACCTTCGAAGACAGGTTGCGTAATGCCAGCACCTAAATCCCAAAAGCCCGAGCCTCCCGAGAGCATCTTCGTGAACACCAGAGCCATGCTGCCGGCGTCAGCGGTCAGCGCGAAACTCGGGAGCCGATTGGCGACCGCGACTCCGATCAAGGCGCTGGCGGAGTGCAGATTCTCCTCAGCCTGGCGAACATCCGGACGCTGCTCGACGAGTTGCGAAGGGAGACTTACGGGCAGTTCCTGGGGTAATTGCAGGCTTGAGAGCTCAAATTGTTCCGGAACATTCTGGTTGGGAAAGCCGCCCGACAGCGCAGCGAGGAGATCCCGTTGCTGTGCCAACTGTTTTAGCAACGGAGGCAACGTGGCGGCAACTTGAGCGAGTTGCGCTTCCTGCGCCGCTACATCCAGTCGACTCACATAGCCCTTCTCAAACTGCTTGCGCAGAATATCCAGCATGTTCGTGTTGATGGTGATCAGTTCGTGGGTGGCGTCAATCTGGCCGCGCAAGGATGCCTCTTGGATCGCTGCCGCAGCCACATTCGAACTCAGCGTGATATGGGTTGCGGCAAGAGCAAAGCGCGCCTGTTCTTGTTGGGCTTTCAGCGACTCGACGGTCCTCCGGTTCAGACCGAAAACGTCCGGCACGAACGAAACGCTCACTTGCGGGGTGTACAAGCTGTAGGTCAAAGCGCCGGAGGCGGTGAACGGGGAAACTACATTGGACGTCTTCGAATGATCTGCCGAAAAGCCTGTACTGAGGTTCGGATAGTAAAAGCCGCGCTGAGCCTGCACATTTTCTCTCGCGACCAGGAGCGCCGCCTGGGCAGCCTTGATATCGGGGCTGGCTTTCAGCGAGCGCTCGATCAGATCATTGAGCGGCTTGGAGTGGAACAAAGTCCACCACTCTCCCGGAATGTCTCGCCCGTCGACAAACTGTTGGGCCTCGCCCCCGACCACGTTAGGTGTGCTGCTGGTGGTCGATAACGGCGCGATGGTGTAACCGGCATCCGCTGGCTCAGTGGGCTTCTTGAATTTAGGCCCGACCGCGCAGCCGCCGAGCAGCAGCAAGATCGCGATTGCGATCGGGGCCCCTGAGCAGATTTTGCGAGCGACAATCATATGAATCGATTCCTCAAGGCTTGCGGCTCATGCGGGATCCATTGATGGCCCCAGTTTTTACAGCGTTTGAACTCTTTGATCCGCCAAGGATGGCCGGATTGGGGTTGCGATGGCGCACCATGTTGGGCGACGGGGCCGAATTGCGAGATGCCATCGATAGCTGGACAGAGCGCGCGGTGGTCGCAGCCTTGTTTGTAATGGGCATACCATCCGCGCGAGTAGCCGATCGTTGACCGCCTGTGAGCTGACGGTTCGTCGAATGTTTTTGGTTCTTCGGAAGCGGCTGTGGACGATTTGCCTTAGCCACAATTGCCAAGCCACGTCGGTTATCTTTCTTCGCGGCCGGGGCATGATCCGCGGATTGACTGGAAGTTCGCGCATTTTGCTGTGCAGTCGCATCAGCACCCTTTGCCGCGTAAGCTGCTGCACAGGCAAACACCGCGCAGAGAGTCGTCAGGAAAAAGGCGAGGAGCGCGGTTTTCATAGTGGCTCCTGTGTTATGACGTGATTGTCGTGGCCCAGAAAGATCATTCGGAGCGCGGGCACCGCAACGAGCAACATGAACGGACCGACGAGCATCCCGCCCACGATCACAGTAGCAAGTGGACGCTGCACCTGACTTCCAATACCAGTCGAGATGGCGGCGGGAAAAAGGCCAATGCACGCCGAAAGCGCAGTCATCAGCAGCGGGCGCATACGGCTGGATGCTGCTCGAAACATGGCCTCCGTCGGCGTGCCGCCACGAAGCTGCCTTTCGTGGTTGTAGTAAGTAATCATCAAAATTCCATCCATAACGGACACACCAAAGAGCGAGACAAAACCAATGGCGGCGGAGATGCTAAAGTTAAGGCCGGAGACATACAACGCCAGCAGTCCTCCCGCGACAGCGAACGGGATTCCCGCCAGCGCCAACAGACAATCGCGCATGGAATTGAACATGCTGTAGAGCAAGCCGAGGATCAGTACTAGACTGATCGGTACGATAATCTCCAGGCGCTTCTTGGCTTCCTGAAGATCGCCAAATTCGCCGGCCCAAACTAGGTGGTATCCTGGCGGGAGCTTGACGTTTCTTGCGATGCGCTGCTGCGCTTCCTCGACCGTGCCACCGAGGTCGCGGCCACGCACGCTGAACTTCACCGGGATGAATCGCTGGACACTCTCGTGATAAATCCAGGCGGCTCCCGTATCTAAAGTAATGTTTGCCAGCTCGCTCAGCGGTATGTAGGCATTTGTGCCGCTGCTGGTTGTGTAAGCCACTTTGATGTTTTGGATTTTGTCGATGCTGTCGCGGTATCGGGGGGTGTAACGAACGACGAGGTCAAACTGGCGATCGCCTTCCAAGATCGAGGTCGCTATGGCGCCGCCCATCGCGGCTTGGACGACCGCGTTAACATCGCCGGAATTCAGGCCGTAGCGCGCGGCCTTCGCGCGATCTACCCGGATGTTCAAGTTTGGCTGCCCGAGGACCGGAAATATGCCCAGGTCTGCAATGCCACGAACCTGGCTCATTTGGTCACGGACCTGCTCAGCGAGTTTCGTCAGAGTTTCGAGATTGGGGCCGATGATCTTGACTGAGTTTGAGCCTTTGACTCCCGAGATTCCCTCCTCAATGTTGTCTTGAATGTATTGCGAGAAGTTGAAAATTACGCCGGGCAATTCGTTCTGAAATTCTGACTGAATTTGTTCGGTCAGTTTGTCTTTGGTCAAGCCTCTGGGCCACTCGTCTAGGGACTTTAATGGGGCAAATAGCTCGACGTTGGAGAATGGAGAGGCATCGCTGCCGTCGTCGGGCCTGCCGTGTTGCGAAACTACCGTAACAACTTCTGGGTATCTCAAGAGAATTCCGCGCATTTTTCTCGCCGCAGCCTCACCGTCCTGCAAAGAAAGCGTCATGGGCATGGAGGCGCGAATCCAGAAATTGCCTTCTTCCAAGTGAGGAAGGAATTCGCTGCCGAGCCGCGACGCCAGAAAACCGGACAACAGCAGAAACACGACGCTGATCGCGACGGTGAGCGGGCGGTGATTCAGCGCAAAACGCAACGCAGGATTGTAAGTACGGTGCAAGAGACGAACGACTAGGGTTTCGGCTTCCTTTACCTGCTTGGGCAGGAGCATAGAGGCGAGCACCGGAGTAACGGTGAATGTCGCGATCAAAGCTCCGGCCAACGCATAACCGTAGGTGCGGGCCATGGGGCCGAAAATCTGCCCTTCCACTCCCTGCATGGTGAATAGAGGCACGAACCCAGCCACCGTGATGAGCGCCGAGAAGAGAACAGCTTTGTCGATCTGAATCGCGCTGATCAGAATCAGTCGCAAGCGATCCGTCCAGCCGTGCAGGGGCGCGGCGTGATGGGGCGTGGTCGTCGGATCGGGTCCCCAAAAGCCGCTGGCAAGACGGCGGATCAACCCCTGGCGCTCCTCAGGATCGTGTTGGAAATTTCGGAAGATGTTTTCCACGAGAATGACGGCGGAATCGACGATGATTCCGAAATCAACGGCGCCGAGAGAGAGTAGATTGGCACTTTCTCCGAAAATCACCAGGAGCATGATGGCGAAGAACAGCGCAAAAGGAATGTTGATGCCGACGATGATGGCGCTGCGGAGGTTGCCAAGAAAAATCCACTGAATGAGAAAGACCAGCAGGCAGCCGAAGATGAGATTGTGCAAGACGGTGTGCGTGGTGAGGGCAACCAGGGAGGAACGGTCGTAAAAGGGCACAACCTTCACACCCGGAGGAAGGCTGCCGTCGTGATTCAACTTGTCGACTTCCGCTTTGACTTTCGGAATCATGTCGGCGGTTTTTTCAGTGCGCCGCATGACAACAATTGCACCGACGACATCATCTTGCCGGTCGCGGCCCAGGATGCCGAGTCGTGGTCTGTAGCCAACGGACACCTTCCCGACATCTTTGACAAGCACCGGAACGCCATTTTCCTGTGCCAACACCACGTTTTGGATGTCGTCGACCTTGTAGCCTTTCGTCAGGTCGTCATTGCCGCCGTCATTGATCAGACCCACACCGCGAATATTGATGGACTGCTGACCAATGCGGATTTCCCGTCCGCCCACATTGAGATTTGCATTGCCGAGTGCGGTCAGCACTTGCGGCACTGTGACGTTGTATCCTTCAAGTTTGTGCGGATCGACCTCGACCTGGAATTCCTTGGTGGGACCGCCCCAACTATTGATGGCTGCAATGCCAGGAATTGTTAACAGCCGCCGCAAAACGATCCAATCCTGAACGGTGCGCAAATTGGTAACACCGAAATGCGGGGGACCGACCACCTGGTAACGATAGATTTCTCCCGTGGAACTGTTCGCTTGGATGGTGGGCACCAGGCCGCCCGGCAGACTGACATTCTGCTGCATGGCCACCGACGCTTGGCTGTAAGCAAAGTAGTAGTCAACGCCGTACTTAAAAACCACACGAACAAAGGAAAGGCCATAGAACGAGGTGGAGCGGATGACCTCAATCCCAGGTGTCGAGTAGAGTCCAATCTCCATCGGGAGGGTGTAGTAGCGTTCCATCTCCTCTGCGGAGAGGCCCGGCGCCTGGGCGGTAATTTCCAAAATGACGGGCGTGGGATTCGGGTACGCCTCGATATTGAGCAGCTTGAAGCAAATCAATCCAGCGCCCGCAAACAAAATTAGGCCCACCACGACAATGGCGCGGCGGCTGAGGCAAAATGCGATGAGAGACTTGAACATAGCGCGTCGCTTTCGTGAATGGCCTGGGATTTAGTCGCTTGGTGGTGCTTCTAGCATGTTGCTGAGGAATACGGCTCCGTCGGTAACTATCAATTCTCCGCGTTGCAGGCCTTCGAGAATCTCGACCTCGTCGTCCGTTCGCAAGCCAGTTTTGATGACTCTTTGGGAAAAGTGGTGGCGATCGGTAGTCACCCAAGCGGTCATGGTGCCATCGGATTCGCGGACAACTCCGTTTGCTGGTATGGCAGTGGCTTCCACTGGTTTGTGAACGCGAATGACGAAGTTCGCAAGCATTCCGGGACGCAGCTCATTTTGGGGGTCCACGATCTCCGAACGGATTGTCACTCGATGCGTATCGGGATCAACGCTCGCGTAGATCTTGGAAATTTTCCCGTGGAACACGCGATCCGGATAGGCCATCACCTTGACTTCGACCGGTTGTCCGAGGTGAAACAGTGGAATGTCGCTTTCGATCACATTCGCCAGCATCCATTTGACGGAGACATTACTGACCGTGAAAGGCGCAGGAGGATTCCCCGGTTGAACCAAAAGCCCCGGGGGGCCGTTGAACGCAGTGACTTCGCCGGAGATCGGACTGCGCACTAAGAGGACCGGATCAATTCTGCGCGAGGCGACCATCTGATCCATCTCAACGTCGGTTTTGCCAAAAACTCGCACGGCGTCCCGCGCGGCTTTGAGAGCGCCCTCAGCTGTCTGTTGATCGGAGATCGCCTGTTCATATTCGCGTTGGGAAACCCCGCTTGTTCCATCTAGCTCCTTGGCGCGCGTAAGTTCTTTGGTGGTGAGGTCCAAAGTCGCTGCGGCGCCAATCAGGTTGGACTCCGCTTGGATGAGATCCGGAGATTCAATCGTGTAAAGTGGCTGACCCTTTTGGACTTGGTCGCCAAGCTCCGAGAGACATTTGATAATCTTTCCCTGATACGAAGGGAAAACCTGAACGGAAAGGTCGTCAGCGAAGCTGATGCTGCCTACTGTGTCCTTATCAACGGGAAACTCGTACGTTCCCACTGGCCCAATTTTGATGGCGCTGAGTTGACTCGGGTTTAGCTCCACCGACGGATCGGCTTTCGCCGAAACGGAGACTGAATTCGCCCCCCCGTGGATCTTTCGCGTTTGCGGAGCCGCCGGACTCCGATTTCAGAAGGACCGCCCCGGTCACTAATGCCAGAACGGCAAGAGCCAAGGTAGTTGTTCTCTTGAGTGACCAACGATTTATCATCCGACGCTCCAAGGCGCGCTCCAGAACTCCACTTAATTGAGTTCACTGAACCTTCCTTTATAAGTGAGAAGGAGGGGCTTGATCTCCCTGTCTTCAGGTTGATCAAGGCTATCTTCCGGTCGTCACAAACCTATCTTTCGGTCCCCCGAGGGCTATCCTTCGTTCGTATCGATTACACTGAGCGGTGCTGGTTCTGAATAAACTCTGGGCGATATCCCTTCTCACCTTATGGACTTCACATCGATCTATTCGGAGACAAATCGCCGGCGCTTCCTAATCGCTGCCGTCATCCTTGTGGTTGCGATTGCCGTCATTGACTGGCAGACGAAGCCGTTTATTTCGATTGGGTTTCTCTACTTGTTTCCGATTCTCCTGGTCGCCGGGTTTCTTCCGCGATGGCAAGCCGTTTTACTGGCCCTCGTTTGCGCGATTCTCCAGGAATTGTTCAGTGAGCTTCCTTCTAGTGAAGCCATCTACCGTCTTCTGATGGCGTCCGCTGGATTCGTCGGCACAGGCCTCTTCGTTGGGGAAATCATCCGGAAGCGCCAAATGGCTCTGGATCACCTCGCCGAAGTAGAACAGCAAATCGCCCTGCGCAAGGAAATTGAGGAAGAGCTGCGAGTTTTGGTCGAGAGTAGTCCGGTTGCCATCGTGACCATTGATTCCGCCGGTGTCGTTCTGCTCGCCAACGAAGCCAGCCAGACTCTTCTGGCACCGGGCTGCGCAACCATTGTGGGTCAGCCTGTAGGGGAGTTTCTTCCTGCCTTACAGGCCGCGGTGCAAACGCAACGATCGCGACAATTCCGTACGGAGCTTCGATGCCGGGGAAAACGCAAGAATGGAGAAGCTTTCCTCGCTGCGGTCTGGTTCTCCACCTATACGACTGCCCGCGGCCCCCGATTGGCCGCGATCATCGTTGATCTTTCTGAGGATCTGCGGGACCGGGAAGACCTGAGCCTTGATCATCTTCTGAAAAATACCACAATCCTGATGAGCGCGATCGCCCACGAAATTCGAAATCTATCCGGAGCCGTTCTGGTTGTGCACAAGAACCTATCGCGACTCCCTGGTCTGCAGAGCAATGAAGATTTCCGCGCGCTCGGAACGCTGATCGAGGGCCTTGGACAACTTTCCGCTATGGAATTGAGGCCTGCGGCAGACCAGCATTTAGCCGCCATCGAGCTGTCCAGCGTCCTGGACGAATTGCGTGTTCTGCTGGAACCCTCTTACCGCGAGGCTGGAATTGAGGTCGTCTGGCGCTTGCATGACGACCTGCCATTGGTCACTGGTGACCGCTATGGATTAGCACAGATTTTCCTGAATTTATCGCTCAACAGTCATCGCGCCATGCAGACAACGGACAAAAAACGACTAACGATCAGCACTGCGGTGGAAGCCGATTCTGTGGTGATTCGCTTCGAGGATACCGGGGTAGGGGTTTCGTTGCCTGATGAACTCTTTAAACCCTTTCAGCACGGTGCGGATGCCACGGGATTAGGGTTGTATGTTTCTCGCGCCATTCTGCGCAGCTTTGGCGGCGAATTAGTATTTGAACCGCGCACCGAAGGCTGTTGCTTCGCGGTCAGCTTGACAAGAGCGCTCAATAGGCAAGAATCACCCGATGAGTAAAGCCGAGCAGAAGAGCATCCGTGTGTTGCTGGTTGACGACCATGCGCTATTCCGCGAGAGCCTCGCGCGACTCCTGCAGTCTGAACCGGGAGTTGAAGTGGTAGCGCATTGCGGCTCCGGCACCGAGGCTCTCCAAATCATAGAATCATCCAAGGAAATCGACATTGTTCTGCTGGACCTCGACCTTGGGCAGGAGAGGGGAACGGAGTTTCTCGACCACCTTCGTAATGCACACTTCCTCGGAAAAGTGCTGCTTGTGACCGCCGACGTAAGCGATAGTGAGGTCCCCAACTTGATCCGAAAAGGAATCTCTGGCGTGTTTATGAAACACGGATCTCCCACCCTGTTAATCCAGGGAATCCGCGAGACGATGGAGGGAAAGGCTCTGTTCGGACAGGATCAGCTTCGGAGGGCCTTGGGAAGAGCGGAGGTGCCAGCTCAGGATCAACGCCGTTCAAAGCTAACCGAGCGCGAGAGGAAAGTGCTTTCGTTTGTCTTTGAAGGACTTGCCAACAAGCAGATCGCAGACCGATTGCAGATTTCCGAGACCGCGGTCAAGGCCTCGCTGCAGCAACTCTTCGCCAAAACTGGCGTCAGAACCCGAAGCCAGTTGGTTCGAGTGGCACTAGAACAATACCGGGATCAGCTCTAGTTCGAGCCCATGTCCCATACTTGATTCTGCGCAGAGTTTGGAAACTGCACTGAAGAAATCTGGGTGCAATTACAGGCAACTCGTCCATGTTGCGGCCTGGATTTCGTGTGGTAGACAGCGAATCCATCGATTCTGGACGTATTGTCGGCAAGCCGGAGTGCGACCTGTAAAGCTGCTAAAAATGATTGTCTGGAGAGGAGGAACTCGATCAGACCGTGCGTCCCATCGCACGTAGCCTACAAGGCAGAGCGGGGAGGCAACGAACCGTTCTGGAG
>Ga0187819_10000687_pt1 | contig 17099 bp, 14 predicted proteins | sample NC_wetland_sal_i_15_FD_132411 | JGI IMG/M metagenome (GOLD analysis project Ga0187819, IMG submission 132411) | Wetland sediment microbial communities from Neuse River Estuary, North Carolina, USA - SO4_4 | ecosystem: Environmental > Aquatic > Freshwater > Wetlands > Sediment | place: USA...
CTTCTTTCCGCATCCCGAACAGATCAGTTTGTGGTTGCCCCGTTTTCGCCGCACCCATAACCGCAGGGTCATGGCGGTTTCATCAATTTCGTGTCGAAAGACTCGGTAGCCTGGCCAATTCAAAATTTTCGTGAATTCGTTGTCCCGCATTCCCCGAGTCTAGCCGAACCACCCCATCACGGAAACCCGCTCTCCTATTGGGCCTCTACGAATTCCTGCTCAGAGCCTTTGCTGCAATGCTTTTAGCCTTGTAAGGATTTCGTCGAAGGTCAGAGGCTTGCGGGGAAACATTTCCTCCATTTGCTGATAATCCTTACGGAGGATCGCCTGGAGAGATTCGTTCGGCACGATTCGAAGGGTTCCGGGCACGGCAGTATCATAATGGGCCCAATTCGCGGCGAAGTAGATCTTCTTGAAACGAATTACTTGAGCCAGAAGATCAGGGGAAAGTTTATCGTCCTCAAATCTGTCTGCGGTACTCATCACAGCGACATCGGACCAATGCCGCGCCATGCGCGTTTTCAGTTTGGCTGGATCGGGACGGTGATTCTCGGCATGTAAGAGCGTGACTTTCTCCCAGAATGTGCGTTCACAATCGAGGACGATAATGGCGGCGGACTTCTCTCGAAAAATATCGGGGAACATTTCAGTGACGAAGGGTGTGACTGAGGACTTCTCGCTGGGCTGCTGATCCCCGCGACCGAACTCAATCTTGATCTGCGGCCGGAGATATTTGGTGTAGTCAAACGCGTTAGGATAGTGAAACAAGAGAGTCATTTCTTCGTTTTCGTCTTTTGAAGGTGCAAGCTCCCATCCATGCTTACCGAGAATGGCCTGAAAGCGGTCATGTAGTTTCGGAAGGATCTTCGAATTCACCTCGACAGTGATGGCGGCTCGTAGTTCTTCGTCCAAGGCTTTGCGTTTAGTGCCTGAGAGAAGTGGATTGGCCAGGTCGCGCTCCCCGGAAAAACCCAAGGCGGCGCGGTCGATTGAGATATCGATGTCTTCAGAAAAGCGGTCAATGAGGCCGAATACCTTGGAAAGCGATGTTCCGCCTTTGAATCGGAGTTCAGGAATTGCCCCCAATGTGAAGAGATGCCTCAGGGTCCAGCAGATCCAAAAGTCCTTTTCGACCGCCGTTGTTGTGGAGTCCCGGCGAGCGGCAGTTTCCTCGAAATAGGGCTGCCGCTCGGTCGGTTTGCCTTTTGCGAAGTCATCCATGAGTTCGCGTCAGGCGCTGATTTGATTTAGAACGGGCTGCGACCAAGCCGGTGCAGCCGGTGTGAGCCGTTTAACCGCTCTCTTGACGGGACGCGGAAGCTGTTTTGCAAGGGCATGGACGGGAATTTCGTGAACTCCCTTTTTCCCGAGCGACCGAACAGCCTGAATTACGATTCCCGCCTCCGTTCCCGCACCAATCATTTTGGAAGGGGCAACGTGCTTAAGTGCCACGGTTTGGTTGCCGATCCGAATGGTGCGAGAGGGACCCTCTGTCCAGAAAACGTTCTGCATAGGCACTTGGGTCGAAAGTCCGAGTAGATTTGCAGCCTTTGCTCCGGAGATGGTAATCCGGCTCCCAGTTCTCTCCGCCAGTGCCTTGGCGACGGCTTCGGGAGAAGGTGAAAGTACGCCGATACGGGGATGTATTTTCGGAAACTCGTAAACTCCCCTCGTCAGGCGACGAATCTGGCCACTCCGCTGAAGTCGGGACAAAGCCTGATCTATCGCAGCACGGGTTCCGAGGTGCGCGAACTGTCTGGGAGTAAAGACCGATCCGCGGTGCTTTGCTCGAATTCGCTTTAAGATCGCACTCGTTGTGGAGGTCGCCATATGTGATCTCTTTCGTCAGAAAGACTATACTGTTTATCTGACAATGTCAAGAACGATCTTTCAGACTAAAGCATTTATAAACAATAGGTTACAGTAGCGTTGTCCGATATTGTTGCCAGTCTCCATTCGGAGGCAGAGCGCTGAGGACACTACCGTGTGATTCTTATTGGTCCATAGCATGTTGTCGTTTGCCCCTCAGACAGGATTCTCTCACATGAGAAAATCTGCGTGCAAAGGCAAGCACAATATACTTGTATTCACACAGCACAATTAACTTGTGATGGCACGCCGGTCCCTGCTTCAAGTCTGGGAAACCTGCTAAAAGCTGCTTCAAACAGCATTTACAAAGTATTTACCCCGGCAAACCACAGCCTTGTTAACCAACATCTGGTGCCCTACACGCTTGTCTGAAGCGCTGCTCCCCACGAATTCAAACTTACCCGCTTGGAGCTCAAAAATCCCGATATCCGCTTCACTCCCCGGCCGCAATGTGCCTATTTGTACGCCATAGTCGAATACCCTCGCGGGCTTCACCGTGACTCGTTCAATCGCCATGTCAAGACTCATGCCTAAAGCCATAAACTTCGACACCGTAGTGGGCAGGTCGTAAACCATGGCATCAATATTCCCGACATAAAGGTCAGTGCTAATGGTGTCGGGTAGCAGATTTTGCTCCAGGCATTTTTCCGCTACCTCAAAGTTGAATTTATCCTGACCTTGAGCAGTATCGAAAAGAACGCCCCGATCTCGGGCCTCCAGCACCTCGGGCAGTATCCTCCCGTTTTCATCGAGCACTCCATGCGAAAAATTATTGCAGTAGTGCGTGAACACGTCGCCTTTGCGCATCATCTTAAGAATCGGCGGCAGCGGTGAATATGTATCGACGAGGTCGGCAACCATTGGCACGCGGGCGATTTCTGCAGCCGCCACTGCCCTTCTGACACACTCCAAGTCCTTTGTACCCACGTGAAATTTTTCGGGATAGGCCTTAATTCCGACCACAGCGGGTTTGTTCTCCTCCGCTGCCTTGGCGGCTAATTCTGGATCCATCGATTCCGGGTTATCCAGCCCAGGCACTACACTGCGATTTACCAGTCCCAGCGGGAAAATGTTCACGGAAGTGAAAATTCGCGTCAAGGAAGGATTGACGATGAATTTGATAAATCCGCCAACCCCGATATAACCGGTTGCACCGTTTTCCACCGCCGTTGTTACCCCTCTGCCCAAACAGTAGTGATCAGCATTGATCCCAATGCCACCTGCTCCTTCAAAGCAATGCACCTGGAGATCGATAAACCCCGGAGTCACGATCCTGTCTTTGGCGGAAATAACCTTGACCGCGCGGCTTTCCGGAATGTCCTTGGACACCTCAGCAATCTTGCCGCCCCTCACGGCGACGTCCATCGCTTCGTGCAAATGCTGTCCAGGGTCGATAACCGTGCCTCCCTTTATAAGCAAGTCGCACTTCGGATTCGGATTTTGATCCGCGCCATTTGCGTCTGGCTGGTCGTACCCGGAAAGCCTCGCCGCAGTTCGAGCACTGCCTGGGACCAAGCCGGCCGTTCCTGAAGCTAGAAGCAGTTTAGAAAACTCTCGACGTGTGAACATGAACTACGCCTCCTGTGAAATGTCGTGATTGGAGCAGTGTCGCGGCAGCCAGCCATATACCGGGAGTATCAGGCGCACGACTAGTGTCGCGAGCAAACCCATGGGGCATAACCCCTACAAGCTTGAGAGAAAAACATGCCATCGGGTTGAGGCAAGTTCCACCGCCGGAGTCGCAGCGAGCTCTTGCTCTTGCTGCGGTCTGCCCAATCAGGGACAGATCCAGGACTTTGCGAGTTCGCAAGGCCATACAAATATGAAAGTCAGATGATGAAGCGGAGTGGCCATGGACTCGCGATTTCGCCATTGTCTGCAGCACCAGGAAACCTTTCTACCGGTATCGCTCCTTCTCCAACTGATCCCATTTCCGAAGGGCCTGATGAGGTGGAACTTCTGCGAGACCATTTTTGAAGTCTGCGGACACTGCGTCTCGGCTTATGCGCACATTCAAAAGGGCTGGTGCATTCTCGAGCCCCCGGCTAATTGCAGCATCGAGTTCCTCAGCCTGATCTATCATTTCGGCGTACAAACCCAAGCTTTGGGCCAGGAGATCGTAGCGATGATCCGGCAACTCGACACCCACCAGATGACCACCATATCGTTCCAATTGATCGTGCCGGTCGATGTTCCAGACTGCATTGTTAGCAATAATGAATAAAACCTTAGCGCGGTGGCGAGCTGCAGTGGAGACATCCATTGCGGTAAGACCGAAAGATCCGTCACCGATCACAGCAAATAGCCTTCTCTCTGGATGGCTAATCGCAGCTCCCGCTGCGAAGGGCACGCCGACGCCCAGGCAGCCCATCGCACCGCAGTCAAGAGATCGCACCGCCCGCAGTCCCACTCGGGCGAATGACAGGATGTCGCCGCCGTCCATGACGAGCACAGATTGCTCATCGAGGTAGGTATCAATGGCCTTGATCAGACGATAGGGGTGCATCCGCCCGTCCGACCCTGAAGCCTGTTGCGCCATAGTCTTCCTGAGCCGTTCCTGACGCGCATTGTTTTCCAGGCGCATGGTGTTTAGCCATTCCCGATCAGGATAGTCGGGTATCGCTTTGGTATCCGCGAGTGCCGTAAGGGCCGCTGCGGTGTCTGCTTGTATCTCAACATCTCCTCGCCGATTCTCGCTTATTTCATCGAAAGATCGGCCGATCCGCAGAAAGGATGCTGACGGGGAGAACACCGCAGGCGAGCCGTACGCGAGCTGATAGTCAAGCTTGCGGCCCACAGTGATGACAAGGTCGGCTTCTTGCATAACACGGGAACGCATGGCTGGCACATACGAGGAATGAGTGTGCGAAATCGCCCCTCTGCTTTCGCCCGTGTCGAGATATAGCACCCCGGAAAGATTGAGATAGCGGGCGAGGACATCCGCAGCAAAATGCGCCGAGCGACCGGCTATTAGCAATGGACGACGCGACTTCGCAATCAACAATCGCGCGGCCTCGATGGTCCCAGCGTTTGGCACTCGCGGATGGAGCATCCGAAGGGTCAATTGAATCCGTAGGATGTTGGTCTGATGGACAGGCTCGGAAAGCAGGTCCGTCGGGAAGTCAATATAGGAAGGACCTGGAGAACTATCTGTACCCATGGCGGCAAGAAGAACGGCATCAAGTCGCTCCAGCAGGTGGCGGGAGTCTAATACGGTCTCAACATGCCTCGTCAAAGGCCGGATAATTTCCGCTTGCGGGATTTCCTGCATAGCGCCCAATCCAGCTTGTGGACGCGGAGGCCGTCCGGAGATGACCACGACTGGCACACGCGAAACAGAGGCATTCGCGATCGCAGTTACTGCGTTTGTGAGTCCGGGGCCAGCGGTCACCATCGCGACTCCGACTCGTCCGGAGAGTTCCGCCTCGGCATGAGCCATGGAGACCGCGGAGCCCTCATGGCAGACATCCACGATTTGAATTCCAGCTCGCGCGGCAGCATCCCAAAGCGGCTGGATGTGACCACCCACAAGTCCGTATATCCGCGATACATTTTGGCTTACCAGATAACGCGCCACGAGTTCAGCAACCGACAGGGACGCGGGGGCAGAAGCCATCACTGCACGAACCTCCCACGATCAAAGTCTCTTGAGTGGACTTTGACGACGTCCGGTCAAAATACCGGCACTTCCAGGTACGTTCCAAACACAACCCTGAGGCGTTTGACGATCTCTCCCATCGAGGCACGTGCCTTAACCAGTTTGATCGTGGTGGGCAAGAGATTTACAGACGGGTCCTGAGCCTCATGTTCTAGTTGCCTTAGCAATTCTTCGACCTGCTTGTGGTTACGCCGTTCTCTTGTCGCATTGAGAAGAGCAATCTGACGACGTTCGACATTCGGACTGATGCGGTGAATATCAATGGAAACTGGTTCGCTTTCTTCCACAAACTTGTTCAACCCGATCACTGGATGCTCACCGGTCGCCTTGCGGCGGGCTGTGATGTAGGCTGAGTCTGCGATCTCGCGCTGAAAATAGCCTTTCTCGATCGCGCCAATAGGGCCACCCATCGCGTCAACTTTCGCTAAGATCTCGAATACCGCCGCTTGCATCTGATTGGTCAACGCCTCGACGTAGTAGGAGCCACCCAAGGGATCAACCACGTTAGGCACACCAGTTTCTTCCGCAAGGATCTGTTGTGTCCGGAGAGCAACCTTCATAGCCTGTTCGCTGGGGATTGCGTAGGCTTCATCCAGACCGTTGGTGTGCAGCGATTGTGCACCCCCTAAGACGGCGGATAAGGTCTGAAAAGCGGTCCGGACTATATTGTTTAGCGGCTGCGGCTTGGTCAAACTGAATGCTGCGGTTTGGCAATGAAAGCGCAAACGCATCGACTCCGGGTTCTTCGCTCCGAACCTTTCTTTCATTAGTTGCGCCCAGATCCGACGGGCAGCTCGGAATTTCGCAACCTCTTCGAACAAATCGGACTGCGCCACGAAATAGAATGCAAGCCGATGTGCGAAGTGATCGACGGGGATTCCCGACTTCACTACCTCTTCAACATAGGCAATTCCATTCGCAATCGTGAAAGCCAATTCCTGAACGGCATTGGCGCCAGCTTCGGAGATGTGGTACCCGCTGATGTTGATAGGGTTATATCGCGGCATGTGGTCGGCGCAAAATACGATAATGTCGCGCACGATGCGCATCGAAGGCCGGACGGGAAATATCCATTCCTTTTGCGCGATGTATTCCTTCAGTATGTCCGCCTGAACAGTACCTGAAAGATTCTTCAGACTATTACCGCGCGATTCCGCAAGAGCGACATACATTGCAAGGAGAATCCATGCCGTGGGATTGATCGTCATGGAGACGGAAATGTTCTCCAAATCAATACCCTGGAAAAGGGCTTCCATGTCATCCAAGGTGTCGATCGCGACTCCTTCGCGGCCGACCTCACCCTCGGAACGAGGATCGTCCGAGTCGTATCCCATCAATGTTGGCATATCAAAATCAACCGACAAGCCGGTTTGGCCTTGCGAAAGCAAGTATCGAAATCTTTCGTTGGTGTCAGAACCGGTGCCAAAACCCGCGATTTGACGCATGGTCCAAATGCGTCCTCGATACATGGTCGGATACGGGCCGCGAACAAATGGAAACCGGCCAGGGAATCCGATGTCTTCGAACGAGGTATCAGCCACATCTTCTGGGGTATAGACTCGCTTAAGTGGAAGGCCGGACGCTGTGCGGTACTCTGTTCGGGCTTCCGGCTGCCGCTTGCTGAACTGCGACAGTTCATTAGCTTCCCAGTCCTGCCGCATGCGGGCAACATTGTCCATCGCTTTTGGGTCAAACATTCTAAGCACCTCCGCCTTGGGAATGAGCCAGACGCGCCAGCAGCATGCGTCCCCCAGAATACGGAGCTAGTTCTCGCGTAACCATGCCATTTAGCAGATCATCGCAATCACAGTCCTGCCGCGCCGTTGCGTCGCTCAGAAAATTACGCACAATACTGAGCAACCGGGCTCTTGCCATCCGCCTATGCCGGCGCTCAAGCTCCCCTGAGTTCTTGAGGTGGTTCGAGTGGTCCCTAATCGCGTCGAGCACAGCCGGGACGCCTTCCTCACGGAGTGCAACACACGCCAAAACCGGTGGTTGCCAAGAGTCAATGTTCTTGGCGGCATCGAGTGTCAGCATCGAGCGAAGTTCCGCCGCAACGCGGTCAGCTCCTTCGCGGTCTGCCTTATTGACAACGTGAACATCCGATATTTCCAGAATGCCAGCCTTCAGCGTTTGTATCTCATCGCCAAGCCCAGGCACGCTTACAACGACGACGGTGTGCACCGTCTGCATGATGTCGGTTTCGTCTTGTCCGACACCCACGGTCTCGACAAAGATTACTTGCCGGCCAGCGGCGTCCATCAGATCAACGGAGTCCGCCGCCGCTCGACTCAGGCCTCCCAGCGCACCGTGGGTTGCAAGACTTCGAACAAATACTCCGAGCTCCACGGCCACATCGTTCATACGTATGCGATCCCCGAGAATCGCGCCGCCCGAAAAAGGCGACGAAGGATCGACGGCGATAACGCCCACCGTCATCCCCATCTTCGTTGCGGCCCGTGCGAGACCTCGGGTCAATGTGCTCTTGCCGCTGCCCGGGCTTCCGGTAATTCCCACAATGTGGGCTCTTCCGGTATGCGGGTAGAGATTTTCCAATAGAGCCTCTGCAAGGTCACCACCCCGCTCGACGCAGCTTAACCCCCGGGACAAAGCACGCTCGTCTCCGGCCAGGAGTTCTCCTGCCAGCTCGTCAACCTGAAACTTGGCAGTTGGAGTCATGGTTCCTTGCGGAGCGACCTTTTATAAAGGTCACGATTGTCGATGGCCCGCCTTGCCTTGAATTCTGTCCGTGGTAGAGACCCCGGCGGTACTAGCTCTATGACCGGCCGCAAGCCGAGCCGGTCTCGAAGTCGCTCTTCAACGGTAGCGCGGAGCATATTGTCGGCATCCCGCGGATGGTGGACTTGCTCGTACTCAGCTTGGATCAACAATTCATCCATGCGCTCCTGGCTAGAGATGATTATTCGAAACTCCCCACCGAATCCGTCGACCTCGCGAAGAGCGTTCTCAACCGCGCTGGGATAGATGTTCTTACCCCGTACAAGCAGCATGTCGTCGTAACGTCCATAGACACCGTCCGGGAGTCGAGGGTAGGTTCGACCGCAAGCACATGGGCTATTAATCCAGCGAGTCTGGTCGTTAGAGGCCAGCCTTATCATGGGCTGAGATCTGCGTTCGAGGTGCGTATACACCGGCGTCCCTTCCGCTCCAAAGGGAACTGGCTTGTAGGTATTCGGATCGCATACCTGGGTATAGACTAGGTCCTGCCACAGGTGCATTCCTGTCCGATAGCGACATTCGCTGTTCGTCATCCATGGCATCATCTCTGCCATGCTCCCCATGTCGATGCAAGCTCCCGCAAAAGTGTCTTCGATGAACCGTTTGGTGGCGGGAATTCCGGCGCCCGGTTCCCCCGAGAAAAACAGGAGGCGGAGACCGAGGCTCCGAGGATCAACGCCAAGCCGCTGGGCGGTCTCGGCCAGATGCAAAGCATAGGAAGGGGTGCCATAGAATGCCGTCGGTCTGGCATATTGTGCCCATTCCACCGCCCTGGCTGTCTGACCCGATGCACCCGCGCCGAAGGGAAATAACGCTGCGCCCATACGCTCCCCGCCAATCAATGCACCCCAAGAACCCACGTATAAGCTAAAGAACGAACAAACGATCATCTGGTCTTCGGGACGAAGGCCAGCGCCCCACATGATTCGGGCGTGCGCATTGGCGAAGCGGTCCCAGTCGTCGGCCCCCAGTCCAAACAAAATGGGCCTACCCGTAGTTCCGCTAGTGCCGTGAATTCGGCGAATATCACGGGGCTGGATGCAGAGGAGATCACCGAATGGGGGATTCTTCTCCTGGTCCTTACGAAGGTCGGCTTTTTGAACGACCGGAAATTGAGCGAGATCAGCAAGGCTCTTCAAGGTATCGGGAGAAACGCCGAATTCCTGCCACAGGTGACGATAAAAAGGACTGTGCTCCCAAGCGTAGCCGATTTGGTTTTTTAGCTTCCAAAATATAAGCTCGTCGCGCTCCTCGGCAGACGCACACTCGATTTCTGGAAACCAATACTCCTCACTGTTAGATGGACAATACTTTGGGTCATAGCGGGGGGGCCAAACTGTAAGGTCCAAGCCCCGTGAATTCTTAAGCTGCTGAAGATCGAGCCCCAAACTTGCTCCTCCTCGTGCTGTTCAGTCGCGAAGCTGGATGAGCGTTCGCAGCTCCTGTGGAATCACATCGATGGACGTGTCTTGCGTTAGTACCTTGGCGACACCTAGTTTCAAGAGGGCGGGAACATCCTCGTCGGGAATAACTCCACCGGCCACTACAAGTATGTCTTCTGCTTTCGCCTGGCGAAGTTGTTGGATAAGTCGCGGAAGAATGGACATGTGGGCGCCGGACAGCAAACTAACACCGAGAATGTCAACATCTTCCTGAACCGCAGCGACAACGATCTCTTCGGGCGTTTTGTGAAGTCCCGTGTAGATGACATCCATTCCCGCATCGCGCAAGCACCGGGCGACAATCTTGGCTCCGCGGTCGTGGCCATCAAGCCCGACTTTGGCGATAAGGACACGAATAGGCCTGCTCACAGTCGAACTTCTCACTTGCGGCCCGCTATTTTGCCCAAATTTCTGCCGATAAAAATCCCGGCATTCCGAGCGTGAGCGGAAGCCAAGTTGCTGGCCTGTAACGCCTGGCGTGCCACAATCGCGTCAAGGATGGCCTCATGCTCGTTCCATGCTCGATCGCGGTACTCACGCGCAGTTAGAGTGACCGTCATCGCCCTTCTAATGTGGCTCCACTGTGCGCGCATGACTTCCATGACCACTCGGTTTGCGGACGCCCGATAGAGGTGGTTATGAAAGCGCAAGTCGAGTTCGATGAGTTCTCCGACAGTACCGGACTTAACCGCCTTGCGGCCCTGAACAATAACCTCGCGCAGTGGTTTCGGGTCGAAATCACTTCTCGCCGCCATCCCTGCCGCGTAGGCCTCGATGACTTCGCGAAACTCATAAATCTCGACGACTAAACTCGGGTCAATCGGGGCAATTACCGCACGACGATGCACACCGTTGTGCACCAATCCCTCATGCTCGAGAATGGCGAGCGCCTGCCGGACGGGTTCCCTTGATACACCGAGCTTCGCCGCGAGCTCTTCCTGTCGTACACGAGCCCCTGGAGGCAGGCTTCCATCAAGAATGGCAGTGCGGATCTCTGCTGCTGCGCGTACCGAGGCAACAGGTTCAGGAGTAATGACTTTCATACTTCCTCCTCTGCTTCGCCACGATCATGCAAGATGCGAAACGCGATACCGAAGGTTAGCCTAGAGTAGCGATGAAAAAGGAGTTCGAATGCATTCGAGTCATTGGCTTGGAGCCTCGCCATCCGTTCTTCATCACTGACGAAGCCCTCACAGACCTCCCGGACGCAGATTGGACGGATTTGATCGCCCCAAATAGCAGGATCGAATCGCGCACGGGCCTGAGTACTCACCGTTGCCTCTCGACTTCCGAACTTTCAGGACAGGCCGCCCAACACCTACTTGCAGGACAAGCTGAGTTTTTCGGGGACGTCAGCGCAAGCCCGATCCTCGAATTGACTCCCGCGGAACACGTTTGCGCGGAAACCTTGGAGCTGCCAAGACCAGTCAAATTGCTGAAATGTGCCCGGATTATCATTGGATTCTGGATACTGGATCCAAAACTTGGGGTACGATAGTCCATGTCAAAGAAATCTGTCAATCATTATTATTCTCCTCGCGGCCGGGCGTGTCCCAGTTTGGTCCCGAATAAAATGACTAAGGTTGTTCGAAATGGTTCTGCTTCCTCTCCGTCCAAGTAAACGAGCGACCGCTCGCCCGGTTTCCGCCTCGTTTACTAGCCGGACGCTGTTTGACCGGGCCGATCAAACAGGGATGGTTCAAACCGGCGTAGCAGTCTTCAAAGCTCGGTTGACAATGCTGCCGACAAGCGCGCCTACTTCGAAAATCCGCCCAACATCAATATGGGTCTGCACACCCATCCCGCTTGTGGTATCGGCGAGCGTCTCAAGCGACAGATTGCCCCCCATGCCCGGGGCAAAAGGCGAACCGCCAAGACCGGCGAGTGCCGCATCGAACCAGGAAATGCCCGTCATGAGGGCCGCGATTGCATTCGCCATCCCTCTGCCGCGCGTATCGTGCAGATGAGCGCCAAAACTTACTTCTGGAAAGCTGGCACGAGCCTGTTTAGACAAATCGTAAACTTGGTCGGGAGTGGCGTGGCCAGTGGTATCGCAAAGCCCGATCTGTGCAATACCGTACCTGTCCAGCTCGTCGACGATTGTCAACACCTTCTCCGGTTCCATCCTTCCCTCAAAAACACAGTGATAACAATTAGCAAGCGCCACCGTAATGGTGCAACCAACCTCAACCGCCCGCCGCGCCATCGTTCTGATCTCATCCAGCGACTGGCGAGTTGTTCGGTGCGCATTCTTTCCGTTATATGTTTCGCTAACAGAGACAACGGCCTCGATCTCCGTCGCGCCCGCCGCCGCGGCCCGCTCGAAGCCGCTTAGGTTAGCGACTAGCACGCTTCGATGCTCAGGGCGGGTGGAGAGTGCGGACAACACCGCCTCGGCATCCCCAAGCTGAGGTACCCTGGATGGGCTCACGAATGATGTAACCTGCAAATCCCTCACACCCGCAGAAACTAGCGCATTGTAAATTTCCAGTTTCGCTTCTGTGGGCAGGACTGCACGCAGGCTTTGCAAACCATCACGCAGTGTCACGTCTCGTACGCGAACTGATGGCAGAACACCAAGGAGGTTTGTCATCATGCTGCCTTCCCCGCGAACGGAGTGCCACCACTAGCCCGCGACTAAATTATGCCTTCTGCCTTTAGTGTTGCAATTTCCGTGTGTGAGAGACCGAGAAGGCCTCCATAGATTTCGCTGTTGTGCTCACCTAATCCGGGTCCGGTCCAGCGGATGTCGCCGGGAGTGGCAGAAAGTTTTGGCACAACGCCTTGCATCGAGATGCTTCCCAAATCATTGGTCTCCATTGCGACCACCGCCTCCCGCTCACGATAGTGCTGGTCTTTGGCAATGTCCGCGGCATCGTAAGCGGAGCCGGTCGGAACGCTGTGCTCAATGAGCAGCCTAAGCAGTTCTGCCCGCGACCGCGTCTCGGTCCAGTGGGCAATTAGCAGGTCGAGTTCCTCCTGGTGACGTCCTCGAGCTTCGTGAGTTGAATAGCGGTGGTCCAACGCCAAGTTGGCTTGGCCCATTGCCGCGGCCAGTCGGCGGAAAGGGCCGTCTGCGTTAGCAGCGATGATCACCCAGGAACCATCGGCGGTGGGATAGAGGTTTGAGGGAGCCACGCCCGGAAGCACTGGACCTGCCCTCTCGCGAATCCTGCCGGTCACGCTGTACTCTGAGATGACGCTTTCAAGGAATGCTAGGACGCTTTCGGTGATCGCAGCGTCGACCGTTTGGCCTCGTCCTTGCTCACTGTGATCACGAGCATAGAGAGCATTTAGTATGCCGAAAGCCGCAAATAGACCAGCCAGTGAATCACCCAGGGACAGGCCGACACGAGTGGGCGGCCGATCCGGATATCCCGTTAGTAGTCGTAAGCCACCCATTGCTTCACACACTGCGGCGAAACCTGCGTATTCGCGGTAAGGACCTGTTTGCCCGAATCCTGAGATCCGCCCTACGATGAGCTTCGGATGCTCACGACGCAGTTGCTCGGGATCTAGGTTCCACTCCTCAAGGGTGCCCGGTCGAAAGTTTTCGACTAAGACGTCAGCCCTCTGAATAAGACGCTTGGCCAGAATTTGCCCTTCTGGCCGCCGCAGATCAAGAGTAATACTGCGCTTGTTGCGCCCGATTACGGGCCACCAAAGCGAGCGGCCCTCGAACTTGTGCAAGCCCCACTGCCGCATCGGATCTCCGAGGCCGGGCGGCTCTATTTTGATCACGTCGGCGCCAAAATCGGCAAGCAATTGTCCGCAATACGGCCCAGCGATGAACGCCCCTAGTTCGATCACCCGTACTCCGACTAACGGCGCCTTGCTTGTCGTCATCTACCGCTCCCTGATCCCCATTCTCGTTTCGCTCTCTTCGCTGTGGCACCTCTAACCTCAAGCCACGCTATCTTTACTCGTCCTTGCAACAACATTGTCGAGGCTACTTACCAGCGGCCTATGCGGACGCTTAGCGAGCGACTCGAACAACAGCGCGATTGTCGCCAGCACCGCCGCAGTATAGAAAGCTGCTCGGTAATTGTGATATTTGTCATACAAAATGCCGCCGATTCGCGGCCCAATAACGCCAGCAACACCCCAGGCGGTAAACAGCATCCCGTGATTGAGTCCAACGTTCTGTATCCCCCAGAAATCCGCGCAACTAGCTGCATTCACCGAGAGCTGTGTGCCGTAGCAAAAGTACACGACGACAACTGCGGCATAGAGCCTGGCGGCATTTGCGCCCCCGGCATAGAGGACGGGCATGGCGATCGCCGAGGCACCAACCATCAGTCGTAGTATGGCGAGACGGCCCAGCGCGTCCGACATCCAACCCGACAGAACACGGCCGAGGGTATTGGCAACGCCCCCCAAAACCAGGAACACGATCACCGAAGATGGGCTGGCCATGCCACGGCTGCTCACGTAGGGAATCAACTGGCTGATCACCATCAGGCCAGAGGCACAGCCGAAGGCGTAGCCGAGCCACATCAACCAAAAAGTGGGGGTCTGAAGCATTTCACGTGTCGTGAATTGGTACAGCGAAGGCGATACCCCTCGGGAAGATCCCGACGTCCACCCAACTGGCCGATAGTTCTCCGGAGGATCCTTCAGCAGGAAAGCACCGGTCATTGTCATTGCGAAGAATATGGCGCCAAGGATCTTGAATGTCGTCGCGAACCCGTAACGCGGAACCAAAACTGCCGCGGATAATGGACCGAAGATGGCTGAACTGGCGGCATACGCTCCTACGATCAATCCAGTCGCCAGACCGCGTCTGTCGGGAAACCACTTCGCAAGTACTGGAATAATGACCGCACACCCGAGCCCGCTGCCCAAACCACCGACCACACCGAAGTATAAGAACAAACTAGGAAGAGTGCGGCTGAAGGACGACAGGAAAAATCCGAGGCTAGCAAGCATTGCACCCGTGAAGGCGCAAAAGGAAGGGCCCCATTTATCGTAAATCCATCCCGAGAGCAAAAACGTAAATCCGGTCATGGCGATGACAATTGTGAATACCATAGAGGTATCGGCTCGCGTCCAGCCAAATTGCCTCTCCAGTGGCGCCACAAACACGCTCCAGCCGTATACGTTGCCAAACGCCAGGTTCATTGCAACGCCACCGGCAATTTGCCGCCAACGCCCAGCTGCAGAACTCGAGCTTAGTGAGGTCCCACTTAGGCTGCTAGCCAAGGAATGTCCCGAAATGTCTGAGATCACCAGTACACGCAATTAAATGACCGACCCGATGGAAGCTGGGGCGGGTGTGGACGAGGGTCTCTACACCAGCGCTCCCGGCTTTTTCAGATACCGGTCCACGATAACGTCTGCGGTGCGAAGGGTTAGAGCAAGAATAGCTAGTGTGGGACTAGGGGAGCCGGGTTCCTGAGGAAATGCCGACGCGCCTAGCACAAAAAGATTTGAAGCCTGCCAGTGCTGCAAATACGTGTTAATCACCGATAGGTCTGGAGATGTCCCCATGATCGTACCACCCTGGACCGCGCTCCCCTGGTAGCGCCTCGCGTCGTAATGTCCCAGGCCCGGAAACGGCGTAAGCTCCTTGGCGCCCATTGCACGAGCGATTTCAACCGCTTTCGGAACAAAGAACTCTGCCATCCGCCGCTCGTTTTCTCGCCAGTCAAGCGTCAGGCGTAGCAGCGGGTCGCCATTGTGATCTTTATAAGTGGGGTCGAGATCCATGTAGTTGCCTTTATAGGCCAGATGAGTACCGAAGAAGTTAATACTGCCAGTGCGGTCGTAATAATAGAGCGCCGCCTTCTTCCAGTCCGAACCCCATCTGGCTTTCACCGATGGCGGAACCACGCCAAAGTTCGCAATTGGCTGGTAGCCTGAACCTACGGCCCGCAAGAAACCTCCGCCCAGAAATGGAAGCCCGGTGTGGTCTAGAACGTCGCCATTCAGGTCTGCGATGAAGATCCCCGTGGCGCCGGAACCCATGAAACGATTTAACGGTTTCTCCATGAAGACGGTGGCCGCCGGGAACTGGACATGGTAGGTCAGATTGCGTCCAACGGCACCTTTGCCCGTTGCCGGATCGTAAGGTTCTCCAATACCCGATAGCAGTAGCAGTCGCGTGTTGTTGAGAATAAAGGAAGCCAGGAACACTAATTCCGCGGGCTGGAAAACCTCCTCACCCGCTGCATCTACGTAGGTAACGCCGCGCGCCCGACCATTCGTTGGGGAGCCCTCGTGCAAAATACGACGGACTGACGCTCCGGTGCGAATGGACACGTTCTTGTGCCTCTTGATCACGGGCAAAAGGGTATTGGTGGGTTGCGCCTTGGCTCCAATCATGCAACCGAAGTCCACGCAATAGCCGCAATAGGTACAACCGGGCCGCGAGACACCATCGGGGTTTGTGTAAAGCCTGGTGAGAATGCCGGCGGGAGCAGGATAAGGATGATAGCCGAGGGATTTTGCAGCATCGCGGAACAGGGCGCAAAAATACGGGGTCTTGGTTGGAGGCGTCGGATACTCGGTGCTCCGCCAGCCTTCAAAGATGTTGCCACCCTCGATCAACTTCCCGCGAAGATTACCCGCCTTGCCCGAGGCGCCGATCAGCATCTCGGCGCGAGTATAGTACGGCTCTATTTCGTCGTAAGTGATGCCCCAATCTTGAATCGAGTGGTCTTCAGGTAATTTCTTCGCGCCATACTTTTCGATGGTCTTCGACAACAGTTCGAAGCTATAGGGCGGGATGCGATCGCAGACCGCGCCCCAGTGTTCACCGGCACCACCGACACCGGTGCCAAGAAGGAAAGACCCATGTTGCCGCAAGGGAAAAGCGCTATCGGTCGCGGAGTGCCGGAACGTCACCGTCTCCTGCGAATAATCTTGCATCATGCGGTGGCGAACGGCATAGTCCAGTTCATCCATGTCGTCGATGTAATCGACGGTGTCGCGAGGCCCGCCCCGTTCCAGCACTACGATAGAGAGGGGTGTCCGTGAACCCAACTCCTTCGCCATGAGCAAGCCCGTCCATCCACCGCCGACAATCACCACATCCACAGCGGGTAAGGTCTTCATTTCTCGTCCTCGCTGGGGCGCACCTTGATACCCGTGATCTGTTGGAGACTAGCGGGCTTGGGGCGAAACGCCTCTCCGAAATGCTTGTCCACATCGTCCGAATAGCTCATCCGCGGACCCGGAAATCCGATCATCTGCCATCCCACCATGTCGACGTTTCCGCCGTGTATGGGGTCGCAGAACATCCCCTCGATCGTATGCTGGCGGAGGAGAGAGAAAAACAAAGTAGACTCGATCTCCTTCAGGGCGCCGTCCTGCTCCGCAGCCGACAAATGATCGAAGCCCTTCAGTTTTTGCAGCCCTTCGCGGTAGATTTCCCTGGGAGTTGCCTTGCC
>Ga0187819_10000688_pt1 | contig 17094 bp, 15 predicted proteins | sample NC_wetland_sal_i_15_FD_132411 | JGI IMG/M metagenome (GOLD analysis project Ga0187819, IMG submission 132411) | Wetland sediment microbial communities from Neuse River Estuary, North Carolina, USA - SO4_4 | ecosystem: Environmental > Aquatic > Freshwater > Wetlands > Sediment | place: USA...
CCCGCGTCCATCCGGGCGCTGCCCGCGGTCGCCGAGGCCGTCGGCGGCCAGATCGAGGTCCTGCTGGACGGCGGCATCCGGCGCGGCAGCGACGTGGTCAAGGCGCTCGCGCTCGGCGCCCGCGCGGTGATGATCGGCCGCGCCTACCTGTGGGGCCTGGCCGCCAACGGATCGGCCGGGGTGAAGAACGTGTTCGACGTCCTGCGCGGCGGGATCGACTCGACGCTGCTCGCGCTCGGCCGGTCATCGGTTCACGACCTGTCCCCCGACGACGTCATCGTGCCCGCCGATTTCTCCCGCGGCCTGTCCAAGTGATGGCCGATGGCGCGGTTGGCCCGGTGCCGTACGCGCGGACCGTGATCAATGGCGTCAGGACGCCATTGATCGCGTGACCCACGGCTCCGGATGCCGGGACAAAGAGCGGGTCAGCGAGTCAAGCAGAAGATCACCGGCCCGGAAATAATCTGCCGTCGGCCGGACGAGCCTGCCCGGGATCAGCTCCAAGGCCGTGGACGATGACGACCAGAGATCGATATCCAGTCGCATGCGCAGCGGCGGGTGCAACGGTCCCCGGCTCAGACGGACCTGGAACCGGCGCGTACCCACTTCGCGATCGTGCTCCATCGACCCGAGCAACTGGCTTCCGCCGAACCGCAGTTCGCCGCCGTGGTTGGTGCGCAGCCAGCTGTCAAGTGCGGCCACGCACGTCTCGAATGGGCGATCTACGATCCGCCGGAACGACAGTGATCTGAGCTCCGGGACCATGCTCGTAGTCATGCCATCTGCTCCTCCGCCCAGAGGGGCCCTTGGCCCCGCGGGAACCTCATCTCCCTCAAGGTTCGCCGTAAGGCCCCCGGCACCGCATCGCACGAAGGCCTTATCTTCGGCCTCGGCGGATGGCTTAGGCGCGGTCAACCCCGAAGATGCCGACCTAAGCCGTCTTAGCCCAGGTCAGGACGGTGGCCGTCGGCCTGTGGTCAGCACGGGCAGCAGCGGCCGGATGGTCCGGCGCCGGGCGCAGCCCTGCCAGACCCCCAGGCTGTACGCGAGGTCGTCCAGCAGCCGGGCGGCGACGTACCGCGCGGGATCAAGCGGCGGACGCCGGTCCAGCCAGTCCAGCAGCGGCGGCGCCAGGACCAGCGCGGCCAGCGGGAGCCGGAGCCGCCGCACCGCGATTGCCGCCGGCACGGCCGCGGGCCACCAGGTCCTCGAGATGGCGCTGCCCAGCGGCCTGCCCGCCGCGAGCGTCCCGCCGCCGGCCAGGCGGGCCGCGAGCAGCCAGGCGGTCCGGGCCGCCGGGCGGGGCCAGGGCTCCCCGGTGAGGCCGGCCAGGCGCCTGGCGAGCAGCGCGATACCCACCCCGGTGACGGCGGCGCCTGCCGCCGGTCGGCCGGATGCACCGGCCAGCCAGGCCAGCGCGGTCCAGGCGGACACGTACAGGGGGCGCACCGCGCCGGGGTGGCGCAGTTCCAGGGCCGCGGCCGAGGTGCCGTAGTCCCGGCGCCGGGCGAACCACGGCTGCAGGCGCACCCGGTGCTGGTGCGGGACGACGGCACCGGGCTCGTAGCGGACCCGCCAGCCGGCCGCGGCCAGCCGCCAGGCGAAGTCGACGTCCTCGCCGACCGGCATGTCCTCGGCGAAACCCGTCCCGGCCGCGTCCTTCCGCACGACCAGGGCCGCGCCCGGGACGTAAGGGACCCCGGCTCCGGGCCGGACGATGCTGGCCCGCGCGCCCATGTCCAGGGTGGAACTGGCGCCCTCGTACCGCGCCAGCCACGTCCTCCCCTCCTCCGCCGGGACGATGCGCGGCGCCACCGCGCCCACGGCGGGGTCCGCGAAGTGCGGCAGCAGGAGGTCCAGCCAGCCCGGTTCCGGCACGCAGTCGGAGTCGAGGAACGCCACGAGCGGGGTCTGCGCCGCGGCCAGCCCGGTGTTCCTGGCCGCCCCGGGCCCGCCGTTCACCGGCCGGCTCAGCACCCGGGCCCCAGTCCCGGCCGCGACCCGGGCGGTCGCCTCCGGATCCGCCGAGCCGTCGTCCACCACGATCACGCGCGGCAGCGGCGCCAGCCCGGCCAGGCAGCGGGCCAGTTCGGCCTGCCGGTCGCGGACGGGGACCACTACCGTCACGTCGCCGGGGACCCAGGACCCGCCGGCTCGCGGCACCGGGTGCGCGATCCCGGTGTCGAGCAGGCGGCGCGCCAGCGCCCGGGCCCTGGAGTTATCCGGGACGGGCGTACCCGACCACCAGCCGGACACCATCCGAGCCCCGCGTGGCGTGAGCCTCAGCACCCGGACCGGGGAACCGCCGGCCAGCACCGTCCCTCCCGCCAGCAGCCGCGAGCCGGGATCGGGCCGCATGACGAGACCGGCCGGGGCCAGTTCGCCGTCAGGACCGGGACCCACGGGGACCACCGGCGGGGTCGGCGCGCCGTCAGGACCCGGACCCAAGGGACCACCCGGCCAAGGGGTCCTCGTCACAGCCTCGCACCGGCGGGCGCCGCCCGATCGTCACCGCTACCTTCCGGTGTGAATGGTCGCCTGCCGGACGGGGCGGCGCCAGGGCGCCGGCACCGGTCCGGCCGGCCGCGGCCAGCGCGGCCTCGCCGTGGCCCCGCACGCACTCCGGGTCGGGTCCGTCCAGCGGCAGCCCGGTGAAGAACTTGGCCGCCATGCAGCCGCCGCGGCACGAGTCGTAGGAGCCGCACGAGCGGCAGGCTCCCCCGGTCTGCGGCTGGCGCAGCCCGCAGAACAGCCGCGACGACCGCCAGACCGACTCGAACCCGCCCGGCTGCCGGACGCTGCCGGCCAGGAAGTCGGGGTGAATCGCGAACGGGCACGCGTAGACGTCCCCGACCGGATCGATCAGGCAGACCACCCGCCCGGCCCCGCACATGTTCAGCCCGGGGAGCGGCGGCCCGTACGGCGACAAGTGGAAGAACGAATCGCCGGTCAGGACCTGCTCGGCGTGCGCGACGAGCCAGTCGTAGAGTTCGCGCTGCTGGGCGCTGGTGGGGTGCAGTTCGGGCCAAACGTCCGCGCCCCGGCCGGACGGCCGCAGCCTGGTCAGCCGCAGCTGCGCGCCGTGCTCGTCGGCGATCTGTTTGAACGCGTCGAGCTGGGAGATGTTGTGCCTGGTCACGACCACGGAGACCTTGAAGCCGCGGAACCCCGCGGCCGCCAGGCAGGCCATCGCCGCCCGCGCCGTCCGGTACGACCCGCGCCCGCGGATCGCGTCGTTGACCTCTTCCGTGGCGCCGTCCAGGGAGATCTGCACGTCCACGTAGTCGCTGGCGGCCAGCCGCCGGGCGGCGTCGGCGTCGAGCTTTATCCCGTTCGTCGAGAACTTGACCCCGACCTGGTGCCCGGTCGCGTAGTCCAGTAGCTCCCAGAAGTCCGGTCGCACCGTCGGCTCGCCGCCGCCGATGTTGACGTAAAACACCTGCATCCGCTGGAGGGTGTCGATGACGGTCCGGCACTCGGCCGTCGTGAGCTCGTTTGGGTCCCTCCGGCCGGAGCTGGATAGGCAGTGGATGCACTGCAGGTTGCAGGCGTAGGTGAGTTCCCAGGTTAGGCAGATTGGGGCGTTGAGTCCGTGTTCGAACCGTTCCGTCAGGGGGACGGGGTGGCTTCCGGCCGGGCCGGTTTCTTCGCCGGCTCTTAGGCCGAACGCCGGCGGAGAAACCGGCTGGGCCGTGCGCCTCGGCTCGGGCGGAAGAGCAACCGGGACGATCATCTGGGAGCTGGCCAGGGTGGCTAGGGCACGCTGGTAGAGGGGGACGTCGGGCTCGGGGACTCCCGCGGCTACGCACGCGGCGCGCGCGGTGTCATGGGCCGCGAGGTTTTCTAGGACGCTGAGGAGGGTGGGGGTTTTGAGGAAGGAGAGGGATCTGGTGTTGAAGTGGTAGAGCATGGCGCCGAAGGGCTCGGGGCGGACAGCGGCACGCGCGTGGAGGCGCCAGGGGCGGTCTAGGTCGAAAGGGGGCGGGTCGCTCGCGGACACGGCGGGCGGGTCAGTAGACGCCGCACATGCCGTCGATGGAGATTTCTTCCACTAGGAGGTCGTCGGTCACTAGGGGGTCGGGCTCGGGCTCGCGGGTGGCGGTGGTGACGGGGTCGGCGACCGGGGTGGGTGCGGGCATGGGGGGCCTCCCGAGGGTAGTGACACCGGGTGCCATCGTAACGGCACTGAGTGCCAATGGGCAAGGTTGGACGTAGGATGTGCACCGGAACGGGCGGTGGTGACTCCCCTGGGTGGTGACGAAGTGGCGGCGGCGACGGTTCCGGAACCGATGGTCGCGGACTCCGAGCAGGACGCTGCGGGCGGGCAGCCGGGACGGCGGCGGGTGACCTCGCGGGGGGAGCTGGAGCAGGTCGCGTTTGAGTTGTTCGCGGTGCACGGGTTCGAGATGACTACGGTGGACGAGATCGCGGCGGCGGCGGGGATCGGGCGGCGGACGTTCTTCAGGTACTTTCCGTCGAAGAATGATGTGCCGTGGGGCATGTTTGAGGTGGAGCTTGAGCGGATGCGGAGGCGGCTCAAGGAGTGCCCGCGCGACGTGCCGCTGATGGACGCCATCCGGGTCGCGCTGGTCGACTTCAACCGGGTCGAGCCGGACCAGATCCCCTGGCACCGGCGCCGGATGGAGCTCATCTTGCGGGTGCCTGCCCTGCTGGCTCACTCGACGTTGCGGTTCGCCTCCTGGCGCGCGGTGATCGCCGAGTTCGTGGGCGAACGCACGGGCCTGCGTCCCGACTCGCTCGCGCCCCAGGCCATCGCCCACGCCGTCCTCGGAGTTGCCGTCGCGGCTTACGAGCAGTGGCTGGATGACGAGGACGCCGAGCTCGGGGACCTGCTCGACGCCGCGATGCGCCAGCTTGACGCCGCGTTCGCCGGACGCCTGTCCTCCAGATGACGGAGCGCCTGGCCGTCATCACCGGGGCGGCGCGCGGGATCGGGGCGGCGGTCGCCAGGAAGCTCGCCGCCGACGGGTGGTCGCTCCTGCTCGTCGACGCGTGCGCGCCGCAGCCGCCGGCCGACTACCCAATGCCCGCGCCCGCGGACCTGGCCGAGGTCGGCCGGTACTGCTTCGCGGCCGGCGCCGGATGCGTTGACGAGCTGATCGCCGACGTCGGGGACGGCTCCGTGCGCGACCGCGTGCGGGACGCGCTCGGCGGGCGGGTACCCGCCGCGGTGGTCGCTGCGGCGGGCGTGATCAGGGGAGATCAGGCCTGGGCGGTGCCTGACGACGCGTTCGGCCTGATGATGAGGGTGAACCTGTTCGGCGTCACGCACCTGGCGGACGCCTGCGTGCCGGCGATGATCGAGGCGGGCGCCGGGCGGTTCGTGGCGGTCTCCTCGGCGGCCGCGCTGCGCGCCATGCCCATGCTCGCGGCCTACTCCGCGGCCAAGGGCGCCGTGGTCGGCTACGTCCGCGCGCTGGCCGCCGACCTGGCCGGGACCGGGGTGACCGCGAACGTGGTCTGCCCCGGGTCGACCCGGGGCCCGATGCTGGCCGCCAGCGCCGCCCTCTACGGCCTGCCCGATCAGGAGTCCTTCGCCGCACAGGCCCTGCTCCGCAGGCTGCTGGACCCCGCCGACGTCGCGGCCGCCGTGGCCTGGCTGTGCGGCCCGGACTCCGGCGCCCTCACCGGCGCCGTCCTGCCGGTCGATGCCGGCCTGACCGCCTAGATGACGGAAATGTGGGCTCCATCGCGCGGAAGTGAACGGCAGTGAGGAGTGGGACGGATGGGGTAAACGGTGCGTGAGCGGACGCGGATCCAGACGGCTAGGCCCTACTGCAGGTTCCCCGGGCTGCCGACCGGGTCGCCGGCGTACTCGTGCATGGCGTCGAGGTTGTCGTGGGCGGGGTACTTGGCCGCCGCGGGGCCGTCGGCGAAGGCGTGCAGCACGTTCATGGTGACCTGCTTGACAAAGCCGGGCGTCCGCCCGCCGATGCCGTGCGGCTGGTCGCCGTAGATCGCCTCCACCCAGCGCATGGTGCCCGAGTTGAAGACGCCGGCGCCGCCGGGGTGCGTGTAGTAGGCGGAGTCACCGAAGCTGCTCGCGCCGTTGCAGACCAGCGGTGAGTGGGACAGGACCTGGATCGGCCGCGGGACCGGGTAGGCCGGGTTGACGCGGTCGTACTCGATGCCGACCAGGTTCCTGAAGCTGCTGCCCGCGGTGACCCCGGTTCCGGCGAAGACCCAGCTACCCGGGGAGACCACCACGTAGGGGGCCTGCGCCGGGTAGCCCTCGTAGATCGTGCCGATGAGGGACGACTCGGGATCGGGCTCGGGCGCCTCGCGGAAGTCGCTGGTGACCAGCGCGTTGTCGACCCCGTACATCGGATCCTGCGCGTAGCTGGTCTTGTAGCAGATGACGAGCCGGTCGTGGCCGAGGCGGGTGGCGTCCAGCCTGATCCGCCGGAACATCGCGTTGGCCCCGAGGAAGGCCAGGTTGACCCCGGCGTTCCTGGCCGCGGTCACGTTCGCGCGCTCGCCCGGGGTCCAGTACTCGTCGTGCCCGAGCGAGATCAGCGCGCTGGCCCCGTCCAGCAGGTGCGGGTCGGCCGCGATGTCCATGCCGGTCACGTAGGCCAGCGGCAGGCCCATGTGCTCGGCCAGCTTGACGACGTTTCGCTCGTAGGTGAGGAACATGTCCGCGCCGTTCAGGTCGTACGGCCGGTCCAGGCTCACCGCGAGCGACCGGGACGCGTAGGACTGACCGGGGCCCTTGTACAGGTCGTAGCCGCCCCAGGTGTTGTAGGCCTGCCAGGTGGAGACGCAGTTCTTCAGCACGACCGCGCCCGCCGTGGTGGCGGAGCGGACGGTCACGGGCACGTACCGCTGCGCGCCGGAGTCGGCGTCGAGCCGGAGCAGGTAGGAGCCCGCGGGCCAGTTGTCGGTCGGCACGTCGATGACGGGATCCCAGTCCGTCTGCACCGTGTTCGTCGCGCCGGCGAAGCCGGGCGCATTTTGCCGGTGACCGTGCAGCGAGCCCGACTGCCACACCTGGCGGGCGCCGTCCCCGCCGTACCAGCCGAGGCGGAACGCCGTCACCCGGAACCCCGACGAGGTAGTCGAGACGAACAACGGGAAGGACTCACCGGTCAGCACGCTGGCCGCACCCGCGTACCCCGTGATCGCGTCCGCCGAACCCAGGTGGCGGATCTTCCAGTGCCGGTCGCCGGGCAGCGAGTTCTCCGCCACCTTCCGGCGCCCGGCGCGGTGGCGGGAGGTTCCCGCCGAGCCGCCCCCGGCCGGCGGGGGCGGTTCGCCGCAGGACGCGGCCGCCCCGGCCACCCCCAGCGCACCGAGGCCCAGGAACGCCCGCCTGCTGGTGCTGGCCGCGCTCCCTCCGGGGGTTCCCTGCCGGTTCTGGCCGTGCCGGGTCATGGCCGACAGGATAGCCCCCGAAGACCGCGGCGCGGGCCGAAGCGGGGGCGTCACCAACGCTCGTTCGGATAATGAAAGCTTTTAGCTGCCAGCGGCAACGGCGGTGTCGGTGGGTGATCGTGCCGTAGGTTTCCTGCATGCGCATCTACGAGTACATCCAGCATCCCTGCACCACACTGCACATGACGGGCCGGGCGCCGAAGCCGGTCAAGGTCGACGACGGGCGGGTCGGGCTGAACGGCAAGATCGGCCTGGCCATCACCACCCTGGTCGGCACCATGGTGGCCGGCTACATCTTCGCGATCATCGCCCTGATCAGCCTCCCGTCCGCGATCACCAGCCACAACCTGACCGTGATCATCGCCTGGGTCTCGTCCAACTTCCTGCAGCTCGTCCTGCTACCGGTCATCATCGTGGGCCAGAACCTGCAGGCCAAGGCCTCCGACGCGCGCGCGTTGAATACCTACCAGGATGCCGAGGCCGTCCTGCACGAGGCCCTGCAGATCCAGCAGCACCTGGTGGCGCAGGACGCGGTGCTGGCGCACCTGATCGCGGCGGTCGGCGGCGACCCGGACGCCGTGCGGGTCGCGGTCGCGGCGGGCGTCAGCATGCCCGGCGGGCCGGCCGGAACGCCGGGGACCGCCGGGGCATAGGCGGCAGGCTCGGGATGGACAGGTCCAGGCTCGAGGCGTTCAGCGACGGCGTCTTCGCGGTCGCGATCACCCTGCTCGTGCTCAACCTCACCGTGGCCGGGCCGGGGCACGGCGCGCTGACCCACCAGCTCAGCTCGCACTGGCCGTCGTTCGCCGCGTACCTGATCAGCTTCTTCGTGATCGGCATCATCTGGGTCAACCACCACGCGCTGGTCAGGACCATCCTGGTCGTCGACCGGCTGCTGCTGTTCCTCAACCTGGTGCTGCTGCTGTGGGTCGTGCTGATCCCGTTCGCGACCGGGCTCGTGGCCGAGTACATGTCCGTGTACCTGGCCGGCACCAAGGGCGCGGGAGACGTCCGGCTCGCGATGGCGCTGTACAGCGCGGTGTTCCTCGGCATGTCGGCCGGCTTCGCCGGGATCTTCGAATGGACGCTGCACAAAGGGCGCGTCTCCAACCCGGTGCCGCGCGAGCGCCACTGGGCCGCCCGGATCCGGTTCGCCGGCGGCAGCGCCGCGTACGTGCTCGCCCTCGTCGTGGCGCTGGTCAACGCCATCGCCGCGTTCGTGATCATCGCCGTGATCGCCGTGTACTACGTCTTCGAGAACACGCCCGCGTCTCCCGCGGAACCGGGAGAATCCCAGGCCCCCGCTGGTGACGCGCCGCGAACCTGACGCGAACGTTAGCCTAGCTAGGTAAATAGTTGTTATTACGCAAGTGTTTTCCGGTAGGCTGGGTGAACGTGGGGCAAAGTGTTGAGACGAACCACCTGAACGGGGCAGCGAACGGATCCGGGCCGGCGGCCGGCCGACCGGACAGGTACAGGTGGATCGCCCTGTCCAACACCACGCTGAGCATGACGATGGCGACCATCGACGGGTCGATCGTGATCGTCGCCATGCCCGCCATCTTCCGCGGCATCCACCTGAACCCGCTCGACCCGGCCAACATCAGCTACCTGCTGTGGATGATCATCGGGTACCTGCTGGTCCAGTCGGTGCTGGTGGTGACGCTCGGGCGGCTCGGCGACATGTTCGGCCGGGTGAAGATCTACAACCTCGGGTTCGTGGTCTTCACGCTGGCCTCGATCGCGCTGTCGCTCGACCCGCTGACCGGCACCCACGGGGCGATGTGGCTCATCGGGTGGCGGTTCGTGCAGGCCTTCGGCGGTGCCATGCTGATGTCGAACTCGGCCGCGATCTTGACCGACGCGTTCCCCGCCAACAAGCGCGGGATGGCGCTGGGCGTCAACCAGATCGCCGGCATCTCCGGGCAGTTCGTCGGGCTGCTGCTCGGCGGGGCGCTGGCCGCCGTGAACTGGCGCCTGGTGTTCTGGGTGAACGTGCCTATCGGGGTGTTCGGCACCATCTGGGCGTACAAGAGCCTGCGCGAGATCGCGACCACCAGGCGGGCGCGGATCGACTGGATCGGCAACGTCATGTTCGCGGGCGGCCTGAGCGCCCTGCTCGTCGCCATCACCTACGGGATCCGGCCCTACGGCGGGCACGCGACCGGGTGGACCAACCCCTGGATCATCGGCGGGCTGGTCGGCGGCGCGGTCGTCCTGGCCGCCTTCTGCGTCTTCGAGACGAAGATCTCCGAGCCGATGTTCCAGATGGGCCTGTTCAAGATCAGGGCGTTCGCGACCGGCAACGCGGCCAGCCTGCTCGGCTCGATCGCCCGGGGCGGGCTGCAGTTCATGCTGGTCATCTGGCTGGCGGGCATCTGGCTGCCGCTGCACGGCTACGACTTCGCGGTCACCCCGCTGTGGGCCGGGATCTATATGCTCCCGCTCACCGCGGGCTTCCTGATCGCCGGGCCGATCTCGGGCACGCTGTCCGACCGGTACGGCCCGCGGCTGTTCGCGACCGCCGGCCTGCTGCTCGCCGCGTGCTGCTTTACCGGCCTGATGCTGCTCCCCGTGGACTTCTCCTACTGGGTCTTCGCGCTGCTGATCTTCGGCAACGGGATCGGCTCCGGCCTGTTCGCCGCCCCCAACACCTCGGCCATCATGAGCGCCGTCCCGGCCAGGTACCGGGGGGTGGCGTCCGGCATGCGGGCCACCTTCCAGAACTCCGGGATGTCCCTGTCCATCGGGATCTTCTTCTCGCTGATGATCGCCGGCCTGGCCTCGACCCTGCCCCGCACGCTCACCAGCGGGCTGACCGCGCAGCACGTGCCGCTCTCGGTGGCCACGCAGGTCAGCCACCTGCCGCCGGTCAGCACGATGTTCGCCGCCCTGCTCGGCTACAACCCGGTCCAGAACCTGCTGGCGCCCTCCGGGGTGCTGGCCAAGCTGCCCGCGCGTAACGCCGCGGTCCTGACCGGCAGGCAGTTCTTCCCGCACCTGATCTCCGCGCCGTTCCACCACGGCCTGGTCATCGTCTTCACCGCGGCCGCCATCATGTCGGTCACGGGCGCTCTTGTCTCGCTGCTGCGCGGCAAGCAGTTCTACTGGGTCGACGAGGTCCCGCACGCTACCGGTCCCGCGGTCCCCGTCGCGCCCGCACCCATGCCGCCCTCCATTAGCCCGAACGGGCGTGCCCTCTCCCCCGCGAACCGTGACTCGTCCCCGGTGGCTGGCGATTCCGCGAGCGCGGGCAGCGGTTAGGATACGGGTGTGCCACGTTACGAGTACCGCTGCCGGGCCTGCGGGGACACGTTCGAGCTGAACCGCCCGATGGCCGAGTCATCGGCGCCGTGCACCTGCCCGCAGGGTCACGACGACACGGTCAAGCTCCTGTCGACGGTTTCGGTCGGCGGCCTGGCGTCGGGGCGGGACCGAGGCGCGGCTTCTAGCGGCGGCGGTTGCTGCGGCGGGGCCTGCGGCTGTCGCTAGGCTCTGTACCTCCGGGGGGGACGACCCCCCGAACTCCCCCGCCAAGCCCAGGCACGACGCGTTCTTGCGTCATTTGGTACAGCGGGTCTGTTGCGCGCGACGCAGCGCGCCTGCGGCACACGTGCTTGTCTTGATTTAATAATCAAGGATTGGCACGGAAGCAAGCTTGACGTGATAACCGGCCTGCCACCCGAGGCGTCCGACGGTGACACGGGCATGCCCGGAACCGATACCGACAAGGGCTTCTGGTGGCTGCTCACCGCCAGCGAGCAGGGTGACCTGTCTGAGGCCGGCCTGACCAGGGTCTACAAGCCCGGTTCGATCATGTGCAACGAGGGTGACCTGGCCACGCACTTGTTCGTGCTGGTGGCCGGTTCGGTCAAGATCATTTCTGTGACGGCGGACGGCGACCGGCGGGTGGTCGCCCTGCGCGGCCACGGGGACGTCGTCGGAGAAATCTCGGGCGAGACGACCGGCCAGCGGACGGCTACGGTCCAGGCCATCGACGAGGTACACGCCCTCATCGTCGGCTACGAAAGGTTCCTCGCGTTCCTTGAATCTCATCCCAAGGCCGGTCGCCTCTACCTGCACGTGATGATCCAGCGCTGGGGGGAGGCCGCCGCCATGATCAGCACGCTCTCGGTCACCACGGGGATGCAGCGGCTGGCGGCGCTACTGCTCCAGCTGGCCGGGCGGGACGGTAACGGAACGGACGGGGAGGTCCGCATCGCGATCCCGCTGTCGCAGGAAGAGCTGGCCGGCCTGGCTAGCACGTCGCGCACCACGGTGACCCGGGCCCTGCGGAGCTGGCGGCGACGCGGCTTCATCCGGACCGGTCAGCGCCAGATCAGGATCCTCGACCAGCAGGCCCTGCAGCGGGCCGCGGGCCGGCCGGGCTGAGCTCGTCCGGCCGGGTCACGACCGGGCCCACCGGAGCTGGGCCGGGACCGCTATCGGTAGCGGGAGGCCGACCGCGTCCGGGACGTGCACCCAGCCCTTCCTGCGCTGCTTCGCTACGTTCACGGTCACGAGCGGCTGGTATTCCCCGTGGTCGATGCCGTCGTACCCGTGACGGATGACCGACTGGTAAAAGGAGTCAGAGGCCACCAGCGCCAGCGGCGCCGTTCCGCTCTTGAGGTGGTCCTTGAACCGCGGCGCGTCCAGCAGCCGGAACGCGATGTCCAAGTCCTCGCCGAAGAACCCCTTGCCGTCGTGATGCACCTCACCGGCGTGCACGACCGCCCGCAAGCGCAGGATGCGCATCTCCTCGGCCGGGGAGATGCCGTTGTTGTGCGCCGAGAGCAGGTCGGCCAGGGCGGGGATCAGCCGGCTCAGCAGGAACGCCTTGGGAAAGTCGTCCGCCGGGCGTAGCAGGATCAGGACGCCGTCCCCTCGGTCGGTGAACGGATCGCAGTCCTGGACATCGATCCCCGCCTGGCACAGAGCCCACATCACGAGCCGGTACACCAGCTCGCGATGCTCCTCCTTGATCGGGTTGGTCCGCTGGGTGGAACCCTCGATATCCAGCGCGAGGATGCTCCGGTAGAACGGCAGCGTGGCCCCCCAGCGCGCCTCCTTGCCATTTGTCGGCGATCTGCCACTGTTTGCCTCAGGCAAGCTGGCCAGATGCCTGTCATGCGGCCGGATTGGGGTGACCTCGTTCATGTCGATCGCCTCGGCTCTCGCCAAGCCGAGGCCAACCGCACTCGGCCATAGGAGGGATCCCGCCGCCCTAGTCCCCCGTGCGCGCACGGGGTCCGTCGCCAGACGAGCTGGTAAGGCTGAAGATGCATCGGATCCCTCCCTAATGCTCCCTATATCACCTGCGCCTCTTAACTAGTTCTTTGCATCTATACGTGAACTTTGGTCACGTTTAAGTGGTTCCCGCTAGGCTCGACGCAAAAACACGTTAAGTATGTAAACACTGTGTTAATATCTCGGATAGACCGCGTGGATCCCGTACGCGAGGGTTGCTGGTGATGGTAAAACTTACTATCCGCCACTCGGCCGTTCCCGCCGGTCACTTAGGTCACATCAGCCTCAGAACGGAGGTCAGGTTGGTTGCTGACAACGAGCAGCCGTCCATTCCGGCTCGGAGGCTCGCCGAGCGCCTGCGGGATCTCCGAGAGCGGGAGTACGGTCAGTTCACCCAGAAGCAACTGGCCAGAGCCCTCGGCGGGGCGGCCAAGCTAAGCGACGCCACGATTTCTCAGTGGGAGACGCCGGGTTCGGGTCGGCTCCCGCCGCAGCAACGACTAGAAGCGTACGCCCGCCTGTTCTGCACGGGTCGGTCGTTCACGACCGGGACGCCGCGGTTGCTGCGTGATGATGAGCTAGACAAACAGGAGAGGGAACGACAGGCGGAGTTGTACGCCGAGTTGCTTGCGCTCCGCGAGCGAGCGATCGAGACGCAAGCCGCCACGTCGCTCGAACCCATCACGGGGCCTGGCAACTCGATCTGGCGCTTCCCAGACAGCGATGCGGTCAGTATCGTCTGTTCCGATGCGCCTGTGTGGCCCCTCAATGCAAACCCAAGCCACCTGAACTATACCCGGCATGCCAGGCACGCCGACCTTGACGCGCTAATAGAGATTTTCGGGCAGCTGAAAACCGATAACCCGGCGAGTATGATACGAATTCTGTCACCTGAAGAATTGGTACAAGATTTCTTCCTCAACCATTTGGTTATCATAGGCGGTGCAGCGGTCTACGACGTAGCGCCATATTTCGCAGCAGATCTTCGTCTGCCGCAAGCCGAAGAAATTCCCAATACCGACACGCATCTCTTCCGTTGCGCAGTCGGCGATGAAACTCGCGAACTCACATCTACCCGTGATGACCAAGGAGCCTTGGTGCTAGACGTAGGGGTGATAGCACGAGGCCCCCATCCACTCGTGCCCGAACACACCGTTACCGTGCTCAGTGGTATTACCAGCCGGGGAGTACATGGTGCTACACTGTGCTTCACTGATCGTCGCGTCAGGGATGCTAATGAGCAGTACTTGAAGGACACATTCGGAAATACCAATGCATTCTGCATAGCTATGAACATACCGGTCAGGAAAAACGTGGCTCTGCCACCCAACCTGTGGCGCGAGGGTGTCCGACTATACGAGTGGTCCGACGGGACGGGAGCGCGCTGGTGACGGTCACGACTCCCGATAATGCAGAATCACGCGACTTGGAGAGTGACGGAGAACCTCCGAGACCTTTCCACCTGGAGTCGTATGCGCATCTGCTTCAGATCGCGACGGTCAAGGTCGGCAGCGGAGCTGAGAGCGATGCCCGTGCTCACGACCCGGCCGGTGTCGGCGCCGTCATCGATGCGATCGTGGTCCCGACCATCCGCTCTGCGGAGCAGCTCCGCCCGGCCGTGCGGCTCGCCAAACAGCTGGGTTGCCAGCTGATCACGCTGTACACCAACGGCTTCCCCGACAACTTGACCCAGGCCCTGGCCGAGCTTCGCCCGGGTCAAGCGACCGCGCTCGCTCTTCGCTCCGACGCTGGCCACAGGCTGCTAGACCTGGCATCGGCTATCCCCCAAAGCCGTGTATCAGCTTGTGCGCTTGACATTAGCAGGAAGCGTAACCTGGGCCTGCTGATCGGGCGTTCATGCAGGTGGAATCGCATGCTCTTCCTCGACGATGACATCCGCAGGCTCAGCGCGCACAAAGTTAGTTCTGCGGCCGCGCTGCTCAACCAATACCCAGTCGTGGGACTCCAGGTCACCGGGTTTCCTGATGCCTCGGTGGTCGGACATGCGCGCCGAATGTCAGGAGCCGGCAGGAAGCCATTCATCTCGGGCGGATCGATGGTGGTGAACCCCCAGCGCATGCGAGGATTCTTCCCACCGGTCTACCACGAGGACTGGCTTTGTATAATGGATCATCTCTGGGACCGTGAAGTCGCAATTGCGGGGCAGGTCGCGCAATTGCGCTACCAGCCATTCACCACTACGGGCCGTGCGCGGCTCGAGGAGTTTGGCGATATCCTCGCGGCGGGACTACTCTGGCTGGTGCACGCTAAAGACAATTGGTCGTCCAGCGGAGATGATCATTGGCGTGAGGCGACCGAACGACAATTCTGGACCGATATTCTTCGCGAGCGTGCTGCGCTACTGGATGATCTCTCCAAGAGGCTTGAAGTGATATATGGCCGTGATCATAGAGCCTTGCCGCTGCAGTCCATCCGAGCCGCACAGAAGCGTTGTGCCGAGCTGTCGTCGGCCGAGTTCGTAGAATTTATGGTAAAGTGGCAAGATAGCCTTGCTAAATGGCGGACCCGCCTATCCAGCCTCCCCCGGGCTGGTTCCGTTGCCAAGGCGCTGGCCGAGCTCGGTCTTCTGGACGTCGTGACCATGCTTGATGAGCGTCATTCACTAATGCGTGCCGCGGCTCAGAAGATTCGTAGCACTGTGGCGTCCAAGGCTCGTTGGGTTACGAGTGCCACGACCGAGTCTGCGGCGACACGTTCAGGCCGAACCGACCGATAGCCGAGTCGGCGGCCAACGTATCCGCCTGGAGAGACGCAACCGCAAGGTGAAGCGCCCTCTTCACGGGTCCTCGCAGGTGGTTCTGCATCGGGCCATGACCGGTCAGCGCACTCCGCGCTCGGTGGGGCGGCGGATGGTTCGCCAGCGCCCGCGGCTGTGTGTTCAGCGGGTGGTGACCGCGGTCTTCGGCTCGGCCGTGTCCTCGTATCTGGCGGCGGTGCGGACGGCCGTACCAAGCGCCCAGCGGCTCGTGGTGACCAGGCCGAGCAGGAAGACGGCGGCGCCGCAGGCGGCCAGCAGGAGCCAGGCCGCGTGACTGGCGGGGACGAACCTGGCCCGGAGCGGGCCGTGCAAGCTCGCGGCCAGGATCGAGCCGGTGACCGCGACGCCGAGCGACTGGCCGACCTGCCGGCTGGTGGACGCGATGCTCGACGCCACGCCGGCTTGGGTGGTCGGCATGCCGGATACGGCGGCGTAGGTGATCGGCGGGTTCACCAGGCCGGCGCCGATGCCGAAGACGCAGAACGCGAGGACGATGGGCCACGTCGGCGAGGCGTCGGTCAGCCTGGACAGCAGCACCCCGCCCGCGGCCATACCCAGGCCCGAGGCCAGCATCGGCAGCCGGGCGCCGCGCCGGGCCAGGATCCGGCTGGACAGCACCGCGCCGAGCGCCATGATGATCGCCATCGGCAGGATGTGCAGCCCCGCGCGCAGCGCGGACTCACCGCGCGCGTCCTGCAGGTACAAGGTGGCCAGGAACAGGAACCCGCCCATGGCAGCGAACGCCATGATCGCGGTGAGCACCGAGCCCGCGAAGGGGGCGCTGCGGAAGAACCGCGGGTCGAGCACCGGTTCGGCCCGGCGCGCCTCGTAGCCCGCGAAGGCCGCCAGGGACGCCGCGGCGAGGGCGAAGAGCGCCAGGATGGCCGGTGCGCCCCAGCCGAGCGCGGGTCCCTCGATGATGGCGTAGGTCAGCGACGCGAGCATCGCGATCAGGAGCCCTTGTCCCACGATGTCCGGGCGGCGCGCGACCGGCGCCCGGGATTCGGGCACGAACCGCGCGGTGAGCGCGATGGCGGCCAGGCCGACCGGGATGTTGATCCAGAACACGCCGCGCCAGCCGATGGTGTCGACGAGGGCCCCGCCGAGAACCGGGCCGAGCGCCAGGGACAGGCCCCACGCGCCGCCCCAGACCCCGATCGCCTTGGCGCGTTCGGCCCGGTCGGTGAAGGTGTTGGTGATGATCGACATCGCCACCGGGTTGAGCATCGACCCGCCGACCGCCTGGACCATGCGGAATGCGACGAGCCAGCCCAGTCCCGGGGCCAGGCTGCACAGCCCGGAGCCTGCGGTGAACACGGCCAGGCCGATCAGGAAGACCCGGCGCCGGCCGACCCGGTCGGCGGTCGCGCCGGACAGCATCAGCAGGCTGGCCAGGACCAGGACGTAGCCGTCGATGGTCCACTGCAGGCCGGAGACCGAGGCGTGCAGGTCACGCCCGATGACCGGCAGCGCGACGTTGACCACGGTACTGTCCAGCCCGACGATGAACAGGCTCGAGCAGCAGATGACGAGCACGAGCATGCGGCGCCGGCGGCCGAGTCCTGGCAGCGGTATCACCCGGATTGACTGGCGTGAGGTTAATTGCGTCTGAAACAACTAACGTCGCGCGAGTCGCCGCCGGCAAGGCCGTGCGGCTGAGAGATTCCTCACCG
>Ga0187819_10000689_pt1 | contig 17092 bp, 11 predicted proteins | sample NC_wetland_sal_i_15_FD_132411 | JGI IMG/M metagenome (GOLD analysis project Ga0187819, IMG submission 132411) | Wetland sediment microbial communities from Neuse River Estuary, North Carolina, USA - SO4_4 | ecosystem: Environmental > Aquatic > Freshwater > Wetlands > Sediment | place: USA...
CAGCGCACGGCCGACCAGATCTTCCGCGTCCTGGGCGAGCTCAAGGGCGGCGCGATGAAGCTGGGCCAGGCGCTGTCGATCTTCGAGGCGGCGCTGCCGCCCGAGATCGCCCGGCCGTACCGGGCCACGCTGACCAAGCTGCAGGAATCCGCCCCGCCGCTGCCCACGCGCAGCGTGCACCAGGTCCTGGTCGGTGACCTGGGCGAGGCCTGGCGGGACAACTTCGCCGAGTTCAACGAATCGCCGGCGGCCGCGGCGTCCATCGGCCAGGTCCACCAGGCGGTCTGGCACGACGGCCGGCGGGTCGCGGTGAAGATCCAGTACCCGGGGGCGGGACGCGCCCTGATCAGCGACTTCACCCAGCTCAGCCGGGCCGGCCGGCTGTTCGGCCTGCTGATGCCCGGGCTGGACGTCAAGCCGCTGCTCGACGAGTTGCGCGACCGGGTGACCGAGGAACTCGACTACGAGCTCGAGGCGGCCTCGCAGCACGCCTTTGCCGTGGCTTACGCGGACGACCCCGACCTCTACGTGCCGGACGTCGTCGCGGGGACCAAGCACGTGCTGGTCACCGACTGGATGGACGGCATCCCGCTATCGGCGATTATCAGCGACGGCACCAGGGAGGAGCGCGACCGGGCCGGCATCCGGCTCGTCCGGTTCCTGTTCTCTGGCCCGGCCCGGGCGGGGCTGCTGCACGCCGATCCGCACCCGGGCAATTTCCGGCTGCTCGAGGACGGCCGGCTCGGCGTGCTGGACTTCGGCGCGGTCGACCGGCTGCCGGACGGCCTGCCGCCGTTCTTCGGCCGGCTGCTGCGGATCATGCACGAGGACGACCCCGACATCGAGGCCGTGGAGCGTGAGCTTCGGGCTAACGGGTTCCTGCGCCCCGGCATCGACGTGGACCTGGAGGCGCTGCAGGCCTTCCTCGCGCCGATGGCCGAGCCGTCCAAGGTCGACTGCTTCAAGTTCAACCGCGAATGGCTGCGCGGTGAGGCCGTCCGGGTCACCGACATGCGTGCGGGCAACATCTCGCGCAAGTTCAACCTGCCCCCGTCTTACGTGCTCATCCACCGCGTGTCCACGGCCGGCATCGGCGTGCTCTGCCAGCTCGAGTGCGAGGGCGAGTTCAGGGCCGAGGTCCTGCGGTGGGTGCCCGGCTACGACGACGAGGCCGAGCTGGACGGTTAGGTCCGCGCTGGCCCGTCTTACGGCTTCCTGGCGACGACCACGCAGTAATACGATTCGGCGACGTTGGCGGGGATCTCGTCCCCCGGGTCCGGCCGCCACTCCGGCGGCCAGACCAGGCCGGGCTCGACGATCTCCATCCCGTCGACGAGCTTGGCGACACCGGCCCGGGTGCGGACGTGGGCCTGCTCGGTGGCCTCGTCGAAGACCCGCTCGACGTCGTTGACCTCGGGGACGGTGTCCGGTGTCGCGTGCGAGATCGCGACGTAGCTCCCGGCGGGGAACGGCTTGAGGAGCCTGGCGATGATCCCGGCCGGGTCGGCCTCCTCGGAGACGAAGTGCAGAATGGACAGGTACAGGAACGCCACGGGCTGGCTGAAGTCGATCAGGTCCAGGAGCACGGGGTCGGCCAGGATCGCATCGGGCTCGAGCAGGTCCTGCTCGATGATCGCCGTGTTGGCGATGCCCTGGAGCATGTTCCTGGCGTGCACCAGGACCACCGGGTCGTGGTCGACGTAGACCACCTTCGTGTCCGGGTGGGCCAGCAGTGCGATCTCGTGAGTGTTGCCGACACTGGGCAGCCCGGCACCGATGTCGACGATCTGCCGGATGCCGGCCTCGCCGACCAGGTAGCGGACCACCCGGCGCAGGAACGCCCGGTTCCACTGGACCGCGAGCCGGACGTTCGGCAGCTGGGCGATCATCGACTCGGCCACGGCGCGGTCGGCCGGGTAATTGTCCTTGCCGCCCAGCAGGTAGTCATACACGCGCGCCGCGCTGGGGATATCAGGCCGGAAGGTCGTCCGCCAGTCACTGTCGGACATCAGCCGGTTCCCCTCACGCGGCGCATCGTACCTCAGATCACCGGACACATGTGTCTCCACAATGGACGGACACTATTAAAGAACGGCAGCGGCTCGTGGCTAGTTACGGCAGCGGCTAAAGACGGCAGGGGCGAGCAGGGCGGTGAGGTGAGGGATGAGCGACTGGGCCGGGCTTGATCCGCGGACTCCCGTCCTGGTCGGCGGGGGGCAGGCCATCGACCGCCTGGGCGCCGCCGATTACGCGCAGCTGTCCGCGGTGGGGCTTGCGGCGGAGGCCGCGCGCGCGGCGCTGGCCGACTGCGGCGGCGATCTGCCCGCCGTGACCGCCGCGGTGGACACGATCGCCGGGGTGCGGCAGTTCGAGACGACCACGCCGTTCGCCCGGGCTCCCCTGGGCCGCGCCGACAACTACCCCCGGGCCGTCGCCGCCAGGATCGGCGCCGATCCCGGCCGGGCGATCCTGGAGGTCAGCGGGGGCCAGGCTCCGCAGCACCTGGTCACCGAGCTGGCCGGGTCGATCGCGGCCGGAGCGACCGAGGTCGCGCTGATCGTCGGGTCCGAGGCGATCTCGACCGCGCGTCATTTCGCCGGCGCCGGCGACCGCCCGGACTTTACCGAGACGGTGGGCGGCAGCCTCGAAGACCGGGGCTACGGGCTGGCCGGGCTCGGCTCACGGCACCTGGCCGCGCACGGGCTGACCGACGCGCCCAGCCAGTACGCGCTGCTCGAGAACGCCCGGCGCGCCCGGGAGGGGCTGAGCCGGGAGGCCTACGCGGCCGCGATGGGCGCCTTGTTCGCCCCGTTCACCGAGGTCGCGGCCGCTAACCCCGTCGCCGCCTCGCGGGTTAGGCGGGACGCTGCCGAGCTGGTGAGGTTGAGCGAGGCCAACCGGCTCATCGCCGAGCCCTATCCGCGCTACCTGGTGGCCCGCGATCAGGTCAACCAGGGCGCGGCCGTCCTGCTCGCCTCGATCGCGGCCGTCCGGCGGCTCGGCGTGCCGCAGGAGCGGTGCGTGTTCCTGGCCGGGCACGCCGACGCGCGCGAGCAGCGGCTGCTGGCCCGGCCGGACCTGTCCCGCAGCCCCGCGGCGGCCCGCGCCAGCGAGCTGGCGCTCGAGCTGGCGGGGATCACCATGGCCGAGGTCGCCACGATCGACCTGTACAGCTGCTTCCCGATCCCGGTGTTCAACATCTGCGACGCGTTCGGCCTGGCCGCCGACGACCCGCGGGGGCTCACCCTGACGGGCGGCCTGCCGTACTTCGGCGGCGCGGGGAACAACTACTCGATGCACGCCATCGTCGAGACCCTGCACCGGGCTCGGCGGGCCCCGGGCAGCTTCGGCTTCGTCGGCGCCAACGGCGGCATCATGGGCAAGTACTCGGCGGGCGTCTACACCACCCGGCCGACGCCGTGGCGGCCGGGGCGCAGCGGCGCCCTGCAGGCGAGCCTGGACGAGAGGCCGCGTGTCGAGGTCGACCGGCGCCCGCACGGGCCGGCCGTCATCGAGACGTTCACCGTGAGGCACGGCAAAGACGGGCAGCGCCGCGGCATCGTCATCGGCCGCCTGGACGGCAGTGGTCATCCGGAGGCCAGTGGCCACCGGGACGGAAGTGGCCGGCGTTTCGTCGCCACGGTTCCTCCCGGCGAGCAGGAGTTGCTCGACCTGCTCGGCCAGGGCGACCCGTTCGGCGCCGTGGTGTACGCGCGGGCCTTCGCCTCCGGTAACCACGTCACCCGGACCCGGGCGCGGATGGACAGCCTGTTCCCGGCCCGCCCGCCCGGGCTGCGCGAGGAGTACGAGCACGTCACGGTCCGCCGCGACGGCCACCTGCTCGAGGTCACGATCAACCGCCCGCAGGTGCGCAACGCCCTGCACCCGCCGGCCAACGACGAGCTCGACGAGATCTTCGACGCGTACTTCGCCGATCCTGACCTGTGGGTGGCGATCCTGACCGGCGCGGTGCTGGCCGGCACCGGGGAGTTCTGCGCCGGCCACGACCTGGCCTACGTGGCCAGCGGGCAGAAGGTCTGGGTCCCGCTGAACGGGCTGGCCGGGCTGACCGGCCGGGCGCGGATGCCCAAACCGGTGATCGCCGCGGTGAACGGCCTGGCGCAGGGGGCCGGGTGCGAGATCGCGCTCGCGTGCCACCTGGTGGTCGCCGATGCCGCTGCCGGGTTCGGGCTGGGCGAAGTCCGCTCCGGCCAGGTGCCGGGCGCCGGCGGGCTGGTCCGATTGCCGCGCGCGATACCGGAGAAGATCGCGACCGAGCTGATCGTGACCGGGCGGCGGATGAGCGCGGCCGAGGCACACCGGTGGGGCCTGGTCAACCGGGTCACCGAGGCGGGCGCCGCGCTCGCCGGGGCGCGGGAGCTGGCCGCCGAGATCCTGGCCGGATCCCCGAGCGCGGTGCGCTCGGCGCTGGCGATCATGGCCGACACCCGGGGCATCGGCGATACCGTCGCTGCGGTGCACAGCACTGCGGACGCGGTCGAAGACCAGATGCTGACCGACGACGCGGCCGAAGGGATGAAGGCCCTCGCCGAGCAGCGCGCACCCCGGTGGTGGAACCGGTGACGCGGGTCAAGTCTCTAGTTGCGCGGCGAAGCGCTCGGCGACGGCCAGGTACTCGGTGACCATCTGCTCCACCACCTGGCGGGCGGGCCTGATCCGGTCCATCAGCCCCACGCCCTGGCCGACGTAGTAGGTGGCCAGCTCGTAGGCGCCGCTGCCCTCGGCGCCGGCGTGGCGGTTGATGCGCTGCTGGGCGGGCGCGGTGAGCATGGTCTGGAGCGGCATCGGCAGCGGTGCGGGCGCCGCCTGGCTGTCCCACTCATCGGTCCACGCGCTGCGCAGCATCCGGGCCGGCTTGCCGGTCAGGGACCTGGAGCGGACGGTGTCGCTGGAGGTCGCGGACAGCATCTTCCGCTGCACGGTCGGGTCGGTTTCCGCCTCCTCGGTGGTCAGCCAGACCGAGCCGCACCACACCCCCTGGGCGCCCAGCGCCATCGCCGCCGCCACCTGGGCGCCGGTCACGATCCCCCCGGCGGCCAGGACCGGGGTCGGGGAGACGGCCCTGACCACCTCGGGGACGAGGACCATCGTCGAGATGGTGCCGGTGTGCCCGCCCGCCTCGGTGCCCTGGGCGACGATGAGGTCGACCCCGGCGGCCTGCTGGCGGCGGGCGTGCTCGGCCGTGCCGACCAGCGCGGCGACCACGATGCCCCGGTCCTGCGCCTGGGTGACCAGGTCCGCGGGCGGCGGGCCGAGCGCGCTTGCGACCAGCCGGATCGGGTGGCCGAACGCGACGTCGAGGAGGGTGCCCGCGGCCCGCGGGGACACGCTGAGGAAACCGGAGGGGGCCCGGAGGTGCTCGGGGAGTTCGGGCACACCGTAGCGGGTGAGCACGTCCTCCACGAAGGCGAGGTGCTCAGCAGGGAACAACGACGACCCGCCCGCCGCGCTGTGGTCGGCGAAGTTGACCGGCAGCAGCAGGTCCACCCCGTAGGGCTTGCCTGCGGTCTGCTCGTCGATCCAGGCGAGGTCGATGTCGAGCGATTCCGGGGTGTGCCCGACGGCGCCGAGCACCCCGAAGCCGCCGGCGTTGGTGACGGCCGCCACGACGTCGCGGCAGTGGCTGAAGGCGAAGATCGGGAACTCGATCCCGAGCCGGTCGCAGACTTCGGTGTGCATGACGGATCCTTTCTGTGCCTAGGCGTGCGGGCCGGACCAGCGCCGGACCGCTTGGGCCTGGCGGACGTCACGGAACGGCACGTCCCGGTCGGTCTCCGGTTCCCTGGGCAGTCCCAGGAGCCGTTCGCCGATGATGTTCCGCTGGATCTGGTCGGTGCCGCCGCCGACCGAGGTCACGTAGGCGGCGAACGCCGACCGGTTCACCTCGGCGGCCGCCGGCGAGGAGTCGCCGTCGAGCAGGGCCTCGGCGCCCAGCAGGCGGGTCGTGAGCGCCACGCCCGTGTGCACGATGCGCGAGAAGGCGAGCTTGCCCAGCGAGGCCAGCGGGGAGGCCGCGCCGGGGCCTGACTGCGACTTGGCGCGCATCGCGTTCCAGGCGTTGACCTGCTCGAGCGTGTAAAGGCGCGCGATCTCCTGGCGGATCACCGGGTCGGTGTCACGCCCGGTGATGCGGGCCAGCGCGAAGTAGTCCGCCCCGCCGACCTGGCGGGTCCACGGGGACTGGCGGGCCGCGGTGATCTCGGCCGGCGACCCCGCCCGCTGGTCCCCGGCCGGGCCGAGGGGGATGGGAAGGTCCGCGCCCATGAGCAGGCGCTCGAAGCCCAGCGCCGTCAGCAGCACGCGCCAGCCGCCGCCCGGTTCGCCCAGGCGGTTGGCGTCGGGCACCCGGGCGCCGTCCAGGAAGACCTCGTTGAACTCCGCTCCCCCGGTCACCTGCCTGATCGGCCTGACGTCGACACCGGGCTGGCGCATGGGGAACCAGAAGAACGTGAGCCCCTGGTGCTTGGGGACGTCCCAGTCCGAACGCGCAACCAGGAGCCCGTGGGTGGCCTGCGCGGCCCCCGAGGTCCACACCTTCTGGCCGGAGATCACCCAGTCGTCGCCGTCACGATCGGCGCGGGTCTGGACCGCGGCCAGGTCGGAGCCCGCGCCCGGCTCGCTGTAGAGCAGGCAGCCGCGGTGCTCACCCAGGGCCAGCGGCCAGACGAACCGGCGCTTCTGGTCGTCGGTGCCGTGGGCGAGGATCACGTTCGCGTACAGGTTCATCACGTCCTGCCCCGCGCCGTCGGCGCCGACCCGCAGGAATTCCTCCGCCACGATCCGGCGCGAGGCAGGCGCCAGCCCGCGGCCGAACCACTCGGGTGGCCACGTCGGTGCGGCCCAGCCGGACTCGGCGAGCGCGCGCCGCCACGCCTCGCGTGGCCGGTCCTGACTCCAGTTCTCGGCCAGCCAGGTCCGCACCTCGGCGCGGACCAAGTCGGCGGTGCCCCCGGCCTCGCCCGGGACCTGCGGGTCGGTCGGCGCGGTCGCAGTCACCGCGGCCGCGGGGGTAGCCCAGGCCCGCGGCCGGCCGCCGAGGCGGGTGACGAGCAGTTCGCGGTGCTGCTGGGCGTCGCCCCACAGCAGGGCGCCGGCCTTGGCGCGGCGGAAGAACAGGTGCGCGGGATGCTCCCAGGTGAAGCAGAGCCCGCCGTGGACCTGCATGTTCAGCGCCGCTGCGGCCAGCGCGGTGTCGGCGCAGAAGGCCCGGGCCAGCGGCGCCGCGACGGCCAGGTCGCCCGAACCGCTATCCGCGGCCCAGGCCGCGAAGTAGGCCGCCGACCGGGCCGACTCGACGTCGAGCAGCACGTCGGCGCACATGTGCTTGATGGCCTGGAAGCTGCCGATGGCCCGGCCGAACTGAACCCGTTCCCTGGCGTAGCCGACCGCCATATCCAGCGCGGCCTGGGCCGTGCCGACCTGCTCGGCGGCGACCAGGACGCGGACCAGGTCCAGCACCTCGTCCACGGGCTGCGCGGCCGGTTCGGCCAGCGGGACGGCGGGCGCCGCGTCGAGGGTGACGTCGCACAGCCGGCGGGTCAGGTCGAAGCCCGTCAGGGGCTCGACCGTCACGCCGGCGGCCGCCCGGTCGACCGCGAACAGCGCCACCACGCCGTCCGGGACGGTCCGGGCCGCCGTCACGATGACGTCCGCGGCCCCAGCGTCGGGAACGTAGCGCTTGCGGCCGTCCAGTCGCCAGCCGCCGCCCGCGACCTGCGTGGCCGTGCTGCGGACACCGCCCGCGTCCCAGCTACCCCCGGCCTCGGCCGGGGCCAGGGTGGCGATCGTCGCACCGGACGCGAGGCCGGGCAGCAGCGAGCCTGCCAGGCGGTCATCGGCGACACGGACGATCGCGGCCGCGGCCAGCATGGTGGACAGCAGCGGCCCGGGCAGCAGGAACCGGCCGGTCTCCTCGCAGACGATGGCCGCCTCCACCGCGCCGGCGCCCGCGCCGCCGTACCGCTGCGGCACGGCGAGGCCCGGCAGGCCGAGTTCGCCGGCCATCCGCGCCCACACCGCACGGTCGTAGCCGTCGGGGAGGTCTATCGCCCGGCGGACCTCCGGTTCGGATGAGACCGCGCGGGCGAAGGCCCGCACCGACGAGCGCAGTGCTTGCTGTTCCGCGCTGAACTCAAATACCACCCGGGGCCTCCGCCTGGTTAGCCGAACAGGTCGGTGACGGCGTCCGGCCGGGCCATCAGCGTCCCTGCCAGACCGGGGCGCGCTTCTCGGCGAACGCGCTGGCCCCTTCCCTGGCGTCCGCCGAGGTGAAGACCGGCCTCATGAGCCTGGCCGCCTCGTCCCACCGCTCCGCGGCCGGCCAGTCGCCGCCGTGGTGCGCGATCTGCTTGGTCGCCATCACCGCCAGCGGCGCGTTGGCGGCGATCCGCATCGCGAGTGCTAGCGCCTCCTCCAGCGCCTTGCCGTCGTCCACCACCCGGTTGACCAGCCCGATCTCGGCGGCCCGCGCGGCGCTGATGGGATCGCCGGTCAGTAGCAGTTCCAGCGCCAGCGCCCGGGGCACCCGCTGCGCCAGCAGCAGCGCCCCTCCGGCACCTGCCACCAGTGACCGCGTGACCTCGGGGACGCCGAACCGGGCCGAAGCCCCGGCCACCACGAGGTCGCAGGCCAGCAGCAACTCGAATCCCCCGGCCAGCGCCCAGCCCTCGGCGGCGCCCACGAGCGGCTTGCGCGGCGGCGTCTGCGTGATGCCGCACAGCCCCCGGCCGGGGAACGAGGGCGTCTCCCCCTTAAGGAAGGCCTTGAGGTCCATACCCGCCGAGAACGTGCCGCCCGCGCCGGTGAGCACCCCGGCCCGCAGGTCGCCATCGCCGTCAAGCTCGTCGACCGCGTCCCGGATGCCGGCCGCCACCGCCCCGTTCAGGGCGTTACGCGCCTGCGGCCGGTTGATGGTGATGACCTGCACCGCGCCACGGCGCTCGACCAGTACCTCGTCGCTCATCCCGCCTCCACCTGTTGAGCTCCCTGCTTGAGACGATAATGGCGGATGTACCATCCGCGACCCTGAGGGGCATCATGGCCGACTCGTCGCCACCGCCCGCCGGACCGTCCGACGAGCTCAGCCCGCTGGATTACCTGCTGCACCGGGGCGAGGCGTACCCGGCGACGCGCTCGGCGTTCCTCGGCGTGGAGATCCTCGACCGCCCGGCCGACTGGAACCGGCTGCGCGAGGCGATGGACCGGGCCAGCCGGGTGGTCATCAGGATGCGGCAGAAGGTGGTGATCCCGCCCGTCCCGGTCACCGCGCCGCGATGGGTGGTCGATCCCGACTTCGACCTGGACTATCACGTGCGTTGGGTCGGGCTGCCCGCCCCCGGCACCCTGCGCCAGCTGCTCGACCTGGCCGAGGTCACGCTCCAGTCGCCGCTGGACACCTCGCGCCCGCTGTGGGAGGCGGTATACGTCGAGGGCCTGGAGGGGAACCGGAGCGCGCTGCTGAGCAAATACAGCCACGCGATCACCGACGGGCTCGGCGGGATCGCGCTGTTCGAGCAGGTCTACGACACCGAGCGGGAGCCCGGGCCGCGCCCGCTCGCGCCGGTGCCCATCCCGCGGGACGTGACCGGCAACGACCTGCTGCGCGCGGGCCTGCGCCGGCTGCCCGAGTCGGCGCTGTCGGCGGGGTGGAGGCTGCTGGGCGGCGCGGCGCGCGGCGCCGACCGCCTGCTCGGCGCGCCGGGGCCCACGGTCGCGGAGGCGATCGGCTTCGCCTCCTCGGCGCGCCGCGTGCTCGGCCCGCAGCCGGCCCCGCCGTCGCCGCTGCTGCGCCGGCGCAGCCTGGTGACCCGCACGCACGTCCTGGAGGTACCGCTGGCCGACCTGCGCGCGGCGGCCAAGACGGTCGGCGGCTCGGTCAACGACGCGTACCTGGCCGCCCTGTCCGGCGGCCTCGGGCGGTACCACGAGGCCCTGGGCGTGCCCGTCGACGAATTGCCGCTGGCGCTGCCCGTCAGCCTGCGCACCGCGGAAGACCCGGCGGCGGGGAACAGGTTCACGGGCGTCACGATCGCCGCGCCGGTCGGCGAGCCCGATCCCGCCGAGCGGATCAGGCTGGTCCGCGAGCAGGTGATCGCGGGGCGGGGCGAGTCGGCGATCGGCGTGCTCGACCGGGTCGCCCCGGTGCTGGCCCTGCTCCCCGATGCCGCGCTCGAGTCGGTCACCAACCGGATCACCCCGCCGGACATCCAGGCCAGCAACGTGCCCGGTTACCGGCAGGAGACGTTCCTGGCCGGGGCCAGGGTCGACCGGCAGTACGGGATGGGCCCGATGCCGCGGGTGGCCATGATGGCGGTGCTCATGTCCCGCGCGGGGATCTGCACGCTGACCGTCCGCTACGACACCGCGTCGTTCACCGACAGCGACCAGCTCGAAAAGGCCCTGCAACTCGGCCTGGACGAGGTGGTCGACCTGGGACGGCCGCGACGGCCGACTCCGGAAGGGACGAAGGGTTGAGCGCGATGACCAGCGGCGCAGACAGGCAGATGAGGCTCCCCGGGTCGGTGGCGGAGGTCGACGCCAGCCCGAAGGGCCCGGAGATCGGCGCGTTCTTCGACCTGGACGGGACGCTGGTCGCCGGGTATACCGTGACGGCGCACACCGTCGACCGACTGCGCCGGCGGCAGGTCGGCGCCGGGGAGTTCCTGCGGATGACGCAGCTCGCGGTGGAGTACAGGCTCGGGCGGCGGGAGTTCGAGGCCGTGATCACGGAGGGCGCACGCGCCGCCCGGGGGCGGCTGGCCGAGGACGTCGAGGAGATGGGCGAGCGGGTCTTCCGGCAGTCCATCGCGGACCTGATCTACCCCGAGATGCGCGAACTGGTCCGGGCCCACCAGCGGCGCGGCCACACGGTCGTGCTGAGCTCGTCGGCCCTGACCTTTCAGGCCGAACCCGTGGCGCGCTACCTCGGGATCGACCACGTGCTGTGCAACCGGTTCGTGGTCGACGAGCAGGGCGTGCTGACCGGCGACATCGTGCGCCCGGTGATCTGGGGGCCCACCAAGGCCACGAGCGTGCAGCGGTTCGCCGGCGACCACCACATCGAGCTGCGGGACGCCTACTTCTACGCCGACGGCGACGAGGACGTCGCCCTCATGCACCTGGTCGGCAACCCGCGGCCGACCAACCCCGGGCCCGCCCTGGCCAAGGTGGCCGCCCGCCGCGGCTGGCCCATCCTGCGGTTCGGCAGCCGGGGCAGCGGCGGCCCGCTCGGCCGGGTCCGCGCCCTGGCCTCGATCGGCTCGCTCGGGCCCGTGGCCGCGGGCGCGCTGAGCGTCGGCGTGCTGACCCAGAACAAGCGGAACGGCATCAACTTCCTCAGCCGGTTCTGGCCGGAGACGCTCCTCACGATCAACGGCGTGACGCTGAACGTGACCGGCGAGGAGAACCTGACCGCGCAGCGGCCCGCCGTCTTCCTGTTCAACCACCGCACCAACTTCGACGTGTTCATCGTGGCCGCGCTGGTCAAGGACAACTGGACCGGCGTGGCCAAGAAGGAACTCAAGAACCACCCGCTGATCGGCCCGCTCGGAAGGCTCATGGACGCCGCGTTCATCGACCGCGCGGACGCCGCGTCGGCGATCGCCGCGCTCAAGCCGCTCGAGGAGGCCGCCCGCAAGGGCCTGTCGATCGTGGTCGCCCCGGAAGGGCACCGAATGGAAACCCCCGAAGCCGCCGGTCTGGGCCCGTTCAAGAAGGGGGCGTTCCGGATCGCCATGGCCACCGGCCTGCCGATCGTGCCGATCGTGATCAGGAACGCCGACTCGGTCGCCGGCCGCAACTCCACCACGCTCAGGCCGGGGACGGTCGACGTCGCGGTGCTCCCGCCGGTCAGCGTCGAGGGCTGGACCACGGCCAACCTGCGGGACAAGATCGAGCAGATCCGGGGGGAGTACCTGGACCTGCTGGCCGACTGGCCCGCCACGCTGGACGGGCGGGACGGGATGCGATCGTGAGCGGGCCGACGGGGCTGGCCGAACTCCTGGCGCAGCACCCGGGGGCGGTGGTGCTCATCCAGGCGGCCACGCCAACCGAGGAGCGGCTCATCCGCGAGCAGGTCGCCGCGGCCGGCGGGCCTCCCCAGGAAATTGCCAGCCTGCCGCCTGCGGGCAGCCCGGGGGCGCGCCCGCCCGCGGGGCTCCTGGACCGGGCCGACGACACCGCCCTGGTGCCGGTCCGGGTCGCCTGGCTGCCCGAGGAGCACTCGGGCCGGCGCGCGGCCCGGCTGGCCGACATGATGCCCGGCCGCGACCCGTACCGCCCGAGGATGCGGCAACAACAGCGGATCCTGGCCCGCCAGCCCGGCCGGGCCGTGGTGCTCGCCGGCGAGCCCGCCACGATCGGATCGCTGCGCGCGCGCTGGGCGCAGGCCACGGGCGGGGGCGACCCGGAGGACTTCGGCGGCTACGTGGCCCGGCGGGCCACGCTCGCGCTCGACCGGGCGGAGTACCGGCTGCGCGGCCCGCGGTACAAGACGCCCAGCCTGGTCAAGGAGGAGATCCTCGCCTCGCGCCGGTTCCGGGAGGGGCTACAACAGGTACGGCGCGGCCCGGACGACGCGCCGCCCGCGCTGGAAGAAGCGGGCGAGATCCTCGACGAGCTCGCCGCGGGCTGGAGCCGCCGGCTCATCGACGTCATCCCGACCGTCGGGCGGCTGATCTTCCAGCGGGGCTTCGACCCGCAGATCGACTACGACGCGGCCCAGGTCGAGCGGCTGCGCGCGGCGATGCAACGCTACCCGGGCATCCTGCTGTGGTCGCACCGGTCGAACCTGGACAACCTCGTGCTCACCGCCGCGATCGCCGAGCATCACCTGCCCCCCGCGCACGTGTTCGGTGGCATCAACATGGCGTTCGGGCCGATGGGGGCCATCCTGCGGCGCGCGGGCGTCATCTTCATCAGGCGCTCCACGCAAGACGACCCGCTGTACAAGTACGTGCTGCGGGAGTACGTGGGCTACGTCCTGGAGAAGCGGTTCAACCTCAGCTGGTCGATCGAGGGCACCCGGTCGCGCACCGGGAAGATGCTCCCGCCGCGGCTGGGCCTGCTGTCCTACGCCGCCGACGCCTACCTGCAGGGCCGGGTCGACGACATCGCGCTGCTGCCGGTCTCGATCACCTTCGACCAGCTGCACGAGATCGCCGAGTACGCCGACTACGCGCGCGGCGCGCAGAAGAAGCCGGAAGGCTTCGGCTGGCTGTACGGCTTCATCAAGGCGCAGGGCGCCCGCCACTACGGCAAGGTCTACGTCCGCTTCGGTGAGCCGGTCCTGCTGAGCACGTTCCTGGGAATGCCATCTGGCCAGCCGGCAACCCACCCGACCGGAGCCGCCCGCCGGCTGGCGCTGCAGAAGACGGCGTTCGAGGTGGCCTGGCGGATCAACCAGGGCATGCCGGTGACGGCCACCGCCCTGGTCACCACGATCCTGCTGGCCATGCACGGGACCGCGCTCACCTTCGGCCAGATCCGGCTCGGCCTGGCCGACGGGCTCGATTACCTCGAACACCGCGCGATCCCGCGGACGGCGAGCGCGCGGGCGCTGGCCGCGGCCGAACCCGTGCGGGCGACGCTGGACGCGCTGGTCGCGGGCGGGCTCGTCACCGTCACCCCGGACGGGCGCGAGCCGGTCTGGCAGATCGGGCCCGACCACCAGCTGGCCGCCACCTTCTACCGGAATTCGGTGATCCACTTCATGCTCGACACGGCCCTGTGCGAGCTGGCCGTGCTCCGGGCCAGGGACGACAGCACCGACCCGGTCGGCGCCTTCTGGGCCGAGATCGCCTGGCTCCGCGACCTGCTGAAGTTCGAGTTCTACTTCAAGGACCGCGACGAGTTCCGCCGTCAGGTACACGAGGAAATGGACCGGCACGATCCCGCGTGGCAGGAACGGCTCAGGTCGGGCCCGGACGCGGCGGACGCGCTGCTGGCGGAGATGCGCCCGCTGGTGTCCCAGGTCATCGTGCGGCCCTTCGTCCAGGCCTACCGGCTGGTCGCCGACGTCCTGGCCAGCGACGACACGCTGGCGGCCGGCGACCAGGGCGACGACGCGGAGGTGATCAGCCGGGCGCTGGGGCTGGGGCACCAGTACGTGGCCCAGGGGCGGCTGCGCAGTTCGGAGTCGGTCTCGGTGCTGCTGTTCCAGACCGCCCTGCAGCTGGCGAGGAACCGGGGGCTCTTCGAGCCAGGCGAGGACCTCGGGAAGCGTCGTTCGGAATTCCTGAATGAACTCCGCGATCTGCTCCGCCGGCTCGACCGGATCGAGGATCTGGCGATCCGGCGGTACATCAGGGACGCGGCCATCGCTCAGCTCAGCGAATAGGCGCCGTCAGGCCTGGACGGCGGCCCCGCAGGCGACGAGGTCCTGCGCGTCGGGCAGGCCCCACTCGGTGAGCGCCTGCGTCGTGTGCTGCCCGGGCGCGGGCGGCGGCTGCGACAGCGCGCCGGGGGTGCGGGAGAAGCGGGGCGACGGGGCGGGCTGGGTCACGCCGTCGGCGGTCACGTAGGTTTCCCGCGCGACCAGGTGCGGGTCGGCGGCGGCCTCGGTCAGCGACAGCACCGGCTCGGTGCAGGCGTCACCGCCGGCGAACACGGCGGTCCACTCGTCCCTGGTCCGCTCGGCGAACCGGGCGGCCAGCCGCGCCCGCAGCTCGGGCCAGTTCCGCGGGTCACCCCGGTCGGGTAGGTCCGCCAGGCCCAGCCCGGCCAGGAGGGCTTTGTAGAACTGCGGCTCCAGGGCCCCGACGGCCATCCACTGGCCATCGGCCGTCTCGTAAACGTCGTACCACGGCGCCCCGCCGTCGAGCAGGTTCACGCCCCGCTCATCACGCCAGAACCCCTGGGCCATCAGCATGAACGGCATGGCCAGGATGGACGCCACCCCGTCGACGATGGCCGCATCGACGACCTGCCCGCGCCCGGAGACGCCCCGCTCCACCAGGGCCGCGCAGATGCCGAAGGCCATGAGCATCCCCCCGCCGCCGAAGTCGCCGAGCAGGTTGATGGGGAACTGCGGCGGCCCGCCCGCCCGGCCCAGGGCGTGCAGCGCGCCGGTGCGGGCGATGTACCCGATGTCGTGCCCGGCCGTCGGCGAGGCCGGCCCCTCCTGCCCCCACCCCGTCATCCGCGCGTAGACCAGCCGTGGATTGCGGGCCAGGCACGCGTCGGGTCCGACGCCCATGCGCTCGGTCACCCCCGGCCGGAACCCCTCGAGCAGCACGTCCGCCACGTCTGTTAGCCGCAGCAGAGCGTCGATGCCGCGCGGGTGCTTCAGGTCTAGCACGGCGGACTGCCGGCCGCGGTTCAGCAGGTCGCGCTCGGGCCTGCGGGGGGCGTTTCCCGGACGGTCGATGCGGAGCACCGTCGCGCCCGCGTCAGCGAGCATCATCGCGCAGAACGGCCCGGGCCCGATCCCGGCGAGCTCCAGTACGCGCAGCCCGGCCAGCGGTCCGGCAGGGTGGGTCATGATCGGTACCTCCGCCCGGAGTATTTTCCTGAAAACCTATATGCCGAACGAGCGATGGTGACTGCCCCGCGGAACGCTGCTTCGTACCGGGGGGTAACTTGGGACTCGGATTTCGACGGGCACAGGAGGCGTGGATGAAGATCGCGGGAAACATCGCCCTGGTTACCGGCGGGGCGTCCGGTCTGGGACTGGCTACGGTCAAGAGGCTGCACGCCGGGGGCGCGTCGGTGGTCATCTTGGACCTGCCGCGCTCGAACGGTTCGGCGGTGGTCAAGGAGCTTGGCGAGCGCGCCGCGTTCGCGGCCGGCGACGTGACGAGCCCGGACGACGTGGAGGCCGCGCTGGACGCGGCGGGTGAGTTGCCCGGCGTGCTCCGGATCCTGGTCAACTGCGCGGGCATCGGCAACGCCCACCGGACCACGACCAAGGACGGCCCGTTCCCGCTGGACGCGTTCACCCGGGTGGTCCAGGTCAACCTGATCGGGACGTTCAACGTCATCCGGCTGGCCGCGACCCGGATGAGCTCGGTCGAGGAGGAGGACGGCGAGCGGGGCGTGATCGTCAACACCGCCTCGGTCGCGGCGTTCGACGGGCAGATCGGCCAGGCGGCCTACTCCGCGTCCAAGGGCGGCATCGTCGGCATGACGCTGCCCATCGCCCGCGACCTGGCCCGGCTGAAGATCCGGGTGATGACGATCGCACCGGGCCTGTTCGATACCCCGCTGCTGGCCGGCCTGCCCGAGGAGGCCCGCAAGTCGCTGGGCGACCAGGTACCGCACCCCTCCCGGCTCGGCCAGCCGTCCGAGTACGCGGCGCTGGCGGCGGCCATCATCGAGAACCCCATGCTCAACGGCGAGACCATCCGCCTCGACGGTGCCATCCGCATGGCCCCGCGCTGACCGGGGCCCTGCGACAAGAGCTCGCATCATGGGAGCCGCGGCGACCGGCTGCGGCCCGCGTTTCGGGTCGGGGTGAAGGCACTTTCGCGTTCGGGGTCGCGGGGATTTACTTCACATGTGGGCTTGCTCCGGCAACCGCGCGGGTTCATGGCTATCGCGGCAGCGGTGATGCTGGTCAGTGGCGTGGCCGCGTGCGAAGGCGGGACGCCACCGTCTTCGGCCAGGAACCGTGACTGGCGGCAGGACATTGCGTACCTGGAGCGTGAGCTACCCGTGCTCATCGGTGCCCCACCGATGCAGCCACGCTACGGGAACTGGGAGACCTTCCCGCTACCGCACTCCGGAATCATCGTTCAGTACACAACGAAGCTGGCCAACGGCGCGGGCACCGTATGGGGCAGCCCCGACATCACCGTGACGCCGACCCTCGCCCAGGCCACCAACTCGTGGGCGAGGGCCGGACGGCACGCTTGGTCGAGGAGGACGGGGTCCTCCTCGCGGCGGGCGAGACGCCGGTCGATGACGAGCTGCTCTTCGCCGTCATCGACGCCGGTCGCAAGTGACGGTCCCTTATCCGATCCAGGGCCTGCTTCAGGTGTCGGCCGATCCCTTGCCGCCGCGGATGATGGCCAGGAGGCGGTCTAGGTCGTCGCGCGACAGGGAGTGCTGCCATTCGGGGAGGGTGCCCTTGATG
>Ga0187819_10000691_pt1 | contig 17077 bp, 14 predicted proteins | sample NC_wetland_sal_i_15_FD_132411 | JGI IMG/M metagenome (GOLD analysis project Ga0187819, IMG submission 132411) | Wetland sediment microbial communities from Neuse River Estuary, North Carolina, USA - SO4_4 | ecosystem: Environmental > Aquatic > Freshwater > Wetlands > Sediment | place: USA...
ACTCCGCCGGGAACAATCGAATATGGATACACCGTCCGCTGCTCCATCTGGCGCAACGATTCCTGCTGCGTGAGCAAGAGGATTTTCTGGCTGGTGGCGACGGCTTGAGGATCGGGCCCGGCTGGCTTGGACGCATGAAACAGAGATGGAAGCTGGGGCGCAACGAAGGCAAGCCCGATCGCGAGACCCAAGCAGAAAACAAAGAACAGGGATCGGCGAATCTTGCGATTCCGGCGATGGCGTCTGGTCCGGCGCCGCCGGACCACCCTCTGAACAGTCCTCGCCTCCGGTGGATTCAACAACTCCTACCTTCCTTTGCGGCCGGGCTCCTGGGCTCCAATCGGAGGGCCACTTCGCTGCGCTCACTTCAATGCAGTTCGGGGGCCAATACCGGACGCTCAACCCCCACAAAATGCAGGGGATATGACTACAGAAGTGCACACATGCTACCAGACAGTGCAGGCCTTTGCACAAAATATGTTCGCCAGACGTTCGAGTGTGTCGCGCTCGGCCAAGAACTTCTATCTCATCCCTGTTCCCAAAACGGCCTCTTGGCGGCTGTTCTGGCATATGCCTTCGGTAATACCACTGATGTGCCATTCCCTCGAGAATTCAACCGTTGGTACTATGCCTTTGGTTACGGGAGTCAATTTACTCCGTACCTCGAGTTTTCGCCGCCCCCTAGACGGCGCTACCCAATCGCTGGACTACCCCCTAGGTCTTCAGCAGATTCCCCCGGTAGAGAAACGCGCACTTCCGCTGTCGCAGCAATTTAGGGAGACAGCACTGACGTTTTTAGGAGACCCCTATGCGTTTCAGCCGAACTTGCATGGCCCTCTTCATCGCGCTCATGGCGCTGGTTCTGACCAATGCTGCCTTTGCGAAGTCCGTGACGATGACATACGAATATCAGTATCAGACCTACTATGTCTCCATCAACGGCAGCTCCACCTTCACTCCCGTGATGTGTGACAGCTTCGATAACAGCATCTACAGGGGCGAGACCTGGACCGCAACCGCCGCTCCGTTTCTGCAAGGCATCGCCAACAGCATGTTCGGGCCCTCGATGACTCTCGACTACAAGGCGGCCGGTCTGATCTACAAGAGCATGTTGGCCGGCACCCTCACCACTCTGCAGGCGCAGTGGGCGGTGTGGGGACTGTTCTCCACCAACGCGCAGAACAGCTCAGGTTTCACCACCTACGGTGGGGCTGTTACGGACGCAACCTATCTGGCTCTGGCGGGCACCGCTTCGAACAGCTCCTACAGCGGACTGGTCCTCTACACCCCTCTTGGCGCCAAGCCCGGTTTCGGACCGCAGGAATTCATCGGATACAGCACGGTTCCCGAGCCCGGCACCTTGACTCTGCTCGGCACCGGCCTGATCGGTCTGGCAGGGGCGGTCCGCCGCAAGCTCGCAAAAGTCTAATTCTCTCGTATGGCTTCATCCTGAAAGCATCTCACTCCCGCCGCGCAGCGCCATGCTGTGCGGCTTTTTTTGTTTCTGGAGTGTGACGCAGTCCCGGGCAAACTTAAACGGCCACTTTACTCGATCGCGTAATCAATCTTGATTCCGCGCTTCTCCACTTCATCGAGGAACAGATCCGCCGGAACATCGCGTTCCTGCAGGACTCCGCCGCGCTTGCCGATCGCTCCCGACGCCAGCATCTGCACCACGATCGACGCCGGGAAGGCCGTCGTGCGCATCATCGCGCTCATGTCGGTCTTCGGGTCGTAGTGATCCACCATGGTGAAAGACGCCACGCGCCCCTTGAGCCGTCCGCCGAGCAGTCCGCGTACTCCCGCTCGATTCACCGATTCGTGCGCTTCGAGTCTCATGATGCAAACATCCGGACCTTTGGAGGCAAACTTTCCCGCGAAGATTTTCGACATCATCGCCCGCGGCGCGATTTCCGCGTTGCCGAATTTCATCTTCTCGCTGGAGAACAAACCCAGTTCCTTGAGTTCGCACAGCAGATCGTAATGCCCAGGATAGCGCAGCGTTTTCTCGAAGCACTCGCCGACTCGTCCTTCAAAGGTCTCCGGTAAGGTCGAGGTGCCACCCGAAGTGTGGAAGGCTACCAGGGGCGAGAAGCCGGCAAGGTGAAAGTCTTCCGGCTCGGTTAGCGGATCGATGGTCGTCAGCTTCCCTTTTCTCAGAATTCGCGCAGGCTCGACATACTCGTTGATCAGTCCCTCCACGGAAAAAACCAGCTGATAGTGGAACGGCGGAGTAGGCCGCTCGGGCAAACCACCGACGTAAAGCCGCAGCGCATCCGCGCGGCCTCCCAGCCGCCGCACCAGTTCCCCGCCGAGAATCGACGCCATCCCCGGAGAAAGCCCGCAATCTGGCGCCACCGCTACACCGCGACTCTCCGCCTTTTTCGATAGCGCCAACTCCTGCCGCACGACCGTGTTGTTGCCTCCCAGATCGGCAAAGTGGCATCGCGCCTCAACCGCCGCGCGCGCCAGTCCAAGATTCAGGAAATACGGCACAGCCGACAGCGCCGCGTCGTGTCCGCGCATCACCTTCGCGACCGCTTTTTCGTCGCTCGCGTCGAGCACCACGGCCCGAACTTTCCTGCTGCCGGTAATCCGATTCACCCGCGCCGCCACTTCGCGCACACGCTTGGAATCGCTGTCGGCCAGCGTCACTGAATCCGCCTCGTGAGTGCGCGCCATATCAAATGCCGCCGCCGAACCCATCATGCCCGAACCAATCACCAGAAGTCTCATAAGAATCCCTTTCGAAGAACTGTGTGTGCTGGCCTCAAGACACACACGAGAAGAAGCGCGTGCGACGCGCCCGCAGATCTCATCTCAGAAGGCCTGGGGATATGGAAGAGCCGATCGCAAATAAAAACGGCTCAGGATTGCGCGGGGTCGCGAGGACTAGAGTCCGGAAGGCGCCAGCCGTTCACAGACGTAACGCCGAAGATCAAGCTTGAGGAGGCTCACAGAAAAGAATATCACGCGCCGATCTGTTTTCTCCTCTCCTCTGGAGGAAATCAGAAGACAACGCCTCAACCGCTCGGACGGCGACTCTGGTGCTGACCTTGCAATACCTCCGTGCTTCGTACGATCCATGCGCCTTCCTTTTGCAAGCAAGTTTGGTTGCCAGCTTGCAAAACGCAGACCGGAGAGGAAGCACCTCGGCTCTCAGGATTAAGAAATCCTAAGCGCGAATACCGTTCGATCCGCTCAGGTTCATCGTGTCGGCGTCGATATCAAACGTGTATGCGGGATGCTCACCTGCCAGATTCGATCCATTTCTGTTGAGGAGCTCCAGGCGTGCCGACGGCGTTGAGTGAGGGCGAAACACAATGCGTCATCCGGCTCGAGGGCGAGATCGACGTCGCGAGCGCGGACGAACTGAAAGGGATCATGATCACCGCGATCTCGTCGGGAAAAGAAATCCACGTCGACCTTGAGAGCACTACGGACCTCGATGTCACCGTGGTTCAGTTGCTCTGGTCCACCTCCCGCGAAGCTGAAAAATCAGCTAGATCCTTCTCCTTAGTGCATATCCCGGACAGCGTGCGCTCTGCATTGCGCGACATGGGGATTGAGGATATTCCAGCCGCAGTGAGTCCGACGAAAATGGCGGATCCGCTGCTCACACCTGCCAAGAGTGCCGATGATCGATAAATACAAACAGGCGTTTCAGGAAGAAGCCCGTGAGATTCTCCTGGAGCTGGAGTCGGCACTGCTCGAACTCAACGAGCGCCGCGAAGACTCCGAACTGGTGGGCAGAGTATTCCGCGCCCTCCACACCATCAAGGGATCGGGGGCGATGTTCGGCTTTGACGCCCTCTCTGCGTTTACCCACCACCTCGAGAACGCATTTGACCAGGTGCGCAACGGCCGCCTCGGCGTCAGTCCTGATCTCATCTGTCTTTCGCTCGCCGCAGTCGATCAGATCAAGGCCATGCTCGACGAATCTGCCGGACAGGGCCGGGCCGATGAAGCGAAATCCGCGCACATTCTGGAGAAGGTTCGCGAACTCACCGGAACCATCGAAACCTCCCCGCCAAAAAAGGCCGCACCCGCAGTGGAAACTCCCGCTGCCACCGCCAGCGCAACTCGAGACTGGCAAATCAGTTTTCGCCCGGGCCCTGACCTGCTGCGTACCGGATCGAATCCCCTGCTGCTATTCCGCGAGTTACGGCAACTGGGAACCCTGCAAATCGAGGCGGACACCTCGGCTGTCCCCCCGCTCAGCGAACTCGACCCGCAGCGCTGCTACATCTCCTGGAACATGGTGCTGACCACTGCCGCAGGCATTGATGCGATCCGCGATGTCTTCATCTTCGTCGAAGACAGTTGCGCGCTCTCGATCGACCCCGCGGCGACTTCACCCCAGATCGTCGAAGCCGTCGCACCAGCGGCGTCCGTCGAGAGGCGCGCCGACGCTCCACGACGCGCCTCAGAGCAGGCAACCCAGGCATCCAGCATCCGGGTCGCAGCCGCCAAGCTTGACCAACTTGTCGATCTCGTCGGCCAGTTGGTCACCGTGCAGGCCCGGCTGGCGGAGGTCGCTGCCCGCCGCGAGGATCGCGATATGCAGGCCGTGGCTGAGGAGATTGAGGCTCTGACCACCGAACTGCGCGAGACTTCGATGGGCATGCGTACCCTGCCCCTGCGCTCCACCTTTGAACGCTTCAAACGCCTGGTCTACGATCTCGGCCGCACGCTGCACAAAGAAGTCGAACTCACCTTCGACGGTGGCGACACGGAACTCGACAAGACCGTCATCGACCAGCTCAACGATCCTCTGATGCATTTGATCCGCAACAGCATGGACCATGGCATCGAACCGTCGGAGGTCCGCCGTGCCGCCGGCAAGCCTGCCACGGGAACAATTCATCTTTCCGCGCGCCATGCTGGCGCTCAGGTACTGGTGTCGATCTCTGACGATGGCAAGGGCATTGACCGGGAAGCGGTGCGCGCCCGCGCCATTGAAAAAGGTCTGGCCGCACCCGACGCGCGGCTCAGCGAAACCGAAATCTTCTCGTTCATCCTCGCGCCCGGCTTCTCCACGGCGCGCCAAGTCTCCGATGTATCGGGTCGCGGCGTGGGCATGGACGTGGTCCGGCGCAATGTCGAGGCCCTGCGCGGCAGCATCGAGATTGCCAGCCAGCCCGGCGCGGGTTCAACCGTGACGCTGCGTCTGCCCCTCACCCTGGCCATCATCGACGGGCTGCTGGTGCGCGTGGGCCAGGCTCGTTTCGTCATGCCCCTGGGCAACACCGTGGAATGCGTCGAGCTCACACGGCAGGACATTGAGAACGCGAACGGCAAGCACCTGGCCAACATTCGCGGCGAAATCATTCCTTACATCCGGCTCAGCGAATACCTCGAAATGCGCACGGAGCGGCCCGAGCGCGAGCAGGTGATGGTCGCGGAAACCGAGCACGGACGATTCGGTTTCGTCGTCGACCAGGTGCTCGGCGACCACCAGACCGTGATCAAGAACCTTGGCCGGTTGTACCGCAACGTCCAGATCGTGTCGGGCGCGACCATTCTCGGGGATGGCAGCGTCGCGCTCATCCTCGATCCGCATCGCGTGGCTCAAAACGTGATTCGCGACAGTTCCATCCGTCCGCATATGCAGGTCCGAGCCCCGTGCCCGCAAGTGGTGGCGTGAAAGGAAGAAACGGCATTGGCACTACAAGTTCGAATTCAAAGGAGATGAAGTCATGGCAAGTGCAACTGCAACCGCAATGGGAAAGCCGAAGTCACATCGGGGTGGGGACAGAACGCGCGCCAACGAAGAAGTGCAGGCGTTGCTCGTCGCACAAGAGATCATGCGCCTGGTAGAAGCGTCGCAGGAAGGGCGCCTGAGTGAGCGCGGCCGGGCCGAACAATTTGAGGGTGCTCACGTGGAAATTGTGCGTGGCGTGAACGCGATTCTCGACACCTTGACCGCCCCGCTCCACGTCGCTACCCAGTACATCGGCCAGATCTCGAAGGGGGAGCTCCCGGCGAAGATCACCGATGAATACCGCGGGGATTTCAACGTCCTCAAGAACAGCCTGAACGCCTGCATTGACGGCCTCGGCGGCCTCGTAGAAGCGAACGCCGTACTGCAAAAGATGGCGAACAACGATTATACGAGCCACGTTGAAGGGAAGTATGAGGGTGTCTTCGCGGGTGTGGCCGCAGCCGTAAACGTAGTTCGCGAGAGAGTTCTACACGTTACCAGCACGGTCAAGAAGGTCTCGCAGGGGGACTTGGAGGATCTGCCCGCATACAAGAAGATCGGACGCAGGTCGGAACATGACGAGCTCATACCCGCGCTGGTCTTAATGATGGAAAGCCTGAACGCGCTGGTGGCAGATGCCAACTTGCTAACCAAGGCGGCAGTCGAAGGCAAGCTGGCCACGCGGGCCGACTCCACGAAACACAACGGTGACTACCGCAGGACCGTGGAAGGCGTGAATGCCACTCTGGATGCAGTGATCGGTCCGCTGAACATGGCCGCCAATTATGTCGACCGCATCAGCAAAGGCGACCTGCCATCGCAAATCACCGACACCTACCACGGCGACTTCAACAACATCAAAAACAATCTCAACACCCTGATCATCGCCATGAATGACATCACTCATGCCGCCGACGAAATCTCCCACGGCAACCTCACCGTCTCCATTCAGGAACGGTCCCCGCAGGACAAACTCATGCAGGCCCTCGCGGCCATGGTGAACGATCTCACCCGCACGGTGAGCGAGATCCGCAACATTGCCGGCGAAGTGAGCGCGGCCAGTCAGTCGATCTCGACCGCCTCGGTGCAGATTTCGAATGGTGCGACCACGCAGGCCGCGTCCGCCGAAGAAGCTTCGTCCTCGATGGAGGAGATGGTTTCCAACATCAAACAGAACGCCGACAACGCCCAGCAGACCGACAAGATCGCGAACAAGTCGGCCAAAGACGCGCAGGAAAGCGGCCGCGCGGTGGCCGAAGCGGTCACTGCGATGAAGGAGATTGCCAGCAAGATTTCCATCATCGAAGAAATCGCACGCCAGACCAACCTGCTCGCCCTCAACGCCGCCATCGAAGCGGCCCGCGCTGGAGAACACGGCAAGGGATTCGCGGTGGTGGCCGCCGAGGTCCGCAAGCTCGCCGAACGCAGCCAGAAAGCCGCGGGCGAGATTAACCAGCTCTCCGGCACCACCGTCAAGGTTTCCGAAAAAGCGGGAGAGATGCTCGAAAAACTTGTGCCCGATATTCAGAAGACTGCCGAGCTGGTGCAGGAGATTACCGCCGCCAGCAAGGAGCAGGATACCGGCGCGGAGCAGATCAACAAGGCGCTGCAGCAGCTGGAGAAGGTCATTCAGCAGAACGCCTCCGCTTCGGAAGAGATGGCGTCGACCACCGAAGAACTGACCGGCCAGTCCGACCAGCTGGTGAGCGCCCTCGGCTTCTTCCGCACTGGCAACGATGCGCCCGCGCGCGTCGCGCGGCCGGCCGCAAGAGTGGCCAGGGTCCCCGACAACTCATCCGCCAAGCCGCAGAAAGCGGACGGGCATGGCTCGCCTGCATCCGGGGCCAAGACCCCTGCCAAGTCCGGAGTCACCCTCAAGCTGAAAGACAAGGGCGACAACCTCGATAAGGAGTTCGAGCGCTTCTGACAGGTTCCGGCGCGCATCGGAAAGGCGCGCGCCGGCCTCCAGGCCTTGAAAGGAGACGATAATGAGTGTCAACGAAATTACCGAGACGCGGCAGTACCTCACATTCAAGCTGGGCAACGAGGTCTTCGGGATCGATGTCGCCAAGGTGCGCGAAGTGCTCGACTTCACCACCATCACCGAGATCCCACGCACTCCCGACTTCATGAGCGGAGTCATCAACCTTCGCGGAAGTGTGGTGCCGGTGGTCGACCTGCGGCTCTGCTTTCAGATGTCGAAGACGGAGCGCACGCGCAACACCTGCATCGTGGTGGTCGAGGTGTTGCTCGAGGGAGAAGCCACGGTGATCGGCGCGCTGGCCGATTCGGTCGAGGAAGTCATCGACCTCGAACCGGACCAGATTCAGCCGGCCCCCAGAATCGGCACCCAGATTCGCACCGATTTCATCAAGGGCATGGGCAAGCGCGAAGCCCAGTTCATCATGATCCTCGATATTGACCGCGTGTTCTCCGCCGAGGAGCTGTCGGCGGTACACAGCACGGAAGGCACCGGAACACTGGCGGAAGCCACCGCATGAGATGTGAGGCGGGGAGCTCGGAACGGCTCTCCGCCCACTTTTCTTCCTGATGACGTAGACATGACGATTCACACCGACAGCCTTTCCAGCCGCGATCTGCACCGGCTCTGCCGCCTGATCTACGAGCAGTCGGGCATCACGCTGAGCGCGGAGAAACAAATCATGCTCGAAGGTCGCCTCAAGCGGCGGCTAACCTCTCTCCAACTCTCATCCTACCGCGAGTATTGCGACTACCTCTTCGACGGGCATGGCCACGACGAGGAAGAAATGGTTCACCTGATCGACGCGGTCACCACCAACAAGACGGACTTCTTCCGCGAGAAGACGCACTTTGATTTTCTGGTGGAGAAGATGCTTCCGGAATTCGCCGCACGCGAAGGAAACTCACGGGAGCTGCTGATCTGGAGCGCTGGCTGCTCTACGGGCGAGGAACCCTATACCCTCGCGATGGTCCTGAATGAATACCAGCACGCGCATGCCGGCTTCCGCTTCCGGATCCTCGCGACCGACATCTCCACCGCGGTCCTGGCGAAGGCACAGCGCGGAGTCTTTCCTTCCGAACTGGTTCGTCCGGTTCCGTCCGATCTCCGGCGGAAATACTTCATGCGCAGCCGCGACCGCGAGTCCAACCTGCTGCGGGTGGTTCCGGAACTCCGGGAGACGATCGAATTCCGGCGCCTGAACCTGATGGAAGACTTCGGCATGACCGAACGGGCTGACGCCATCTTCTGCCGCAACGTCATCATTTACTTCGACCGCCCCACCCAGGAAACGCTGTTTCACAAGTTCGCCCGCCAGCTGGTCGACGGCGGCTACATGTTCGTGGGCCACTCGGAGAGCCTGCACCACATGGATGTGCCTCTGGTTCCGGTCGCTCCCGCCCTCTACAGGAAAGCCGATGCCCGACATCGAAACTGAACTTCCGGAGGTCTACCTGCAGCCCGGCGAAGCCCATCTCGCCCGCAGTCCCTCGATCCTGAAAACGGTCCTCGGATCCTGCGTGGGAGTTACTTTCTGGAGCCCGCGTCTCGGCCTCGGCGCGCTCTGCCATGGAGTACTCCCGCGCTGTCCGCCTGGACTGCCGGCTGCGGAAGGCTATCGCTATGTCGACTTCTCAATCCGCGACCTGGCCCGGCAGTTCGAAAACTTCGGCGCGATCCGCGAAGAAGTGCAGATCAAAGTCTTTGGCGGAGCCGACGTGCTTCCAGTGCACTCCTCCATGTCGTGGAAAGCGACCGTGGGCCATCAGAACTGGCATACCGCGCTGGAAGTTCTGCGAGACGAGCACTTCACTGTGCTTGCCACCGACCTCGGCGGCTCCGTCGGCCGCACCATTCAATTTCACACGGGGACGGGCGAAGTGCTGCTTCACCGGCTGACGCGTTTAACGCCGGACGATGAACCTGATGCGGCAAAGGCGGAGCCATGAGGGCGAAGCTATGAGCAAACCAAAAATTCACGTCCTGATCGTGGACGACTCCGCTCTCGTACGCCAGACCTTGAGCGACGTGCTCTCCTCCGACCCCGAGATCGAGGTCATCGGCACCGCTGCCGATCCCTTTGTGGCGGCCGAGCGCATTCGCGAGCAGGTGCCCGACGTCATAACCCTCGACATCGAAATGCCCCGCATGGACGGTTTGACTTTCCTGCAGAAGATCATGTCGCAGCACCCAATCCCGGTGGTCATCTGCTCGAGTCTCGCCGAAGAAGGCGCACAAAGCACGCTCAAAGCGCTCGAGTATGGCGCAGTCGACATCATCACCAAACCTCGGCTGGGCAGCAAGCAATTCCTCGAGGAATCACAGCTCACAATCTGCCAGGCTGTAAAAGGCGCAGCCGCCGCTCGTATGCGCCCTCGCTCGACCCACGTCGTCGAACCCAAGCTCACCGCCGATTCCGTTCTCTCCCGGGCCACGGGCGCGATGATTGAAACCACCGAAAAAATCGTGGCCATCGGCGCTTCAACCGGCGGCACCGAAGCACTCAGGGTCCTGCTCGAGGGACTTCCCCCTGACGCTCCGGGCATCGTCATCGTGCAGCACATGCCGGAAATGTTTACCCGTGCGTTCGCCAAGCGCCTCGACAGCCTTTGCGAAATATCGGTCAAGGAAGCCGAGCCCAACGACACGGTCCTGCGCGGTCGCGCCCTCATCGCCCCCGGCAATCACCACATGCTGCTGAAGCGCAGCGGCGCCCGCTATTTCGTCGACATCAAAGACGGCCCCCTGGTCTCGCGCCATCGTCCCTCGGTCGATGTGCTGTTCCGCTCCGCTGCCCGCTATGCCGGACAGAACGCGGTGGGCGTCATCATGACCGGCATGGGGGACGACGGAGCCAACGGCATGCTGGAAATGAAAGAAGCCGGCGCGACCACGATTGCGCAGGATGAAGAGACTTGCGTGGTTTTCGGAATGCCCAATGAAGCGATCAAGCGCAATGCGGTGGACCGCGTTCTCCCCTTGCCCTCGATCGCGCGGGCCATTCTCACGTACGCCAACTAAAAAAGAGGACGTACAGAACTGACGGATGAACGGAAATGACTTCGGCAGCACCAGCGACGGCGGGCACGCACGGCCAGGCGGAGGTCCTTGCAGTTCTGGACAGCACCCGCGCCGGCCTGGAGGATCTTGCCCGCTCCAGTGAGGTGGAGGTGGCATCGGTCTCGCACGCCTTTAAGGACCTTGCCGGCCAGGCCGACACCATCCTGAAACAGGCGGCCGCCATCGTCGGATGCGTTGAAAAGGAGAGCATGCACACCGTTCTTTCCAGTGTGCAGTCGCTGTGTCGCAGCGGGAGAGAGTCTCTGGGACGCCGGCTCGAGGCTGCCACCACCATCGTCGGAACTCTCCAGGACGAGGAAGCGCTTCTGGCGCGATTGATCGACCTGACGCACAGCCAGGAAGCGATCTCCCGCCATCTCCGCGCGCTCAGCGTACTCACCAACGTCGAGGTCGCTCACTTGGGCAGCAGCGGCGGAAACATCGGACTGCTCGCGCAGGAGCTGTCCACATTCTCGAAGGCCTTGGCCCGGCAGACTCTGGAACTCGTGCGCGACACCGAAAAACGCAAGCAGACCATCGTTGACACCAGGAAGGAACTATCCGCGAACCTGCCTCGATTGCGCTCCGCATTGAGCCAGATGGAAGACGACATTGCCAAGACCCTTCGGATCATCGATGCCGGCCTGAGCCAGCAGGCCAGCATCCCGGAACAGTTCCGCCGGGGCGCCGAGGATACTGCGATGCAAATTGCCGGCGTCGTCGCGGCCCTTCAGTCCCACGACATCACGCGCCAGCAGATTGAGCACGTCCAGCAGGCATTGCAGCTGATCGCGTCGCGCATCACGGCTGCACCCAGATCGTGGGTCGAACATCTCCCTGCGGCCTACGTCGGCCTCAATGTCCAGATCTGCCAGTTGAAAAACATTCGTGAGACCGTAGCCCACTGGACATCCCAGGTGCGCCGCTGCATGGACGGCATTCAACAACTCAGCGCCTCCGACGTCGTCAGCATCGGCCCTACCGTTTTACGGCAGGAGCGCGAACTGTCCTCGAAACTGGCGCACATCGAACACCTGCAGCAGAAAAGCCAGGAGTACAGCGGACGCATGCAGAGCACGCTGGGCGGACTCTCAAGCCTGGTCGAACTGGTCAATGCTCATCTCAAGCGCTCACAAACCATTCGCGATCGCCTGCAGGTTCTCATGTTCAATTCTCTGATCGAAGCACAACGCCTGGGCGGGCGCGGCGCCGTGGTATCGGCGATCGCCAACCTGATTCAAGAAGTGTCCGCGGAATGGAACGCCAGCGCCAACCATTCCCGGCTCGCACTGACCGAAATCCTGAACCTGGTCCAGCGCACCACCGGGTTGATGGAAGTATTTTCCGAATCCAGTTGCCAGAAACTGCGCGAGGACCAGGCCGAAACCGCGGCCACTCTCGCGAGAGTGCGGGACGCGGCCGAATTTGTGGCCCGGGAAGCCGCGCAGATGCAAATTGTCACCACGAGTATGCACGCCAACGTGGCTGCCGTCGCCGAGACAGGAAACCGTCTGGAAATCTGCTTCGGACACCTCGACGGCGTGCTCGGTCCAATTGAGGAACTCGTCCGCGATTTGGAGAAGAACGAACGCCACGCGGGCTCGTGCGACACCGCGGAGGTGGAGCAGTGGCTCTCCTCCTTCTACACGACCGAAATCGAGCGGTACGTGATGAGCGCAGCGCTGCATGGCACGACCATGCCAGTCGCGCAACAGTCGTTCGCGGGCAACGGCGTGGAGCTGTTTTGAAGTCGCGAAGGCGCGCCCGCGGCGCTTCCCAGCGAGGAGGATGCAATGAAGAAAATTCTGGCCGTGGATGACTCCGCCAGCATTCGCCAGATGGTCGGGTTCACCCTGCGCAGTGCCGGCTACGAAGTCGTGGACGCAGTCGATGGCCAGGATGGCCTCGCCAAAGCCGGCAAGGAAAAATTCGACATGATCATCACCGACCTCAACATGCCCAACCTCGATGGCATTGGGCTGATCACTGCCGCCCGCAAACTGTCCGGCTACTCGTTCATCCCCATCCTCATGCTGACTACCGAATCGCAAGCCGCCAAGAAGGAGGAAGGGCGCAAGGCCGGAGCCACAGGCTGGATCGTCAAGCCTTTCAACGCCGAACAACTGAAAGCGGTCCTGCAGAAGCTGATCAAGTAACGGCACATGGCTGGCATTCCACAAGACGACCACGACGTTGTGCCGCACAGCGCACGAGATTCCGTAGGCCACGTTCTCCCGCCCCTGGCCCAATCGAATCTGGCTCTGCTCGCTACCGCGATTGAACAGGCTGGCGATGCCATCATGATCACCGACATCGCCGCACGCATTCGTTATGTCAATCCCGCCTTCACCCGCATGACCGGCCACAGTGCCGGAGAAGCCATCGGTCAGAACGCGAACATCCTGAACTCCGGCCGCCAGAAACCTGACTACTACCGTGATCTTTGGACCACTGTCGTTGCCGGACACACGTGGCACGGCGAGCTAATCAACCGCCGCAAGGACGGCACGCTCTACACCGAAGAGATGACGATCACGCCCGTGCGTGGTCTCGACGATGCCGTCAGTAATTTCATCGCCATCAAGCACGACGTCACCGAACGCCGGGCCGCCGAGGAAGCGCGCCAGGTGTCGGAGGAGCAATATCGCCTCCTGTTCGAACGCAACCTCGCCGGAATCTTCCGCTACGCGGCCGACCAGACCATCCTCGACGCCAACGAAGCCTTCGCCCGCATCCTCGGCTATTCCCGCGAAGAACTCGTCGGCCTGCACCGCGCCGACCTGTTTGCTGAACGTGCCGAAGCGGAGAGAGCGTGGGCCCAACTATGCCGGCAGAGAGCGGTCACCAACAACGAGATCTGCCTGCGGCGAAAGGACGGCGAGCCGGTCTGGGTGCTGGGAAACCTTGGCTGGGTCGACGGCGTGGCCGGGAAGCCTACCGTGGAAGGCAGTTGCATCGATATCACTGGGCGCAAGCGCGCCGAACACGAGATCCGCAAGGCCCGGGACGCCGCCGAATCTGCCAACCGCGCCAAGAGCCAGTTCCTGGCCAACATGAGCCACGAGATCCGCACCCCGATGAACGGAGTGATCGGTATCAGTTCTCTGCTCCTCGCCACGTCCCTTACCCCCGAGCAGCGGCAATATGCTGAGATCGTTCACACCAGCGGACAAGCATTGCTCGCTGTCATCAACGACATTCTCGACTTCTCCAAAATCGAAGCCCGCAAACTGACCCTGGAAACGGTGGACTTCGACCTGCGCACCCCTCTGCGCGAAGCCGTCGAAATGCTGGCGGTCGATGCCCACAAAAAAGGACTGGAACTCAGCTGCGAACTTGGCCGCGAAGTTCCCACTCTGCTTCGAGGCGATCCCGGGCGTTTGCGCCAGATCCTCATCAATCTCTTGTCCAACGCGGTTAAATTCACGAACGCCGGAGAAGTCGCTCTGCTGGTGGGCGTCGAAGCCGAGTACCACCAGACGACGACTCTGCGCTTCCGCGTCAAAGACACCGGCATTGGTTTTCCGGAAGACCAGACTCCGTTCCTGTTCGCGCCTTTCGTGCAGGGAGATGGCTCGACGACGCGCAAATACGGCGGCACGGGATTGGGCCTCACCATCTCCAAACAGCTGGTGGAAATGATGGGCGGACGTATCGGCGCCTACAGCGCTCCCGGTCACGGATCCATATTCTGGTTCACCGTCGCGCTGGAGAAACAGCCTCCGCTCGCGACCCCAGCCCCGGAACTCGATCTCAGCCTGCAAGAGCCCAGAGTCCTCGTCGTCGACGATCATCCCGCGAACCGTACGCTCGTCCGCATGCTGTTGCAGCGTTGCGGGTGCCGCTGCGAAGAATTCGCGAGCGCCAGCTCAGCGTTGGCCGCGCTTCATGCTGCCGCCGGAATCAACGATCCGTTCCGAGTTGTCTTCTTGGATTCAGCCATGCCCGAAGCCGACGGAAAGGAATTGGGATCGCGCATCGCGTCCGATCCCAAATTGCAGGGGATTGCCGTCCTGCTCATGATTCCCCTCGGCCAGGAACATAACCTCGATTTGCTCAAGCAACATGGTCTCTCCGGCTTGCTGTCGAAGCCTGTGTGGCAATTCTCTCTGTATGACGCTCTGGTACAAGCTTTGCGAGAACGAGGACGCGCCCCCCATGCGGAAATACCAGCGGAGCCGCGCACCCCTTCGCGTCCTTCCTCAGCCGCGCGGGTGCTGGTGGTCGACGACAACGCCACCAACCAGCAGGTCGCCGCGGCGATTCTGCGCAAGCTCGGCCACCAGGCCGATATCGCCGCGAACGGCGCGGAGGCTCTCGATGCCCTCCGCCACGCGGACTACGACGTTGTGCTCATGGACTGCGAGATGCCCCAGATGGATGGCTATGAAACCTCGCGCCGCATCCGTCTCTGCTCCAGTGGTGTCCGTAATCCCGCCATCCCCATCCTCGCCGTGACCGCGCACGCCCTGCGCGGCGACCGCGAGAAATGTCTCGCTGCTGGGATGAACGATTACGTTCCCAAACCCATCGACCCGGCACACCTCGATGCTGCCATGACAAACCTGCTTCCCTGCCTTGCCAGCCCGCCCGCGCAGAGCATCCCGGCCGGCTCACGCTCACCCGATTCACCAGTCGCATTCGACGAAAACGAACTCGTGGCTCGTCTCTCCGGCGACCGAACTCTCGCCCGAGACATCATCGTCGGATTTCTGAACGATGCTCCAGCCCAACTTCGGGCTCTGAAGAAACTGATCGAGGTGGGCGATGCCAAAGGAGTCAGCCTGCAGGCACACAGCCTCAAGGGTGCAGCCGCCACGGTCTCGGCGCCAGCTGTGCGTCAGGTGAGCCTCCAGCTCGAGCAAGCGGCGGCAGCCGGGAATCTGCCCCCGGCCACTTCCCTGCTGACCGAGCTCACTCAGCAACTTGAGAAATTCAGAACTGCTCTAACCCAGTCCGGCTGGGTCGAACCCAGCACTTAGGAGAAACGAACATGCGTACTTTGATTGCCGAAGACGACTTCACCAGCCGGCTCCTGTTGCAGGCTTTCCTCTCCCGCTACGGCGAATGCCACGTCGCCATCAACGGCCAGGAAGCCGTGGAAACATTCCGTCTGTCCCTGACGACTGGCCGACGCTACAACCTGGTGTGCATGGACATCATGATGCCCGAAAAGGACGGCCAGGCAGCCGTTCGCGAAATCCGCGCCCTGGAAGAGGCTGCGGGCTTCCTCTCGACCTCGGGATCAAGAATCATCATGATCACCGCGCTCGACGACGTGAAGAACGTCGTCACATCCTTCAAATCTCTGTGCGATGCCTACATCTTCAAGCCCGTCGACATCGCACAGCTTCTCACTCAGCTGAAATCGATGCAACTGGTTCCCTGATCTGGTTCCCTGATTATGTCAGGAAGAATTCTCGGGACGATCAGTACTTCCGGCTTCCGAAGCGGTAGACGATACTGGTGGCCAGGCGCACATTGTTTTGCCCGTGAATCGTTCCCGCCGAGTCGCCAAACGAAGTGTACTGATAGTCTCCCTGGATCCGAACGCCGAGCGACCCAAAGATCGCTTGCTCGAACCCTCCGCCAATTGCGTACGAGGGACGAGCGACCCACCCATTGAGATAGTCAGTACCACTCACCGGGACCGCGCTCTCCACCCGGCAAGCTCCGGCCAATGCGTGAACGAAGATCCCGGACCGCGCAAACACTGCGGGATAGAACACCGGACCAGCCAGTAAGCTGAGGACATTGGCGCTCTGTCCCGTGCCAAATACGCTGCCGTTCCTCACATACATGGCGTCCGCCGTCATGCCCCAGCGGGAGTTGAAGTTGACCAGGCCGCTCCCTTCCAGACCCGCGAGCCCGACCCTTTGGGAAGGCATTGCCATGTTGAAGTAGACGTAACCGAGACCGGCTTCAACAGAGGGCACCGTAGCCCCGATCTCGCCGGCTTGCAAGCGGGCTTGCGCCAGCAGTGGCGCGACGAATAGCAACAGACAGACAACGGCTCCACGCATGGATTCACCCCAGTGGTTGTTCGACCCTGACGCACACCCCACTTTGCCCCGCGACAAAATGCCCCTAGGTGCCGCGAACAAACGATCGTGGTGGTGACGTTGGCTACAAACCCATATCTGGCTTAAGAGCCTAAGTCTTGTTTCCTCTGGTTTCCACGTTACCTTGGTCGTTCTCCGCTTGTAATCAACGGGGCTGGACCATTGGCAGAAAACGCGGCAAGTGATTGAGAGATCTGGTGGAGCTAGTCGGGCTCGAACCGACGACCTCACCGTTGCGAAAGAAGGCGTCCACCATTCTGCCCCCGTATC
>Ga0187819_10000692_pt1 | contig 17067 bp, 20 predicted proteins | sample NC_wetland_sal_i_15_FD_132411 | JGI IMG/M metagenome (GOLD analysis project Ga0187819, IMG submission 132411) | Wetland sediment microbial communities from Neuse River Estuary, North Carolina, USA - SO4_4 | ecosystem: Environmental > Aquatic > Freshwater > Wetlands > Sediment | place: USA...
CTGATCCGGAGTGCGATTTGGATTATGTGCCGGAGGTAGGACGGAAAAAGGCGATCGAGCATGCGGTTTGCAATTGCATTGCGTTCGGATCGAAGAACTCGGCTTTGGTGCTGCGGAATTGCGCTTGAGCACCCGAAGTTACGCGGGCCACGTCAACGGCCTTAACCACAAAGGACACGAAGGTATACAAAGGGAATCAACTATGGCGGATTTGCGGGCCACGATTACTGCTGGGTTGGCGGAGCGTTTCACGACGTTGGCTTCGCGCGTGCACGAACTGGCGGCGCCGCTTGCCGACGAGGAGTTCTGGCGCAAACCTTTTCCGTTTGGAAATAGTTTTGGACATTTGGTTCTGCATCTCACTGGCAATTTGAATTACTACATCGGGGCACAAATTGCGCGGACGGGATACGTGCGAGATCGCGAGCGCGAGTTTACCCCGACGCGGCATCTTCCGAAAGAAGAGGTTCTCCAGCACTTTGAGCAGGCGATTGCAATGGTGCGGAAGGCGATCCAAGATCAATCGGACGCGGACTGGTTAGCGTCTTACAGCGCGGTGGGCTCGGGGGATGTGGGAAGTCGTTTTCATATGGTTCTGAAATGTGCTGCCCATTTGGATCATCATGTCGGGCAGATGATTTATCTGTGCTTCGCGTTGAAGCGGGAAAACGTATAGGGCTCATCGATGGGGCTGCACGGGCGTGGACGCGCGTCCTCACTAACTACTGCTCTATCAGGCGGTGGACGGTGTTTTCGACTGTGGGCCATGCTTTCGAGCGGGGATCGATGAGATCGAAATGGCCGGCGATTGAGACCTCGGTGTAATGGACATCTTCTCCGCGATTTTTCTTTTGCTCGGCATAGTGGCGACTGAAGTACGACGGGACTACATCGTCTCCGGCGCCGTGAATCAGCCATTGCGTGGTCGCATGATCGATGGCGAGCTGCATGGGGTCGGCTTCGCGGTAGTGTTCCGTAACTTCGCTGGGCTTGCCTCCGAGAAAGGCAACGACAGCGTTGTCGCTGAGATGTTGCTCCCACGCCTGCTGCAAATCCACTACACCCGCTAGGGAGATCACTCGCTTGAGTGACGATTCATGCGCGGCGAGGCAGAGCGCCAGTTGCCCCCCGGCAGAATGCCCCATCACTACGATTTTGGTTGAATCGAGGTCGTAGCGCTTGGCGATTTGCGGGATATAACGATAGGCGTTGCGGATGTCTTCGAAGGTGCCGGGCCAGCCTCCTCCAGGATTGCCGACTCGGCGATACTCGATGTTCCAAGTAGCAATGCCCTTGGCAGTCAGCGCGGCACAAAGATGCCCGGCGTGGGCGAGAGTGTACTTGGCGCGCCAGAAGCCTCCGTGGATGTTCATCACTACTGGAAATGGGGGCTTGGTCTTGGGAAGCCGAAGCTCGGCAAACTGGTTGGGATCGGTGCCGTAGGGGAGGCGGGCGTCGGCCGAGGGAGGCGGGAGAGTGAGAATGTCGTCGGAGGACATCGGCTTTTCCATTTAACCACAGAGAAGAATAAATAGTGTCGGCCACGGATTTCACGGATCAAGAGCGAGGAAAGTCTGCGACTAATTCAACGATTGTTCCCTCGCCCCAGCCGTATTTCGTGGTGAAGAGGCCGGCGATGGCGCCATGCAACTCGGGTTCGGCTTCAGCCGTGACAAAGCGGGCTTGGGCAGTGAAACTTTGTCTGGCAACGCGTACCTGCGCTTGTGGATTAGCTCGCAGATTTTGCACCCAGTTTGAGGCCGGGTATTCGGCAATCAGGTAGAAGCGTCCCTCACGACAGGTGAACCAGATCTCGATTTCTCGGGGCAGACCAGTCTTGCGGCCCTGAGTAGTGAGATAAAGGTACTGCTCGTGGGCGAAATTATTGTCCTTTGAGCTTGAGTTTGGATTTGTTTTCTTCAAGGAACTCGCGCAGCTTGTCGGCGGCCTCCAGCAGGCGCGTCCATTGTTCATAATAGAGTGTGACTGGGAAGCGTCCCAGGCCATAGACGCTGACTCCGCCTTTTTCGCTAACGCGGAATTCCAGGCTGCCAGTGCGGCGGGGACCCTGTTTCTCCAGTTCGGCCAAGCGGGCCTTCAGTTCTTCATACGTGGGTTCAGCCATTTTCTTACCTCGAACAAATGGGATGAGTTAATGATAGGGATTGCGCTGCAATTCGTCGAGGGTGCCAGAAAAAAATCATAAAACATGGAGTGCGCGGAGTGCGCCGAGGAAGAGCCTCTGATCTCCCCTAACCTTGCTGTTTTATTCAATAAACGCCTTCATGCAGAATGCGCTGCCTCCTGACTTTTCGAATTCCGAGGTATCGATCACCACCGGGGTCAAACCTTCTCGATTTAGGATCTGCTGGAGGTTCTGGGTCAGCCGCGGAGTGATAAAACGTCCGTTCACCGCGATTCCGTTCCCCATGAATTGTCGTGCTTCGTCCCGGGTTAGTTCGTGGATTCGCTTCCAGCCGCCGCGAATCGTCTGTAGCGAGGCAGCGGAAAATGCTCCGGAGTAAATCAGCGCTGCATCGTCGTTCAGCGGGCACAGGCAAGTGTCGAGGTGGTAGCAATGCTCGTCGACCAATTGCAGGAAGATCACGGGGAAGCCTAACTCCTGCATGGCGGCGGCAAACTTCTCCACCCCGCCTCGGGTCGAGCGGAAGCCGTACGCCGCCCAAATCCGCGAACCATCGGGATGCCAGAGCAAGTCGCCGTGGCCCTCGAGATACTCTCCATCCAAATCAAGATTGATAATCTTGTAGCCGCGCTGATAGAACCAATCCACGAAAAAGGGCACTTCCTTGTGCCGGGAGGCGTGGCGCATGCGGCTGGGAACGATGAACTTGCGGAGCCGGCGGTGATGCCCGACAAACACCTGGTTCGCGGCAAAAACCATGTCGTCGAGGTCCCTGACGGGGTCGATGGTTTCCACTTTCACTGCCGCATCCTCCAGAGCGCGCCGTAAAGCCTCCCACTGTTGCTGAGCTTTCGCAGGATCGATGCGGAGGCCCGCGCTGGAGGAGCCCATGTAGGGATTTCTAGGCTCGCGGACGTCAAAGAATGTCGGAGGGCACATCAATGCGGTCTTAGGCACAAGTCATGATGATAACGGTTGGCAACATCCGATTCTACCGGGAGGTCCGATTGTCCGAGGCAGCCGGAATTCCGGCAGCACTGACTGCCTGTGGGCACATGGCTGCGGGATAACGAAAGATTGGGGTCGCAAAGTCATGGATTCAAACCAGTTCCAGTGGCTGGCCGAGTGTGATACTTAGGCCCCCCACGTGCGTCCCCAATCCTCGCCCTGGCTACAAGACCGCAGATTCAGGAGAGATCGCGTGCTTCACAAATGCGCCAATCCAAACTGCACCAACCCCTTCCGCAGGCTCAGTCAAGGGAAACTTTTTCTGGTGGATACGCAGCCGCTTGAGGAGTCAGCAGCCAGGCGGGCGCGTTGGAAAAACCGGTCCGGTCAGCGAGTCGAATATTACTGGCTCTGCGACCAGTGTTCATTTGCCCTGACTCTTTCCTACGAGAAGGGACGCGGGGTGGTCGCAGTTCCGCGGCCTGAACTCGCCAAGCAGAGGCCCGCGGCCACGGTGCATGTGGTGGAAACTCCGCATGGCGAGAGTGACGGAACTCAACAATCCGCCTGAGAACGATGGGAGTCAGTATGGATAGCCCAAGGGTTCAGGAATGTACGATTTGCGGGGATGAAAGGGCGCCTGAGCAGGTGTGGTTCCTGGTTGCGGAGAGTCACTGGGAAGATAAGCTGCGGGTTCTGGAATGGCGCGAGGAGTTGGCCAGGCGACCCGGGATCTATGTCGCGTGCAGCGCAGGACACGTTGAAGAACTGGTTATCCATTGGATGACGACCGGGAGTTTGGACTATCCGTTCGCCACGGTTGGACACAAAACTGCGAGGCAGACGCGACGAGTTGGTTCATTCTTGCCTACAATTGAGGAGCCCGATCTCCATGGGGCGCGTCAGATCGGCGAATTGGCAATTGACCGGGAATGCGTGCGGCGGGCGCTGAAAGACGATCCTGGCTCTTTGCGGGTCATCCTGGACGAGCTAGTGCATGCGTTAGAGCGAGAAACCACGGGCACCACCGCGCGGCTAGAATCCGCGGATGCAATGTCCTACGGGTTCCCCCGCGAGATCTGAGCTGTCGGGGGTTGCACATCGTGACATCCAATTGTTAGTGACATTGAGCTTCCCAGGATTGTTTTTCACGATATTTCGCAAGGCTTAATATTCGCGAAGGTCCAATCACGACTCCATAGATTTTTTCCAGTCGTGCCAATCTCTGGTAACGGCCTTTTCCATATCTTTGGCGGCTGCGAACAGCCAGCTTGGCTTGAGGCGGCTGAAATGACGGCGGATATGGTTTTGCGTCTCCACCGTACCCAGGTGGATGTTGGCGGTTTCCCAGCCCATGGCCGATAGGAGCCGGAGTTCGTCGCGGTCGGTGGGGAGAACGCTTAGCTCAATGCGTGAACAATGGGGCGACAAGCGGCGCACGATCCAGCGCCCGCGCAATTGGACAAAAGGATCCGGGTCGCGCACAGCGCGGCTGATGATGGCCTGGTACAAGATCTCCGACGGCCCTTCCTCTCCCCGGGCCCAGTAAACCGAAGAGGGAACAAGCGCCTTGGCTTCGCGGGCGACGAGGGCCCCGTGGCACAGTGCAATAGCGACCACGCGAATGTGGCCTAGACTCCCCAGACCAGCAACGCGCCGCACTGTCCTGTAGCTGAGCCCACGTTCCGGCATGAGGTGCTCCAGAGCTTCCCGCGCACTGACAGGTACCTCGCCAATCCTTGGCAGACTTTCCATCCTCCGCCAAAAATGAACCGGATCGCGCAACACACCGGTCGCGATCTGGCGCAACCAGGTGTTTTCCTCTTCCAGCACATAAGGACGGCCGTGGCTGGCGAGCGATTCCTTGTACCCTTCCAGGATCGAGGCGCAGGCTTCCTTTGGCTTCAAGGCCATGTGGCCGTCTGCGATGGCGACCATCGCGCTGGTGGCTAAACGCACCAGATCGATGGTGTAGGGCAGGACGGCGGCTTCGTCGAAATCATTGACGCCCCAAACCAGGCGGCCCTCGATGTCACGCCAGGTGCCAAAATTTTCGACATGGAGATCGCCCACGGCGAGAACTTGGGGAGCCTTGGCCAGGTCGGGGCAGACTTCGGGCCAGATCTGCATCCAGCGATAGAAGGTTGCACGAAGAAAAGGAAACACCGCTTCCGCCATGCGCTGATGTTTCAGCCGAAGATCGGGCTTCACCAGCCTGGTGTGGCGCCCGAGCCACTCTTCAAAGCGGTGCGTTGCCTTGACAATATTCATCGCTGTCCGGTGGGCAACGATAGAACCGGTTCAGTCAAATGTCAACGCGGCATGCTGGGCATGCCACGCAACCAGCCGCATGGGAGGAATGTCCCATGACTGCCTTAGGCGGGTTCAAGGTTCATCGTGCCCGCGGCGTACTGCTGAGCGTCTTCGGCAGCGAGTTTCCCACCCTGTTCTGCAGTTAGGGTCTCGGTCTTCATCACCTCGACTTAAGGATTCGAATTCGAAAACCCCGAGCTGCGGGGGTCTACGTTTCGCAGCATATCTACAGCTTGGACCGCAGTATGCTAATCACGTCGTCCGAAGTGATCACGCCGGTCAGCTTGTTGTGTTCATCGATTACGGGAAGAGTGAGCAGATTGTATTTGTCGAATAGTTCGGCGAACTCCATCTCGCTGGCGTTTTCGCGGCAGGAGATTAGTGGCTCCTGGGTGAGGGACAATAACGGCGTTTCTGACGAGGCCAGCACCAGCTTCGCCAGCGGCACGGCGCCCGCGAGTGTGCCATGCGAGTCGATCAGGTAAATCGTGCTCAGGGTTTCGGCCCCGCCTTCAAACTTGCGCAGGGCTTCGATTGCGTCGTGGGCAGTGGCACTGACGTCCAACGCCATGTACTCGGTGTTCATCCGACCGGCGGCGGTGTTCTCGCGGTGCTCGAGGAGTTCTTGCATCTCTTGCCGCTCTTGCGGAGCCATTTCCTGCAGGATGTCCGCAGAAGTCTCCTCGGGCAGGTCGGCCAGGAGGTCGGCCGCGGCGTCGGGATCCATCTCCTCCACGATGTCGGCCGCGCGCTCGGAATCGAGCGACTCAACGATCGCTTTCTGCACCTTGGGCTCAACTTCCTCCAAGGCTTCGGCAGCCACGTCCTCGTCGAGCGTTTCAAACACGGCCTCGCGTTCATCGGGAGCCAGGTCTTCGACGATGTCGGCAATGTCAGCCGGATGGAGGCGCGCCAGGCGCTCGTGGGAAATCTTCAACTTTACCCGGCGGGCGGGATCGGTTTCGATCAGGTCGACAAAGTCCCAGGGAATTGGCCGCTCGGGAATTTGCCGCAGCAGGGCTCGTAACGCCGTCATCGGAACCACGCCCTTCAGCAGGCGGCGGACTGCGCCCCGTGCCCCTACATCCACCGAACTTACCCGCAGCGAAGGATGCCGGGTAGCAGCGTCCTGGTGCAGTTCCACGTCGTTGACGCGAACCACTTTGCGTCCGTGGACATCAATGATCTGCTGATCCAGCAGATCACGCGCCAGAAGAAACAGGCCTTCCGAACCATCGGCAGCCGGCCACGTCGAAGCTGCACTATCCACACGCAAGCCGCCGTTGATCGAGCTCACCGCACTGAATGGCAGCACCCGGTCGCCTGATTTGGTGCGCACGATCAGCACCGCGATTCGCGCCCGATCCTCTTGGGGCGCAACGGCGAGTTCGCGCACACGCCCGCATTGGCCTCCCCCCGGATCAAATACCGGCTGGCCCAACAGTTCGGTAAGCGCCATGGTGGACATCGCTCTGAGAGCATACCCAACTACGACACAGGAAGCCATACCGCTTTTATTTGTTCTTACTTGTCGTGGCCAAGCAATTCCCACGTACGCCCGGATGCCCATGTCCGGGCTGCCGAGCGAAGCTTGGCAGGTCTGGTCTCAAGACGCGCGTGTTCCATACGCAATCGACACCTCGAGCCAATCCCATGACCAGGGGACATTTCTATTGTGGACAAACCGGGGACACTTCTAATGTGGTATGACATGGACGGAATCGCGCGTTGACATTTCCACAGCAGCAGGGCAAACTACGAAATCCGCTGGTCGGGGCCTTTCGACATGAGCAAAGCGAAGGCGCGCCGTGGCCTCCCTGGGTTGGCGGATTTTTGGGCTCTGCGGACTGGTTCAAGAACATTTGCTATGACCGAACTCCGGGTCTCCTATACGCTCGATTCGACGCTGGAGACCGTCGATAGCGCCGAGCAGACAGCCAGCCGAATCGCGGCTGAAACCGGATTCGATGACGATCAGGTCATGCAGATCTCGATGGCGGTGCGCGAGGCCGCAGTGAATGCCGTGCTGCACGGCAATGCTTATGATCCCGACAAGAAAGTGAAACTCGACTTCGAACGGACCAGCAGCGATCTGGTGATCACGATTCGCGATCAGGGCAAAGGCTTAGACCTCGACAAGATTCCCGATCCCCTAGCCCCGGAAAATCTTTTGAAGACTTCGGGGCGGGGAATTTTTCTCATTCGCTCGTTCATGGACGAGGTGCAAATCCACCCCTCCCAGACGGGCACCGAAATTAAACTTGTAAAGCACGTCCACGGACCATCCGAGGACGCTAAGGAGGCTTCTCAGTGACCATGAAGACCAGTACCCGTCAGGTGGATGGCATCGCCATCGTGGATTGCAGTGGTCGTATCACCCTGGGCGAAGGCAGCGTGATCCTGCGCGATACGGTGCGCGAGCTGCTCTCGAAAGGCCAGAAAAAGATTCTACTGAATCTCGGGGAGGTTTCCTATATAGATAGCTCCGGGATTGGCGAGCTGGTCAGCGCCTTTACTACCGTGCGCAACCAGGGCGGCGAACTCAAACTGCTGAACCTGACCAAAAAAGTTCACGACCTGTTGCAGATCACCAAGCTCTACACCGTCTTCGACGTGAGAGATGACGAGGCGGGCGCGGTGAAGGCGTTCAGCTAAGTGCTTGACCGTGACTTTGCCCAACGAGGGCTGACTCAAGCGGGACCGGCCCTCTTCTGCCTTTTTCTGTTTCGGGAAAACTCAATCTTTATTCCGGTCTGTCCTCTCATCGATCGCGTTGCCGGTCGTACAATAGTTCTGCACCCAAGCGCATTCGCTCATTCAGGTTTCTGTGAGCATTTTCCCAAACCAACTTCGCGGCAGATTCCATGCCGTATCCCTTCACGGACTTGTACCGCTGCTGCTGACCATACTCCTCCCCGCGTCTTCGGCAGGCCGCGACTGCATCTCGATAACGGAGGCCCGCCAGCACATAGGCGAAGACCAATGCGTCACCGGCAAGGTGGTCGGCGTTAAGCATCACCGGGATGTCACGCGAATCGATTTCTGCCAGGATTCCATGGTGTGCCCGTTCACCGTCGTGGTGTTTCCTCACGATCTAAAACATATCGGCAACGTCAGCCAGTTGCAAAATCAAGTGATCGAGGTCCACGGCCCGGTAAAAGAGTACGATGGGCGGGCCGAGATCGTCCTCCAGCAATTACGGCAACTCGGCGGCGAGGGTCTGCGGATTCCACCTCTGCCAAAAAATTATGACGTGGAAAACAAGGGCCACTACAGGGCGGGCACTTTCAGCCTGCCCAAGCCGGCTTATAAGACTCATCCCAAGAAACAACCAGCAAAGATTCCGCTAAACATCCCGATCGACTCCGATTCGGCCGAGAGCTCCGGCCCTCCTCAATAATCTGTCTCCCTTGATTTTCTCCTCCGCGCTCTTCAATGCGCTGAGTCAGCTGTCTCTCTGTGAAGTTCCTCACAAGGCTGTGTGACGCGTGGGGTGGCAGACTACATTCCCGGGCGCGTACGCTTACCTTGAAACAGCATAGCCAAAGACAATTAACGAATCGCGGGTCTGTTCGGAGGAATCAAGTTCGGGATTTCCTACGAGGGCCGATCGAGAACCGATTCGCGAACCCAGGAGCTGGTCATGGATACCCTCGGTTACGGCAGATGCTGTCAATGCGACGAAGAAAATTTTCTGCAGGATGGCTCAAAGTGTGCTCGGTGTCTCGGGCTGGGTTATACGCCGAGTGACGATGAGGACACTGAAGAAGAGTCAGCGAATATTTTCTTCGATCGGCCGGCAGCCGCGTAGGAAAACGCTCGGACCTCTGTAGTTTTGAAGGGCAGGGCTTCACAGCCTGCCGAAACAGTCCAAAGCGGAGACGCTGCAAGCAACGTGTCTACCCCAGTTGCCTGTAGACGTAGCTCGCTACGTCTTAAGCGGTCGACGGCAATCGAAGGAGCGGCTTAGCCATTGCCGTAAGTTGTTAAAGCACAATGACGGCACGGCGCGGCTCGAAGCCGCGCCATTTCAAACCCCCTTCGAGTCACACCATTCCGCGTCTCAACTCTTCCAACGAATAGAACGTCTCCCGCCAAACCACCCCGCCACGCGCCAGAGTCAATATCATCGAACGCAGCATGATGTAAACGAATAGGGCCGTAGCTATTGGATGCAAGAGGAAATAATAGGCCGGGATGTCGGATTCCCATGACATTCCTACATAAATCGCGAAGATGGACGCGAGTGCTAAGGCATAGGGCAGGCGTTCCCATCCGTGGGCAAGCCAGATTCCGAGAAAGGGCATCAGGTTCAAGAAGGCGAGAGCCAACGCGGAGAGCAGCGCACGCCACCACTGGAATGACATGATGGCGAAGAAATTCTTGGTCAGATTGTTGACCATGCCCATCGCACCCCGCACCCAGCGCAAAGAAATCAGGTCTGCCCCGTAAACGTTGTGCTGCGCGTAGCCGGCCTTCTTCACGATTTTTCCCAGCTTCATGTCATCGAGCACTTCGAAGCGTAGGGCCTGATAGCTGCCGACGGCATCGTAAACCCGGCGCCGGATCAGGTTGAACGCCCCTACTCCCATATGGTCTTTTGTTTTGGGATCAGCCACTTTCCAGGGACGATGCCCAAAGACAAAAAGCGTCTGGAAAAAAGCAATCATCATTCTTTCGCCCGGACTCCGCATGATCATGCGAGGAAACAAGACCAGATGGTCGGCGAACTCAGCCTCTGCATAAGCCAAGGCCCGGGTCAGCACGTCTGGCCGGAAAAGCACGTCAGCATCGGTAAACAGCAGCCAGTCGTCGCTCGACTGATTGGCCGCACTCCACATGGCATGGACCTTTCCCAGCCAACCAGGAGGCAATACAGCAAGATGAATGACCTTCAAACGATCCCTGGCTTCCGGAGTTGAGGCAATTCGATCCATAACCTCGCCTGTGCGGTCGGTAGAGCGATCATCGACCGCGATGACTTCGTAATTGTCGTAATCGAGTTTCAGCAGCGACGCGAGAGCCGGTCCGATGTGCTCTTCTTCGTTGCGAGCTGGGACAATGATGCTCACGCGCGGATTGCCCCGGGGAGTGGCCGGTTTCCGATTCCATTCAGGCTGTGAAATGTCGGCGACTTTGGGCATGCCCAAAGCGGCATCCAGCAGGCGTGAAAACCAAACCAGGGCGAGAATGCCGCCCACGATCCAATGAAGAATGTCCGAATGAGTCATGCCGACTGGCCGCTGAGAATCCCGGGCTTTTCATCGACACGTACTGGAGGAGCGAATCGCATACCGTAAAACAGTATGGCAGAAGAAATAGCCATGGCAACGATCGGCAGGATGAAAGCAGCCTGCAGCGAGCGCCGGTCGGCCACGTATCCCATGAGAGTTGGCGAGGGCACGTCGCCCAAGAGATGAAAAATAAATATATTCACCGCGATGGCAGTTGCACGAATGTGGGCTCCGACTGAGTTCACCAGTGCGGTGGTGAGGGGCGAGGTGTTGAACAATAGAAGAAACGCGGCCACTGCGATCGCCGGCACCATCAGTCGCCCCTTGCTGAACAAAGCAACGATCATGACCGGCACGCCCAGTCCCATACTGAGCGCGGAGACAAAGTAGTACGAGCTTTTCATTCGCGGCAGCAAGCGGTCGCCCAGCCAGCCTCCGGCCAAAGATGCAAGAATGCCATCGATCACCACAATCTTTCCAAACATCAAATTCGCCGACTCCAAACTGTATCCGCGCACCCGCGCCAGAAATGTCGGCATCCACACCTGCACTCCGCCCAACGAAAACGTTCCCGCGGACATACCCAGGGTGACCATCCAGAATGCGGGATTACGCGCCAAACCGCGAATGGTTCCGCGGTCCGGAGTCTCTTGCAATGAGTCGAACTGCCCCCGTGCCGGTTCCGGGATAAACAACAACAAAAGAGCCAGCACGAATCCGGGAAATGCCGCGATATAAAATGGAAATCGCCATCCGAAATGCGGCCCAAGCTTACCACCCAGCAGATAGCCCGCCGCTGTGCCTACTGGGATCGCCAGATAAAATACCCCGAAGATCCGGCCGCGTTGGTTCTCCGGAAAAAGGTCCGCAACAAACGTCGGCGCGATGGTAACGAATGTCGCTTCCCCCACCCCGACCAGTGTGTGACGAACCAGCAACTCCCAATAAGTGTGGGTCACCGCGGTGAGCAGCGTAAGCCCGCTCCAGAAGAGAGCTCCCAGAATGATGATTGCCTTGCGTGAATACCGGTCAGCAAGGGGCCCGGTAAATGGGGCCGCGATCATGTAAAAGCCGAGAAAAGCGCTAGTAAGATATCCCACCTGCGTATTGCTGAGGTGGAATTCGCTCTGCACCAGTGGTTGCACCGCGAACAAAACCGAGCGGTCAATGTAGTTGAGCAGGTTCAGCGCCGTCAGCAGGGTGAGCGCGGTCCAGGGATAGAGTTTCGTTGGAGTCACTTGGCGAAGGAATATAACATGCTACCGGTAAACCGCGAGATCAAGAAGAGTGCGTTTTCTCAGCGATCTCTGCGGCGGTTCTCAGCGAACTCCGCGAGAATCTTTTGACTTGCTCTTTAAATTCTTCCCCTTCAGCCGAGGCCAGCGAGCCACGATCACCGTAGAAATCCCACCCCGCGGCCGAAAATCTCCCTTAACCTCGGCCCACACCGGACGCGCCCACCGCACCACGTCATCCAAAACCCGGTTCACAATGTTCTCCTGAAAAATTCCCAGATTCCGGTAAGCCTGCAAATACTCCTTCAGAGACTTCAATTCCAGGCAGTGTTTATCCGGCATATATCGAATCGTTAGTACGCCAAAATCTGGCAATCCGGTTTTCGGGCAAACCGAGGTGAACTCCGGGTCATCCACCACGATTTCGTACCCCGCAAACTGATTCGGCCAAGTTTCAATCTCCGGGAACTTGGCATCCAGCCCTGCCTGGGCGTGTTTCGGCGTGTAGCGCGGCGTTTTCGGCATCCTCCCATTGTACCCAGCAAGCGCGCCAAACCACCAAGTTCCCCAAGGATTTGCGGGTCAATTCGTCCCCCTCCCGCATCTAATTGCTTAGGTTCCATCTAAAGATTCTAGAGGCAGCAAGTGATACATTTAATGCGTTCAGCCCTTGGCATGCCGATTGACGACGCATAATAATGCCGAACAATAACCCGAGTTTTATATCCCGTCACCGCTGGATCACGGCGATCATTGCGATCGCTGCAGCCGTGGTGTTGTTCGCGTCGTTGTCGCGCGACCCGGCGGTACCAGTCCGCGCCGTGACTGCACAGCGCGGCACCATTCGCAGCGTCGTCTCCACCAACGGTAAAGTCGAGCCCCTACAAAATTTCGAGGCCCACGCCCCAGTGGCTACCACGGTGAAAAAGCTATTTGTGCACGAAGGTGACCACGTCAAAAAGGGTCAACTTCTGGTGCAATTGAACGACGCCAAGGCGCGCAGCCAGGCGGCCCAAGCCAGGGCTCAAGTTCTGGCCGCGGATGCCGATTTTAGCGGGATACAGAGCGGTGGGAATCGCGAGGAAGTCTTGACCCTCGAGTCGCAAATCGTAAAGGCGCACACCGCGTGCGACACCGCACAGCGCAATCTGGACGCGTTGCGGCGCTTGCGTGAGCAAAATGCGGCTTCCCCGGGCGAGGTAAAAAATGCCGAGGATCAGCTTAAGCGCTCTAATGCAGATCTCAATCTCCTCCTCCAAAAGCAAAAGAATCGCTACTCTCAGCCCGAAATCACTCGCGTGGACGCTCAGAAATCGGAGGCTCAAGCCGCCTACGCCGCGGCTGAAGATGTGCTCAGTCAGTTGAACATCCGCGCTCCCTTTGATGGCATGGTCTACTCCCTGCCCGTCCTGCAAGGCGCTTATCTCAGTCCCGGCGACCTGGTTCTGCAAGAGGCAGACTTGACCAAAGTCCGCGTGCGAGCCTTCGTCGATGAGCCCGACGTGGGCCGCCTCGCACCGGGAGACAAAATCGACGTAACCTGGGACGCGATGCCGGAACGAACCTGGCAAGGCGCCGTCAGCGTAATCCCAACTGTCATAAAACTGCACGGAACTCGTAACGTGGGAGAGACTACCTGCGTGGTTGATAATCGCGACCTGAAGCTGCTCCCCAACGTCAATGTCGGCGTCACCATTATTACCGCCGAGCATCGCGACGTTCTCACCCTGCCTCGCGAGGCAGTTCGGCTGGAGGACAGCAAGACTTACGTCTATCAGATCGTCAACAACGAATTGCAACGCCGCTACGTTCAGACTTCCATCTCGAATCTCACTCAGGTGGAAATTACCGGCGGCCTGCCGGAAAATGCTTTGATCGCGCTGGGTGCCACGAATTCCAAGCCGTTGCACAACGGCTTATCCGTAAAGGTGGTTCATTAAGAGATGTTTTCAGTTAAGAAACTGTCGATCGTTTTTGCACTCGCACTTCTTCCTTCTCTGTCTGCCGCGGACTCTGCGGACAGCAAACTCCTTGCCCAGGGCCGTGTGGACGATGCCATTGTGTCGCTGCAGCACAGAATCACTGACACCCCCGGCGATGCTGAATCTTACAATCTGCTCTGTCGCGCCTACTTCTCCCTTAGCGACTGGGACAGAGGCATTTCTGCCTGCGAGAAAGCTGTGGCGTTAGCTCCGGTGAACGCTCAATTTCACGTCTGGCTGGGACGAATCTACGGAGAAAAAGCGGGCCACTCCCGCTTCCTGACCGCCGCGGGCCTGGCCAAAAAAGTTCGCGGTGAATTTGAGACCGCAGTACGTCTCGATCCCAACAACGCGGAGGCGCGCACCGATTTAGCCGAGTTCTATCTGGAGGCTCCCGGCATCATGGGCGGTGGACGCGACAAAGCCGAAGCCCAAGTCCTGCAACTCGCCAACCTGGACCCGGTCAAAGCTGGCTGGGTCAAGGGACGCCTCGCGGAGAAGAGAAAAGACTTGGTCTCCGCGGAAAACGAATATCGCGCCGCTATTAAAGTCAGCCACGGCGCGGCCCTCGCCTGGTTGAACTTGGCTTTTTTCTATCGCCACAGCGAACGCCTGGATGCGATGCAAGATGCCATCCGCCACGCGAGTGCAGCACCGATGGATCAACCGGAGGTGCTGATGGAGGGCGCTGCCTTGCTGCTCCGCTCCCAGCGCGATCTGCCGCAAGCCACCCAATTGCTGCGACGCTATTTGTCCTCGAGTCCCACCGTGGAAGCCGCACCCGCATTCAAAGCCCATTACCTGCTGGGCACCGCGCTCGAGCAGCAAGGCGACAAACCCGCAGCCGCCCAGGAGTACCGCGCATCGCTCGTCCTGGCCAAGAACTTCGCGCTCGCCCAGACCGCCTTGGACCGTCTGAATGGCCAGCTCGCCGAAATAGCAAATCCCAACTAGCTCATGTCGCACGGACACTCCTGTCCGCGGCGGTCGGCTCGGGAAGGCACCGGCGGCCAAACTCTGCCTACGAATTCATCTGCGAAATCGTAGTCTGAACGAGAACACACCTTCGGCGCCGTCAATTTCAAGCCTGGGTGACGCGGGATGCTTATGACGACCTGAGGATTCTTGAAGGAAGGAGGCTAGGCTGAGGTGGGCACAGCGGGCACCAGCCTCAGGGATTCAACATGCGATGCAAAAGGTTTTGTTTGAAAAGGAACGCACAGGGAGGTTCGTCATGCAATTGATTTTTTCCGGGTGGGCTGAACGGATTCCCACTTCATTTCTGACGCCTTCAATCGCGGATGAGAGACCAGCAAATGCCAGATCACTGCTTGAAAGGATTCGGTATGCGGGGTGACCGTTTCGAGATTCACGGTAGGGACAACGACGCAGGCGTCCGAGACCCGGGCCGTGAATCCGCCGTTCCGTCCTACGATGCCGCAGATTTTGGCTCCAACTTCGCCGGCGTACTGCAGAGCGCTCACCAGATTCGAGCTGATATTGCGCTCGGCATCGCCTCCGCCGACCGAGAACACAAACACTGCATCCTGCTCGCACAGCCGGCTTCCCTGCAGCCAGTTGCGATAGGCGGTGTCCCAGCCGTCATCATTAATGCGGGCGGTAAGTTCCGAGACGTTGTCAGTGGGTGCGTAGCATTCGATGCCAGCAATTTTGCGGAAGTCGTTAACCGCGTGGGAGGCATGGCCGGCTCCGCCTCCGACCCCGAGGAAAAAGATACGGCCCTTCTGGCGGCGAACCTCGAGCACTAGATCAAGCATTTGCTCGACCGCATTCTGATCAATCAAGCGGAAAATCTGTATGCTTTCTTCAAAATATTGAGATATGTAGTTCATGGCGAACCTTTCCGCGGGTGATGCACCCTTGCGGGGCGTGAATCTGGCCCGTAGTTTTCATGGCAGCACTGGAAGCGCCGCGCCACCCAAATCAAATGCGGGCTTGGTTTTCCGCAGGCCTACTAAGCAAAAAAAGCGCAGCTGGGTTACGCCGACGCCTCGCGATTTTCTCGCTCCGGGAGCGGGGCGAATGTAGCCAAATGTTTCCGCAGCGGAGGGGCGGTTTCGGGATCTTTGAGGGCATAGGCGATGGAGGCCTGGAGATAACCGAATTTGTCACCGGCATCGTAGTGCGTGCCCTGAAACTGGAAGGCGTAGACCGGACTCCGGTCTGAGCACAACGACAGAGAGTCGGTCAGTTGAAGTTCTCCGGCATACCCGGAACGGGCACGGTCGATACACGAGAAGATCTCGGGTTCGAGGATGTACCGTCCGAAAATACCGAAGCGCGAGGAGGTTGAATCCGGCGAAGGACGTTCGGTCAGTGACACGACTCGGAGAACCCGTCCCCCGCAGCAAGGATCGTTCATGGGAATCACGTCGAGAATTCCGAAGCGGCCCACGTCGGCTCGCTCCACCACCTGGCTCGCCAGCACGAAACCCGGGTGGTTCTCATAGCAAGCCATGAGCTGCGCGATGCAGGGAGTGTCGGAATCGATGAGCGCATCGGGCAGAATTACTGCGAACGGTTCATCTCCCACCGACGTTCGCGCGCAACGAATAGCGTCAGCCAGTCCCAAAGGAGAATCCTGCCACACGGTGCGGATCTCAGCCAATTCGGACAATCGACGAATCTCCTCGGCACCCTTAGCATTGCCGCGAGCCCTGAGCAGGTTTTCGAGGTGCGGGTCGGGATGAAAGTGTTCCGCCAGCAGACCCTTGCCCCTGCTGATCACGAGAATGATGGTTTCGATCCCGCTTGCCGCTGCTTCTTCCACGGCATACTGAATGAGCGGTTTCCCGGCAACGGGCAGCAACTCCTTGGGCACGACCTTGGTGGCGGGAAGAAAGCGCGTGCCCAGTCCAGCCGCCGGGATGACCAGCTTGCGAATTGTGGAGGCGGGAGTCATCCCACCTTGCGGGCTGCCAGCATGGTGGAGTAGCCGAGCACGATCCGCCCGAGTGAAACCAGGTACAGGCACTCCGAAAAAGCATGCAGCACGGTTTTAGCAACGTTTTCCAGATGTCCTGGTTAATGATTACGGGCGCATTGCGGACCGCGAGCGTCTGGAATCCGGATTTTTCGGCCAGTTGCGAGATTGTTTTCGGCTCGAATGAACAAAGATGCACGGGTGGATCGAATCCAACTAAGGGGTGCTTGCGAGTGTTCATCCAGAAGGGATCCGGGAAACCCAA
>Ga0187819_10000693_pt1 | contig 17038 bp, 19 predicted proteins | sample NC_wetland_sal_i_15_FD_132411 | JGI IMG/M metagenome (GOLD analysis project Ga0187819, IMG submission 132411) | Wetland sediment microbial communities from Neuse River Estuary, North Carolina, USA - SO4_4 | ecosystem: Environmental > Aquatic > Freshwater > Wetlands > Sediment | place: USA...
CATCGTGACGACGAGCGGCACGGCGGCGACGCGGGTAAAGAGCCCGAGCAGCAAGAGGAGGCCGCCGAAGAACTCAACCCCCGACACGAACGGCGTCAGGACGTGGGGGAACGGAATGCCCCATTCGACGAAATTCTGGGTGATGCGGTCGAGCGCATTGAGCTTGCCCCAGCCGCTCCACAGGAACACCCAGCCGACGACGATGCGGGCGAACAGCGGCGGCAGCCAGGCGAAATGCGCCGACAGCCGCTCCGGCAGGTTGATCAGAAAATCGACGATGAATTTCATTGGGGCTCCCCCGTCAGTGTGCGCGACGTTCCTCGCAGATACGCGTGCGCCGCCTCCGCCGTTACGCGCCACCCTTGATAGGCAACCATTTGGTTGCCTATTAGAAGCATGAGCGACGACGCCGTTTTCCGGGCCTTGGCCGACGCCAGCCGCCGGCAGTTGCTCGACCGGCTGCACCGGAAGAGTGGGCAGACGCTTGGGGAGTTGTGTCAGGGGCTGGAAATGACGCGGCAGGCGGTGGCGAAGCATCTGGCGATTTTAGAGGAGGCAAACCTCGTCGCCTCAAAGCGCCAGGGCCGCGAGAAGCTGCACTTCATCAACCCGGTGCCGATCAACGAGATCGCCGAGCGCTGGATCGGCAAGTTCGAGGCCCCGCGCCTCACCGCGCTTTCGAAATTGAAGAAGTCTCTCGAAGGAGAAGGTCATGAGTAGCGCTGCGTCCACGTTCATCTACGTCACCTATATCCGCACCACGCCCGAGGAGCTGTGGTCGGCCCTGACGGACACCGATTTCATGCAGCAGTACTGGTTCAACATGCGCGTCGAGAGCGATTTCAAGAAAGGGTCGCCGTGGAAGATCGTGTTCGCCGACGGCCGCATCGCCGACACCGGCGAAATCCTCGAGGCCAAGCCGCCCAAGCGGCTCGTGATCAAGTGGCGCAACGAGTTCAAGCCCGAATTAAAGGCCGAGGGCTACGCGATCTGCACCATGGAGCTCGAGCCCGCGGGTGGCGCGGTGAAGCTCACGATCACGCACACCATCGACAAGAAGGACGCGAAGTTCATCGAGGCGGTGTCGGGGGGCTGGCCGAAGATCCTGTCCAACCTCAAGTCGCTGTTGGAGACGGGCGAGCTCGCGCTGGCGGACTAGCGGCGCAGGCAAGCGAACCAGGCCGACAAGCGCTCGGGCCGTTGATCAGGAAATCGACGATGAATTTCATGGGGGCTCCCCGTAAATGCTCCGCTGTTACAAACGTTGCATTTTCGGCGGCATCGCGAAATTTGGTCTTCCGTCTTCACCCGGCAGCCATCCGCGCGGCGACATTTCGATTGACGGCTTGGCGAGGGGCGAGTGATACGAGCCTCATACTGCAGTGCTGGGAGGGTTGACCCATGATTTTGGCGCGAGCTTTCTTCGCCGCCTTTCTTCTCCTCGTGCCATCCCTTGCCATCGCAGCACCCCAGTGCAAGGCGAACGGCTGTGGTCCCGATGGCTTCATCGGGCGCCTCGTTCCCAATCATTTTTTTCACGAATGCGAGTTCAAGAATTGCTGCGATAGCCACGATGTCTGCTATGGGCGCTGCCTCGGCTGTGGCGACCTCCACGGCAGTCCGGCATGCGATGATCCAGCGAAACGCGCGGCACGCAAGGCTGTCTGCGATGATGCGCTGTACAACGACATCAACCGCGTCAACGCCAACAAGATTCTGTGCAAAGGATTCGCTTATGCCTATTGGTCCGCGGTCAGCCTAGCGGGCGGTGGCTTCTTTCACGGAATAGTCGTGACCGCCGCCGCCGAGGCCAAGTTCCGCACCGACTTCGATGCAGCGCTTGCCTATTACCAATTCGAGTCACAGCGAGGGCGGACCTCTGAAATCGACCAGTCGCGGTCAGCGATAAAATTGCTCTCGCAGCTTGATGGCATCGAGAACAATGCACTCGCCTTTCGCGCAGCGGAGGATCGCGGCGTGCTCGCGGTCGAATCGCAGACAGCTAGAAGCATTCCGCGTTTTGAGCTCCGCGACGCACGCGCCGTGGAACAGAAGAAGTTCCTCAACAATGTTGACGTCACCAAAATGGAATACGGCGGGCAGACGTTCGATCTGGGGCGGGCCCTTCGCGATGTGACGGAACCCGGTATTGACGTCCGGGCACTGCAACAACGGGAGGAGTTCATTCCCGTTCAATGATGGCCCTCACTCCCACTCAATCGTGCCCGGCGGCTTCGACGTGATGTCGTAGACGACGCGGTTGATGCCCTTCACCTCATTGATGATGCGCGTCGCGGTCGCGCCGAGGAACGCGTGCGAGAAATCGTAGTAGTCGGCGGTCATGCCGTCGGTCGAGGTCACCGCGCGCAGGCCGCACACGTAGTCGTACGTGCGCGCGTCCCCCATGACGCCGACGGTGCGCACCGGCAGAAGCACCGCGAACGCCTGCCAGATGGCGTCGTAGAGCCCGGCCTTGCGGATCTCGTCGAGATAGATGGCATCGGCCTGGCGCAGGATTGAAAGCCGCTCCTCCGTCACCTCGCCGGGGATGCGGATGGCGAGGCCCGGTCCCGGAAACGGATGCCGCTTGACGAAGCTCTCAGGTAAGCCCAGCTCGCGCCCCAGCGCCCGCACCTCGTCCTTGAACAGCTCGCGCAAGGGCTCGATGAGCTTCAGGTTCATGCGCTCGGGCAGGCCGCCGACGTTGTGGTGCGACTTGATGGTGACCGACGGCCCGCCGGTCGAGGACACGCTCTCGATCACGTCGGGGTAGAGCGTGCCCTGCGCCAGGAACTGCGCGCCGCCGAGCTTCTTGCCCTCCGCCTCGAACACGTCGATGAACAGCGCGCCGATGGTCTTGCGCTTCTGCTCCGGGTCGGTGACGCCCGATAGCGCATCGAGAAAGAGCTTCTTCGCATCGACGTGCACGAGCGGGATGTTGTAGTGCCCGCGGAACAGGCGCACGACCTCCTCCGCCTCGTTCTGACGCAACAGCCCGTGGTCGACGAAGATGCAGGTGAGCTGGTCGCCGATCGCCTCGTGGATGAGCACGGAGGCGACCGCTGAATCGACGCCGCCCGACAGCCCGGAGATGACGCGGGCCTTGCCAACCTGGGCGCGGACTTTATTGACCTCGCTCGAGCGGAAATGCGCCATGGTCCAATCGCCCGGCAGGCGTGCGATTTTATGCACGAAATTCGAGAGCAGCTTGGCGCCGTCGGGCGTGTGCACCACCTCGGGGTGGAACATGGTCGTGTAGATGCGGCGAGCTTCATCGCTGGCGATGGCGAACGGCGCGTTCTCGCTCACAGCCTTCACGGTGAACCCCTCGGGCAGCCGCGTGACGCGGTCGCCGTGGCTCATCCACACGGGGTAGCGCTTGCCGACCTCCCAGACGCCGTCGAACAGCGCGCTTCTCTCCTTGATCTCGACCTCGGCGCGGCCGAACTCGGCCGCATGGCCGCCTTCGACCGTCCCACCGAGCTGTATGGCGGTCGTCTGCTGGCCATAGCAGATGGAGAGGATCGGCAGGCCACTCGAGAAGATGGCCTGCGGCGCGCGCGGCGAGCCCTTGGTCGTCACCGACGCCGGGCCACCCGACAGGATCAGCGCCTTGGGCTTCAAGCGCGCGAGCGCGGCCTCGGCCTTGTCGAAGGGCACGATCTCGGAATAGACGCCCGCTTCGCGCACGCGCCGGGCTATGAGCTGCGTCACCTGGCTGCCGAAGTCGATGATGAGAACGTTGTCGGTCATAAGGTTAATGGCACCCCGTTGCGATGAGGCGGGCGGGCGACCTGGCACGCAACTTGGATTTCACCGTTTGGAGTTTGGTAAGCCCGGGCAGGCAGTCTGCGCATCCCTTGAGGATCAAGCCCGCTTATAGCGGCGCGGACGCAAAGTTGGGAGTCACCGCGTTGGCCGGTGTGGAGATGTCGCTGAAGCACCCGAATATCGCACAAGGCGCCGCGGAGCTGGACCCGCGGGCGGCGTTCTTCCGCGAATCGCCCGCAGAGACCCTGCTCCGGTGGCTGATGGGGACCGCGTATGCCTGCCACCCGAGCCGCGTGCACGAGCTGCCGTACCTCCTCGCCCTGACGCTTATCGACATCGCGCGCGGCGGCACGCGCGTGCCTGCACAGAGCGCGACGCATGCGAGGCCCGACACCTTCGCCGGCGTCTGCCGCGACATCTCGCCGGAAACCATCATGGCGGCGGCACGGCTCGGGTTTTTCCCGTGGGCGCATTTGGGCCCGCTCAAGTGGTGGACCCGCAAAAGCCGCATGGTTCTGTTCCTCAATGAACACCGCGTGTCCAAGCGCCTGCGTCGCGAATTTAAGAAATCGACCTACCGGGTGACCTTCGATGAAGCGTTCGACGAAGTGATCCAGGCATGCGCCGGGCGACGCAAGGGGCGCCCGGCCGGGCTCACGTGGATCACCCACCCGATCAAATGGCTCTATTCCGACCTCCACCGGCAGGGGCACGCACATTCGTTCGAGGTGTGGAGCGAGGACGGCCGGCTCGTGGGCGGCGGCTACGGAATTGCGGTCGGCCGCATCTTTTTCACCGAGTCGCAGTTCAGCCGCGAGCGCAGCAGCTCCAAGATGGGCTTTGCGACGCTCAACCATCACCTGGCCAAGTGGGGGTTCATCCTCAATGATGGGAAGCAACATACGCCGTCCCTCGAGGCCGTGGGCTTCCGCGAGATTAAGCGCGCCGAGTTCGAGGCCTTGCTGAACGAGCACGCGGATGTAAGTGTGAAACAGGGCCGGTGGCAGGTCGAATCCGGGCTCGCGGCCATCGCCGCCTGAGCGGCGCAGCCCCTCTCAAGTCTGCACGAACCCGTGCGCTAGCAGCGCCTTCGCGGTCACGTGGCCGATGCCATACATGAGCCAGAAGCTCAATTGATATGAGCTGGTGGCAGACACCACGTAGAGCACGATCGCCTTCCAGAGGGCAGCCGCCAGAAGCGCTGGTGGATCGCGATGAAGTAGGCCCACAGCACCAGAGCGAACGCGCCGGCAAGCAGCGCCGACGGCGTCCACTGCACGACGGTGCCGAGCGACGACATGCCGGTGACGCCCAGGATATGCCGCGCGACGAACTCGTAGGCTGCGTAGATCGGCATCACGAAGCCGAACGCGAGGCAATAGAGCTTGAAGTAGGCTGGCAGCGTGCGCGGCTCGCGCGCGAAGTAGCGGAACAGCCCGAACGCGATCAGGAAGGTGATCGCGGTGCCGATGTAGGCTCCCGCCTGCGACAGCACTCGCATCAAATTCTGCATGCTCTCGCTGACGTGCGCTCCCGGAGCCGCGGCGCCGGACGCCTCAAAAAGCGTCGGCAGCATCAACAAGCAGAAGACGGCGATGCTCGTCAGCAGAAACGAGAGATGCGTGCGGTAGCTCCTGTCCTCCGCGAGCGCCACCGTCGCCCGGATCGGCGCCGACAGGAGTTGCAGATAGACCGCCGGAAAACTGCGCCGCGCAAAGCCGAAAAGACCGAGCGAACCTGCGCGCAGGTCGGCGCCGCAGGTGCTGCAGAAGTTGCCCGTGGCTGCCGTGCCGCAGTCGGTGCAGGTGGCGGCCGCCCGCGGCTCGACAAAGGCGGTTGTGCCGTGCATGGGGAGAATCATTGCGCCTCCGCTGCATGCTAGCAGCCTGCAGCGTCAGCTCAACCCCGGCTCACTAGCTATTCAAGCGCCAGATCTCGAAGTTGAGCACGGCCGCGTACGTCACCCACAGGAAGTAGGGCACGAACAGCAGGCTCGCGGTGCGGCGCACGGGCCACGCCAGGCGTATGAAGAGCAGAACCGCCAGCCACAGCGCGATCATGTCATAGAGCGCGTGCGTGATCTCCTTCTGGCCGAACATGATCCACGACCAGGCCGCGTTGAGTGCGAGCTGCACGAGCCAGACCCAGAAGGCCGGGCCGAGGCCCTGCGCGCGCCAGACGATCCACCCCGCGAACGCGATCATGACGTAGAGAACGGCCCACACCGGCGCAAACAGCCAGTTGGGCGGGGTCCATTCGGGCTTGCTGAGCGCCTCGTAGAACGGCCCCGGCAGATGGCTCACGCCGGAGTAGCCCGCGAGAGCGACGAGAGCGAGGAAGACGAGAAGCGCCCAGTCGCGCTTCACTGCGCCGCCTCGACCTGCGGGGCGGCCGACTGCGCAGGTTTCGCTACGATGCCGAGCCGCTCGACCGCGGCGGCGAGGATCTGGCCGAGAAGCTCCGAGTAGCGCATACCCTGGAAGCCGGCCATCAGATTGCACTTGCCGTCCCAGCACCAGCCCGGATTGGGGTTGACCTCTAAGAGCTTGATCTCGCCCCTGGCGTCGGCACGGAAGTCGAAGCGCGCGTAATCGCGGCAGCCGAGCCGCTCAAACAGGCGCGCCGAGTGCTCGATCAGCTGCTGCTGCTGGATCTCGGACAGCTCGGCCTCCTGGTAGCGGATCTGCGTCCAGTAGGCGCTGTCGGGCTCCCACTTCGATTCATAGCCGAGGATCTTCGGCAGCTTCGGATCGAGCCGCGAGTAGTCGACCTCGAGGATCGGCAGCGCGCGCAAGCCCTGGTCCGGGTTGCCGACCAGCGTCACCGAATATTCGGGGCCGGTCAGGTATTCCTGCACCAGGATCGGCCGCTTGGGGAAGGAGGCGCGCAGGCGCTCGAGGTAGTCGAGCAGCGCCTTCTCGTTCTTGACGACGGCGTCCTTCGTTATGCCCTGCGAGCTGTCGCCGTAGTTCGGTTTGAGCAACGCCGGGAACACCGAAGGCAGAGTCGCGCCCTGGTCGCCCGGGCGCACGTGCGTCTCGAGCGGCACCGGCACGTCGAGCGTCATGGCAACGGCGCGCACGAGGCCCTTGTCGTAGCAGGCCGCGAGCGCGGATGGACCGGCTCCCGTGTAGGGGATCTCCAGCGCCTCCAGCATGGCGGGGACGTGCAGCTCCTTGAACGGGTCGTTGTTGAAGCCTTCATCGCACAGGTTGAACACGAGGTCGGTGTGCAGCTCCGACAGATCTCGGTCGAGCGTCGTGTGGTTGTCGAGATAGCGGAAGGTGTAGCCCGGGAGCTCCGACAGCGCGTCCTTGAGACGGCGGATGGTGTCCAGGTCCTCGGGGTTGAAGGCGCCGCCGCGCTTCACCGCATCGGGAAGGCGCGGGTCGCCCATGACCACGGTCACCTCGAGCCGCTGCACCTTGCCCTTGGGCTTGCGCGTGAGCTGCGGCCCGTCGGCCGACAGCAGGATCCGCCGGGCCATCATGCCGAGGTCCTGGTCGCGGTCGGAGAGCGCTTCGGCGTTGCCGTGGTGGCGGATGTTGCGGAAACCGGTCTGCTCCAGCAGCTTGGCGATGCTCTCGCGCGTATAAAGCCGCTCGGCGTAGAACTGGTCGGCGATGACGCCCATCTCGTCGTGCACGATCACCTCGCGCGAGATGAGCCGCTCCCGGTCGCCCGACAGCGAGCGCTCGCGGCAGACGAAATGGTGCTCGTCGATCCACTCCCATGAGCGGCGCTCGAAATGGTCGGCCATGTAGGCGCCGTCCGTTATGTCGAGCACGAGCTGGCCCGAGGGGCGCAGGATCTTGCCGACCGCGGACAGCACCTTCTCGTCGTCCTGCTTGTTGGAGAAATAGCCGAACGAGTTGCCCATGATGGCGACGCAGTCGAAGCTGTTCTCGGGCAGGCGCGGGTTGCGCGCATCGCCTTCCTTGAACACGACCTGCAGCTTTTCCGACTGCGCACGCTTCTTGGCTAGGCGGACGAGATAGCGCGAGCGGTCAACGCCGGTGACGTTCTTGAAGCCGCGCCGCGCGAGTTCGAGGCAGTGGCGCCCCTGGCCGCAGCAAAGGTCGAGGATCTGGCTGTAGGGCTGCACCGCGGCAGCGCTCACGATGAAGTCGACGTCGCGGCGGGTGTTCTCCACGTTCTCGACGACATCGCCGTCGGTCTTGACGTAGAGAGCGTTGAAGAGCTTGCGCCACCATTCGGCGGGAAGATGCGCCTCGAGATCCGAGACAGGACCGAGACACGAGCGTGGCGTCGGGCGCTTGGGCCGTTTCGCCTTGGCAATAGCTGCCATGATGGACAGTTGTCCTCAAAGGCCGCGCTCTGGCAGCTCGGGTTTCAAGACCCCCCGCGCGCCGGCGATCGACCGGTCCAAATGCCGAGGCCCCTCTGGCCTCGCTAGTCCGCGAACTTATTTGCCAATTGAGACTTTGCAAGAGGCAACTTGCAATTTTCCGCCGCGTCGTTGTCACGACCCCCGCGCTCACCCGACCTTAATCATCTCTTTGCCGCATCAGCGCGATGAAGAAGCCGTCGGTGCCGTGGCGGCGGGGCGTGAGCTGCAGCGTGTCCTCTCTCCCGTCGGCCGATCGCGGCGCTTCGGCGCCAAAGCGCGCGCGCCAGGCCTCCGCGTACGGCTGCAGCGCGAAGTCCGGGTGCTCGGCGAGAAAGGCCGCGACTTGGTCGCCGTTTTCCTCCGGCAGCACCGAGCAGGTGACGTAAACGAGCGCGCCGCCGGGCTTCACGAGCCGCGCGCCCAGCGCCAGTACGCCGCGCTGCTCGGCCTGGCGCTCGGGGATGTTGGCGGGTTTCAGCCGCCACTTCGAATCGGGCTTGCGCCGCCAGGTGCCGGATCCGGTGCACGGCGCGTCGACGAGCACCAGGTCAAAGCGCGGGCCCAGAGCCAGCAGCGCCGCCTCGTCGCCCGCCTCCATTACCTGCACGTTGCGCACGCCCGCGCGCTTCAGGCGCTCGAAAATGGGGCGCAACTGCCGTTTGTCGGCGTCGTAGGCGTAGATCTGGCCCGTGTTCTGCGTGCCGGCAGCGAGCGCCAGCGTCTTGCCGCCCGCGCCGGCGCACAAATCGAGCACCTGCTGGCGCGGCGCGGCGCCGGCGAGCTGGGCCGCGACCTGCGAACCCTCGTCCTGCACCTCGAACCAACCCTTGCCGTGCGCGGTCTCGGCTTCCAGCGCCGGGCTGCGCGCCGACCCTTCCGGCGCCGGGATGCGCACCCCCTGCGGCGACAGCGGCGTGGCGACGGCCCCATGCCGCTCGAGCGCCTTCAAGACCTTCTCGCGCGTCGCCTTCAGCGTGTTGACCCTGAGATCGATGGGCGCGCGCGCGCTCAGCGCCGCTCCCTCCTCGGCAGCGGCCGGCCCGAACGCACGCTGAAACGACGGCATCAGCCAGTCGGGGATGTCGCCGGCGACCGCGGGGGGCGCATCGGCTGGCAGCGCCTCACCGAGGCGGGCCGCCTCCTCCTCGCTGAGAGGCGAGAGCGCGTGCTCCGAACCGTCGGCCGCCGCCGCCACCTCGGCCGCCGTCATGCCGAAAGCGCGCGGCGCGGCGCCCAGCGCGAGCGCGCGCGGAGTATCGGCCCCCATCTGCGCGGCAATCGAGCTTTTCCGCCGCAACGCGTCGTAGACGAGGGTGCCGATGGCGGCACGGTCGCCGGAGCCGGCGAAGCGGTGGCTTTTCCCCCAGTCGGCGAGCGCCATGGGGGCCGGCCGGTGGCGGCTGAGGATGTCCTCGAGCACCTCGGCGGCGGCTTTCAGCCTCGCCCCTGGGCGCACCGGCTCAAGCTCCCACGCTCAGAATGCGCACGGCGAAGATCACCCACATCACCACGAGGGAGAAGACGGCGGCGGACTGGGCGGCAAAGCGCTTCGGCACCTCGTTGCTGCCCGTGTGCACGTAAGCGTGCGCAATCCGTGCGGCGACGAACACCCAGGCGAGCACCACGAAGACGATGTCGTTGGTGCGCGTGATGAGGATGAAGGCCACCAGCACGTAGAACAGCATCGGCAGTTCGAGCTGATTGTGGAAGCAGTTGGCGATCTGAGTGACGCGCGAGGGCCAGTTGGGCTGGCGCAGCGCGATGTCCCGCGGCTGCACCTGACCGGTAGTAAGCGGCCGGCGGCGCTCCCTTGCCATCCAGAACATGAGGGAAAAGGTCAGGGCGACCGGAACGAACACCGGCAGAAGCAAGCTCGTCACGGACATCGGTTCGGCCTCGTTGGACGCTGTCGGTGAACTTAGAACGTCATCCCGGTAGAACGGTCAAGCATGTTCCTTTCACTGCACCTCTCCCTGGGCGGCCGGGCGCCTTGGCGTGAACCATATTGAATCCCATCCTCGTCGTGTGACTCCGACGTACGTGTTGTATTATGCACTTCCGAATCGGTCACGGAAACGAGGCGAGGACACACCATGGCAGCCAAGAAGGGCGGCAAGGGATCAGGAACACGCAAGGTGGGCAAGAGCGCTATCACGGGCAAGTTCGTCAGCGCCAAGGAAGTGAAACTACACCCGCGCACTACGTTCAAAGAGACCGTGCGCACCGGGAAGCGCGGCAAGAAGTAAGGTCGCGAGCCATCGATAGAGGGCGAGTGGACCTCGACGAAGGGCGCATCCTCTCCCGGCCGTTGCGTTTGCGCGCGTCGAGCCGACCTCTCCCATCATGGCGAAGCCATGCTTCGCATGGACGGGAGAGGTGAGCGTTGCATGGTGGACTGCCGGTGCGGAGCACCAACGTCAAACGTTGCTCGGATAGTTCGGGCTCTCGCGCGTGATCAATACGCCGTGCGCGTGGCTCTCGTGGATCGCCGCCGGTGAGACGCGGATGAACTTCGCTTTCTCCTGCAGGTCGGCGAGGTTCTTCGCCCCGAGGTAGCCCATGCCGGCGCGCAAGCCGCCGACGAGCTGGTGCAGCACGCCCTCCGTCGGCCCCTTGTAGGGCACCTGTCCCTCGATCCCCTCCGGCACCAGCTTCAATGTGTCCTTCACCTCCTGCTGGAAGTAGCGGTCGGCACTCCCGCGCGCCATGGCCCCGATCGATCCCATGCCGCGGTAGGCCTTGTAGGTGCGGCCCTGGTAGAAATAGGTCTCGCCCGGGGCTTCGTCGGTGCCGGCCAAGAGCGACCCGATCATCACGCAGGACGCACCGGCCGCCAGCGCCTTCACCACGTCGCCCGAATACTTGATGCCGCCGTCGGAGATAATGGGCACGCCGTGCTTTGCCGCCTCCTTGGCGCAGTCGATGACGGCCGTGAGCTGGGGAACCCCGACGCCCGCAACGATGCGCGTGGTGCAGATCGAGCCCGGACCGATGCCGACCTTGACCGCGTCGGCGCCCGCGTCGATCAGCGCCTTGGTGCCTTCCGCGGTCGCCACGTTGCCGGCGATCACCTGCACGCGGTTCGAGAGCGTCTTGATGCGCTTCACCGCCTCGAGCACGCGAATCGAATGCCCGTGCGCGGTGTCGACGACGATGAGGTCGCAGCCGGCCGCCATCAAAAGCTCGGTGCGCTTGATGCCTTCCTCGCCGACGGTCGTCGCCGCGGCAACGCGCAGCCGCCCCTCCGGATCCTTCGAGGCGTGCGGGTGCCTCTGCGCCTTCTCGATGTCCTTCACCGTGATGAGGCCGATGCAGCGGTTCTCGTCGTCGACGACGATCAGCTTCTCGATGCGGTGCTTGTGCAGGAGCCGCTTGGCGTCCTCCTGCGCCACCGAGCGCTTGACCGTGATCAGCCTCTCCTTGGTCATCAGCTCGGAGACGGGCTGCTCGAGGTTGGTCGCGAAGCGCACGTCGCGGTTCGTGAGGATGCCGACCAGGCGCCCCTTGTCGGAGCCGTTCTTGGGCGTCTCGACCACCGGCACGCCGGAGATGGAGTGCTCGGCCATGAGGGCGAGGGCCTCGCGCAGGGAGGCACGGGGGTGGATGGTGACGGGGTTGAGCACGATCCCCGATTCATACTTCTTCACCAGCGCGACCTGGCGCGCCTGCTCCTCGGGCGCGAGGTTGCGGTGGATGACGCCGACGCCCCCTTCCTGCGCCATGGCGATGGCGAGGCGGGCCTCCGTCACGGTGTCCATGGCGGAGGAGATGATGGGGATGCTCAGAGAAATCGAGCGGGTGACGCGGGTTGTCACGTCGGCCTGGCTGGGGAGGACCTCGGAGGCAGCCGGCACGAGGAGGACGTCGTCGAAGGTCAGCGCGACGCCGGAATCCAGGGTGGGCGGGCCTTGAGCCATGCTGGCGCGGTCTCCTTTTACCTAGGGAGCCGGGCGACATGTTCCGGGGCCCGGCGGGAACGATGTCGGCAGCCCTATACCACCGTGGCCCCTGCGAGGGAAGGGACGCGCGCGCCCGTCCACGGGGCGTGACGCCGCGGGCGCCAGCCCACGCTCTCCGCCCCGGCTACCTCAAGAAGGAATCAGCCGGCCTTAGTCTGCCGCGGCTCTAGGTCGAGATCGTCGGCTTGCCGCCCGAGGGTGGGGCCAGCGCCGGTCCGGCCGCGCTGGCCGCCGCGGGCAGGAACTTCGCCAGCGCGTCGAGCACTTGATCCATCGGAATGCCGAGCGACTTGGCGATTTGCTGCACGTGCTGGTCGCCCAGCGCCTTGCGGATCTGCTCCGCCGTGATCGGCAGGTTGTCCTTGTTCTTGTCGAGCCAGGACTGCACCTGCGCCTGGAAGCCTGCGTCCTTCAGCTTGGCGAGCATCGTCTGCAGCCCTTCGTCGCCGAGCACCTTCTTCATGAGCTCCGGCCACACCGTCTGCTTTGCTTCGCCGACGACATTTCCAACCGCGTCCTTAAGGGCGTCGCTCCAACTCATGGCATCGATCCTTTCCTCGACATGGCGGTGGCGCCCCGCCGATGGGTGGCATAACAGTTTTCGCGCGCAGGAAACCGCGCAGGAAACGTCGCATGCTGACGGTAACACGAACGCTTCCTTAGCCTTGCTTACGGATTTGTATGCAAGGGCGCCCTTGTTGCGCCCGGCGGCAGGCGCCAACATTTTTGCGGGGAAGAGCAACGCTGGAGGAGACGATGACGAGACTTCTGTTGGCTTTGGCGGCGACCTGCCTCGTGGCCGGCACCGCGGCGGCAGACACCTGCAAAGCGCAGTCCGATGCCAAGAAGCTGCACGGCGCGGCCGAGACGAGCTTCATGACCAAGTGCGAGAAGGATGCGAAGGCCAAGTGCGACGCCGACGCCAAGGCCAAGAACCTGCACGGCGCGGCGGAGACGAGCTTCACGACGAAGTGCGTGAAGGACGCGACCGGGGCTTGAGCGCAGCAAGCCGGCCCCGCCCATCTCCCGCCTAGCGAACGCGCACCGGCGCCGAGCCGCAACTTGAGCTCGGCGCCGGCTGACGCACGCCGCGCCCCATGCTAGGGAGCCGGCAGCAAGCTTAGGAGGGACACATGCGCGGCATTGCCAGAGCGTTCTTCGCAACCGCTCTCGTCTACGGCCTCTTGGGCCTCCTGCTCGGCATCCACATGGCCATCGGGCAGGATCACGCCCAGCTTCCAACGCATGCCCACATCATGGTCATCGGCTGGCTGAGCTTTGCCGTCTTCGGCTTCTTCTATCATTTCTTCGGGCAAGCGGTGCCGCAGCTTCTGGCGAGCCTGCACTTCTGGCTCGCGCAAGCTTCGTTCGCCATTATCGTCGTCGGGCTCTGGCTCTTCTTTTCCGGCCGCACCGAGTTCGAGCCGCTGGCGGCCGTCGGCGCCATCGGCTACGCGGCTTCGTTTGCCCTCTTTGCCGTCGGCGCGTACCTGGCGCTGCGCGCGCCTTCGGCGTCGTAGCCACCCCGCCTCACACCTTCACCGCCGTGATCGTCTCGAAGGAGACGGGGAGCAACGCGCTCACCTTGAAGCGCTCCACGCCAGCGGAGCGCAGGTTGGCGGCGGCGAAATACTGCGGGTAGTCGTAGATCGGATGCAGCGGCGTCCCGCCGAGCAGCCAGAAGCTGAACATCGACAGATAATAGTAGCCCCGCTGCAGCGCGCGCGCCGCGAGCCACCCGCGCGGATAGGAGAAGTCGCCGATCAGCAATTTCCCGCCCGGCTTCAGCATGGTGGCGAGGTGGCCGAGCACGGCCTCCATCATGGGCTCCTTGAAGACGTTCAAGAAGAAGTTGGCGACCACGACGTCGTAGTGGCCCGGGCGCTCGTGCTTCAAGACGTCCCCGCGGATGATCTCGAGGCAGCCCTCGGCGTCCACGGCTTGGAACTTGCCCGCCGCGCGCGCGAGCATACCGGCCGAGAGATCGAGCAGCGTGAGCGATACCTGGCGGTTGGCGGCGAGCACCGCGTCCTCGCCGTCGCCGACGCCCGCGTACAAGATCCGCTGGCCGGGTTGCAGTTCGCTGATCTGCGCGGCCTTGAGCGCGCGGATCTGGCCGCCGCTGTAGAGATGCGCCGCCGCGTCATAGAGCTTCGCCAGACGGTCGTAGCTCTTGCCTCTGTCGGCCATTGTGGTGTCCCCCATTCCCTGTGTTGGAGTGGGGGGCGTAGCATTGAAGGCGAGGAGCGCGTGTTCCCGGGGGAACAGCGCGGCGCGGGTTAGCCCGCCGGGGAACAGCTCCAAGCCGCTGGCGGAGCCGTTCAAGATAGGCGTATGAGTGAGCATGAGCAGGAGCTGGAAGCACGCGGAAAGTCACCTCGTCGAACGCATCGGCTGGCTGCGCGCGGCCGTGCTCGGCGCCAACGACGGCATCGTCTCGACGGCGAGCCTCATCGTCGGCGTCGCCGCGGCCTCCGCGGGACGGAGCGAGATTCTCGTCGCGGGCGTCGCCGGGCTGGTTGCCGGGGCCATGTCGATGGCGGCCGGCGAATATGTATCGGTGAGCTCGCAATCCGATACCGAACAGGCGGACCTCGACCGCGAGCGCCGCGAGCTTGCCGAGAACATCGACTTCGAGCGCCAGGAGCTTGCCGATATCTATGTGAAGCGCGGCCTCACCCCCGAGCTCGCCAAGCTCGTCGCCCTCCAGCTGATGGCGAAGGACGCGCTCGGCGCGCATGCGCGCGACGAGCTCGGCATATCGGAGATCACCACGGCGCGGCCGGTGCAGGCGGCGCTCACGTCGGCAGCGACCTTCGCCGCAGGCGCCTCCATGCCGCTGTTGATGGTGGTCGTATCGCCGCTCGACTATCTGGTGCCTGCGGTGGCACTGGCCTCGCTCGTTTTCCTGGGTGTGCTCGGGGCCATTGGCGCCGCGACGGGAGGCGCCGGCATCTGGCGCGGCGTGCTGAGGGTGACGTTCTGGGGCGCCTTGGCCATGGCCGCGACCGCCGCGATCGGCAAACTGTTCGGGACGGTGGTCTAGCGGAGGGATCGCTATGCGGCGACTTCCGCTTTTGACCCATAGCGGAAGTCGGCACTACGTTCCGCACTCGAAGCTAATTAGACCATGCCGGTTTCGCGATTGGTCATTGGCTGGGCTTTAGCATCCAACAGCTTTCCGTCGATCACCTTCCCAGCACCAGCGCGTGATCGCCCTTGCGTGGCCTCGCGACGTAGACGCACGCGAAAGCTTCCTCCTTCGGTGTGAGGCCGTGGCGATTGTCGGCAGCCATTGCGTGCGCTAGGGTCGGGAGGGACGCTGCTGGCCTTGCTATGGGCCGCCTTGGGAAGGCGGTATCAGCCATGACATCAGAAGACGCACCCGTGGCCTCGCCCTGGCTGACGACGTGGTTCAAGCCGGGCGAGTCGATCACGCACATCATCAACACTAACCCACGCCACCACGTTTGGCTGCTGGCAGGTCTCGGCCTGATCTTCGCAATCATACTTCAGTTACTCGTCCGAGGATGGGCACCTGTACTGTTGGATTGGCGCGCAATCGCCGCCATCGTGATCGGTGGAGCGATCCTCGGTGTCATCGGGCTTTATTGGGCCGGCTTCTTTTTCCGATGGGCTGGCAATCTATTTGGTGGACATGCCTCTGCTGCAGAGGTCCGTGCGGCATTGGCGTGGGGTCAGCTTCCCACGGTGCTGGGCGGCGCAGTCGGTCTTGTCGTCGGTCTTCTTCTCTTGAGCGCTGGCGTTTCGAATCTTGTCATCGGCACCATCGCGGTAGTGGCGTGGCTTTGGACGCTCGTCCTGACTTGGCTCATGTTCGCGCGCATCCAAAAGTTCGGGTTCTGGCGGACGGTCATTAGCACGGCCTAGGCTGGGTAGCCTCTCTATCCGTCCTTCTGTTGTTTACGCTGGCCTTCAGAGCCTTGGCGTTTCAGCCCTTCAACATACCGGCCGGTTCGATGATGCCCACGCTGCAGGTCGGCGATTACCTCTTCGTCTCAAAATTCCCCTACGGCTACAGCCGCTATTCGTTCTACAGCCTCATCCCAATTTCGGGCCGCATCTTTCCCGTCGAGCCCAAGCGCGGCGACATCGTCGTCTTCAAGCTGCCGCGCGACAACTCAACCGACTACATCAAGCGCGTGATCGGCCTGCCGGGTGACGAGATCACCGTGCGCGGCGGCGTGCTGTTCATCAATGGCAAGGAAGTGCCGCGCCGGCGCATCGCCGATTTCGTGACGCGCGAAGACGGCGGCCCCCCACGGCCCATTCCGGCTTATGAGGAAACGCTGCCCAATGGTGTGAAGTACACCATTCTCCAGGCCGGAACGAACGGGCCCCTGGGCAACGTGGGTCGCTACAAGGTACCCGAGGGCAAATACTTCATGATGGGTGACAACCGCGACAACTCCAACGATAGCCGTGCGTTGTTGGGCGTCGGCTACGTGCCGTTCGAGAACCTGATCGGGCGCGCGGCGCTGCTCTTCTCGGCCTCTCCTGACCGCTTCGGAACCACTGTGCGGTAACGCGGCACTGGCACCTAAGCAATCGCTGTAAGCCCTGCAGCGCGTCGCGATGTGCGACCTAGGCGCCCTTTTTTGATGCCGTATTTCTCGCTCTTTTGCGTCCGGTGTCTTTGCCATTGTTCTTTGCGACGAAGTGCCGAAAAGAGAGACCTGCCTAGGTCCGCTACGGCCCTTAGCAGAATAGACTGATGAGCGCTTAAGCGTCCGCTTCAAGGTCATGCTCGGTATGATGTCGCAAGACTAATCCCCGCCCCTCCCGCCTCCCCTACACTCGTCCCATCCTTGTTCCACCGAGGGACGCTGGCCAAGCTTGAGCGTCTGACGCGGGGCCGGGAGCGGCGCCCAGGTGAGGCAATCGTGCTCCGTTCGCACGGTTTGTCGCGAGGATGCTCTCCTCAGATCCCGGGCCA
>Ga0187819_10000694_pt1 | contig 17037 bp, 11 predicted proteins | sample NC_wetland_sal_i_15_FD_132411 | JGI IMG/M metagenome (GOLD analysis project Ga0187819, IMG submission 132411) | Wetland sediment microbial communities from Neuse River Estuary, North Carolina, USA - SO4_4 | ecosystem: Environmental > Aquatic > Freshwater > Wetlands > Sediment | place: USA...
ATTTCGGTTTTCGTATCAACGCTGGACGTCGCCTCGTCGAGGATCAGGAATTTCGGATTGTGTGCAAGAGCGCGCGCAAAGCTGACAAGCTGGCGCTGGCCAACAGACAACATCGAGCCGCGCTCCGTGACCGGAGTGTCGATTCCCTGCGGCTGAGCCGAAAGGAACGGCCCGAGGCCCACTTCGCGGATGGCGCTCTCCACGCCCGCGCGATCGATGTGTTCTGTGCCCAATTTGACGTTGGATTCGAGCGTGCCCGTAAACAGGAACGGATCCTGCAGCACGATCCCAAATAGCTGGCGCAGGTCCTGCGCGTCCATTTCGCGAATATCAATTCCGTCGAGCAGGATTTGGCCGCGTTGAATCTCGTAGAAGCGCAGCAGCAATTGGATGATCGTGGTCTTGCCCGCGCCCGTGTGGCCAACAATGGCCAGCGTCTGCCCCGGCGCAATGCGGAACGACACGTCGCGAAGTACCCAGTCCTGATCGCGCGGCTCAGCGCCGCCGTGATACGCGAACCACACGTTGCGGAATTCGATTTCGCCGCGCGGATCCGGCAGCCGCTCAACCTGAACGGGCGCCATCACCGGCAGAGGCTGGTCCAGCAGCCTGAAAATGCGCTCGGAGGCGGCCATGGCGGTTTGGAGGATGTTGAATTTCTCGCTCAAATCCTGGATCGGGCGAAAGAACCGCTGCGCGTACATCATGAAGGAAATGAGCACGCCGATCGTCAGTTCGCCGGCGAGGATGCGGAGGCCGCCCGTCCAATAAATCAGCGCGATGCCGCCCCAACTCAGGAATTCGACGGCGGGATAGAAGAAGGCGAAGGCGTCAATCGCATCTTTGTACGCGTCCATGTGGACGCGATTCAGCTTTTCGAATTGCCTGCGCGATTTTTCTTCGCGGTTGAAGAGCTGGACCACGGCCATGCCGCTGATGTGCTCCTGCAGGAACGCGTTGATGCGCGCGATTGCTGTCCTGATCCGGCGGTTCGCGCCGCGCACTTTGTTGCGGAAGAAATACGTCAGAATGATCATGAAGGGCAGCGGCGAGAAGGTGACGAGTGCGAGATAGCGATGCCACCTGAACAGCATCACGGCCATGGCGATGAGCAGCACGACGTCATTCAGCATGGCCACCACGCCTGAAGCGAACAGGTCGTTGAGGGCGTCCACGTCGGTCGTTACGCGCGTCACAAGCCGCCCAATCGGGCTGCGGTCGAAAAAGCTGACCGGCAAGCGCTGCAGGTGCTCGAAAATCTCTTTACGCAGGTCGTACATCGTTTCCTGCCCGACCCACTGCATGATGCGCACCTGCGCGTACTGCAGACCAAAGCTCAGCAGCAGGGAAACAGTGAAGGCCAGCGAAACCAGGATCAAGCCCGTCAGCGCCGTATGCTGCGCGATTTTGTCGGCGAAGCCGGGAACGATGTATTTGTCGACACCAAGTCCGAAGAGATAGGGGCCGACCAACTCCATGGCGGTGACGCCGATGGTGAACGAAACGGCGAGCACGACCTGCCAAAGATAGGGGCGCAGATAGTGAATCAAGCGCCGCGTGAGCTGCGAGTCGTAGAGCTTCCCTAATTTTTCCTCTTCGCGAAAGTCGCTCATTCGCGCGCCAACTCTTCCTCGAGCAACTGCTTCTGGTACAAATCAGCGTAGTAGCCGTTCATGGCAAGGAGATCGTCGTGAGCGCCGCGCTCGATGATGCGGCCGTCGCGCAACACGATGATCTGGTCGGCCATCTTAATGGTCGAAATTCGATGCGCGACGAGAATGGTCGTGCGCTCGCGCATCACGTCGCGCAAGCGGCTCAAAATCCGTTCTTCCGTGTCGGTATCGACGCTGGCCAGCGCGTCATCCAGAATCAGGATTTTCGGCTGCCGAAGAACGGCGCGCGCAATCGCCGTGCGCTGCTTCTGGCCGCCAGACAGCGTTATTCCGCGCTCGCCGACCATGGTGTCGAAGCGCTGCGGAAAATTCTCGATTTCGCCGGAAATGCTGGCGATCTCAGCCGCCTCATAGACGTGCTCTTCCATCGCCTCATTCACGCCAAAGGAAATGTTTTCGCGCAGCGTTTCGCTGAACAGGAATGTGTCTTGCGGAACATAGCCGATAGCGCGCCGGAGTTCGGCGAGCGGATACTCGCGAATCGAACGCGCGTCGATCAGCAGCGAGCCTTCGGACGCCTCCCAGAGCCGCGCAATCAATGCGGCGAGCGTGGATTTGCCGCTGCCCGTCGGGCCGACAATGGCGAGCGTTGTCCCGCCAGGCACGTGCAAGTTGATGTCGCTGAGGACCGGCTTGGCCTCGGCGCCATTTTCCGTCTTCGATGAGGCGGTGGGATATGTGAAGGTGAGGCGACGAAACTCGATCTCGCCTCGAATTTCCATTGCGGGCGCTGCCGAATAACGGCCGTCATCTCGCAAGATCTGGCCATCGCCATCGAACGCCGCGAGGTCAGGCGTCGAAGCGTCACGAATGCCGGGCTCCGCATTCAAGATGTAATTCAGGCGGCCCATGGAAGCGGCGCCGCGCTGGAAGATATTCGTCACCCAGCCAATCGCAATCATGGGGAAAACGAGTTGGATCAGGAAAGTGTAGAAGGCGGTAAACGTGCCAAGAGAAACCTCGCGGCGCATCACCTGATTTCCGCCCACGCCGAGCAGAATCACGATAGTCATTCCGACCAGCGCCGAGAGCGCCGGAAAGAACAAGCTCCAGGTGGCAATCAGCTTGATGTTCCGGTTGACGTACTCGCGATTCGCTTCGTCGAACCTCTCGATTTCGAATTTCTCTTGCGTGTACGCGCGAATCACTCGCAGCCCGGTCAGGTTTTCCTGCGCTCGCGTGGAAAGCACGCCGAGTGCGGCCTGAATAATCTCGGACAACCTGTGAATGGACTGCCCAAAATACCAGACGGCGAGCACCACGATGGGAACCGGCACCAGCACCCAAAGCGTCAGCATCGGCGACAGTTTGACCATGAAAAACAATGCCAGCACCATGGTCGCAATCGTCGTCGCGCTGTACATGATGCCCGGACCCAGAACCATGCGCACGGCGTTCAGGTCGTTCGTTGCTCGCGACATCAGATCGCCGGTCCGGTTGCGCACGTAAAACTCAGGCTCGAGCCTCAGCAGACGTGCCAGCAGATCGTTGCGCAGGTCATATTCAATTTCCCGCGAGATGCCGATCAGGATCCATCGCGACCAGTACGAGAAAAATCCCTTCAGCAGCATCGCGCTCATGAGCACGATGCAATAGACTCCGAGCGCGTGACGGCTGAACGGCGAGTAGGGAGCAAACAGCGGATGAAGAACGCTGCGCGAGAATCCCGTCAGGGTTGAAAGCGGTTCAGTCGACCCGCGGAGCAAATCGACGATTACGCCGATAACGAGTTGCGGCAGCGCTCCCACCAGGCCCATCATCACCAGCGCGAGCAGGCCCAGCACGATCATGCGTTTGTAGCGCAGGACGTAGGGAAGGAGCGGCTTGAGGTTCTCCCAGCCGCTTGGCTTTCGCTGCGGCCGCACTGCCGGGCTCACCGCGGTTTGTGCCGCAGCGCTCACTGGCGTACCTCTCGTTGTGGCGCCTCAATGGCCGGAACCTCCGAAAGGAAGTGCTCGAAATTACGATCCAGCGATTCGTAGCGTTTGACTTGCGGATTCCAGCGCACCTCGATGGTTTGAACGTAGCCGCCCGCCGGCTTTTCAAGCGGCGTGAAAAACAGCTCGAGCCCTTTGTCCGCGTGCGGCTCGTACTGCAAGCGCCACGTCGGAACCTCGGCGAGAGGAATTCCTCCGAGATAGCCGTTCGGGTTCTTCAAGTGCCCATCGCAGCGGAAAATCTCTTTCCACTGGCCATTATCCCGTTCGATGAGGCTGGCGCGCGACAAAAGAACGCCCGGAGTGACTCCTTTGGGCATGGTCTTCAACCGGTTGACAACCAACGCTTCCGTTCGCCCGTTGTTCGCCAGATCGCCATGCAAAAGAACCTCCGCTTCCGAACCCAGGTCCGCGTTCGCCGCATTTTGAATGTCCGCAGGCACTTCCGGCGCGGCTGGTCGTGCCGGCGCAGCGGGCTTCTCGGGCGCCGGGGTTTGGCTGCACGATATGCAGCCGGCCGCCACTATGACGACGGCAGCCGCTGCGGCTCTTCGCACCATGGAATGTATCGGATGCACAGTTCCTCCGGCATGATTCGCGCGTCGTCGCAGTTGCATGGAAAGGGTCGGAAAAAGTCCTGACCGGGCACGTAGTTGAAGGTACGTGAACAATTCTATAGCGATACGCTTGTTCGCGGAAGGACTCTCTTCCTCTCCGGTTTCCTCAAATTTTCGGATCTCGAAAGCTCAGCGCGCCGCCAGAATCTCTTCCAGGCGCAACTCGAAATTTTCCTCGCCCTCGGACCAGAGGCGAATGCGCTCGACAGGAACCGCTTTCTCGATTTGGCGCACCCAATCGAGCAGCTTGCGAATATTTTCGCGAGTCTTTTCCTGATACACCTGCAGATTCTCGGGCCAGGCCATCGCTTCCAGAAAACGCGCTTCTTCGGGACTTTCCGCGGCTCGTGCCGCTCGGCGGATTCCCAGCAGTCCGGCATGACCGGTGAACAGGTGCTCGAAGCCGAAATCTACTTCGATGTGGCCATTGTCCCGCCAGAAGCCATCATCGTAATCCTCGCCGTGGCAAAAGATTTCCAGCGGCCGAGGCTCCAGTTTCGATTTCGCGGTGGTTGCATCAAACAGCCACAAATCCCAGTTCGCGCGGACTTCAAACGAACAATCGGAATGCCGGTAATCCTGCGCTATTTCGATGATGCCTGAGGCGTCGAGCGGCACGGCGCGCAAATCGTGTTCGAGCAAGGGCGCTTCCGAGGCGTCAACCGCTCGAACCATGAAATACGTGAATCCCGGCTTGGTCGCGGAGAAGGGAACCGTGGCAAGGAAGGCGCCGAACTGGTCGAGCATCTGGTCTTCGTCAAAATTCTTGCACCAAACGCTCAGATAGGATTGGTTCGCCATCGGCCCATTATACGAAACGCGGCCGCGCGCGGAAACCCACGAAGAGAGGCGAATTAGGGACGAATTCGAGCGAGATTACTTCCTGGGCAGGTCTTCGTCATCTTCATCGGAAGTGAAATCGCCGGAAATGTCGAGCATGCGCTTTTTCAACGTGTCGCCCATTCCCGCGAGAACATCCTTGCACGTATCGCGCAGCCGTTTCTCCGCCGCTTTGGCCAGGGTATCGAGGACAACCTGCGAATGCTGGCCCAGCGTCGTAGCGGAGGCGAGCAGCCACGAATTCGACGCGTTTTCGAGCCGGGCCTTGTATTCCTCGATCGATTCGTTCCCCGATTTTTGGAGTAGCTCCATCAACTGTTTCTGCTGCGATTGGCGCTCCGCTTCCATCGCTTCCATCAGCGGCTGCAATTGCCCTTGCAGTTCAGCCCTGGCCTGCTCGACGCCGTTCAAAATCCCCTCATCGACCGTCTTCTGGAATTCCGCAAGCGCTCCTTCACGCGTGAATTCCATATCGGAGCGCGTCTTTTCGACAGTTTCCCGCGACGAGCGCTCGACGCGCCGCAGCGATTCTTCCGTCGTCCGGTGCATGCGGTCCGTAAACGCGGCACTGGCCATTTCCGCCGTCTCGTTCAGCTTGGTGCGTTGCCGTTCGACCAGATCCTTTGCGGTCTCTTCGATTTGCGCCTGGCTGTGTTCGAGATACGTGCGCCTGTAGTGGTCGAGTTCGGAAGCCACCAAACTGGAAATTTCCGCGGCGCGATCCCGCAACACAGCGGCGGATTGCTCGACGGCCTTCTCGAGCGACGCCTGCATCGTCGTGTGCGCTTTTTTCTGGTACCACTCGGAAGCCTTCATCAAGGCCTCGTACGTGGCATGCTCGATGGCTGTGCTCTTCTGCTCAAAGTCCGATTCGAGCTTGGAGACAACTTCATTGCAGGACTGCTCGAGCTGCTCGGGATATTTTGTGGTCTCTTGCTTGAGTCGCGTCAGCGCGTCTTGAATCGCTACTTCCGACGCCTGTGCCACTTGTTCGCGAACTGTGCCTTGAATCTGAAACGCCTGTTCGGAGGCTTGCAAAATCTCTTCTCGAACTGTGTCGTGCAGCCGAGCGACTTGATCGGAGGCATGCTGCACTTCGCTCCGCATCGACTCGCGGAATTGTTCGAGTTCCTGCCGAGTTGCGCCCAATTCCGACGCGGTCCTCCGCGCCTCCTCGAGCTTCGACGCGACATTCTCGTTGAGCTCGTGAGATATTCGCTCCACGACCCGCTGAGCCGATTTTTCAACCAGAGGCTCGAGGTGCCGAGTGTGCTCGGTGATCACCTGATCGGCTCGGTGCGCAATTTCCTGCAAGTTTTCTGTCAGCAGGTCATCGAGCTCCTGGCGCGTTTGCTTGACCGCGTCTTTCGCAACCTCATGTAATTGCGCTGCAGACGCCTCCGCACCAGCCCTCTCTTGCGCCAGCCGCTCTTCCATGGCGGATGCCGTGGACTGTGCGTTGGCGAGTGTTTCGTCGAGTGACGCGCGCAACCGCGCGTTGCGCGCCACCACATCTTCTTCAGCCTTCTCGAGCGCGGCCTGCGAAACTTCGCCGAGTTGCTCGCCAAGCTTTTGTGAGGCGCCCTTCAGCGCGCTCTCGAACTCTTCCTTCCACCGTTGTGCTGCTGCGGCATTCTCCGCTTCCGATTTCTGGATGGACTCCTGGCGAACTGTTTGCGCCGTCTCTTCCAGGCTCTTTTTCCAGTCTTCGATCTGCTTCTGCGCCGCCTCGGGAGACGACAGAATGCGCAGCGAAGGCGACGATGCTTCGCGCTCGCTGATCGCCTTTTCGACTGCCTGCTCGATGTCTTGCTTCAGATTTAGCGTGACACTCTGCTGCGCCGCCTCGCGCGCTGCCTGCTCCGCCGCCCCGGTGACCGCATCCTGCACAGCCTGGCGGATCTTGGCGTCGAGCTGTTCAGCGTTCGTTTCACTTGCTTTGCGCGCCTCTTCGACAATCGCGTTCGTGCGGTCCGCCGCTTGTTGCACGACTTTCTTGACCGTCGACTCGGAAACGCGCTCCATCGAGAGTCGTATGGCCTTTTCCACGGCGTCATGCAGTTGCGCATCGAGTTGCTGGCGAACGACGGTCATCTCATCGTTGATTGCCGATTGGGCCTCGTGCCGCAGCGACTTGTCGAGAGCTTCCTTCGCGTCCGTCACCAGCTTGGCCATGTGGCGCGCGAGGGCGGCCTGCGATTCTTCGGTCGGCGGAGCGAGCGAGGGCACGACGTGAATCTTGTGTTCGTCGAGCTGTTCAATATGCGCGGAAGACTGTGGCGCCGAAGGTGTGACCGCAAACTCGCTATGTGCGGGCGGCGCCTCGCTCGGTGAGACGCGTGGCGGCGTGGCTTTCAATTTCTCTTCTAGAGTCTCTCGAGCCAGCTTTTCTGACGAGCCAGCCGCAGATGCGGGCGCGTGGGGTGGCGCCTTCTCGATCGCGGGTTGTGCGCCTTGTGCCGCCGGCTGTTCGTCGGGCAAGGGAAACCAGTCGCTTGGCGGGAAGGCTATGCCCCAGACGTTGCCGGCCACATCGAATTCGAGTCCAATTTGAAACAGTTCGCGAACAGTGCGCGGCCGCTGTACCCACACGACTCGTCCTTGAACCCTTCGCACAGGCTGAGACGTTTCTGGCCGCGGAATGTCCAGCGTCACCTTCGAATTCTTGGGAACGTAGTGCTTCGACGTGTACTTGCACCCGTGGCAGTTGACGCCGGTCGTGGTTGTCCGCTCCTTGAACGGCTGGCCCAGCGCATCGACACCCGTCACCGTGATGGGCACGGCCTGCACGATGCGCGTGCTTCGGCGTTTTTGAGCGCCGGGCTCATTGGACATGAGCGGATCGGTCACACCACCTCCGAAAGATAACAGCGTACCATTGTGGTAACGGCGGGTCGATAGAACTGGCGGGCAGCGCGAACGAAAGGGTAATCCCATAAGCATCGACTGTGTTAACTAGCTGGTTAGCGCAGTTTTGGGAGGCTCGGAATCTGTGGCTGGCTATTTCGCAGCAGTAGGTAAACGCCCCACGTTCAGTAGGTTGCAGTAGATTTCGACGGGTGGAAAATCCCGAATCGACTAGCGCTGCTGCCTCACTCGTGGCGCAGGGCGACCAGCGGTTCAACCTGAAGCGCGCGGCGAGTAGGGACATAGGAAGCCGCAAGCGCGACCAGGCCTAGTACCACGGCTACGGCGAGGAACGTCACCGGATCCGCAGGGCTCACGCCAAACAGCAGCGTGTGCAGGAAGCGGGCCAGCGCCAAACCGCTCGGAATCCCGACCGCGAGGCCAATCAGCACCAGCCTTCCCGATTCTGTCAGCACGAGACGCGTAACGTTTCCCGAGGATGCGCCGAGCGCGATGCGAATGCCGATCTCGTGGGTCCGCCGCGATACCGAGTAGGACATCACGCCGAATATTCCCGCAGCCGCGAGCACCAGCGCGATCGCGCCGAACAAGCTGAGCAGCATCGTACGAAAGCGCGGCTGCTGAACCGAAGCGCTTATCGCGTCAGACATTCGTTCGACATCGGCCACGGGAAGATCCTTATCGATCGCGTGCGCTTGGTCGCGGATGTTGGCCAGTGTGCTGGCGGGACCCAGGGTGCTTCTGACTACGATCTCCGTTCCCCAGAACGGCGATTGCGCGAGCGGAGCGTACATCATGGGGCCGGGAGCTTGGTTCAAACCCACATCGCGCACGTCGCCAACGATACCAACGATCTCGCGTCGCACCTCGCCCGCCGGCGGCAAGCCGAAACTCAGTTGCTTGCCGATGGGATCCTGATTGGGGAAGTACATCTGCGCGAGCGCTTCGCTGATGACGGTGACGCGCGGCGATGAATCGCGGTCTTGGTCAGTGAACCACCGCCCGCGCAGCAGCGGGATTCCCATCACGCGAAAGTAATTCGGGCTGACGGAAACGAAATCGCCAGTGCGCACCGTTTCGGGTCGCGGGGGCGGAGTGCCCACGATATCGAAAGCAAGGTTGATAAAACCGTTGGCCAGCGGGAGAGGTACGGCTTCGGCTGTATCGTGCATGCCTGGCAGGGCTTGCAAGCGGCGGAGGAGTTCATCGGAAAAGGCGACCCACTGCTCAGGCTCGGAGTACTCGAAGAGAGGCAAGTCGACTTCGGATTTGGTCAATCCCTGCACATTGAAGCCGGGATTTACGGACGTCAACGTAAGGAAGCTATGCACCAGCAAGCCTGCGGCCACCAAAAGCACCATGGCCAACGCGATCTCCGATACCGCCAGGAAACCGAGCATCAGGTGGCGCGCGCCTTCTTCGCTCGAGCGCCCGCCCTCTTTCAAACTCGTGTGCAAGTCCGACCTGGCCGCGAATAGTGTAGGCGCCAAGCCGAACAGCAGGCTGGCGACGATGGACAGCGCGAAGGCGAAGGTCAGCACGGCGCCATCAACGCGAATCGTGCTCGCCTGAGGCAGATTCGATGGCAGCAGCGACGCGAGCGCGTGGACGCTCCCGTACGCCAGCAGCACGCCTAATGCGCCGCCGACCAATCCGAGGACTCCGCTCTCCGTGAGCAATTGGCGGATGATCCGCGCGCGTCCAGCGCCCAACGCCGCGCGCAAGGCCATTTCTTTCATTCGCGACGTGGCGCGCGCCAGGAGCAAATTCGAAACATTGGCGCATGCAATCAACAGGACAAGTCCAACGCATCCAAGCAACACAATGAGCGCCACTTTGACGTTGCCCACCATCTGCTGTTGCAACGGCACGAGCCGGATCACCCAGCCGGTGTTCTCCGACGGATATTTCTTGGCGAGCCGCGCGTCGATTGTGTCCATTTCCGACTGAGCCTGCGCTAACGATATGCCCGCCTTCACGCGTGCGATTACGCGCAGCCAGTGCCCACCCGGGCGATCCATCCATGGCCCGAACACCGGGTCTTGCTGAAGCGGAATCCAGATATGCTCGGTTGAGGTCAGCGGAGGATACCGAAAGCTCGCGGGCGCGACTCCAATTACTGTGTACGATTTCTTGTCCAAGGTAATCGACGTGCCGATGATTTTCGGATCTGAGCCAAAGCGATCGCGCCACAGGTTCTCGCTCAATACGACCACGGCAGGCGCGCCGTTATTGCCGTCGGCTGGCACGAATGTGCGGCCCGCAAGCGGCTTCACGCCGAAGACGGAGAACATCCCCGGCGTGATCACAGCCGTATCGATAGACAACGGTTCGCCGTATCCGATCAGCGTCAGTTGGTGGAATTGAAATGCGGCGAGTTCAGTGAACACGTGATTCTGGTCGCGCCACTCGCGGAAATTGTCATACGAGGTGCCGTTCGACGGGATTCCAGCCTGCGGGTCGGCCATCGTCACACTGACCAGTTGATCCGGATGCGGGTAGGGAAGCGGCCTCAGAAGCACCGCGTACACAATGCTGAAGATGGCGGTGTTGGCGCCGATGCCGAGGGCTAGCGTGATGATGGCGACCGCGGTGAAGCCCGGCAATTTGCGCAGCATACGCAACCCGTACCGAACATCCTGCGCGAAATCCTGCAGCCAATTGACTCTGCGCATGTCGCTGCACTCCTCCCGAATCTGATCGACGCCGCCAAACTCGCGCATCGCCGCGCAGCGCGCTTCCTCGCGCAACATTCCCGCCGCCATGTTCTCCGCGATCTGCCGCTCGAGATGGAACCGCAACTCGTCATCGAGCTCGCTGTCCACGCGCTCGCGCCGCATCAGCGACCGTACCCGCATTCCAATTTTGTTGAGCCATCGCATCTACGTCTCCGAGATCAACTCTGTCAACGCTAGCTGGCTCAGTTTTGGGTTCCTTCTCTTACTAGCCAGTGTCACTTGTTACCCGTAACCGGATTCATCATAACCACTCCGATAGCCGACGACAGCCGCTCCCAGTTCGCATGCTCCTGCTCGAGATACTTCCGGCCGGCGCGCGTGAGCGAATAATATTTCGCGCGGCGGTTGTTCTCCGACTCGCCCCATTCCGCCTTGATCCAACCCTGCTGCTCGAGACGATGCAGAGCGGGGTACAGCGCGCCCTGCCTCACTTGCAGAACTTCCTTCGACACTTGGCGTATGCGCTGCGCGATAGCCCATCCGTGCATCGGATCCAGCGCCAGCGTTTTCAGGATCAGCATGTCGAGTGTGCCTTGCACGAGGTCAATTGGCTTGGTCATGTCTTCCTCTCGATAACTGACAGAAGCTAGCACGCACTCCTGTCAGTAATCAAGGGGAAAGTCGCCGGAGAGCGAATGTCAGCGCGAAGGAAGCTTTAAACGCAGCGCTGCGCTTCAGCGCAACATGCGACGCTTCGCGGTTGGTGGGAGCCCGGGCTCACGGTTTCGGCACCGCGAGCAGCCCACGTTCGCGCATCCAGTCCTCGAGCAGCTTGGGCCATTCGCCGAGCGCGGGATTGTCGAGATCGAGCCCGACGCCGTGCGGACCCTTCTCGAAAACGTGCAGGTCGGCCGGGACTCCGGCCTTGTGCAGGGCCTCGTAGAACTCGACGCTGTTCTCGACCGGCACCACATCATCAGTGCTGGTTGCGAACAAGAACGCAGGCGGGGTCTGCGGCGTGACGTTCTTCTCGTTCGAAAGCAACTCACGCAGGCGTGGGTCAGGGTGATCGCCCAGCAGCGCGTGTACGGATCCTTCATGCGCATACGGCGGCTCCATCGTAATCACCGGATAGCCCAGGATCAGGAAATCCGGTCGGCTGCCGGCGCGGTCAATCGGATCGGCCGCTTGAGAATTGCCGCCATCGAAGTGAGTTGCTGCTGTCGACGCGAGATGTCCGCCCGCCGAGAAGCCCATCATGCCTATGCGGTCGGGCCGGACGTTGAACTCGCTCGCTCGCGTGCGCACGAGGCGTATGGCCCGCTGCGCGTCGCCCAGTTCGATGGGATGGTGGTAGCGCGGACCCAGACGGTATTTCAGCACAAACGCGGCAAGGCCCATCGCGTTAAACCAATTCGCAACCTGGCGCCCTTCGTGATTCGTGGCCAGAAACACGTAACCGCCGCCGGGCGCAACGATCACACCCGTGCCGGATTGATTCTTGCCCCAAGGCGGGAAGTAGGTGATGGAAGGTTTGTCGGCGTCTTCCGAGCCCAGCGCACCGGGCGCGCCATTTTCCCACAACAGAATCGTTCTCGGTTGCTCGACGGTCGGCAGCCGCTCTTGCCGCTGTCTTGGCCGCGCCTGCAAACGAGGCAGCAGGCCCAAACTCAGCGTGCCGATCGCCAGGGCCGCGACCGCGCCGCAAAACACAAAAAAGCGGGATCGTTTCATCATCGTCTTCTCATGCAGAGACACCACACCGGCGCAAGTATCTCGCGAAACGGAATGCGCAGTCAGCATGGATTTTGCGCTTACTTCGTAAGTTCGGCTAACTACGAGGGAAGCGTCGTTACGGCCTGGCAGTCGGCCCTTTCATCGCGTTCATCTTTTGAGGAATCGGCGGCTGTATTTCTCGCTGCAGCTCATTTCGTATCCATGCCTCGTCGCCGGTGGCGAACCGCGTATCGAGGTGGTAGTTCTGGCGAAGGTATGCTCGAAACGGTCCCATGTGATCCGCTGGGTTGGCCCGGGCAATTTCGCTGGTTGCCTGCGAGGTGTCCGGAATCAGCACCATGACCGGAACGCGGCTGTTTTCTATGGCGGCGATGATTGCTTGGACTTGCTCCGGGCGCGTGAACTCCGTATTCGTCGTGAAGTAGAGGGGCGTAGGGTCCCACAGCCCCAGGGCGTACCACATGGGCTCGTTTCCGAAGAATGGCTGATTCGGGCGCGTGTGCACACTTGCCCATTGGAACTCGTCATAGCGGGCCCGGTCGAGGAAAGCGATTCGTCCGCTGGGCGAATCGAGGAACCAGTGCTGGTGGAACTGCATTCGAACGGGTATCGCCACCGCCAGAATCAGCGGAACGCCCGCCGCAACATAAAACGCGAAAGACGATTTCGCATAGCGATGCGACAAGAACGCGAACAGAATCAACGCAGGCGGGGTCACGGTCGCCAGGCGGAGCGGGGAAGGACCCAGCGCGACAGAAGCGAAGAGCGCCAGGCCAACCAGCGTCACCACTGCCATAGCGCGTTTCTCTTTGCGCGGAAGCGATATCGTCCAAAGCAGGCCGATGGCGACGAAATAAATCAGCGGCACGAGCAAGTGCACTACGCCAAACGCGAAGATTCGCGATGACGGCAGTTCTCGCAGTCCGGTCCCGTATATACGCAAGGTGTTGAATCCCGGCGAACGGAAATAGCGTAGGGGAAAAACGAGCGTGAAATAGAAGAACTTTGCCGCCCCCACTTTGACCAAGAAGTACGCGTTGAAGATGGCGAATGTCGCAGCCGTTGTCGTAGCCAGCATACCGAGTCGTTTCCCGATGCCGCCCTGGGCGAGTCCACCTTCTCGTTCCCAAACCAAAAAGATCAGAATGGCGGCAAACAGCGCTGCTCCGGCGGTCTGCGTAAAACAGGCCGCAATCCCGCAGAATATTCCCGCCGCCACAATTCGCGCCGTAGTGGTCTTGTCGATCAGCACGAGCGCTGCCGCGAGTCCCGCGAGGGTGCTGAACCAGTGGTGGGTGGCGTAAAGCGAGATGGGAAGAACGCCGGCGATGAACAACAGCGCCGGAACCGCCGCATACTTCCCGGGCAGAATGTGCCGCGCGACGAGCGTCAGGATCAACGCGACCGCCGCAGCCAGAACGCACATCAGCAGATTGGGCAGCCACGCTCGCGCGCCGAAAATGCGCAGCAGCGCATCATAAGTGACGTCGATCCCCGGCGTTACAAATTCGAAAAAATCGCGATACGCCAACTGCCCGCGGCTCATGCGCATCGCGTTCTGCAGAAAGAGAACTGGATCGCCCCACGGGATCAGAGGAATGCGCGGAAGAATGAACATTTGGCAGAAGCAGCTTGCGAACGCGAGAGCCGCTAGCGCCGCGGCGAGGAATTGCGAACTAGACGAGCCGAATTGAAAACCAGCCGAGCCCGCCGGCCCAGCTTTTGCGTCAATGGCAGGTGCAATATCGCCCAGTCCTGCAGCTTTGAGACTCAGCGCCATCCCCCGAAGTACTCGTGAGAGAGTGCCACGGCCTTGTCTGAACAGTGTCACCAGGTTGTAATTTTCAAGTTGGCAGGGGGGCCACCACAGCTTCACGGTGGAATCGAATCAGCAGATAAATTTTAGTTGCCGTTGAGGCTTGCGGTCGTACTGGTGTCCTGCTTCAGTTGCCGGGCGGCTTCCTGAAGGCTGATGTTCTCGGGCTCTTCTCGATAGCCGGAGTAAGTTTCCTTCTGCCGGACGGCGATAGTCCTGAAGAAGAGCGCCTTGCCGTCCATGTGCACATCCAGGAAAACCTCGTCCCAATGGCCTGCAGCGATATAGCGCTGCTGCACGTGAAATGTGCCGCCCTCGTCCAAATGGCCGAGCAGGCCGCCCCAAAATTTAACCTCGCTCGTCAGGCGCCCTTGTTGTCTCTTGCGGGGCTTGATACCCAAGAGTTTGCGCGCTCAGCTCCTCAGCTAACGATTAAGATGCAGAATCACACCCGCCCGTTTGCAGGTATATACTCGGGCTTTCTTAGCGCACGCAAGCGGGGAAACTTCAGCCAACCCAAGGCGCGCGCAGGGGGAAGAATGATCTGCTCGAGTGAAGGCTGGATTCGTAGCTCGACCGCAGTGTCGCTATTTTTCGTACTGTCGACCTGGCTGTCCTCGCACGCGCCTGTGCTTGCCCAGCAGCCCGAGCGCATCGTTTCGTCGGAGGTCAGCTCCGACCATCGCGTGACCATTCGCTTCCGCGCTCCCAATGCAAAGGAAGTGGCCGTCCCCATGGAAGGCTACGGCAAGCCGCTGCCCATGACCAAAGATGATAGCGGCGTCTGGAGCGTAACCACAGAACCGCTCGTCCCGGACTGCTACGGCTATTCGATCCTGATGGACGGAGTCGACCTCGTCGATCCGAGTAATCCCATGCTGCGCCCGAATCTTTTCAATTCGGGGAACGCCGTGCACGTTCCGGGGCCCGCGTCGCTGCCCTGGGAAATGAGCGACGTCCCGCATGGCGTCATTCATCATCATTTCTATCATTCGCGCGTGGTCGGCGACGATCGCGATTTCTACGTCTACACGCCGCCGAACTATGACGCAGCGGCGAAACAGCGTTACCCGGTGCTCTATTTGCTGCACGGGTTCAGTGATGAGGCGAACGCCTGGACTCTGATCGGGCGCGCGAACATCATTCTCGACAATCTCATCGCGCAGGGCAAAGCCAAGCCCATGATCGTCGTCATGCCGCTGGGCTACGGTACACACGAAATTATTGCGCACGGCTGGGCCGTCACGCGGACGGCGGGCGTTTTCGAAAAGAATTCCGAGAATTTTCGGGACGCGCTCCTGCAGGAAGTATTGCCCATGGTCGAAAGCAGCTATCGTGTGAAGAGCGATCGCGAGTCGCGCGCGATTGCGGGACTCTCCATGGGCGGCTCCGAAACTTTATTCGTTGGACTCAACAACCTCGACCGCTTCGCCTATCTTGGCGCGTTCAGCAGCGGCGGCATGAACGCCGAATACGACAAGACGGTTCCCACTCTGGATTCCAACGCGGCCGCGAAAATCCGCGTGTTTTGGATGTCCTGCGGCAAAGATGATCGCCTGCTCGCGCCCAATGAAAAATTCCGCGATTGGATGGCAGGGAAGGGAATTCACGTCCAGTGGGTCGAGTCGCCCGGCGCGCACTGGTGGCCCGTCTGGCGCCGCAATCTTTCGGATCTTCTGCCGCAGCTCTTCCAGGAGAAGCCAGCGCCCAGCGACTACTGGACGCAACAAGTCCAGCCTCAGCGCTAATAGCTGCAGGACAATGCGCGTCGGCGGGACAAGCGTGATTGAAGCAGCCGGCAATCTCTGCTCGCGCGATCGATTATTGGCGAGCGAATCTCCATTTGAAAGTTCGAAAATTCTCCGCGACCTCGCGCGAGCTCACGACCCTAATCAAGTGTGGCGTGCAACATGCGAATCTCATCTTGAAGGGAGAACGATCGTGGAACTGAGAATTGATATTGGAAAAGTTGCTCCGGGCGTGCATGAGGCGATGTTTGGGCTATCGAAGTATCTGCATAAATCCGGGCTCGACGAATCACTCGTGAATTTGATTTGTTTGCGAGCTTCGCAGATCAACGGCTGCGCCTACAGCCTCGATATGCACTGGAAAGACCTAAAAGCCGGAGGCGAGCAGGACCAGCGGCTCTATGGACTCGATGCTTGGGAAGAGTCGCCCTACTACTCCGATCGCGAACGCGCAGCCCTTGCCTGGACGGAAGCTGTAACCAACATCCGCGACGGGCACGTGCCCGATGAGGTTTATGAACAGGTGCGAACCGTCTTCTCGCCAAAAGAGCTTGCGGATCTGACCTTAGCTGTCGCAACGATCAATGCCTGGAATCGCCTGAATATCGCGGCAAGAACTGTGCCCGGAGCTTACCAGCCCGCCCAGAAGCGCGGCGCATAACGGACCAAGCCGCTCGCGAACACGTTGGCTCTACCAGGAATAATGAACCTGGTATTTCACGGTTTTCGCGCCGTCCGCCGGAATCCGCACGTTGAAGTGAATCGTCTGTGAGTCATCTTTTTCGTACGGATCCGAATTGATTACGATGTTCCAATTCTTCCAGCGATAGAGGTGTTCGGTGATGCGGACGTCAACTGGAGTCGATTTATGGTTCCGAACCTCGATGTCGAAGGTCTCATCGACCGCATGTCCTGAGCCGTCGGTGTGGAACTGCGTCCTGTGGCGCTCGCCGGTGAGATCGAATGCGTTTCCGGTGTAGAGGCGAATCGTTTCGTCCTTTGGCGTGTGGTCGATGTCGTTTTCGCCGGTGAACTCGAGCTGGCCGTCCTCATCGCGCCTGTAGAAGCGCACGCGGCCCCTCGGCAACGGCATGCCCAGATGATTGTCGGCCGCGTTCTTGAA
>Ga0187819_10000695_pt1 | contig 17007 bp, 14 predicted proteins | sample NC_wetland_sal_i_15_FD_132411 | JGI IMG/M metagenome (GOLD analysis project Ga0187819, IMG submission 132411) | Wetland sediment microbial communities from Neuse River Estuary, North Carolina, USA - SO4_4 | ecosystem: Environmental > Aquatic > Freshwater > Wetlands > Sediment | place: USA...
CGCTGGAACTCGGCAGAGATCTCGAACGCGCGGAAGGCCATGATCTGGGTCTGCGGCGGGCCGTACCAGACGCTGTCGGTTCCCCACAGGACGCGGTCCTCGCCCAGCCGCGAGAGCAGCTTGCCCAGCACGTGCGCGGCCTGCACCGGGTCGGCCAGCAGGCTCCGCCAGACGGTGGCCAGGTCGGCCCAGACGTTGCTGTTCGGCGGGACGTGGTAGCGGTCAAGCGCCCAGATCAGGGCGTCGACGCCGACCGGGTTGGCCGGGTTGTAGGGCCCCTCGGCGTACTGCGGCGTCCAGCCCGCGTGGTACACGACGAACTGCATGTCGGAGAACTGCCGCGACACGGCCACCATGTCGCGCGGCTGGTTCCAGGTGCTCTCGAAGTTGAGCAGCGGCAGGCCCTTATGCGCGCACAGGACGTTTACCCCGAGGTCGTGCGCGTGCTGGACCACGGGCAGCCCGACGGCCGGGTCATCCAGGTCGAACCCGCGCCCGCCGGGACCCCAGGCGGTGTACACCTTGAACGCGGAAACCCGGCGGGTCTCGGCGGTCGCCGTCATCCCGTCGAGGCGCTCGGCCAGCGACCCGAAGTTCGGCGCCACCACGTTCTGCAGCAAGAGCCTGCTCTGTCCTCCCCGGGTCAGCGAGCTGGCCAGCTGCCAGGTGTCGTCGGCGGCGTTGAACGGCAGCGGGTCGCTGGTGTCACCGGTGCTCGGCAGGTCGGAGAGCAGCGCCACGGTGGTGTCGCTGGCCAGGAACATGTCATGCAGGTAGGCGGCCCGGTCGACGCAGGTCAGCGGGTTGGCCGCGGTGCAGTCGGGCGGCACCATGTCCAGGACCAGCCGCAGCGTATCCGGCGCGGTGGTCCGCCACGGCAACGAGGGCATGACGTGGTGGGTGTGGACGTCGACGATGAACTCGCCCCGGCTGCCTAGCGCGTGGGCGCATTCGGGCAACTGCTCGGGCGGCGGCGTCCGGTAATGGCCGCCCGGCGTGGCCGGGCGGGCCGGGGTCGAGGTGGAGGTGGAGGTGCTGGCCTCCGGGCTGCACGCCGCCAGGTTGATCGTGGTCAGCAGGGCGGCCATGCCGCCTGCCGTCTGCAGGAACAGCCGCCGGTCCATGGCCAGCGCCTGCGCCGCCGCGGCCGAGCGGTCCAGCACGGCCCGGGCCAGCCGGACGTCGGCCGGCCCGGCGGCCAGCGGGAGGAACTCCCCGTTCGACACCGGCCCGAGCACCAGCGGCAGCCTCAAGTCGTCATCGCCTGCCACCTGCCCAGTATCGCCCTGCACGGCCTGGGCGGATAACGTCGTGTGCCACCCGCCCAACCGTCGCCCTGTATGGCCTGGGCGCATACCCTCGTCTGCCACCCGCCCACCGTCGCCCCGCCCCTCCGGGGGCGGATAACCTCTGGTTCGGGATGCGGGCCATGGAGATCATGACGGAAAGCGGGGCCGCGCGGGCCGAACTCGACGGGGAGGGGGCCGCCGCGCGGTTCTTGCTCGTGCTCACCCACGGGTCCGGCGGCAGCACCGGCGCGCCCGACCTGCTGGCGGCCGGCGACGCGGCGCTGGGGATCGGCGGTCTGGTAGCGCGGATCACCCAGCCTTACCGGGTCAGGGGCGCCCGCGCTCCGGGCTCGCCCGTCAGGCAGGACGCCGCCTGGGTCGAGATCATGGCCGCGCTGACCGGGGCGGCACCCGGCGTCCCGGTCGTCCAGGGCGGGCGGAGCAACGGCGCCCGCGTGGCGTGCCGGACGGCCGGCGCGGTCGGCGCCCGGGCCGTGATCGCGCTCGCGTTCCCTCTGCGGCCCCCCGGCTCCGCCCAGGACCGCTTGGCCGAACTGCAAGCCGCGCGCGCCGCCGGTGCCGCGGTCCTGGTCGTGAACGGGGCCAGCGACCCGTTCGGGATCCCCGGACCGCAAGACGCGGACAAGATCGTCGTCGTGCCCGGTGAGACACACTCCCTGAAAGGCCATCGCGCGGTGATCGCCGATGCCGTGGCGCAGTGGCTGCCTACCGTCCTGCGGTAGGGCCTAGGCCCCGGCTGGAGTAGTTGCCTACCGTCCTGCGATAGGACTTGGGGGGGTCGCCGGATCCGGCACCCCGCTTGGGTGTCACCGGGGCGGATCAGGCCGCCGGGACCTCCCCGTGCTGCTGAATCATCCTGGCCGGACGCTCGCAGCCGAGGTCCGTGGGCCGGTGCGGCTCGATGGCCGCGCCGTCGGGTAGCAGTTCCCCCGTGTCTTCGAAGATGACGATGCCATTGCAGAGCAGGCTCCATCCCTGCTCAGGGTGACTCGCAACGGTATGCGCCGCTTCCCGGTCCGGGGCTGTCGCCTCCGGACAGGTCGGCGTGTGCGGGCACATATCAGTGCCTCCTGAACGGCTCATCGTGCGTGTTCTCATCACTTGCTAGTGTGCCCTGCGGTTTCACGATCCACCTATGGCTCATGCTGATCGTTTTCAGACTGGCCATCTGTAGCTTTTCGCTGTTTACGCCTGGCCCTGATTAACTACTAGTTGTAACTATCCGATTCTGTTGCGTATAAAACTACCTGGTAGATCCGGCTCTCGTTCGAGCCGCTTCGAGCCGATCGTAGTCCCTCCGGCCAAGTGGCCTAGACCAACTCTGCTCTCTCCCATCCTACGGCGCAAGCGACACGCCCGATCACGACAATCGATTGCCGCTCACGCGCCCCATATGTTCCCCTGGCGGTCGCCTAACCGTCCCCACATCTGGAGACGTCGCACCCGCCCGGTTGGTTCACGCGCGGCGGCGATATTGGTCAGATATCCGTCCATTGCCCGGGTGGCTAGGGGCGGGTTGTTCGAATCGCTAAGAAGTCGGCTCGAACGGAACCGCCGGGATCCCGTTAAGGCGGTGGGTCTCGCGCAACGTGAGCAGGTGCTCCGCCTCGGCCGTGAGTGCGTGGACGCGCGGTGTGGCCATCGCCTTCCGCCTGACGATGCGGTCGTCATAGCCGAGGGGGCCGATCTCCGCGCGCTGTGCGGCGTACGCGGCCCGCATGGCCGCGGTCAGCGCGGTGTCCAGGTTCTCCGCGAGGCGCAGGAGTTCGATCTCGGGAGCCCGCCTGCCCTGGGCCTGGCGGAACGCGCTCTCGGCCGTACGGGCCGTGCCGAGCAACTCCGCCCGCTGCGCCGCGAGCGCCACGTCTGCCTCGTACCGCTGCTCCGCCTCCGCGCTCGGCTTGGGCTTGCGCATGATCCCAGGTCTCATGACCCCCAAGGTTACGCGGCGCGCGGCCTGGGCCGCGCGCCGGGTAAGAGCAGGCGGGTCAGGAGTAATTTCGGAACGCGGGCCAGGACTGCGACCAGGATGACCGCAGGCCGGTGGCGAGGAAGACCTGGGCTCCCTGCTCGTCATCGCTGACGCCCAGCCCGTTCGAGAACGTCGCCACCAGGCGGACCTGGCTGAACTCGCGGCGCAGCAGGGCCGGGTTCACGTTGACCGCGATGGCCGCGGTGTCGGCGGCCGGAGGCGGGCCCCAGAGCCAGAAGTTGTTGGCGCCGCTGTAGACGGCGGGCAGCCCCAGCGCGGGGCCGTAGCGGTCGATCGCGCCCGCCTCGCCGTAGTTCCCCGTCAGGATCGTCGTCCGCTGCCGCTGCGGGCCGGGCAGCGTGTCGTACTCGCGCGCGACCAGCGCCACCAGCTTGGGCCAGGCGATCGTCTCGCCGAGGTCGTAGTTGATCTTCTGCAGCGGCACGGTGTGCAGCACCCGGGCCGGGAGCACCGGCAGCGCGATCGGCGCGGCCACCACCGCGCCCACCAGCATGGCCGCGGCGACCGCGGTCGCGGGGCTGACCCGGCGGGCCAGCGGCCGGCGGGCCGCCAGCCGGCGCTCGAGCGGGACACAGCCGGCCGCGAGCAGGAACGTGTACGCCGCACCCGGGTAGTACGGCTTGCCGCCCAGGACGAACTGCAGCGCGATCGCGATGACGCAGGCGATCGCGACCGGCCGGAAGCGCCGGGCCGCTGCGCTGCGCAGGGACCAGATGGCGCCGGTGACCCAGACCGGCGTGAGGATCGGGCCGGTGAACAGGATCTGCCCGGGCCAGTACACGGCCCGGTTGTGCCCGGCCGCGGTCTGCAGCGCGCGGAAGACGTCGGCGCTGGGCCAGCCGTGTGCCGCCTGCCAGATCAGGTCGGGCGCGGCCAGCCCCGCGGCGATGACCCCGCCGATGAGCAGGTAGCGGCTGCGCAGCAGGCGCCGGGCGTCGGTGGCGAGGAACCCGGCGGCCAGCGCGGCGGCCAGGAAGCCGATGTTCCACTTGGCCTCGCTGGCGATCCCGACGCAGACGCCGATCGGCACCCACCACCGTGGATCCCGGCTCACCAGGAGCCGCATGACCAGGAGCAGGGTGATCGCCCACAGGACGAAGTCGGGCGTCGTCGTGGTCAGCTCGTGCATGGCGCCCAGGTACTCCGCGCACGTCGCGGCGGCCAGCGCGGCCAGCAACTGGCCGGTCCGGCCCGCGCCGAGCAGGCGGCTCATCGCGGCCGTCGCCACCGCCAGCGCGGCCATGGCGAGCGCGGGCAGGACCCGGAATCCGATCAGCGTATTACCGGTGACCGCGGCCGAGATCCGCGCCAGCAGCGGGGTGAGCGGCGGCTGGTCGACGTAGCCGAACGCCAGGTGCCGGCCGGCCGCGAGGAAGTACAGCTCGTCGCGGGCGTAGCCGTACCTGGCGCCGACCGCCATCTCGACGGCGAACGCCGCCGCCGCGATCAGCGCGATCCCCGCCCAGGGCGGACGCGCCGCAACAGCGGGGCGCGGCGGCCCGAAGCCCGCGGGATCGGGGGCGGGGTCGGGCGGCCCGAAGCCCACGGCATCGGCGGCGGCGTCGGGCGGCCCGAAGCCCGCCGGATCGGCGGCGCAGCGTGGCGGCCCGGAGCCCGCGGGATCGGCGAGGGCGTCGGACGGCTGGAAGCAAGCGGGATCGCCGATACGCGCCGGTTGGGCAGTCGGGTTCAGGTCACAGAGGCGGGCGGATGCTGGGGTCGTGTCCATGAGGTCATCGTGCGCATTCAGGGGAGCCAGCCACATCGGGCGGCGGACCGAATTCGGGCCTCCGCTCCGCGCCGGAGGGACCCGCCGGAAACCGCCCGCCACTCCGCCCGTGGTCGTAGCGGCCGGATCCCCCTCACGGTTGATCCCCGGCCGCAGGCCGCGCCGTAGCATCAGGGTCGTGAACACGGTGGCGGCCCAGGTGGCCGGGCTCCCGCAGTCGCTGGGCGCCCGGATGGCCGCGCTTGCGCCGCGGCGCCGGGAGCTGCTCCAGGACGCGGCGCTGGGCGTCGTGGTGGCCGCGGTCAACGTCGCCTCGCTGCTTCCCTACCGCGCCCACCTGCATCCGCTGTGGCTGGCCCTGACGCTGGTCGCGGCCCAGGGCGTGCCGCTCGCCTGGCGCCGGTTCTGGCCCGTGCCGGTCCTGATCGTCATCGCGGGCACGCGGATCGCCTTCGACCAGGTCGGGTTCGGGTTCGCGCCGTTCGCGCTCGGGCCCGCGATCGCCTTCTATACCGTCATCGACCAGTGCGGCCCGCTGCTGCGCTGGCTCTCGGTCGCCGGCGCGGCCGTCGGCATCACGATCTCGGAGGCCGCGCCGGGTCACGACCTGCCGTACGACGCCATCGTCCAGGCGACGGTCTTCCTCACCGTGTGGGCCGCGGGCGTCCTCAGCCGAACCACGCGCGCGAACCTCCAGGCGGCGCAGAGCCGGGCCGACCGCGCCGAGGCGGAGCTTGACCGCCAGGCGGCCCTGGCCGCCGAGCGGGAGCGGACCCGGATCGCCCGTGAGCTCCACGACGTCGTGGCGCACCACGTCAGCCTGATCGCGGTCCAGGCGGAGGCGGCGCAGTCCCTGCTGCCCGGCCATCCCGACCGGGCCGCGACCTCGGTGGAGATCATCGGCGACGTGGCCAGGCAGGCGCTCACCGAGCTGCGCAGGCTACTCGGCGTCCTCCGCGCGCCCTCCGAGCGCCTCGAGACGACGCCGTCGGCGTCGCTCAGCGATCTGGGCGAGGTGCTCGACCAGGTGCGCGGCGCCGGGCTGCCCGTGGACCTCGAGGTCGCGGGGACGCCGGGCCCGCTCTCGCCCGGGGTCGACCTGACCGCGTACCGCATCGTCCAGGAGGCGCTGACCAACTCGATCCGCCACTCCCGGGCCACCCGGGCGTCGGTCAGGGTGTGCTACGAGCCCGGGTACGTCACGGTCAGCGTCACCGATTCCGGGCCGCGCCCGGACGCCCGCCCCCCCAAGGCCGACGCCAGCACCGGCCCGGCGGCCTCGCTGCTGACGGGTTCCGGGCTCGGCCTGGCCGGCATCGCCGAGCGGGTCGCCTCGTGTGGCGGCCACCTGACGGTCGGCCCGACCCCGGAACTCGGGTTCAACGTGACGGCCCGGCTGCCGTCGCGATGACGATCCCCGCCGGGCCGACTCCGCCCGCCCCGATCCGGGTGCTCGTGGTCGACGACCAGGAACTGGTCCGCTCCGGGTTCTGCGTCATCCTGGACGCGGCCGACGGGATCACGGTCGTGGGGGAGGCGGCCAATGGTGAGGCAGCGGTCCGGGCGGCCGCCGCGCACAACCCCGACGTGGTGCTGATGGACATCCGGATGCCCGGCATGGACGGGCTGGAGGCCACGCTACTGCTCGCCCGCTCCGAGCCGGCGCCCAAGGTGGTCATGCTCACGACGTTCGACCTGGACGAGTACGTCTACGAGGCGCTGCGCGCGGGAGCCAGCGGGTTCCTGCTCAAGGACTCGCCGCGGGCCGACCTGATCGCCGCGGTCCGGATCGCCGCGGCGGGCAACGCCATGCTCGCCCCGACCATCACGCGCCGCCTGATCGAGGCGTTCGCGCGCCGGCCCGCGCAGACCTCGCCCTCTCCCGCGCGGCTGGCCTCGCTGACCGCGCGAGAGAGGGAGGTGCTGGTGCTCATGGCCCGGGGGAGCACCAACACCGAGATCGCCGGTGCCCTGTTCGTCAGCGAGGCGACCGTCAAGACGCACGTGGGCAACCTGCTCGCCAAGCTCGGCCTCCGCGACCGCGTCCAGGCCGTGATCCTGGCCTACGAGACCGGCATCGTCGTCCCCGGCGACCCATCCGGGCCCCCAGGATGAGCGTTGGGTGCCCCGACACCCGATAGACGGGCCTTGTGGCACCCAACGCCCAAACGTCCCGGCCCAGTGCGGCCTACGCGTCCGCTTCCGGCTGGCCGGCCTCGCCGAACGTGACCTGGACGGAGCGCTCGTCGGTACCGCGCAGGACGCTCAGGTCCAGGGTGCCTCCCGCCGCCGCCCGGAGCGCGCCGTGCAGGTCGTCGACGCTCTTGACCGGCTGGCCCGCGGCCGCGACGATCAGGTCGCCGCGCGCCAGGCCCGCGCGGGCCGCCGGGCTGTCGTCGACCACCTTGGCGATGAGCAGGCCCTCGGCGTCGGGCAGGCCGACGGCGCGGCGCATGCGCCTGGCCACGTGGCCGGGGGCGATGGCGATGCCGAGCTGGGGCGGCTCGACGGACTGCCCGCTGGCCAGCGAGTCGACGCGGCCGCGGAGGGCCTCGTCGGCGGGGATGGCCAGGTAGAAGCCCTCACCGAGGCGGTTCGTGTTGATCCCGAGCAGCCGCCCCGCGGCGTCGAGAACCGGGCCGCCCGAGGATCCGGGCAGCAGCGGCGAGGTGTGCTCCAGGCTGCCGGTAATCCGCGTGCCGCGGGGGCCGCGGAAGGACCGGTCGATGCCGGACACGGTGCCGAATGTCACCCGCAGCCCGCGCCCGCCCGGGTTGGACAGGGCGAAGACGGGCGCCCCGATGCCCGGCGCGTCGGTCGCCCAGGCCAGCGCCGGAGCCTGGCCGGTGTCGACCTCGATGACGGCGAGGTCGCCGTCGACGTCGTGCCCTGTCACGGTGCCCTCGGCCGTCCGCCCGTCGGCGAAGGTGACGGTCACCTCGTTGCCGCGGACGTTGTGGGCGTTGGTCAGGACCCGGCCCTCGGACAGGACGATGCCCGAGCCGATGCCCCACCGCTGCCCGATGCCCACCACTGAAGAACCTGCGTCGGAAGCCAGCCGAGTGATGCTGGATTGGATCTCGTCGAAGACGGTCATTGCTCTCACCTTCCACTGAGTAGTAACTTGCAAGTTACTACCGACTAGGACGATGTCAACGCGGGAGGTTACGATTTCGCTCATGGCTCAGCGGGAAACTGCCTCGTCCCCGCTCGCGGAGGCGCTGGCCAGGGTCGGCGACCGGTGGACCCTGCTGGTGGTGGAGGCGCTACTCGACGGGCCGCGCCGGTTCAACGACCTCCTCGACCAGCTCCCCGGGATCGCGGCGAACATCTTGTCCGAGCGCCTCAAGCGGCTCGAGCGGGACGGGCTACTCGTGGCCCGGCCCTACTCCGACCGGCCGCCCCGCGCGGAGTACCAGCTCACCGCCGAGGGCCGGGACCTCGCGGGGGCGCTCCGCCTGCTGGCCTACTGGGGCGCCGGGCACGCCGACCCGGCCCAGGCGCTCACGCACGACGCGTGCGGCACCCCGGTCGAGGCCCGCTGGTACTGCCCCACCTGCGACCGCCTCGTGGACGAGGAGCCGCAGCACGCCGAGGAGCACGTCGTATAACGCGAGGCTGGCCGCCCAGCTGGAGTGCAGCTCGGCGTACTCGCCGCCGCTGGACATCAGCTCCTCCGGGGTGCCGTCCTCGGTGATCCGGCCGTGGTCGAGGACCAGCACCCGGTCGGCGATGGCCACGGTGGACAGCCGGTGGGCGATGATGACCGCCGTCCGGCCGGCCAGCACGGTGCGCAGCGCGCTCTGGACCAGCCGCTCGCTCGGGATGTCGAGCAGCGAGGTGGCCTCGTCGAGGACGAGCACGGCCGGGGCGGCCAGGAACGCCCGCGCGAACGAGACGAGCTGGCGCTGGCCCGCCGACAGGCGGCCGCCGCGCTTGCCGACCGGCGTGTCGTACCCCTGCGGCAGCGCCGCGATGAAGTCGTGCGCGCCGATCATCCGGGCCGCGCCCTCCACGTCCGAATCCGAGGCGGATGGGCGGCCGAGCCTGATGTTGTCACCGACCGAACCCTCGAACAGGAAGTTCTCCTGGGTGATCACGATGACCTCGGAGCGGAGCACGGGATCGGGCAGCTCGCGCAGGTCTATCCCGTCCAGCGTGACCCGGCCCGCGCGCGGGTCGTAGAACCGGCCGAGCAGCCGCGCGATCGTCGTCTTGCCCGCTCCGGTCTCGCCGACCAGCGCCACGGTCTGGCCGGCCGGGATGTCGAGGTCCAGGCCCGGCAGCACGACCGCGTCACGGTAGGCGAAGGTGACCGACTCGAACCGCACCCGCCGCCCGGTACCGGTGGCCGGGTCCGCGCCGTGCCCCAACAAGCGTGCGGGCAGGCGCGCGGGCGTGCGGGGTTCGGGCACCGCGGGGTCCTGCTCGAGCACGCCGGCGATCTTCTCCAGTCCGGAGGCCCCCGACTGGAAGGTGTTGTAGAACTGCGACACGTCCTGGAGCGGGGCGAAGAAGCGCTGCAGGTAGAGCAGGAACGTGGCGAGGACGCCGACCTTGATGTCGTGGTCGATCACGAGCAGGCCGCCGTAGCCGAGCACCACGCCGGTGATGATGTTGCCGACGAGCGTGATGGACGGGCCGTAGAGCGCGATCAGCCGCGAGGCGTGCGCGCTCGCGTCGGAGTAGTCCTGCCCGAGCCCGGAGAAGATCGCGGAGTTCCGCGGTTCCCTGCGGAACGCCTGGACCGCCCTGATCCCGCCGAACGTCTCCACGAAGTGCACGATGACCAGCGCGATGGCCTCCCTGGTCCGCCGGTACGCGCTGGCCGACTCCCGCCGGAACCAGGTGGTCAGCCAGGTCAGCGGGATGAAGCCGGCCAGCACGACCAGGGCGAGCCGCCAGTCGAGCAGCAGCATCCCGGTCCCGACGAGCAGCAGGGTCAGGATCGCCGAGATCAGCGAGTCCAGGCCCTCCTCGAACAGGTCGGAGATCGCGTCGATGTCGGAGGTCTGCCGGGAGATGATCCGCCCCGACGTGTAGCGCTCGTGGAACGCCACGTCGAGGTCCAGGCAGTGCGCGAACAGGCGCCGGCGCAGCTCGAGCACCACCCGCTGCCCGACGCGCCCGGTCATGGTGACGAACATCCGCGTCGTGACCGCCTGGACCCCGACCGTCACGGCGAAGGCCGCAGCCACGACGAGCAGCGGCGCGGCGTCGTGGGCGTGCAGCAGCGGCGGCAGGCCGTTGTCGATGGCCAGGCCGACCAGCCACGGCCCGGCCAGCACGGCCAGGCTCGCCACCACGATCAGCGACACGGTGCCGGTGACCGCGCGCCGGTACGGGCGCAGCAGGTCGCCGAGGAGCCGCCTGCTCCGCTCGCGCAGCAGCGCCGCCAGCGGAGCTGAAACCTCGTCGGCCTTCTCCGCCGCCACCCCGCGCCAGGCGGTCGGGTCCACGCTCATCCGGTCGCCTCCAGTGGCTCGACGGCCATGAGCCTCGCGTATTCGGGGCTCGACGCGAGCAGCTGCCGGTGGCTGCCGCGGGCGGCGATCACCCCGCCGGACAGCAGCGCGACGGTGTCGGCCAGCGCCACCGTGGACGGCCGGTGCGCCACGACCAGCGCCGTGGCGTCGGCCAGGATCCGGTGCAGCGCCTGGGTCACCCGCTCCTCGGTGTGCACGTCGAGCGCGGACAGCGGGTCGTCGAGGATCAGCACGTCCGGCTTGGCCAGGATGGCCCGGGCCAGCGCGATCCGCTGCCGCTGCCCGCCGGACAGCGCCATGCCCTGCTCGCCGATCCTGGTGTCCAGGCCCCACGGCAGGTCGTAGGCGAACCGGGCCTGCGCGGCCGTCAGCGCGGCCTCGATGTCGTCCTCGTCCGCGTCGGGCGCGCCGAACGTCACGTTCTCCCTGACGCTGGCGGAGAACAGGGTCGCGTCCTCGAACGCGCAGCCGACGGCCGTGCGGAGCCGCTCGAGCGGGAGGTCGCGGATGTCCGTCCCGTCCAGCCGCACCGACCCCGAGGTCGCATCGGCCAGCCGCGGCACGAGCTGGAGCAGGGTGGACTTGCCCGAGCCGGTCGCCCCGGTGAGCACGACCGTCTGCCCGGGCGGCAGGTCGAGCACCACGTCGCGCAGCACCGGCTCCGCCGCGCCCGGGTACGTGAACGACACATGGTCGAAGACCAGATGACCGCGCCGGCGCCGCACCGGTGACGCTGATGATGATCCCGAACGCCGCGGCATCGGGAGACGCCGGTGCGAAGCCTCGCCTGGCTGCAGGACGTGCACCACCGCTCGTTCGGGATCATGGTCTGTGATCTCCGGCCGGGTGTCGAAGATCTCCAGGACGCGCTGGGCCGAGGTGCCCGCCTCCTGCCCGGAGGCGATGATGTAGCCGAGCGCCTCGACCGGCCAGACCAGCTGGAGCGCGAGCGTGATGAACGCCACCAGGCCGCCGAGGGTCAGGGAGCCGTGGCTGACCGCCAGCGCCCCCAGGACGATGATGATGCCGATCACGGCGTTCGGGACGAGGTCCAGGAGCGCCCAGAAGGACCCGAGCAGGCCGGCCTTGGCGACCTGGGTCCGGTAGATGTCGCCGGCCTGGGCGTTGTGCCGGGCGGCGGCCAGCGGGCCACGGCCGAGCGCCTTCAGCACGCGGACGCCGGTCGCCGACTCCTCGACCAGCGTGGCTATGTCGCCCTGCTGGTCCTGGACCAGGCGGGACAGCACCCGGTACCGCTTCTCGAACCGCAGGCAGATCGGCACCACGGGGACGAACACCGCGCCGGTGATCAGGCCGAGCCACCAGTTCAGGTGGATGAGCAGCGCGATCACGGCGATGAACGTCATCGTGTTGGTGACCATGAAGATCAGGCCGAACCCGGCGAACCTGCGGATCGTGGACAGGTCGGTCGTCGCCCGCGACAGTAGCTGGCCCGACTGCCACTCGTCGTGGAACGAGATGGGCAGCCGCTGCAGGTGCGCGTACAGGTCGTCCCTGATCGACTTCTCGATCTCCGCCACGGAACTGGCCTGGATCCAGCGGCGGAGCATGTTCAGCAGCCCTTCGGCGGCGCCCAGGCCCGCGGCCGCGAGGCCCAGCGGGATCAGCAGGCCCTTGTAGCCGTGCGCGATCGCCCCGTCGATGACGGCCTTAGTGAGCAGGGGGATGGCGATGGCGGCGGCTACCGCGCCGAGCGCGGCGGCCAGCATGACGATCATCTGGATGCGGAACGGCTTAAGGTAGCCCCGCAGCCGCCACAGCGCCCCGACTGGTCGTACCCTGGCAAAGGCGTGCTTGACCAGCAAAGGGGTGACATAGGGCATTGCTGTGAGGTTAACCGGATGGCCCGGAAGATGTCATCTGGTTTTTCTTGCGGCGGATGGCTTGTCGGCAGGCCGTAAACCTGGCACGCTGGCTGCCCCGAGGCTTCGCGAACCGGTTGCCGGGCGTTTACCGGCAGGGAGAGGAACCGTGCAGCGCAGCAGCACTAGTCGGACTGGGCCACGATGAGCCGAGTGTCGCGCGTCGGCGTCCTGTCCGCCTACCGCGACGGCGTGACCGTCATCTGTGAGCTGGCCGCCCAGTTCACCGATGCGACATGGCTGGGCGCGACGCCGTGCTCGGAGTGGCGCGCGGTCGACCTGGCCGGTCACCTGCGCTGCGTGGCCGACGACTACCACGAGTACCTCGATGACGCGCCGGACAGCAGGCTCGCGCGGCTGCTGGCGACCAACGCGTCCGCGGAGTCGCTCGCGCGGAAGCTGGCCAGGCAGAACGCGGCCGAACTGGCGGCGCTGCCCGACGTGTCGGGCCCCGAGCACGTCGCGGCCTTCGCCGAGTCGGCGCGATCGTACGGGCGGCGGCTGCCGCAGGCCTGGGACCTGCCGCACCACCGGTACCGGGGCACCGAGGTCACGGTCGGCGCGATGGCCGGGGCGGCCTGCGCCGAGTGGCACCTGCACGCGTGGGACCTGGCCAGGTCCCTCGGCAAGGACTACCGCCCGGCCGATCCCGAGCTCGTGCTGGCCGGGTGGCGGGCCGGGACGCCGCAGCTGTGGCCCTCGCTCACCGTCCGGTCGGGCTCCGGCGCCGAGGTGAGTTCAGGGCGCGACGACGACCCCTGGCACGCCATGCTCGTCGCGTCCGGGCGCGATCCGGGCTGGACTCAGGTGTAGGGCAGACTAGGTTTCGTGACGTTCGATGTCGGCCGCGTGCGGGCGGCCTATCCCGCCCTGGGCGACGGTTACGCGTACCTCGACGGCGCCGCGGGCACGCAGGTGCCCTGGGCGGTCATCGAGGCGATCGCGGAGGTGTACCGGTCGGGGATCGGCAACGCCGGGGGGGCGTTCCCGGCCAGCGGGCGCGCCGACGCCATCGTGGCCGAGTGCCGTCAGGCGCTCGCGGACCTGACCGGCGCACATCCGGACGGCGTGATCCTCGGGCCGAACATGACCACGCTGACCTACCGGCTCGCCGACACGCTGTCGCGGCGCTGGGGGCCGGGGGACGAGGTGGTCGTGTCCAGGCTCGATCACGACGCGAACGTCCGGCCCTGGGTGCAGGCCGCCACCCGGCAGGGCGCCACGGTCCGCTGGGCCGAAGTCGACATATCGACAGCGGAGCTCCCCGCCGCGCAGTACGGCGAGCTCGTGACCGAGCGGACCAGGCTGGTCGCGGTGACCGCGGCCAGCAACATCGTCGGGACCAGGCCGGACGTGGCGGCCATCGCCGCCGCCGCGCACGCCGCCGGCGCGCTGTGCTACGTGGACGGGGTGCACGCCACCCCGCACGTTCCGGTGGACGTGGCCTCGCTCGGCGCCGACTTCTACGCCACCAGCTCCTACAAGTGGTCGGGGCCGCACATCGGCACGGTCGTGGCCGACCCGGCGCTGCTGGAGACCCTGCACCCGGACCGGCTCGCGCCCGCCCCGGCCGGGGTGCCCGGCCGGTTCGAGCGGGGCACCGCCGCGTTCGCCGACCTGGCCGGGGTGGCCGCGGCCGTGGAGCACCTGGCCGGGCTCGACGCTTCGGCTTCGGGGAGCCGGCGCGAGCGCGTGCTCGCCTCGATGGCCGCCGTGGAGCGGTACGAGGCGGAACTGTTCGGGCGCCTGCTCGGCGGCCTGGCCGCGATGGGGCACGTCACCCTGTACGGCAAGGCGGCCCGCCGCGCGCCGACGGCGTTCTTTACCGTGGCCGGGTACACGCCGCGGGAGGTGGCCGAGCGCCTCGCGGCGCGGGCGATCAACGTATGGAACGGCGACAACTACGCGTGGGAACTGGCCGGGGCGTTCGGCCTGCGGGAGTCCGGCGGCGCGGTCCGGGCCGGGCTCGTCCACTACAACGACGAGGCCGAGGTGGATCGCCTGCTGGCCGCCGTCGGGGAATTGGGGACCGACCGCGTAGGCTTGGGAGTTAGGTAACCCGGAGGGCGGTGACGTCGGTGGGCAGCGTGCCGGTGATGCTGGCCGGGCTGCTGCGCGCCGTGACGCACCTGTTCGGCGCCGTGACGCACCTGTTCGGCGCCGTGACGCACCTGTTTGGCGCCCTGCCGGGCCCGTCCGTCGGCTTCGGCTCGGCCGGCCTGACCGCGCTGGCGACCGCCGCGCTGGCCGGCGCCATGCTCGCGGCCGTCCTGGCCCTGATCGCCTCGGTCGCCAGGCTCTCCCGCACCGCCGCCGCCATCCCGATGATCCGCCGTGCCTCGGGGATGCGGGAGAAGTCCTGGCGTGCGGCGTTCCTGCGCCAGCGCGATCCCGACGCGGCGGGCCGGGCCAGGCCCAGAGCACCCTCGGCGGCCCCAGCGGCCGCCATGTCCAGCTGACGCGCGTCTCGCCTCCCGTTGGGGGCACCGCGCCGTCTTGCCCGGGTTGACCCGCGGATATCGCGGCCGCTTCCAGCCCTAACCAAGTCCTAGCTGGAAGGCCGTTTCCATGACCAACATCTTTGGCGTCCCCGTGGACGCCGTGTACCACCTCGTGTCCGGCCTGACCGGATTCCTGACCCCCGTTCTCGGCGGCATCGCCGCCGTCGCCGCCATCATCCTGCTCACCGTGGCCGTCCGGGCCGTCCTCGTGCCGCTCAGCTTCCGCGCCATGCGCGGGCAGGCCGTCCAGGCCCGGCTGGCCCCCCAGCTGCAGGCCCTGCGGACGCGCTACGCCAAGCAGCCGGAACGCCTGCAGCGCGAGATGACCGCGCTCTACAAGCGCGAGGGCACCAGCCTGTTCGCGGGGATCACGCCGCTCCTGCTCCAGTGGCCCCTGCTGTCCGTCGTGTACATCCTGTTCCGGTCGCCCCAGGTGGCCGGGAAGCCGAACGTCCTGCTCAGCCACGACCTGCTCGGCGTGCCGCTCGGCATGCACTGGCTGAGCGGCGCCGGCGCCGCCAGCCTGCAGGGCCTGGTCTTCCTGGGCGTCTTCGCCGCGCTGGCCGCCCTGGTCTGGCTGTCGGCCCGCCTGGGCCGGCTGATGACCGCCGCCCAGGCCGCGGCTTTGCCCGCACCGGTCGCGCCCGGTAAGGCTCGCGGTTCCGGGAAGCGAGCCCCGGGCCAGGGGACATCGGGCCGGGCCGGCGGGTCCGGCAAACCTGCCGGGACCGCCGCGCCTACCGGGGCAGGCGCGGCGGTCCCGGCGACCACTCCGGGCTGGCTGGTCCGGGTGCTCCCGTACCTGACCGTGGGGTTCGCCGCGTTCGTGCCGCTCGCGGCCGGGGTGTACCTGATCACGTCCGTCGCCTGGTCCCTGGGCGAGCGGGCGTTCTTCTGGCGCTCCCACGGCCGCGCTAACCGCTCCGCAGTCAGCGGCTGAGCTAGCCGAGGCTCCAGAGCCGGGCGGCGTCGGTAGCGTCGCAGGGCTCCAGCACCAGAGGAGTGCTGTTGCTGTCGGAAAGGTTGCTCGCGGACACGCAGTTGCCGTAGGTGTATTCCAGGGGCCACGGGAAGATCTGGAAGGTCGGCCCGTCCGGGCTGGTTCCTGCGGGGAGCAGTTCCCACCAGATCTGGGACCTGGTGATGTACCTGTTGCAGGTGCCCAGGGTCACCGGCCGGCCGGCCAGCAGGTTCGCAGCGGATAGGCACAGGCCGGCGGCTACGTTGTAGATCTCGTAGACGGGGTGGCCCTCGTCATAGACGGGGTCGCTGTTGCTGTCCTCGGGCTGGATGAGCACCCATCGCTGCCGGGTCCCGCGGGGATCGTATCCGTAGCAGCGGTACAGGTTCAGCTGCGTGCCGCTGGCGGTGGAGGCGCCCGGGTCGTTGACGCACAGGGTGTTTCCCTGGGCGTGCAGGTACGGGTTGTAGATCTCGGACCACCCGCTGCCGGCCCGGGCGGTCCCCGTCCCGGCCAGGGCCAGCCCGGCCGCCAGAGCAAACGCGGCGAGCCCGGCCGTTAGTCTCGTTCTTAGCCTCATGTCACAGTCTCCTGACGCGCAGTTCCCCTGACTGGGAATCCCTGCCCCGTTCTGAGGCGGCCCGGCTCGTCCTGATACGCCCGGCCCGGGGGAGGCCTCCTTTATGCGACGTCACGCTGGACGCCGCAGGTCGGCGGCGAACCCCTATCGTCCCCGATCGCCGAAAACGCCCGTGACATCTGCGGCCCTTGAGCCGCCAGCACCCCGGTGAGTACCACCCGGCGCGCTCCGGCCCGGGGGACAGTGGGGCTTGTGACCCACCGGCCCCGATAGGCGGGGCTTGTGCCTCACAAGCCCCGATCGACGGGCCGACGCCCGCCGGCTGGCCTCGTTCCGCGGGACTTAGCCGCCAGCAGCCGGTCCCTGCGTGAGCAGGGTGCGGAGCAGGCGGACCGGCGGTGAGCCGTGCGCCAGCATGGCGTCGTGGATCTCCCGGTCGCGCTGGCCGGGGTTCGCGGCGCGCAGGTCGCGCGCCAGGTCGGAGACCTCGGTGTACCCGACGTAGTAGGTGGACAGCTGGGCGGAGGTGAGCAGGGCGCGGCGCCACTTGCCCGCGGCCTCGCC
>Ga0187819_10000696_pt1 | contig 16989 bp, 13 predicted proteins | sample NC_wetland_sal_i_15_FD_132411 | JGI IMG/M metagenome (GOLD analysis project Ga0187819, IMG submission 132411) | Wetland sediment microbial communities from Neuse River Estuary, North Carolina, USA - SO4_4 | ecosystem: Environmental > Aquatic > Freshwater > Wetlands > Sediment | place: USA...
AGTCGCTGTGGTGGGAGGCGGGTTGGCGGGACTTGCGGCCGGTTGCGCCCTTGCCGGCAGCGGCTTTCGCGTGACCTTGTTTGAGCGCCGCCCTTATCTCGGCGGCCGCGCTTCCTCCTATCAGCATCCCGGCACTGGCGAGGTGGTGGACAACTGTCAGCACGTGCTGCTTGGCTGTTGCACCAACTTGATCCAGTTCTACGAACGGCTGCGGGTGGAGAATAAGATCCGCTGGTACGACCGGCTGACTTTCCTCGAGCCGGGCGGACGCGCTTCGGTGATCGAGCCATCGAAATTGCCTGCGCCGTTTCATAACGCACCTGCCTTCTTACGCGCCGCTTGTCTGGACTTGTCCGACAAGCTGGCCATCGGCATAGCCATGGTGGCTCTGGCGCCCTCCGTTCCGCAAGACACTGGGGAATCATTCTTGACCTGGCTACATCGCCACGAGCAGACAAAACCAGCCATCGAGCGCTTCTGGAAGCCGATCTTGGTGAGCGCACTGAACGAAGATCTCGATCGCATGTCGGTGCCGTACGCGGCCCAGGTGGTACGGGAGTCTTTTTTGAAGTCGGCTGCAGCTGGGCGGATGGGGGTGCCGACTGTACCTTTAACCGAACTATACGGCGTGGCCGGAGACTACATCGCTGCCCGTGGCGGCGAAGTCCGATTTCGCTGCAGCGTAGAGTCTTTCGTGCCCGAGCCCAATGAGGTGAAACTGCTCGCGTCCGGCGGGGAAGCGACCTTTGACTTCGTCGTATTCGCCGTGCCCTTTGATGTTTTATCCCGCATGCTGCCGCAGATTTCTGCCGCTGAGCCGTTGCGGCGAGTCTTGGGGCGATTCGAGACCTCGCCCATCACCGGCATTCATCTCTGGTTCGATCGCCAGATTACCGAGCTCGATCACGCCGTCCTACTGGACCGAACCCTTCAATGGATGTTTCACAAATCCAAACTCCTGGGACGCAACGAAAACGGCAATGGCAGCTACGTGGAACTGGTCGTCAGTTCGTCGAAGACTCTGGTCGAAAAGTCGAAGACGGAGATCATCGAGTTGGCGCTGGCTGAACTGCGCGAGTTTTTCCCCGGAGCACGAGATGCGAATCTGGTAAAGTCGACGGTGATCAAGGAAGTCCACGCAACCTACTCGCCACGACCCGGCGTGGATGTCTACCGGCCGCGCCCGCAGACATCGTGGCCAAGAGTCTTTCTGGCCGGCGACTGGACCGCGAGCGGTTGGCCCGCCACCATGGAAGGCGCGGTTCGCAGCGGCTATATTGCTGCGGAATCCGTGGCCCGAGTCACGGGAATACGAGATGCGTCTTTCGTTGTGCCGGATCTATCCCCCTCCGGATTCATGCGACTGTTTGGATAGCCTGCGACGGCGCCCGCACACATTCTGGTGCAGGATTTCCCTCAGGAAATTATCATTTCGGCGCAAAATCTAGAAAACAAACAGTCGGACGTCCCCTAAGTTTTCCGGGTTGAGTGTCTCGCCTCCCACCCTTTGGGCAAAGAACGCGGAAAGGATGGGGCACCCATCGGTCTCGGTGGACGATGCGGAAAGAAAAGGTGGGCCTGCTCCCCCGTGCCCTTTCGAAGCGTGTTGGGGCTGGGTTCGACTACGCGGCTAACAGCACTACGCCGCCGGCAACCAGCACGGCGGCTAGCCAGCGGCGGTGGTCGACGCGTTCGTTGAGAAAGATCTTGGCGGCGACTGCGTTAGTGACGAAGGTGAGAGACGCTGAGGCGGGGGCGATCAGGCTGACGTCGCCCCAGGAGAGGCCGAAGAGCAGGCTGTAGAAGGCGGTGGTCATGGCGAGAACGCCGAGCAGAAAGTTTGGATTGCGCAAGACTCGTCCGAGGACCGTCCAGAGACCGCTTTGGCGCCAGAGCGCGTGTACGTCGCCCACTTGCTTCATGGCGCGGGAGAGCAGGACATCGCCCGTGGTCGAGGCCAATACGATGGCGGCGATTGCGCTCCACGCGTAGGCTTGCTTCATCGTCCGTCCCTCGCTGAGGCCGGTTCGTATTCGGCTTCGTGGGGCTGAAGTTTTTCGGGACGTTGGGTCAGGGCTGGACCTTGAGTGACGAAGCCCACGCCTGCGGAAATTAGGAGAACTCCGATCCAGCGCGAGGTGGTTACGGCTTCGTGCAGATAGAATTTCGCGATCAGTGTGAGCAGCACGTAGCCGAGCGAGGTCGCAGGAAGAACGTAGGTGAGGTCGGCCCAGGACAGGGCGGTCATGTAGGATGCGAAGAATCCGAGCAGCAGGAGAATTCCCAAAGCGACGGAGGGATTCAGCACAGCCAGGATCACATGAGAGAGGTGACTGAGGGAGATGCTGCCGACCTGCTTCATGCCGCGGGAGAGCAGCGAATCGCCGATGGAGGCGCAGAGGGTCACGCCGGCGAGCACTAGATACTTGCGAAAGGTCACGCTGTCGGTTCCTGACAGATTGCGGGAAAGCGATCGCGGGTCATGAAGAGCTTTCTAAGCAATCTGTGAAGGTGGGCGGTGAAAAGAGAATGCATAGATCGTTCGCTTCGCTCAGGATGACAGCGGGGACTGTTGGCGCGGCTGAGGCCGCGCCGTCCCACTAAGTCCGCTAAGCCTTCGCGGGGGCGATTGCGGCGGCGGAATCGTCCTTCTCGCGTTTTTCCTTGACCCATTTGTGACGCATGGCGCGAACCTTGAGGAAGGTCTTCGCCTCTTTGTAGAGGCGTTTGCGGTCCACACTGTTAAACGCCGCTTTTCGCAGAATACGGAATACCGCCTTCGGACGGAAGTAATACTCGTCGTAAAAACGGTGCACCGATTCGAGGATTTCTTCTGCCGGTAGGCCGGGATATTGGATGTGAGCGAGTTGGTGGCCACCCTCATCGACCATTTTATTGTCACCGACCATGAAGCCGTTCTTCACCGCGTAGTCGTAGAGTTCGGTTCCGGGATAAGCGTGGGCCACGGAAACTTGAATCGTCTCCACGTCCAATTCTTTGGCGAACGCGATGGTGTTGCGAATGGTGTCGCGAGTTTCGCCGGGCAGGCCGAGGATGAAATCTCCGTGAATGACCAAGCCCAGCTTATGACAATCCTTGGTGAACTGGCGGGCTCGCTCAATGGTGGCGCCCTTCTTGATGTTCTTCAGAATTTGCTGGTCGCCGGATTCGTATCCCACAATCAGGAGGCGGCAGCCGGCTTCCTTCATCGCCTTCAAGGTCTCGTAATCTGTAGTGACGCGGGAGGTGCAAGACCAGGTGAGCTTCAGCGGCTTCAGCTTGGAGCAGAGCTCGATAGTACGAGGCTTCTGGATGTTGAAGGTGTCATCGTCGAAGAAAAATTCTCTGACGTTGGGCCAGAAATCTTTGGCTTTGGCCATTTCCCGGGCTACGTCGTCGGTGGAGCGCTTGCGCCAGGGATGTCCACTTAAGGTCTGCGGCCACAGGCAGAACGTGCACTGGGCGGGACAGCCGCGGGTGGTGTAGAGCGAAACGTATGGGTAGAGCAGGAATGGGACGTTGTACTTGGTGACATCCAGATCGCGGCGATAGACTTCAGTCACGTGGGGTAGGGAATCGAGATCCTGGATTTCAGGACGGTCCGGAGTATGCACGACCGATCCATTCCTCCGGTACGAGATGCCCAGGATTTCCTCCAGGGGCTTGCCATGGGCGAACTCGTAAGCCGCGTAATCGAATTCCTTGCGGACGACGAAATCGATCTCCGAACAATCTTTCAGCGATCTTTCGGGGAGCACGCTCACGTGCGGTCCCACAAAGGCGATTTTGATCTTGGGATTGACCTCCCGGATCTTCTTTACCAGCCGAATGTCGCCCGGGAAGCCGGGAGTGCTGGTGAATAGCACCAGGAATTCGTAATCGCGGGCGATGTTGATGGTCTCTTCCGCGGAGACATGGTGGGAAGGCGCGTCCAGCAGGCGTGCGCCCTCTAACATCCCCGCAGGGTAGGCAAGCCAAACCGGGTACCAATAACTCTCAATTTCGCGGGTAGCCGGCCAACGCGAACCGGCTCCTCCGTCGAAATTCTCAAAAGACGGCGGATTCAGAAACAAGGTTTTTAATGGCATAGTGTGAATAAGTTATTCTAACACTGCTCGCGCGCTTCCCGAGAGCAGGCAGCCCATTTCAAGTACACAGGCGCTTGTAGATGTTCTTGAACTCCCTGCCACCCCGTAACTAACTGACTTTACAAGCCTGAGGCCGTCTGGGCAAACGGCTTACGCTGAACGGGGATTTTCATGTTCCCGGATGGGAAAGCCGACCTCCGACGGGAAGGCTAAAGGTTTGCAGATTTAGACCGAAAAGAAGTGAAGAGAAGGCAAACCTTGGCTAAACGGCAAGTATCCTGGCGTTCTGCGAAGCTGCGGGTGTGGCTGGCGCTCGCTTTCTCCCTCATGGGCCTTGCGTCCGGACAGCAAACGACCACTCTGGTGGGCACTGGATCGACCCTTCCCGCCACTCTCTTCAGCCGGTGGGCGGCGGAATACAACAAGCGCAGCCCACAGTTCCAGATGCGATATCTGCCGGTCGGGACCAGCGAAGGGATTAAACAAGTTTCGCTCGGCGTCGGGGGTTTCGGCGTGGGAGAAGCTCCACTGACCGGCAAGGAGCGCGAGGAACAAGGATTAGTGGAACTGCCGTTGCTGCTGGTTGGGATCGTTCCCATCTACAACTTGGAGCATGTCGGCTCGGACTTGCGTCTCTCTGGAGAGGTGCTGGCGGAAATCTTTCTGGGCGACATACGAACCTGGAATGCCCCGTCGATCGCGCGTCTTAACCCGGACAGAATGCTGCCGAACCTGCCGATCCGAGTGGTTTACCGGGCAAGCGGCAGAGGATCGAACTATATTTTTACGAGTTTTCTATCAAAGACGAATGCCAGATTCCGGGCGCAGATTGGGACCACCACCTCCCCGCGCTGGCCGGTGGGAAAAGCAGCGCAGTTTAACTCGGAGATGATCGACACGGTGAAAAAGGAACCGGGCTCGATCGGGTATGTCGAGCTTCAATATGCAGTCAAAGCGAATGTCCAGCAAGCCACGCTGCTGAACGCCGCAGGCCACTTCGTTAAGGCTTCAAGAGAAACACTGGTCGCCGCCTGCGCAATGGTTGAGCAGGGGCAGTGGAATAATTTCTCCGCGTCGCTGACCAACGCGCCTGGGCCGGACTCTTTTCCCATCACCAGTTTCAGTTGGCTTTACGTGCGAAAGGAGAATGTCCGCCGCACCGATACGGTTGCTGACTTTTTGAGTTGGATCTTCACGGAGGGCCAGCAATACCTGCCCGCAGAAGGCTACGTGGAATTGCCCGGGCCCTTGCTGGCGGCCGTTCGCAGCAGAGTCGAAACTCTTCGCTAGGCCGGTGTTGCACTATTTGCTGACTCCCACCCAGGCCTCCAGATCGCCCGTGGCACGGAGCAGGTTGATGCGCGCCCGTTCCAGTTCGAAATTCGTGTCCTGCAGCGCGTCATAACGCTCGTTGGCTTGATTGCGGGCATCGTCCAAATCATGCAGAGTCGAGCTTCCTGAGTCCACGCGCACCTGGGTGGCGTCGAGATTGGATTTGGCGATCTGGTACTCCAGTTCGACGACTTGCTGGGCGGCTGCGAGTTGCTCGACCGAACGTTGCAGCCTTAAGGCTTGTTCGGAAACTTGGTTCCTGGTGGTTTCGACATCTTTCTTAGCATGCAAAGCGGCTGCGTCGGCGGCTTGGGCGTGCGCGTGCTGAGACGGATTCAAGAAAGGGAATCGGATCTCCACTCCTACCGTGGCATTGTTGGACTGGAAGCTGTGCGGCTGAAAGAACTGCTGATAGTTGTTAAACGTGGCCAGCAGCGCATACTGTGCGGCAAAATCGACGCTCGGCCATAGTGCGCGATGTTCGCCGCGGGCACGGAAAGCAAGTGCGCTGGCGCGGATATCAGCGATCTGAATCAAGGGACTGTCGTGCGCAGCCTTGGCTGCGAGATTGTCTTCCTGCTTGACCTCGGGCAACGCGGGGATCGATTCCGGTGCGGTTTCGATCGCAGTTGCGGGAAGGCCGGTCAATTGCGAAAGGCGGTTGCGCAGCACATCGATTGCGCCCTGGGCCTGTGAGATATGCAAGTAAACTCGAGCTGCACTGAGTCGCGCCTGGTTGCGAAGCAAGGGATTATCCACGCCGGCTAGAACGCGCTCATTGACAGTCTGCTCCATTTTGAGCGCGTCCTCGTAATCGTGGCTCAAGTGGGTCATAAGCTTTTCCCATTTACTAAGTTCGGCATAGCTTAAGACCGTGTCCTGAATCACCTGGTTGCGCTGGTCTTTGGTCTGCACCGTGCTGGCTTGATAGTCCGTTCGAGCAGCGCGCACGAAGTCCCGTAGGGCAGGGTTGATGAGTGCGAATTGCGCCGTGGTATTGACGATCGAAGGGGCCGATCCTTCCAGGCTGAGCGGATAACCATAGGACTTGCCCAGGCCAGAACCGACCGTCAATTGGGGCAAATATTGATTGCGGGCTTCATGGTAGGAGGCAAAGGCACGCTGCTCATCGGTTTGGGAAGCCTGCATCGTAGTGCTGTGGGCCAACGCCAACTCCACGGCTCGCTTGAGCGGCACTTGCTCTGCGGCGAGGTGTCCACCGAAAGAAATAAGAAGCAGACCGAGAACGAAAAGGCGAGATGCGCCACGGGGAGCAGATTTCATTTGTTCATCCTCACAGGAAAGTTGCGAGACTTGGAAACACGATTGTAGACGAGCGCGACCGGATGGCGGGTGATGAATCGCGGGTTCGCGCAATCGCAACACGCGCAAGCGGTCGGGGTTAGCCGAAGTCCGCTTTCGTGGATCGAAAGTACTCTTACGCTACTTCGCTCTCATGATCTTGCCTATCATCATCCTCGCCGATGTCTCCTTCAGCCCTGGGCGCACGACGCTGGACCGACGGATTGCCCTGGTACTCTCGCTCACTCCCTGGCCTGCGACGTTGAGCTTCATCCCCGTGCTTTTCCTGTTCGCTGAATGGGTTGTTCTGTTTTTTCACGGACTCCTCCTGCCTGTTGGGCTGCTGGCCTGAATTCTCTTTGACTGACATGGTGAAGACTCCTTGATCGAGGTGGAGTACGGCATTTCTCAGATGAGACCGTGACGGCGCAGAGATGTCTCGTCGGCCTGTCACGTCCCATGGGGTTGAAGCTGATCGAACTTGCACTGGTCGGGTCTTTTTTCTGGGCGCCAGCGGAGGAACTTGGTGCCGTGCCTGAAACGGCCGCCGGAAAAATGGTCGTATTGAACTTCGCATACGAGTTTGGGTTTGAGCGGCTGCCATTCGCTGGAACGTTTTGTGCTCCAGCGGCTGGGGCCGCCGGGCGCGCGGCCAGTAAATCCCGGCGGACCAATGAGCCGCTCGACTCTCGGCTTCAATTCCTTACGCTGCTCTGCGCTGAAGCTGGAACTGAAGCCCACGTGGTCGAGCAAACCCTCGTCGTCGTAGAGTCCTAACAGGAGTGATCCGATGCCATTGCCCTTTTCTGCATAACGGAAGCCGCCAACCACGCAATCGGCGGTGCGAATGCGCTTGATCTTGATCATAGCTGTGCGTTCGCCAGAGCGATAGGGCTCGTCAAGCCGCTTAGCCAGAACCCCATCAAGTCCCATCGTGGACAACTCCTGCATCCACTTTTTCGCCTGGCGGAGTTCCACTGACGCAGGAGAGAGGCGGATCATGCCGGAGCGCGAAGCCGAGCGGAGAAACTTTTCGAGCTTCTGGCGGCGCTCTTTGAGCGGCAAGTGGACCAGCGATTTGCCATGTTGATCCACCAGGAGGTCGAAGCACATCAGCGTGGCGGGTGTCGATGCCGATAGTTTGCGAATCCGAGATTCCGCCGGGTGGACGCGCAGAAGGAGATCGTCAAATGAAAGACGATTGTGCTCGAAGATCACGATCTCTCCATCCAGTACAAATCGGCGTGCTGGCAAATGACCGAGTGCTGCGACAAGCTCGGGAAAATAACGGCCCAGCGATTGGCCAGCTTTGGATTGCAGGAGGATCTCGTCGCCACTGCGGAAAGCCAGACAGCGGAAGCCGTCCCACTTGGGCTCGAATAGATAACCGTCGTTCGTCGGGATACTATCTGCCGATTTGGCCTCCATGGGTGGATAGGGCGGAGTGATGGGCAGATCGATTCGAGGGAATCCATTCTGACGCGCAATTGCGGGATGTTTTGACCGGCCTGCACGAGCGGGTCCAGCTTTTTTTGATCGTGGCATCCTTAATGCTTTGATGAGCGATCAGCTCACCTCGGCGCTCCAGGAAGAGGGTTCAGAGATGGCTAGGCGGCCCATTGGTCACGCCCAAATACCATATTCTTTAACCTGGTTGCATTCTGGACCGCGTATCCGGCTTGATCGTTGTCGAAGTAGATGTAGATTGCCTCGAGTTCCTTGGCCCAGGTCTCGATCTGGCGGGCCCACTTGCTCAACCGATCGTCGTTATAACTGCCCTGGTACTTGCCCATTTCCGGCCCATGTAAACGAACGTAGGCGAAGTTGGCGGTGACGTGCAGGGGTGAATGATATCCGGCCAGCTCATAAACGCAGAATGCCGCGTTGAACTGCTTCAGCACTTCCATCACGTCAGCTTTCATCCACGAGAATTCACGGAATTCAAACGCATAACGATCTTTGCCAGGCAATGCGGACAAAAAGGCTTGCAAGCGCGCCACATTTACCTGCCATTTCGGCGGCAGTTGAAACAGGATGGGACCAAGTTTCGGCGCAAGATGTGCCAGGCGGGGAAGCAAATTCTGCAACGCATTCTGCGGATCTTTCAATTTCTTGTTGTGCGTGATAAAGCGGCTGGCCTTCACGGCGAAGACAAAGTTTGGCGGCACGGCGTTCCGCCAACTCTCCAGGGTGCTAATTAGCGGCAGGCGATAGAAGCTGTTATTTAACTCGACGGTGTCGAAGTGTTGCAGATAGAACTTGAGCATCCCGCCGGCGCGGATTTTGTCCGGATAAAAACTGCCTCGCCAATGCTTGTAATGGAACCCTGAGGTTCCAATGCGAATATCGCAACTCACGTGAATTGGATGGCCGTATCCGCCCCTGATGGAACTAAGCGGCGCGCTTGGGTTCGCGGTGAATCCGTGGGAGGACTGTATGTATGAGGCGGGACTGTTTAATCCTTTCTAATTTTTAAAACCATTCTCTGATCAGTTAAGAGATGTGGTTAATCGTTCTGCAGCACAATAATTCCAGGCACAGATTGACGCAATCAATGAAAGCCCGTAGGCGTGCGGGAATGATCCCTTAGTGGAATCTGTCGCTTTTTTTTCATTGCGAGGCGCTACCACAACCTTACCTTGGTGCGATTTCCTGGTGGTTCTGAGATGCCGTGAAATATCATCCCGCATTAGCTGCCCCACCTTGGCTTCCTGCCGAAAACCCCAAAAAGACGGGTTGCTGTCAAGTATTGATGGGCGGTGCCGATGAATAGACAGGCTATTTGTGTGCATGGAGGCTTAGTTTCGCCACTAAAGAATTTTCATGAAGCGGTCACAGAAGAGGGATGGGGAAAAGATTGGGCGCTTTCGGCGGGCGGGGGCCTGGGCCTGTCGGATTTCGGTGCTTCTCTGCGTGTTGCTAATCACTCTCGACATGGCAGGCGGAGAGGGCAAAGACGTTATGGAACTGAGCCCCGAGGAGCTTAAGAGTGTTCAGGTTTATAGCGCATCGATGTACCTGCAGAGCGACCGGGAGGCGCCCTCCTCGGTGACGGTTGTTACCGCGGAGCAGATTCGCCAGTTCGGCTATCGGACGCTAGCGGATACTCTGCGCAGCGTGCGCGGCTTCGATGTCACTTATGACCGGAACTACAACTATGTCGGCGTGCGCGGGTTCGCTCGTCCCGGCGGATATAACGATCAGGTTTTGCTTCTCGTCAACGGGCACCGCCTCAACGACAACGTCTACGATTCGGCGCAACTGGGCACTGAGTTTCCGCTTGACGTCGACCTGATTGAGCGGATCGAGATTGTACGCGGGCCCAGTTCCTCTCTTTATGGCACGAGCGCGTTTCTTGCCGTCATCAATGTGATTACGAAAAGCGCTCAGAGCGCCGCGGGACTGCAATTCTCGGGCGAAGCGGGCGGTTTCGGCTCTTACCAGGGGCGCTCCACCCTTGGCGGAACCTATCACGGAGTGGATGGACTGTTTTCGGGGACGATCTACGACAGCGCCGGCGCCGCTCGCCTGTTCTTTCCCGCATTTGACAGCCCTGCGACTAACTACGGAATTGCCGAGAACTCGGATCGCGACTCCTCGCGAAGCTTTTACGGCAGCCTTCATTTTCGGCACTTTACTTTGGAGGCCGTGGGTGCGACGCGCGAGAAGGGCATTCCGACCGCGTCTTTTGGGCAAGTCTTCAATGACAACCGCAGCCAGACCACGGATTCGAACGGATACGTCGACCTTCGCTACAGCCGGCCAATTTTTCAGGATGCGGAATTCACCGCTGACGTCTATTGGGACCGCGCCCTTTACCACGGGGTCTACGTTTATTCGCCAGGTCCCGGGCAGGCGGGGGATGTTCTCAACGAAGACGCATCGCGCGGAGACGTTCTCGGTACCAATGCCCGGATTACGAAAACCCTGTGGCGAAGGCACAAGACGACGGTTGGGGTGCATTTCCGGGACAACTTGCACCAGGACCAGACCAACTATAACTTAAACCCCTTCGAGCCCGTGCTGGATGATCGGAGGAGTTCGCAGGAGTGGGCGGTTTTCGTTCAGGATGAATTTACCATTGCCAAAGGTCTGATTCTCAGTGCGGGATTGCGTCACGACCACTATCAAACGTTCGGAGGTACCACCAACCCGCGTCTGGCGCTGATTTACACTCCCCGCAGACGAACTACATTCAAGCTAATCTACGGCCAAGCCTTTCGGGCTCCCAACAACTACGAGCTTTATTACAGCGATCGCGTCAGTGTGGAACCCAATCCCCGCCTGCAGCCGGAAAGAATACGCACGGAGGAACTCATATGGGAGCAGGACTTGGGCGGCAATTTCCGTATCTCGGCCTCAGGCTTTGGAAATCAATTTACCGATCTCATCAACCAGGAACTCGATACCAAAACCGGGTTCATTGTGTACAACAACTCCGAGAGCGCACACAACCGGGGTGTCGAGATCGAGTTGGGAGGGAAGATACCCTCGGGCATCGAAGGCCGCCTGAGTTACACCCTGCAAAAGACAGTGAATCCGGCGACCGGCCGCTGGCTCTCGGATTCGCCCGCCCAACTGGCAAAAGCGAACATCATTTTTCCGATTGCTCACCGCCAGCTGACACTTGGATTCGAACTGCAATCGACCGCTTCCAGACAGACTTTGACGGGGTCACAGGTCGGCAGCTACGCGGTCTCGAACTTGACGCTCAGCAGCCGTGAGTTCGCCAAAGGGTTTCGCTTGTCTGCCAGTGTTTATGACGTTTTCAACAGCCAGTATCGCGATCCGGTGGGAGCTGAGATTATAGGTTCGAACGTGCAACAGAATGGCCGGGACTTTCGCATAAAACTCACGCGGACGTTTCATTTCCAATGAGCATTTGGGGAGCAATGTCGACTCACCGCTATCTCGCATGCGATTCGCCAAACGGTAATGGCGGCGGCAACCTTGCGAGAATCTCGCTCAACCTCGGAAAATTCGTCGGCATCAGACGCTTACTCGCGATGGGGGTGCTGATCCATGGCGCGTGTTTTGCTTTCTCGGCGCGAACATCGGCCCAGACGGTTGAGGAAAGCCGGGTCAAGGCGGCTTACCTGTACAACTTTGCCAAGTTTGTGGAATGGCCTTCAGGAGCTTTCCAGAATCCGAGCGATCCGGCAGTGGTCTGCGTCGTCGGCGATGAACGAACCAGTGATGTACTGGAACCGGCAGTCGTCGGGAAGAAGGCGAACGGGCGGCCGGTGGAAGCTCGCAGACCGCAGTCTTATTCCGAATTCAAATCCTGTCACGTTTTGTTCATCGGGTTTTCCGATAAAGAGCGTATCGCGGAGTTGCTAAACCGGCTGCAGGGATCGAGTGTTCTCACGGTTGGGCAGAGCGATCAATTCATCGCGCTGGGGGGGATGATCAATTTGGCGCTTAACAACACTACCATCGAACTCGAGATCGATCCCGAGGCTTCGAACGCGGCGGGCCTGAAAATCAGTTCGCGGCTCCTGGTGGTAGCGCGGCTGGTCAAAGCCCCGCTCCACGCTGGAGGGGAACGATGAAGTTTTGCCCCGAGCTTCCGCTGGCGCGAAAACTGACGCTGACGATGATGGCTACTAGCAGCGCTGCCCTCCTGGTCGCTTGCCTGTTTTTTCTAAGCTACGACGTCATTACCCTACGGCACGACATTGTCGACCATCTCCATACTCTCGCGGGCATTACCGGAGCCAACGTCGCGGCTGCACTAACCTACAACGATCCCAAGAGCGCGGACGTGGTCCTGGAGGCGCTTCAGGCCGAACCACACATCGTTGCAGCTCGCATTTACGATGGCCGGGGTCGAACTTTTGCGTCCTACCATCGCGCAGGCTCCGCGCCTCTGGCGCAGCTTCCGGATCTTTCGCCCGCGATCGGCAGTGGGCTGGAGCGAAACCACGTGACCGAATGCGGCGTCATCCGGTTTGACGAGGAATCGATCGGAACGGTGTATCTGGTATCGGACTTGCAAGAGATCCAGGCACGCATGCGGCGTTTTGTGGTGTTCGTGCTGATTCTGATGACTGCCGCGTCCGCAGCCGCGTTTCTTGTAGCTGTGTTGCTGAAGCGCATTATTGCAAGGCCGATCCTTGAGCTGGTGGAAACCACCAAAACGATCTCCCGGGAAAAGAACTTCGGCGTCCGCGCGCCCAAGTATGCGGACGACGAACTGGGCCTTCTGGTGGATGGTTTCAACGAAATGCTAACCGAAATCGAAGTCGCCGAAGATGCGCTTCGAGCGGCACACGCTGAGTCGGAGCTTTTCATTAATTCTGTTCCTTCCATCTTGATCGGGACTGACAGCGCTGGCCGGATCACGCGCTGGAACCTGGCCGCCGCAACCACGTTCGGCCTGCCCGCCACCGCCGTCCTGGGCAAGCCGCTGCAGCACTGCGAAATTCACTGGCACCCTCAACCGGGCGAGGAAGTGAATTCGTGGTTTCGGGTTGAGAACTCGGAGAAGCGCGAGAATGTCATGTTTGAGCGAGACGGTCACAGACGGTTCCTCGGTCTGACGATCATCAAAGCCGACCTCTTCTCCCGCGAGAAAGGTACGGGATTCCTGATTACGGGCGCCGACACGACCGAGCGCAAAATTCTGGAAGAGCAACTGCGCCAGGCCCAGAAACTCGAGGCCATCGGCCAACTGGCCGCCGGAATCGCTCACGAAATCAATACCCCAGCCCAATTCGTCGGCGACAACGCCAAATTTCTTCAGGAAACCTGGCCCGTCGTCGACAAGATCCTGCGTCTGTGCTTGCAGCTTCGTGAACAGTCGCTGGCAGGATGTGTCGCTCCGGAGTTGATCGCTGAGTTGATGCAATGCACCGAGCAGGCAGATCCCGCTTACCTGCTCCACGAAGTTCCGCAGGCGGTTGCGCAGGCCCTGGACGGGGTGGGACGCATTTCGAAGATCGTTAGAGCCATGAAAGAATTTTCCCATCCCGGATCGGAAGGCAAATGCGCCGTTGATCTGAACCACGCCATTGAGACCACCATTGCTGTCGCCCGCAATGAATGGAAATATGTGGCCGATGTTCAGACGTGTTTTGCCGACAATCTGCCTCCCGTGCCCTGTTTGGCGGGGGAGTTCAACCAGGTGATCCTCAATTTGCTGATTAACGCGGCGCAGGCCATCGGAGAGGTGGTGAAAAAGGGCTCCGAAGCCAAGGGAACGATTACGATCACTACGAAAGCCGAGGGTGATTGGGTAGAAGTGCAGATCAAAGACACCGGAGCGGGCATACCCGAGAACGTTCGCGGCAGAATTTTCGAACCATTTTTTACCACCAAGGAGGTCGGCAAGGGTACCGGACAAGGCTTGGCCTTAGCCCACACGGTGATCGTGAAGAAACACGGCGGCAAGATCTGGTTCGAGAGCGAGGTAGCGAAGGGCACGACATTTTTCCTTCGCCTGCCCCTGACTCCGGCGGAACCGGACTCCGGCACAAACCAACCGCAACCGAGTAACCATCCGTCTGCGGAGTTCGTGCAGCGTTAGGATTGCCGGACTGATATCCCTCAGTGAAAACCTCGAATCATGCGCATTCCCGGATCAGCAGGGGAGCGACAGCGCTGGAGGATTAGCATCATCGTAATCTTGCTGATGCTTCCCAAGAGTTCACAATGGTTCAATGGATATGAATCTCCTTTTCCTCGGTTTTCTCGAGCGAATCGCAATTGGAGCCGGTGCGGTGTTTGCTTTGTTCCTCGCGGTTTGTCTTGGGCTGCCCCGACGGTCAGTGGCCGTTGTCAATCGTCGAATGCCAGAAAACTAACCAGCGCGAGTCTTCCGTATTGTTCTCCCTAAAAGTGTTGTCCTTCGATCCGCATGGCAAGTTTTGTGACTTGTCCGCTCGTCATCTGAGGGGGCGGCGTTTGACTGGATTCGCCCGCCATGAGATAGTGGCTGGCTTTAATCGGCACATTTGACTTTGATTGCTAGTATTGTGTCCCGGACATAATAATTCGCGATTGTCATTCTATGCAGCACGCACGGGTCGGCGCTGTAAAGACAAATGCATAGATCCTTCGCTCTGCTCAGGGTGACAACATCAATTATGCTGCGAGCTTTCAGGACGCAACGCTAGGACACGTGGAGCTTGTTGCCCAGCCAATGGCCAGCCTCATTCCAAAAGATACCAGCTTCTTCCGAATGTTCTCAGCGATGTCGGACAACCTCATCGCCGGGGCACGGGTGCTCGTGAATCTATTCGCAGACTACCGGGATGTCGAAGAAAAGATCGGCGAGGTTCACCGCATTGAACGCCAAGGCGATGAACTTACGCATGCCATCCTGACCAAACTGAACCAGACATTCATCACACCGTTCGATCGGGAGGACATCCACCAGTTGGCCTCGAAGCTTGATGACGTTCTCGATTTCATCAATGCTGCCGGCGCCCGCCTCGTGATGTATCGGATCACGGCCCCGCCCCCAGCTGCCGGAGAGCTGGCAAAGATCATCCTGATGCAAAGCCAGGAACTGCAGAAGGCAGTATCGCTCATGCAGAAGAACGGCAATATCCTGGTCCATTGCGTGGAGATCAATCGGCTGGAAAACGAAGCCGATCAGGTATCGCAACTGGCCATCGCCAAACTGTTTGAACACGAGAAAGATCCCATCAATCTCATCAAAATCAAAGAATTGCTGGAGTTCCTGGAACGGGCTACCGACAAGGCGGAAGACGTTGCCAACGTACTCGAGACCGTCGTATTGAAGAACACATGAAGCTTCAAGAATCTGGGCTTCGATAATTTGGACAAACAGGAAAACTGGTGAAGCCTGACCTGCTGCTGCTGATCATCACTGTAGTGGTCGCCCTGACTTTCGACTTCCTCAACGGCTTTCACGATGCCGCCAACAGCATTGCGACCGTGGTTTCGACGCGAGTCTTGTCCCCGAAACTGGCAGTGGTGTGGGCCGCATTCTTCAATTTTGTAGCTGCGTTTCTTCTGGGGACCGCAGTCGCCAAGACCATCGGCAGCGGAATGATCCGGATTGAAACTGTGACCCAATACGTTGTGATTACCGGCTTATTCGGCGCCATCGTCTGGGATCTATTGACCTGGTGGTGGGGGCTGCCCACTTCCTCTTCGCACGCTCTCATCGGCGGCTATGCCGGGGCCGCGGTTATGCGATCCGGATGGCACGTGATCATTGCCGCCGGTTGGTACAAAACACTGATCTTCATCGTGGTCGCGCCTGTCATGGGACTGATTCTGGGCTGGTCGTTCATGCTGGCCGTCTATTGGCTCCTGCGAAATAAGGCTCCGCAACGGATTGACGTCTGGTTTCGCAAGTTGCAACTGCTCTCGGCAGCCGCGTACAGTCTCGGGCACGGCGGCAATGATGCGCAGAAGACGATGGGAATCGTGGCCAGCGCGCTATATGGAGCGCACTATCTAAGTTCGAAAGAATTGGCTGGCAGCTGGGGGAAATTTCACTGGCCCATCATCTTGGCAGCGCATGCCTCGATCGCTTTGGGAACGTATTTCGGGGGCTGGCGAATTGTTCACACCATGGGTTCCCGCATCACCAAGCTCAAGCCGGTTGGAGGATTCTGCGCTGAGGCCGCTGGGGCAATCACACTGTTCTCCACCGCTCTGGCGGGAATTCCCGTGAGCACCACGCACACCATTACCGGAGCCATCGTGGGCGTAGGGGCGGTGCATCGGCTTTCGGCCGTACGATGGGGGGTGGCACGGCGAATCGTTTGGGCCTGGATTCTCACCATCCCCGCATCAGCATTGGTTGCCGGAGACGCATTCTGGCTGGTGCGGCTGATTCATCCTGGCGCATAATTCGACAACCCACGGGGGGGAGACCTCATCACGCTTTTGGGCGACCAATCGCGGGATGCTTTACGCCGTATCCACTGTCGTTCACAGCTCATCTCTTAACGCTTTTTTCCAGGGCGCGGCACTTGTGTTCTTGAAGCTCACCCACATACGGATCTTGAGCCTTGGGACCAACAGGTCGCAACCGCCGAAGGTCTTCCCACTGAAGCACGATGTCCGCGAGGAAGATTGAGAACGCAAGGCAGATCCACACAATGGTTTCGTTGACCGCTACGTCGAGATTCTCCCAACCGGTAACGCCGCCAATCACTCGCACTTCCAGAAAGACGAGGGCAACCGCAAAGCTGCGGGTCATCCATTCGCGATGCTGCTGGACTCTTCCTGCGAGAATGAATGCCAATGCGATGCCCGTAGTGGTCATCCACAACGCGGCGTCCAC
>Ga0187819_10000697_pt1 | contig 16955 bp, 10 predicted proteins | sample NC_wetland_sal_i_15_FD_132411 | JGI IMG/M metagenome (GOLD analysis project Ga0187819, IMG submission 132411) | Wetland sediment microbial communities from Neuse River Estuary, North Carolina, USA - SO4_4 | ecosystem: Environmental > Aquatic > Freshwater > Wetlands > Sediment | place: USA...
AGTACGGTGCGAAACCGTGCCCAGCCCTCAAAGTAAATAATCATCCCTGCGATCAGCAGCAGGAGGGAGATTCGAGAAAGGAAGAGTTCTGCTCCAAGTACTACGATAATGAGCACGGCCAATGCCCCCACCACGATCAGAAGTCCGGAAGAAGAAGGCGCGAGTGGGGCTTGCATGAACTTGGCACGATCTCTCCAAAAAACAAAGAGGGAAAAGGCAAGAACAAAAAAGCCATGGGAAAAATTGGGGTCGTCGAGCCACTGTTTGACCAAATGAACAAGAATGGGCGAGTAAAGCCAGCCGACCAGGAGAACAAGGATCGCAACTTGCCACCAGGGATAGTAGTGTCCCTTGATAGTAGTCTCCTTAGGTGTGGGGCGGCCTGATGCTAAGGCGGTCTGTGTGAGGTTCCCTGAGAGGATACGAAAATCGCGCCCCGGCATATGCGAATCCTCCGCCACGCACAATTGCACGCACCGCCAAGTCTTGTGCCGGCGGCGCCTTTTGTGGGGGAAGATGTTGAGGTCACAGATATCAGGTGTCCGTCTGTGACTCCAGTCTCGCTGCTATTGTCTCGAGGGCCCGGTTACCAGTTGGGCAAGTTCCTTTTTTACCGCTGCCGCGTCGGTAGAATTGGGGCTTATCTTCAGCACGTGTTGGAATTGCTCTCGCGCCAATGCTATCTGACCCGTCTTTTCGTAGGCCAATCCCAAGTGGTAGTGGATCGTCGGGTTGTCAGGCGTTCGGCTTCGTTGCCCCAGTTTGAGAGCTTCCTGAAACAGATCAATCGCGGAATGGAAAACGCCTTTCTGATAGTAGACCGAACCGAGCGTATCCGCCGCATTCGGAGAGTCAACCATCCCCCTGCGCGCAGTTTGCGCAAGATCGAGTGCTACGTCAACATTGCCACCGGTTTGCAATATGACATGTGCCAGATTACTCGACGCGATGGGATTACCTGGCCGAATTTGCAAGGCCTTTTCGTACATTTGCGTGGCATTGTCCCAAGCCTTCTGTGACTCGTAGAGTTCGCCCAGCAGGATATAGAAATTCGGTTCGCCGGGATGATCCTTTACGGCGTTCAAGCAGGTCGCGATGGCTTGGTCGGTTGAGCCTCTCGCCATCTGCACCTCGCTAAGCTTCAACAGTGCGTCCGCATTATTTTTGTCCAGGGCGACAGCTTTCTCGAACGCCGTTTGCGCTTGGCTCAAATCCTTTTTGCTGAAAAACAGCACGGTACCCAGAAGATCGAAGAAGGCGCTGCTCTCTCCGACTTTTGCGATTTGGGAGTTAGCTACCGTAACGGCCTTGTCCGGCTGATTCTGGGACACGTAGACGTTAACCAGCCCACCCAGGGCGTCCGGCGAACTAGGTTCGAGATCGAGAGCGTCCTGGTAAGCCTGAGCGGCTTCGGCGAACCGGCCTTCTGCCAGCTTCAGATTGCCCATCTGGAGGTGCGCCGCAGGACTTTTTGGAGAAAGATCAGTCGCCTTTCGGATATCGGCTTCCGCCTGGGGAAATCGCTTACGGTGAATGCCGGAAACGGCGCGATACAGGTAGCCGTCGGCTGCGGCTGGCTGCAGCGCAATAATATGGTTGGCTGCTTCCTCCAGACCTTCGGAGTCGCCCTGATGCAGGTCAGCGGCCGCGATCTGCCGGTAAGCTTCCGACAGATCGGGGCGTAAACGAACCGCGTCCAGGAACTCTTTTTGAGCCTGCGACCAGTCACCTTTGGCACTGAGCGCGATTCCGAGATGATAATGAGCGAGGGCGCTGCTGGGTTCGGCCTTAGTGGCTGCCCGGAGTGTTTCGATTGCATTATCGGCGCGCCCCCTGCGGATCTGAATCTGGCCTCGATCGATGAGGGCGTCGATATCGTTCGGAATCAATTTCAGTGTCTCTTCGTTCAGTTTTTGCGCCTCGTCCAGACGGTTGTTCAGGATCAGAAGTTGAACGTAGTTCTTCTTAACTTGGAGGTCCCTGGAATGTTCCCGATAAAGCGATTCGTATTCGGTGGCAGCTTTGTCCAGATCTCCATTGGCGAAATAGAAATCTCCGAGCATGCGATATCCGACCGAGTCGTTTGGAAACCTGTGAACAGCTTCCTTTAGAAAGCCCTCCGCTTGATCCTTCTTGCCCTGATTCATATACACACGAACCAAAGCCGTGCATGGCTCAGGACTGGACGGATCAACTTCCACGGCATGCCGGAACTGCTGTTCAGCTTCCGCGTAACGACTGCGGGACTGATAATAATCGCCCAACGCCAACTGCGTCTCGAGAGCTTTCGGACCGAGATCGGCCGCTTTTTTGAAGCTGATTTCTGCCTGATCAGCTTGATTGGTTTTCATCTGCATTAAGGCTAAGTTCAGATAGGGCTGCCACAGGTCAGGACCTAAAGCGATCGCTTTGTTCACTTCTTCGATGGCGGCAGGCAAGTTTCCCTGCGCGGCGAGGAGATTGGAGGCCGCGAGATGAACCTGCGGACTAGACGGTTGCTGCTGCAGCAATAGCGATGTGTGTTCTTGCGCCTGCTTGAGATTTCCCGCGCCAATCAGGATGTTGGCCACATCGAGATGAGCTTGGTAGTTGGCAGGTTGCAATTCGATAACGCGCGTGAATTCCTGGTAGGCTTTGCCCCACAGCTGCATTCTTGAGTAAGTCTTCGCCAGTTCGTAATGGGCCTCTTCAAACTTTGAATCCACTTGGATTGCGCTACCGAACTGGATGGCAGCTTCGCGGTACTTGCCTTTGTTGAAATAACGCTGGCCGCTTTCCAGATACTTCTGTTTGCGTACATTCGGGTCTCGCGAACATCCAAGGGCTATGGCGGTGATTCCGAGAACAGTTATCAGTAGAGCGGTCCGACCCCTCATCGAAGGTCTCCAAAGGTTGCAGCGCCGGTAGTGAGATCCGCCCGCGCGAAGAAAACTACAATTGTGTCCCAATCGACCATCACTAGCGGACGGCAATTGTCTCATGGTGCGACTCGGAAGAGAAGACGTGAATGGCAGAAAACAGCCTTTCCAGCCCCAGAGAGGAAAAGTGTGGCTTAAGACATTCCGAATTTAATCTCCCCGTCATCGGATCGTAACAATTCTGCAATAAAGTTGGCGTTTAATTTCGACTTCCGCAGCGAGACAGCAGCGTGTGGACCCGTCTGCTCATGACTCTCAAGCAGAAGCTTGCGGGAGCATTCGTCCAAAACTGAAGTCCTGCATGGAGGTAAGTGAGTGAGGGCGCAGCCGGTACTGCTGGGGATCATCGCGGTGATTTTAGGTTGCGGGAGCCTTGGAAGAGGTCAAGAAAAGGCCGCCGAAGCAGTCGCGCCACCACCGGATGCCAAAGCTGCAATCTTCGGCACGATTGGCGATCAGAAGGGGCAGGGAATCGCAAATGCGATCGTGACTGCGGACAACGGCGCCGGAGTGTCGCAAAATGCTACGACTGACGGGCAGGGGCAGTACGCGATCACTGACATCCCGACAGGGGTCTACACGATCTCAGTGGTTTCCGGGAACACCAAGATCTTCCAGGTAACCGCGGCCATAAGCCCGGGTCAAGCCGTCTCTCTCGACGTAAAAGGCGCCGTGAATGGGGCGACTGTCACTGCCGGCGGTAAAGCAGTCGTCAGCGGGACACTGAACGACCTCGCAGGCACGGGCATTCCCAACGCAGCCGTGACATTTGACGATGGAGCAGGAACTACCAAGAACCTGACTACCGACGCGCAGGGCTCGTATGCAGCGAAGGACTTGCCTTCCGGCACATACACCATTCAGGCTCTCGTGAGCGGGGCAAGGATTTTTAAGGCTAGGCTGGTGCTGAGTCCAGACCAGGTTGTGACGCTGGGAGTCGGTGGTGCGCCTACGACGCAAGCCCTCGACCTCCCGCCTCCCTCTGCCCCAGGTGCCGCAGTCGCTGCGACCGCCGCACCTCCTGTACCAGTTCCTGTCGCACCGCCAGCGCCCGCACTGCAGGTTTCCCAGAATGGCGGGACTGCCGGGTCCCTGAATGGGGGAGTGAGCGACCAATCAGGCGCCGTTATTGTGGGCGCCACAGTGCAGGTGAGCAACGCAGCGGGTTTGAAGTTTACAGCTACTTCCAACGAGCAGGGCAATTATGTAATCAAGAATGTGCCACCCGGTTCGTACACCATCACGGTCACCGCCCCTGGGTTCAAAACGTTCACGGCGGACTCGGTGAAGATCTCAGCGGGAGTGGACCTGCCGCTGGATGCGTTACTGGAACCTGCCGGGACATCGACAGAGGTCAACGTTGAAGGCCAGCAGGCGGCGCAGGTCGAAACAGAAAACGCACAGGTTCAGGGCACGATCACCGAGACCGAGGTTAAGACGTTGGGCCTGAACGGGCGCAATTTCACCCAGTTGATCGCTTTGACCCCCGGTGTGAGCAACCAGACCGGGCAGGACGAGGCTAAAGTGGGAGTTGTCGGGAGCGTCAAGTACAGCGTAAACGGTGGCCGAGTCGAGTACAACACCTTCGAAGTGGATGGCAGCGACGTCCTGAATGCAGGCTTAAACGGCGCAGCCAGTACTTTAATGGTCTATCCCAGCCTGGATGCCATTCAGGAAGTGAAGGTGCTTACCTCAAATTACGGTGCTATGTACGGGCGGACGGCATCGGGCACAGTCTTAGTAACTACAAAGAGTGGCGGATCGCAGTGGCATGGCGGCGGATACGAATTTATCCGGAATGAATTCTTTAATGCGCGGAACTACTTTGATCAGACCAATAAGGCCCCACTCTATCGTAGGAATGACTTCGGATTCACCATCGGGGGGCCCTTATCGATTCCAGGTTTTTACAATACCAAGAAAGATAAAACCTTTGTTTTCTGGTCGGAAGAGGTTCGAATTGAAAAGTCACCGAGCGACCTCCAACCCAATTTCAATCGAGCGGTGCCGTCATTAGCCGAGCGTCAAGGCGATTTTAGCGATGTCTGCCCACCCGCTAACGGTTCGTCCGTCATCGTCTTCACCAGGTCGCAATACCCAGACTGCCCGAGTTTCGGGACGGTTCAGGGCGGACTTCTGGCGTTTCCCAATAACAACATTACCGGATCAGGGGTAGCTCAGCTGGATACCAACGCCCTCGCCATATTGAGCGCCAACCTGATTCCCCTGCCCAATTCCAACACCGGCTGCAATTCTCCCACGGGTTCTTGCTACGACGCGGTGATTTCTGAACCTACCCATTGGCGGGAAGAATTGGGCCGCATCGACCATAATGTCACTGCGAAGCTGCGTGCCAGCTTTCGCTATATTCATGATGCCTGGGATACGGTAACCCCCGTACCTGAGTGGAGCTATGCTGGTGCCGGCTTCCTTACGAACAGCTTCCCCACGGTACAAAACAAATTCGTTGGTCCGGGCATCAGTCTGGTAGCCCATTTGACCGATACTATTACTGCGACGTCATTAAACGATTTCACCGCAAGTTTCGTGAACTCACACATCACTCTGAACGACGTGAACGGGCCAGGAGGGGCCAACTTCCTGCGCCCTGCGGGCTTAAGTTCTTCCTGTGAAAACCTGGGTAGTAATGCAACTTCGGGCTGCCTCGGCACCATCTTCCACAACGGATTCGGGGGAAAAGTCCCGGGCCTTGTGATCGGCGGAAACAACCAGGAATATGGCGGAAACGGATTTTCTGTCGATCCGGCGTACATGCCGTGGGAACATACCAACCCCACCTACAGCGTTCGCGATGATTTCAGCAGGTACTGGGGAAAGCATCTTCTGCAATTTGGTGGTCAATTCATTCAGGCTCAGAGAAATGAGAACAACAACGCGGTTGGCTCTGCCTCCGGGGACCTTCAGGGTTTGCTCACTTTCAGCAACGTCAACGGGGGATTTTTCAGTACTGGTAACGCTTTCGCCAACTTCCTGGCGCTGTTGACAGCTTCGGCGCCGCTTGTGCGCAACGAGGTTCAAAGTTACACCCAGGATAGTGCCCAACTGCGATACCACAACGACTATCGGATTGGTGAGCCGTACATTCAGGACGATTGGAAGGTAACTCCCCACTTCACGGTGAACCTGGGAGTGCGCTTCAGCCTCTTTGGGGTGTTCCACGAAAAAGACCACAATGCTTACAATTTTGATCCCTCGGCTTGGAGTCCGGCATTAGCTTCCCAGTTGAGTGTGGTTGCATCAACCGGTCAGTTGGCGAATGGGCAGGGCGGGAATGGGAACGACCCGATTCCACTTTCCCTAACCAATCTTGATCCTCGCATCACGAATGGAATTGTGCGGTGCGGCATTAACAAGGTTCCTGACGGTTGCATGACGGGTCACCTCTTCAATCCCGCGCCGCGTGTTGGTTTGGCCTGGGACCCGTTCGGTGACGGAAAGACGTCAATTCGCGGCGGGTACGGGATATTTTTTGAGCACGGGACCGGTCAAGAAGCGAATACGGGATCCCTCGAGGGTGCTGCTCCCCTGAATTTGAGCGTCACGCAAGACTTCCCAGGCACTTATGCCTGCATCGGTGGAGGAACGAATTGTCCTTTTATCGGCGGTGCCTTACCCGGCGCGTTCCCCATCTCTGTTACCGCTATTCCGACCCGTGCGGTGTGGTCCTATGCGCAACAGTGGAGCTTAAGTGTGGAACGTCAGCTTCCGAAATCCATGGTGGGCACCATCGCCTATGTCGGGAGTAAGGGGACTCACCTCACGGTCGAACGCCAAATAAACCAATTAAAGCCTGTGCCGGCGGCCTTGAATCCCTTCGGTCCAAACGAACCGCTCATTCCAGAGGCCGGGGTAAGCGGCAGCGGGAGTGCCGTGGGCGATTGTGGCGGGTTTGGTTTTGGAACACAACCTGGTTTTCTGCTGTTGAACGGCACCACCGTGGGCGTGCAGGATCCCGCTTACATCAATTTATTAGCCGCGTGTGCGGGAGAGAATGTGCCTCCCGCTGCTGTCACTCCTAATGTGAACACGCTGCGCCCTTACCCAGGTTACGCTCAGATCTTCTCATTGCAGAATGTAGCGGATTCTTCCTACAGTGCAGTGCAGGCAACAATTCGACGCACCAAGGGGCCGCTGACCATCGGGGCTTCCTACTCATACAGTCATGCCATTGACGACTCTTCCGATCGCTCGGACGCGACCTTCGTTAACTCGTACGATCTGCGATCAAACCGTGGCAGCTCGAATTTCGATCAGCGCCACCTGGTGAATCTCAGTTATGTATATGATTTGCCAAGCTTTGGTCGCTCTCTCCAAGGTTGGGCGGTTTCCCCGGAACCTTCAGATAGTAATGAACCGGCGCCAGCAGCGGAGGCATCCCGGCTCATGCGCTGGCTTGGGGATGGCTGGCAGATTTCAGGAATCACGGTGGTTCAGTCAGGAACCCCATTCAGCGTCATCAATGGCGGCAGCGCCACAGTTTCGGTCCTGGACAATGCCGGCGTAGCTAATGGAGTTGGTGCTGGATCCTATCCGGACGTGATTGCCAACGCGCCGCCCCCGACGATCGGCCGTTACAACCCGCAGAGTTTCGGGCCTTTGCTCGGTAACCCCAATCGATTCGTGGCTCCCAGAGGCCTTACTTTTGGGAACGCCGGCCGCAATTCCTTGAACAACCCCCGTCGTACAAACTTTGACATAAGCTTGTTGAAGCATTTTAAGGTCACTGAATCCGGGGTGCTCGAGTTTCGCGTGGAAGCGTTCAATCTTTTTAATCACACTGAGTTCCGGATTTACAATCCCGACCTGGGAAACACGGGCAGCAATACAATCAGTTGCTATGGTGGTCCCAACTACAGTGCTGGTTTCTCTCCAGCCGGCGGTGGTGGTTGTCTGGTGGGAAGTGCTTTCTTGCGCCCAGTGGATGCACATCGGCCCAGAACGATCCAGTTGGGAGCGAAGTTCAATTTCTAGATTACCCGAGACCTGTCGCCCCCGGCGAAGAAGGACTAGATGGTAGGTCGGAATGCTTCTGAGGCGTACGACGCCGGTTCATTTTCTCCACATTGGCAAGACAGGGGGAACGGCGATAATCCAAGCGCTGAGTCCCATTGCTGATCGGTTCGGAATCCTCATACACGACCACAGTACCCGGTTAAACGATATTCCCCCCGATCATCGCGTCTTCTTCTTCGTCCGGCATCCTATCTCGCGTTTTGTTAGCGGTTTCATAAGCCGATTCCGCAAGGGGGCGCCGCGCTACCATTACGAATGGACGGAAGCTGAATCGAGAGCTTTCGGTCGTTTTCAAAAGCCGACCGACTTAGCCGAGGCATTGTCGGCCCACGACTCGGGTACTCAGGGGCAAGCGCGGGACGCGATGCGGAGCATCCAGCATGTCCGTTCCTCATACACGGACTGGTTTTTGGGGGAAAGGGAACTAGATGCGAGACTTGAAACGATTGTACTCTTAGGTCTGCAAGAAACCTTGTGCTCAGATTTCGAGGTGTTGAAGAAGCTTTTGCACCTTCCGCGAGGGCTATCGTTACCCAAGGATGACGTTCTTGCGCATCGCACTCCAAGAGAATTCGATCGTCGACTGAGCCCCCTGGCCGAGCAAAACCTCCGCGAGTGGTATTCTAACGACCTTCAATTCTATGAGCACTGTCTACTACTTCGTGCTCAACGCGCGTTGTAATTGGTTTACTGTAGTGTTTGCTGCGTGATACCGCCTGCCACCTGCGTATTGGGATCTTCAGAGATCAGATAAGCTGCCGTGTCCGAAATTACGTACATGACTATATTGTTCGATATTCCAGCGATGGAGGTAGTCACGCGACCGTTAGGGCTCACGGTATAAGTGCTGGTGGTGGCAGAAGTCTGGTTTCGTGATCCGTCCCGATTAACAAAGTAATTAGTTAGAATGAGGTTCTTGGTACCATCAAAGCTACCCACTCCGACACGATCAATCAGTGGAGGGTTCCGGTTGTCGTAGCCGTACATCGAGAACGCAAATTGTCCGTTCAGCGAGCCGTTCGAAAAAGGAGGGGTCTGCTGTTGGTTCAAAGTTCCCTCTTGCGTTCCGCTCGGACCGGTGGAGAGGTAAAAAGCCAGCGAGGAATCTACGACCCACACAACCTGAGTGATGGAACCCGTAGCTTGGCTATTCAGAGCCATGGTGGCCCGCCCATTCGATCCCATGCTATAGGTTCCAGTCAGATCCGATGCGGAGATGGCAACGCCGGCCACCACAGAGTCGTAGCTGCCTGCGGTGATTTTTCCGTTTCCGTCGGGTGCAAGAACGCCGATGCTCACGGCAGCAAAAACTGAGGTCTGAGTATTGCCGGTGCTGAAAAATGCGAGTGGTTGATTCAGAATGGAATTGCTGAATGGCATACCAGTTTGGGTCCGGAGTCGCCCGGTGCCAAAGTTGACCTGCCCCGTCGAGGTGGAATCGGTTTCCAGCAAATTAAGCGTGTTTGAATCAATAATGTAATAAAAAAATGTACTGGCAAATCCTCCGCTGTCGGTAAGACTAAAGGACCCTTTGCCGGTGGTATCAGGAGTGGTCAACGAGCCGGTCAGGTTGAATGAGCCGAGGGTCCCGTCGCGCACGACGTCCTCTTGGCCGGAGATATTCCCACTACTGATGTTTACGCCGCCGACACTCGAAACAGCTGATTGCGCGGCATTATTGGCCTGAAACGACTGAATGCGGAATACGAACGAACCCTGCGGACTCGCCTTGATCGCCGCTGCGTCTTGCAGGAATGCTCCCCCGGTTCCGGTCGCAAAGGAATCGAACTCGACGAGGGTGAGCTTGGAACTCGATGTGAGAGTGAAGGCCCATTGCCACTGTGTTGAGCCTATGGTGAGAAACATCGAGCCGGTGCCATCGTTGGCAACTGCGTAGCTTCCAGTGACTGGGTTCGTCACCGGTTGGGCACCTTGAACCAAGTCATCACTTCCGCCGGTGATATGTCCTTGGCCGTCCGCCACGAAAGTTCCCGCTCGCTCGTAGGCGCCATTCCCGGAGCTAAGCCCAAAGGCGCTACCACTGATCTCATAAGTGTAGCTCCCGTTCAAGAGGGCATCGAACTGGCCTCCCTTCAAGCTCGAGCTGCTGCTCGAACAACCAGCGGAAAAACACAAGGCGACTAGGGTGGCTAACCATAGCGTGGTGAATTTCGCCGAAGCCAAATTTCGCTTGTGCGAGCGGCGAATTTTGTAACGATTAGAAATACGCTCCACAGTTGCTCCGTGATTTCACACGACATCAACTCCGCGCGCCCTATCGCAACTGCGAAGCCTATTTACCCACTGTCCGAAGCTTCTTTCTTCTTACTCTTTAGCCAACGGACATTCGTAAACGCACATCAGGCGGCGGTGCCGAACCATAGGTACGGGGGGAGACACAGAACATGGGCGTAACGCAAAATCTCATTAGGCCCAGCCCATTTTACCGGATCGAAAGCAGAATTGTCGCGCAGGTCCTACAGCGGAACGATGTTGGATGAGGGCTGGCAGGAATCGTCCTTCCGGTCGAACCTCGCTCTTATGAATACTAACCCTGCTTGCGAACTTGCCAGAAAGAAGCCTTTAATTTGCTAGGGGGCCAACTGCCCGAAATCCTAGCCCCCCGGCAGAAAGAGTCGGCTTGGCTACCCAACCACTGACAGCACGCTAGAGAGTTGAAGCGCCTGATTTGCGAGAGAGCTTGCGTCTGGCAAACACACCTACCGAAATTAATCCGCTACCGAACAAGGCCAGCGAACTGGGCTCTGGCACAGGAGATGCAAAAGTGGTACCACCGAGCGCATCAGTCCACTGCAATCCGCCTTTGTTGGTCCCAGTCGCGATCGTTATCGGAACGCCTCCAACGGTCGTTATGTCTATCGTTCCGCCAGTGATTCCTGTGAATGTCATCCCGTTGGACAAGGTTAAAGTGGCATTGGCGATGGTCCCCACGAAACTCCAATAAACGGTGGTCCCAGAGTTGTGCTTAGTCCAAGATTCGCTCGAGAAGGAGCCGGAGAAGGTTAGTCCGCCCCCGACTGTGGTGTCGCTCACCATAAACGTGCCGCCCGGTCCAAACATCGCGGGAGTGTACACTCCCGAAGTGTTTGCCGGCGGATCTATAGACCCGCTGGTCAAAAACCCTGTAGTCAAACTCACTGTACCGGTGCAAACACTACAGTTGTAGGGGCTCATTAAGTTGCTGACGCCCGATAGAGTGGAGTTCATCAACTGCAAGTCGGTCGTCCCATTATTGGCAAAATTGTTGGACTGCCAAGTTCCGTCGCTGTTGCTGATCGAAACATCCTGTGCAAACGCCGCCAGGGAGACACAGATCAAGACAACAGCAAGTAAGAATCCTCGCTTTGGTAGCATTCCGCCTCCGACTTGATTTTCTCGCCATCTAATGGCGGGGGATAGAGAGTTCAAGTGCCGATGTTGAGGAGGCTGTACCTGTCCTCAACGCTGAGTGCTGCACATGCCCAAAATGGAACATTTCAAGCGCGGCAAGTGTACGGCACGAAGCGCTATGGTTTATGACAGGATCATTAAAATTACGTGAATTTTCGCGTGGAAGATGTGGAAAACGCGTAACTTAAGCCTCAACTGAGTGCCTTTGTTTCCGGGCGCGCCCTGGCCTTACTAGGGGATTCTCTGTGGAGGCGGACAACGCGCGAGTGAACGAAGGATTTCACTCACAGACAGTAGTATTCAGCGAACGAGGTTCCCACGGCAGCGGCCCCGGAATTGGCTGTTCGTGCAGAATGGCTCCGCAAGTTGCGTGGAAGATTGTGAACCGAAGGAAGGGCGACCTCCACTGGGGGATTTTAACCGAAATTTAACAAACCCCGGCGCGAATTGTTGGCGCACCCGAGTAAGATGATCATCCGTAATGTTAACGGGAGTTTGCCTTCCTTCCACCGAGTGTCAATTTGAACCGAATCGACTTTAGTGAGATCCTTTCGCGGCCTTGTCGTTCAGAGTGCTGGAGTGGCGACAGGAGGCCCGCGTTGACATTTAGCGGTGGCGACGAGATTGGATTGAGGATGGGAAGCGTGAGAAGTATCGCGCGAAAGGCCATGAGAAAAAACCGCCGCTTCTCGATCTGTGCGAGAGCGGCAATGGCTTCAGCAATCTTCCTACTTGGCTTGGCTGATATCCACGCCGTTAGTGCTTCCGAGTCGGGTCAGGATGGCGCACCCGTGGCATCGGTTGAGTCGGGGACTTCGCCGGCAAGCGGAGCCTCTCCCGTCATGCTGACGCCGGCCAGTCCGACGTATCGGATCGCGCCACACGACGTTTTGCACGTTTCGGTGTGGAAGGAGCCTGACCTTACGGCGACCGTACAGGTTCGTACCGACGGCAAGATCTCAGTCCCATTGCTTGACGACGTGCAGGCGTCAGGCTTGACTCCGATGCAACTCTCCGCCTCTCTGGCTGACCGCCTGAGGACGTATGTGGATCACCCTCGAGTGACAGTGGTTGTATCGCAGATGCATTCTGAGCGGATCTACGTGGTAGGAGAAGTATTGCGCCCCGGTCCCATGGTGCTGCTGCCAGATATGACAGTATTGCAGGCGCTCGCGAGCGTCGGTATGAACCAGTTCGCTCGCAGTAAGAAGATATACGTTCTACGAACGGTTAATAATGAGCAGCGGAAGTTTTTCGTCAATTACAAACAGCTGATCAAGGGCCAGCAGATGAGTCAAAATATCAAACTTGAAGTTGGAGATACGATTGTTGTGCCCTAGCTCCCGGTTAAGGCGGGTCCGGAGCAGTCATCTGCGATTTCGCTCCTCGAATCGGCTAGGAAATGAATGATGGATGCTGAGATCGGCGGTTAGCCAGGCGACATATTTATGATAGCGAATCGCGAAATGAGCTTAGAGGATTACTTGGCGATCGGCCGTCGCCAGTTCCTATTTGTCCTGATTCCGGTATTAATCGGCCCGCTATTGGGACTGTTGATTTCCTACGCCTTCACACCGAAGTACACATCACTCTCCTTATTACTGGTAGAACCGCAAGTTGTGCCAGCAGGCTACGTCAAGCCGATGATATCGGAGCGGGTGCGCGATCGGATGGTCGTCCTGGAGACCAACGTGCTCAGTCGCAGCCGGTTGCACGCGATGGTCGACCGTCTAGGACTGGTGAAGCCTGGCGGTAGCGAAGAAGCCCTGATTGATACCATTCGGGCGAATATTCAAGTCATCGAGGCCGATCCTGAAGGCGGTTCAGCCAGAGCCGAAACGGGCGCTGATGCGGCGGGCTTTTTCATAAGATATACCGCAGATAATCCACAAGATGCGCAGCAAGTTTGCGCAGAAATCACTTCGATGTTGTTGACGGAGAACCTAATGATGCGCCAGCAGACGGCGCAGGACACAACGGATTTCATTTCGCGGCAGCTTGAGCAAGCGAAGCAAAACCTGGATTCAATCGATCAGAAGTTATCGGAATTTAAGGCATCTCATTTCGGCCAACTGCCCTCAGATCAGGAAACCAACTTCAAGGTTTTGAGTGGACTCAGCTCGCAGATGGACGCGACTACGCAAGCGCTGAGTCGGACGCAGCAAGACAAGTCCTATGCCGAATCACTCCTGACACAGCAGCTTGCAGCTTGGAAGGCGGTTGAGTCCACCCCGAATGTGCCAACGATTCGGCAGAGAATCCTGACGCTTGAGAATCAGCTTGCTGAGTTGAAAAGCCGATATACAGAAGACCATCCCGATGTGGCGAAACTGGAAAGGGACATTCAGCAACTGAAGGATACGATCAAGAAAATGAACGCCGACCCGGACGCCGACCCTGCTCCCGAGGGATTGCGAGCCAAAATGGAGCCGCCGGACGTTATGCGGCTTCGGCAGCAGATCCGTCAAAATGAGATCCTGATTGCGCGATTAACGCGTGAGCAAGAGCGGCTTCAGAAATCGATCGACTTGTACCAAAGCCGTGTCACCGTCAGCCCGGAAATTGAAGAGCAGTGGAAGCAGTTGACGCGGGACGTGGAAACGGCGCATGCCATTTACAACAACCTGTTGACGAACGAGAACACTGCGAGAATGCAGACGGAAATGGAACACAAGCAACAGGGAGAACAGGTGAAATTGGTCAATCCGGCCAGCTTGCCGACGCTTCCCAGCTTTCCGGTGCGTATCAAGTTTGCAGCGGCGGGCTTGGGAGGGGGATTAGCTCTTGGGCTCTGCTTTGCATTCTGGCGGGAACTGCAGGACAAAGGGATGCGAGACGAACAGGACGTGCTGGCTGCGCTCCGATTGCCCATGCTAGCATCTGTACCCGCGGTAAGGTTCCACCTACAGCGCGAAGGCGCTGAGGAGCGCGCGCTCACTGCAGTAGGTTCTCGCAGGGCTTTGTATGATTTGAGCGATAAGATGGGGACCTAGCGTAGTTGTGTGAATCAGGGCACTTAGTTTAAGCATGTCGCGCATGACGGGCAAGCTGTCGTTGCGGGTTGAAGATAAGAGCGTCCGGCTTGAATCGAGAACGACTGAGCCGTAATAATTCGGGGAGGAAGCATCATCAATCAAACGCATAAGCCGACGGGGAGGGTTGAACACGAGGATAAAAGTGCTCACGCAATCGATCCTCAGCCGGACCGGAAGGAGATGGCTGCGGCAGGAGAAGTCAGCGCGGCTAGCGCGACGGATGCCATGACGCGAGATACTGTGCTGGCAGGCTGCCAAGAGAGAGACTGGATGCCCGATCCAGGGGCTGTACTCTCGTTCGGGGATGAAGAACAAGCCAGCGTTACGGAGGTGTTCCGGGCCTTGCGGTCCCGGCTCTGTCAGTTGCAGAAGAGCAGCCCTTTGAAGTCCCTTTTGATAGCGAGCGCGCTAGCCGGAGAGGGGCGATCGTTCGTTGCACTCAATCTTGCGCGCATAATGGCACTTCAGCCCGAGTGCAGGGTGCTTTTGATTGATGGTGATCTGCGCAATTCCACGCTCCACTCTGCGCTGGGAACATCTTCTATTCCAGGTCTTTCCGAATATCTGTTGCAGGAGTTAGAAGAGTTCGGGATTATGCAGAGAGGCGATGCCGGCAATTTTTTCTTTATTCCGTCAGGGCGCTCCGTGACCGGATCAACCGAGCTTGTTGGCAATGGTCGCCTCAAAGCTCTCATGGATAAGGTCGAGCCGCTCTTCGATTGGATCATTGTCGATTCGCCGGCCACTGCTCCAGTATCAGACGCGTGCCTGTTGGCTGATTACCTGGACGGAGTGTTGATGGTCGTGCGCTCCCGTGCCACTCCATACGATGTTGTGCGGAAAGCTTGCCAGAGATTTCGTGAAGAGTCGCTGGTGGGAGTTGTCCTCAACGAAGGGGCGGCTGACTCTAAGCCACATGCAAGCTCTTCTGGCCGCAAGTCAACCTTGAAGCTTCGTGGTTGAGCGTGGTTCTGTCTTGATTTCCGGAAGGCGCCACTTCCAGTTATGGACGCGCGATGAGATGGATTTTCTGGGCTGCGGTTGCTGCGGTCAGCTATACCTACCTGGGCTATGCAGCATGTCTTTATGTGCGCAGCCGCTGGCGACCTAGACCGGTGCGGTCAGGCCCGTTTTTTCCGTCAGTCTCAATTGTTGTGGTGGTTCGCAACGAAGAGCGAGTGCTGGAGCGCAAACTTCGCAACTTGACCCAGTTGAATTATCCCCATGATAAGCGCGAGATTGTGGTCGTCTCCGATGGGTCATCGGACGGTACCAACTCCATTCTCGCGGCGTTCTCAAGGACCGTTGGTGTGCGAGCCATCCTAAACGAGCAACCGCGGGGCAAAGCCAGCGCACTTAATGACGCAACCAAGATAGCTTGCGGAGAGATTGTAGTCTTCACGGACGCCCGACAGGAGATTGATCCGAACGCTGTGCAGTTGCTGATGGAGAACTTCGCCGATTCGTCAGTCGGTTGCGCGAGTGGTCAACTCATTTTGGGCGCGCCAGCTTCGGGAGAGGCAGCCGAGGGCATGGGTTTGTACTGGAAATTGGAAAAGAAGATTCGCGAAATGGAGGCAAGCTCGGGATCCCAAGTCGGGGCAACCGGAGCGCTCTACGCTGTCCGGCGAAGTTTGATCGTACCCATTCCGCAGGAAACGATTTTGGACGATGTTTACATTCCCATGCACGCGCTACGACAAGGAGCGCGCATCGTATTTGACCCACGGGCGCAAGCCTGGGATGTACCTGATCAGGGAATGAAACGCGAGTTCGCGCGGAAAGTGAGAACGCTGACCGGCAACTACCAACTGGTGCGGTTGGCGCCGTGGCTGTTGGGCAGCAGCAATCCAATCTGGTTCGAATTTGTGAGCCACAAGCTGCTCAGGCTACTCGTCCCTTTTGCATTGGGAGCAGCCCTGCTTACGTCTGCCCTGCTTCGTGATCCAATTTATCGGATCGCATTGATTTTGCAGTTTGCGTTCTACGGTCTGGGCATTTGGGCGTTGGTGCGTTCCAGGCGTCGATCTCTGGATAGAATTTCCAGTGCAGCCTCTACATTCCTGCTACTCAACAGCGCTGCGGTAGTTGCCTTTGCGAACTTCATTGCGGGCCGCCAGCCTGCCTGGAGGCCGTGAGTTGGCGTCTGGAGTGCGTCAGAATTGCGTTACGCATTCAACGTAGGAGCCTATTTGTTTTGAGCATGAGGAAGTTAGTCTTCGTGGGGAATGCGAAACACGAGGATGATTCACCGAATCTTGCGCTCAATCGCGGGCTTGAGCTGTCGTCTCTTAGACCATCTTAATTGTCATTGTCCTCCTCGATAATCCTGTTCCTTCCCTACTTCGTGAGACTTCAATCTTAAAGCCTTGGTTTCAATGGGCTTTCCTGGAAACGGGCGCTCGTATCAGTCCAGTGGCTTCGCTTGAGGCAGATAGGCCATCGTCCTCAAGGTCAGTCTGCTCTGTGTCGACACGCTGCGGACTTGGTGCACGATACGTCCTTCTCAGTACGTCCTTCGTTATCTATCCGACATGATCGGACCTTCCTAGAATCA
>Ga0187819_10000699_pt1 | contig 16925 bp, 19 predicted proteins | sample NC_wetland_sal_i_15_FD_132411 | JGI IMG/M metagenome (GOLD analysis project Ga0187819, IMG submission 132411) | Wetland sediment microbial communities from Neuse River Estuary, North Carolina, USA - SO4_4 | ecosystem: Environmental > Aquatic > Freshwater > Wetlands > Sediment | place: USA...
GGGTGGCGGGATGTCGAAGAGTCTTTTTCTGGCGCAGCAAGTGCAAGAAGACGGCCCAAGCCGAAGAGGCTAAATCTCAAAGGACGGTAGAACACAATGGCTAAGCGAGTGAAGAAGGGAAAGGCGCTCCGCGCGGGGAAGAAGCTGGAAAAGAAACAAACACTCAGGGCTAGGACCGGGAGGTTCGATTAACACTTCCATCTGTTGGCAGGCAGCTCGACGCTACATTAGCAATTCTGTTCGCAGTCGCTGCTCCAAACTAAGGGCGAGTGTGGCTTTCCGCCGGATCGCGGATCTTAGCTGGGCGTCGGCTCCATCGCGGTTGTCTGAAGAACAGTCAGAACGATGTACCCTTGCGAACTGCCATGAACTTACCAAGGCAACCGGCGAGGCGAAGGGACCAGCCGAAGCGTGCCGGGAGCTTACCGCGGCGGAAGGTTGCTCCGCGGCTAACCTCCCCTATCGCGCTACTCAGTCGCGGTGTCGAACTCAAGGACCAACGGAGCTACGAGGAAGCAAAGCGATGCCTTCGCCGCGCGCTAGCGCTCGATCCCGGACTCGCCGAGGCAGAAGTTGCCCTCGGACACGTGCTCTTCCTGCAGGGAGCCTACAGTCAGGCAGTAGATAGATTTCGCCGCGCACTAGCCATCAAGCCCGGGCTGGCCCAAGCCCATTACCGTCTTGGCAACGCGCTCGCAGAGCAAGGACAAATCACAGAAGCGAAAGAGTGCTACCGCCATGCCATCGTCCTCAAGCCCGATTATTCGGTAGCATATGGCAATCTCGCTTTCACGATGAACTACGATGATGAAGCGAGCCCCGCCGACCTTTACGCCGCTCACCGGGCCTGGGCCGCGCTCTTCCCGCCGCCGCAGACGCTCGATCGAACCTATGCGAACGACCGCCGACCGGAGCGGCGCTTGCGGGTAGGTTATGTTTCCGGAGATTTCCGCGAGCACGCAGTAGCCTATTTTTTCGAGCCACTGCTTGCATCCCACAACCACTCTGAGGTCGAAGTGTTCTGTTACAGCTCGCTCGACGAGGCAGACGAAGACCCGACCACTGCCCGCTTGAGGTCACTTGCCGAGCACTGGATTTCAATTTTTCGCCAGAACGACAAGAATGTTGCGAAGCGTATCCGCGCGGATCGTATCGATATCCTAGTCGATTTGGGAGGCTACACACGGGCAAGCCGAGTCACCGTTTTCGCCATGAAACCTGCGCCCGTCCAGGCCACGTGGTTGGGGTACCTCAACACAACGGGGCTTGCGACGATCGACTATCGCATTAGCGACGCGATCGTCGATCCAGAGGGGGAAGCGGATCAGTTCAACAGCGAAACGGTCGTCCGGCTACGTCCCCCCTTCCTGTGCTATCGTCCGTTCGATCAGGCGCCACACGTTTCTGCACTTCCGGCGCGCAGGTCGGGCCATCTCACTTTCGGATCTTTCAACAACCTGCCAAAGCTGACGCCCGGTGTGATTAGGCTGTGGGCGAGACTGTTGCACGCGGTCCCGGACTCACGCCTCGTCATCAAAACCGAGCAGATGAGTGACGCCCCCACAGCAAAGAAGTTGTGCAGCCGATTCGCCGATGAAGGTATTGCGCCCAACCGAATTCACGTTTTGGGGTGTCAAGTCAGCACCGCGGATCACCTCTCGCGGTACGGCCTTGTCGACATTGCGCTGGATAGTTTTCCCTTCAACGGGGTGACGACCACGTGCGAGGCGTTGTGGATGGGGGTGCCGGTGGTGACGCTGCGGGGCGATCGGCCTTATGGCCGCGTCGGGGCGAGCCTGCTTGCCTCGACCGGACTCCAGGAGTTCGTCGTGGAAACTCCTGAAGCCTACTTGGAAAAGGCCGCCAACCTGGGCGCCGATCTTTCCCGACTCACGGAGCTCCGGTCCGGGTTGCGCGATCGGATGCGCGGCTCACCGCTGTGCGACGGGGCAGGGTTTGCCTGCGCCATCGAGCAGGCGTATCGCAGGATGTGGGAAGCCTGGTGCGTGCAACCGCCGTCGCTGCGTAACAACTTCGCCAAAAGACTGCAGGACTCGGGAGCACCAGCCTTATAGGTGTTGATAAATCCTGTTATCGCCGGTAATCCCGGTAGATGGTGATAATCCCTCACCAGCGCATGAGTGCTGCCGGAAGGGCATGCAGCATCGGTGGAGGTTCCGGAAAGCTGATTGTGAGTTCGTCTTAAGATCATACTTGCTTTCGGCAAATCCGAAGATTCAATTCTTCGGTTACTCATTCCCTTACCAGATCACTTTCGGTCATCATTCGGACCAGTTCCCGGAAGTCCACCTTCGGTTGCCAGTGCAAGTCTCGTCCGGCTAGACTCGAATCAGCTCGCAAATCATGAACCTCGTTCGGTCTGAGCAATTGCGAGTCGACTTCGATGTAGTGGTCCAATGGTTCGGAGAAAGAGTCGTCGCCTGCAATGCTCCGCAAAACAGATAGAACTTCCGTAACGAACTCCCGCACGCTGTGGGATTTCCCTGTACCTATAACGTAGTCCTTCGCGGACGATTGTTGAAGCATGGCGTGCATTGCTTTCACGTAGTCGCCTGCAAACCCCCAATCTCTCCTAGCGCTGAGGTTTCCGAGCCTGAGTTTTTGTTTATCGCCCCTAGACCATCTTTCGGCTGCCCGAGTGATCTTTCGCGTTACCATCTCCGGACCTCGGCGAGGAGATTCGTGATTAAAAAGTATCCCCCCAACGGCATAGAATCCACGCGCACGGTATACTTTAACCAGATGATGTGCCGCAAGTTTTGAAACTCCGTATGGTGATACTGGATTAAGGGGGCTCTCCTCGTTGCAGCAGGCGTTGGCATTGCCCAGCATTTCAGAGCTGGAGGCTTGATAAACCTTAGTCTCAGGCTTTTGTCGCTCTATGATCCGCATGAGACGAGCCAACCCTCCAGCATTTATATCGAAAGTTTCGGCACCGCATTCCCAGCTGGTTGGCACAAAAACCTGACCCGCCAGATTGTAAAGCTCGTCCGGCCACGCTTTCCTGAACGCGACTTCTAACGATTCAGCGTCTCTGACATCACCATAGAGAAATTCAACATGTGTCCTGATTGGTTCCAACCAGCGCAGGGTTCGTGGGTCTCGTCGAACAATCCCGCAGACTTCATACCCCAGCCCAAGGAGGTACTCCGCGAGGTAGCTTCCGTCCTGCCCCGAGATCCCAGTAATCAAAGCTCGTTTCATTGCGGCTGCCCGCTTGCATGGCTCGCCCTACAGCTAGTCGGCTTAGGAACCCATATGAAATCTAGGATTTCACAGTGCATAATATATTGGCCAAAGTTTCGCAAACCCCGAGTTTTACTCGCTACAATGGCGAAACTCTTCCAGACGCGTGAGGTCGCGGCGAATTCTCAATCGCGCGATGCGCAATTCTCGCTCCGATGACTTTTCACAATTCGCACAAGATCGGCAAGGAACGCCAAACAATGATCGTGCTCTTGGAATCCTTCTATCAATCTGTTCGTGCCGTTCCACTGCCATTCGTCTCCACTTCGATGCTGAAAAATAATGTTTCCCTCGAAATCGTGTTGGAACATCACTAAAGTAAGCACACCCAAGGATAATTCAAAATCTGACGGGCAGAACAGGCTTTTGCAAATCGGGATGAGGCCGGAAGGTCGTGGATGTCATCCGACAAATGGCAAGTGCCCGGTTAACGCCGAAACCGGACATGTCCGGTAATCCGACTTACCGGGACCTAGCGCCGATTCGTTGCCCCACACGGCAAAGCCAGGCGAAGGGATGCAAATAGCAAGGAAGTGCTACTCCTTCCGCGATGTGGGCCTGAATCGAACCATATGGATGATTGCGAATCCGCTTTTGCCCTAGAGTCCAAAACCGCACCATGGACGTCCTGATCCTCAGAACGAATACTGATTTAATTCAGTTCGCTATGAAGAGCCACATTGTCGCTGCGCGATTGATCCGCATCAGATCTCTTCAACGGCTGGTTCGCTTGATGACAACAGCGGTAAGGTCGTCTTTCTGCTGAGTCCCATTTGCGAACGCTAGAACGGCCTGATAGAGTTCGGCGATAATCTCCTCGGGGGGCAAATGCCTAGATTTGCGCACCACGTCCGCCATCCGTTCGACGCCGAACTGTTCAGCCGAGGCGTTCTCCCATTCAAAGAAGCCATCCGTGATCAGGAGAACTAGATCGCCTGGCTGAAGATTGAGAATCACAGGAGCATCCGTATCAAGCTCGGACTCAACTCCGAGAGGTAAGGCTTGCGCATTGAACTTTTGAAACTTGTCAACCGCCGCCGAATAGACGAATAGAGGCCCGTGTCCAGCCGACAATAGTTCCACTTGGTCCTCACCTGCTTTGCACACAGCCGCAACGAAGGTTGCAAACCGGCCCTGCGTTAGATCCTCGCCGAACGATCGATTGATATGCTGCATGGTTTTGGTAAGGCTGTCCCGGGCGTCGAAGCTGGCGCGTGAATATGCACGGCAAACGGAAGCTAGAAGCGCAGATCCAATCCCATGTCCCGTCACGTCTGCCAAGGTGACCACAAGCCTTCCGTCGGGAAGTTGCCGCCAATCAAAGAAGTCCCCGCCTGTTTCATCGGCTGACTGATTCCACCCTGCTATCTCAAAACCGGCGATGCTGGGCCGGATCCTGGGAAGCAAGGACTGTTGAATCGAACGCGCGACCTTCAGATCGTGCTGCACTTGTTCTAGCTGCCGCTTCGTCTCCGCTTCATGGAGTGCTGCCACAACGTATTTTCTGATCTCACCAGCCACCGCTCCCGCGATAAAGCCACTCGCCAACAGAATCAAAGCGTAAAACCCTACCGCAGTTTGCGTGACGCTACGGTTGGCAAGATCATGAAAACTGGGGCGCCACCCATGATGGTAAGCGGCAGCCATATAGGCGAGCGTCGCCGCAATTCCGGCGGCGCGGGAAATCCGCGGACTGAGCCTCAAGACGGAAAGAATCAGGAAAGGGAAAAATGCCAGAACCCACGGGGTAGCCAGTGGACGGTATGCCGCCTCCAATCGGGGACTCGCAAGAAATGCAATTCCCACGGCCGGGAAAGCCGACTCCAGCAAGACACTGAAGGCCCATAACCCGGTCGGCAGATCGGTTCCTTTCCTCAGCGCCTGATCCACCACGCGCAGGGCGACAAGTTCGTACCCGATAAGAAGGATGGAGGCGAACAGGCTCCAAGGGTTCATCGCTGAACCATAAACGAAAAGTCGAATCGCAATGAGGAAGCTGAAGACGATTACAAATGCAATTACGACAAGAATGCGGCGCTTCTCGCTTCGCAGCAGCGCTTGTTGAAACGCGGCGGAACTTATCTCTGCTTCAGTCATAGATTGGCCCTAGGTTGCACTCATCGTTCCCATCACCTTCCCTTACGCAAAGTAGATCAAGGTTCGGGGTTTGTGCATTTAGAATGCTCGAATGATACGACTTTTGCAGACAGTTTCCAGTTCGGACTTAAGGGGATGGTATTAATCGAAATTTCCGGTTCGGACCTCGGGTTTGTGCCTCGTAGTCGTCCCCTCGATTTACGACCTCTGGCAGGATCCCCAGGAGCGTTACGACATCGTCATGAACAACTACACGGAGAGCACCTGGACGATGCCAGTTATTGGACAGGCCATCAAGGAAATAATGCAGTCGTAAATTAAGTATCCGCGCCGCAAGTTGCGAGCGGAGAACATCCCGTACATCACCTTATGGTGCTTTGTCGTTGCCGACGTATTGTTCCGCTGCCGGATGCGTAAGAAAAATACGCCCTCGTGAAGACACACTCAAACTTAGGTCAACTCCCGATAAACGCGCTTACCCGACAACTGGCTCCCAGTACATCAACCACCCTTTTGCATCCGCTACTTCCTAGCGAGATACGCTCGTTGCAGTATTATGGTCTCTAGGAATTCAATACAAGAAACAAGAGCCGATATGTCTTATCTCGTATCCGACGACGCTAACTTAATTATAGCCGCGCTAGCGTTGGCTCTGGCCATTGGACTTTTGTGGTGGTGGAACTGGAGGGCAAAGAAGTGGCTGGAGGAAACCGGTAGAGTTGAAGTGTTGCCGAGTAGGCCGGACTGGCTGGTAGGTGACGGACAACAAGAACCCGGAACGACACTGAAATATTCGGAGCAAGAGTTTCAGGAAATGGTAGCGAACGCCCTAGACGAGGTTCCGGAGGAATTTGACAAGGAGTGGAACAACGTTGCGGTCGTCAGTACAGATTGGGCCACGGAGGGAGATAAAAAGAGGATGGGAGTGCCGGAAGGGCATCTAGTATTTGGAACTTACTCCGGTGCTGCCCGAACGAGGGGATTCCGGGCTCAGAGTGGTTCGAGACATGTCATCGTGGTGTATCAGCCTGCACTGGAATTGTATTGCGGTTCGGATAAAGACCGATTGGAGCGGGAAATCCGCCGAACGGTGCTCCACGAATTAGCGCACCATCTCGGGATGTCACATCACAGGATGAAAGAAATTGGATTGTAATCTCACAAACCACCGTGAGTCCCGATTAACGCGCTTACCGGGCAAGTGAGATTTCGGCGGGTGGCCGGCCCATTCGGCTTTGACCTTTCGGGGCTTCATTCGATTTCTCTTGCTTCCTCTCTTTTCTCCGTCTCCTTCCACCAAAAAAACCGCTTGCTTTTCCCGATAACCATGATATAATGTTATTGTTTTAGTAGCTGCTAGTTGCAGTCCACCCTGCGCGTGAAGCGCATCCCCAAAATTTAAAGTCGAATTGTGATTCCGCGAAAGCGGATCGTCTGGATCGCGTTGTTTGCGTCCCGGTTGATTCTCCGGGAAGCTCTGTCTCCAGACATCACAGGAGGGGTGTGCCTCATGGAACGACGCAAAAGATCCTGGTCCGCGCCCAAAACACCGATAGGCGAAGAAAAGGCTAATCGCAGCAGTTGCCAGTTCAGATTTCGGGCCAACCTACTTAAAACAGGCGATATGGCAAATCCTAATAGCATTTCTAAATGCGTTTTCCCATTCACCGTCAGGGCTCCTATCGCGAAGGAGGCCCTGGCCGCCGAGGCAAGCCCCATCGCGAAGGAGGCCCCGGCTTCCGAAGCAAGCTCTACCGCGAAGGAGGCTAGTAGCAACATTGCTTCAGGTAGGATTTCAGTCAAGTCCATGATTCCAAAGGAGAAAGCAAATTCCTAGGAGCAACAAATTCGATGTTTCTGGAAACGTCACTCCTGCAAAAGGCCAAGAGCCGGCGAGATGCCGGCGGCACGAGAAGCTACAGCTTGCGGCAGACGGCGACGCCGTCGCGGAGGGGGACGATGACGGGGAAGAGCTCGGGCGAGGAATAAATCGCCCGATTGAACTGCTGGATCGCGCGGGTGCGCGCGTCCTTGGCGGGCTTGGCGGTGCGGCCGGACCAGAGGGCGTTGTCCGTGAGGAGCAGGCCGCCGGAGCGGAGGCGCGGGAGGGCTTTGCGGAGAGCGGCGGGATATTGGGGCTTGTCCACATCAATGAAGATGAGGTCGAAATCGCCAGAGACCGTGTCAATCAGCTCGACGGCGTCGCCGACGAGCAGCTTGATGCGGTCCTCGACGCCGCCGCGGCGGAAATTATCGCGGGCGAGCGCGGCATTTTTGGAATCGCCGTCGGTGTAATAAATTTGGGCGTCGGGGCCGGCGGCGCGGGCGAGCCAGATGGTCGAATAGCCGATCGCGGAGCCCATTTCGAAGATTCGCCGGGCGCCGGAAATTTGGGCGAGGAGGTAGAGCAAACGGCCGCAGGCGGGGCCGATGACGGGAATGTCGCGCTGCTTTGCGTACTTCTCCATTTCGGTGAGGACGGCGTCGCGCTTTGGAAGCAGCTTATCCATATATTTTTCGACGGGCGGGTAGAGAATATTTTTCATGATGGCTCCTTAATTATGTGGGCTGCCAATTGGGACCCGCCAGACGTCGGCGGGCAGGGCTTGGCGTTCCCGGGAGACTATGGCGCATGGGGCTAGCCGATCGAATCGCCGGGTTTGAGCGCGTGAATTTCGAGGCTGGGCACATCGCTTGTGAGTTCGCGGAGTGTTTCGGGGCGGCCCACGAGCGGCGGAAACGTGCCGAAATGCATGGGCACGACGTGGCGGACGTTGAGCAAGCGAATGGCGAGCGCGGCTTCGCGGGGGCCCATGGTGAAGAGGTCGCCGATGGGGAGGAGGGCGAGGTCGGGCGCGTAGAGCTCGCCGATAATTTTCATGTCGCCAAAAACGGCGGTATCGCCGGCGTGATACATGGTGAATCCGCCGGGGAGGCGAATAATGTAGCCGCAAGCTTCGCCGCCGTAAATGATCTGGTCGCCATCGCGAATGCCGCAAGAGTGGAGAGCGTTGACCATGGTGATTTCGAGCTCGCCGACTCTCTGCGTGCCGCCTTTGTTCATCGGATTGGTATTCGCGACGCCCTTGGATTCGAGCCACAAGCAGATTTCATAGATTCCCACCACTTGCGGCTGCAGCTTTTTACCCAGGTCAACGGCGTCCGCGATGTGGTCGAAATGGCCGTGGGTGATGAGCATGGCGTCGAGGCGATCGAATTTTTTGAGCGCTTCGGGGCACATGGGATTCGATTGCACCCAGGGGTCGATGAGGATTGTGTTGCCGCTGGGAGTGATGATGCGAAACGCAGAATGGCCGAGCCAGGTGAGTTTATTTCCGCGCGTGTGAAGCATGAAGGGCTGCCTCCAAACGGTAGAATCTGAATTTCAGGGGCTGCGATTTCGCAGCCGCGGCGCTGCTGAGCTATTTGCCGGTCGCGCTCGACGCAGGGCTTGCAAGGATCGACTGGATGGCCTGCTCGAAAGCGGTGCGCGACTGTTCGCCGATGAAGTGGCCGGCAATGCGGCCGTCGCGCGAGTAAAAGACGGTCTCGGGCATGGAGCCGGTCCAGGTCGGATTCACGCCGCGATAGAAGGCGTCGAGGTCAATCCCCGGCTTCTGGCGATAATTTGGGAAGCGAGGCTTATGGCGTGCGATAAAACGGCGAACGAGATTCATTTCCGCGTCGTCGTCCATATCCACGCCGAAGACGGCGAGCCCCTGCGGGGCATATTTCTTTTCGAGATCCACGATCAGGGGATATTCGTCGCGGCAGGGTTCGCACCAGGTGGCCCAGAAAGTGACGAGCAGCGGCTTACCTTTGTATTTGGCGAGGGCATGATTGTACCCGGCGAGGTCAATCAGCGGGAGGCTGGTCGGCGCGCTTTTTTGGCCATTGGGAGCGGCTTTGGAGGAGGGAGATTGCGGGCGCGCTGTGGTGCGGGCCGCGAACAAAATGATCATGGCGACGGCAAGGAGCGCCAATAATGGACGCAGCGTGTTCAGTGGAAGATCCCTTACGCCTTGAGTGCATTGCCATTCTATCGAGGGAGGCGCCGGGAGAGCAACTGAGGGGGAAGGGGAGAAATGGTGCGAGGCAGACTTGAATGCGCGGCGTGATTGGTGATATACAAAGAAGTTCTGGAGATGTTTGAAGGTCTGGTATTCAGACCATTGCCATAGACCCCTAATGTCGAGGAGGAAGTTAGATGGCTTATGTGATTGCTGAGCCGTGTATCGGAACGAAGGACACGGCGTGCGTGGACGTGTGCCCGGTGGATTGCATTCATCCGCGGAAAGATGAAGCGGCATTCGAGTCCGAGAAGCAACTTTACATCCACCCCGAGGAGTGCATTGATTGCGGGGCGTGTGTCCCGGTTTGCCCGGTGACGGCTATATTCGCGCTGGAAGACTTGCCGGAGAAATGGTCGAGCTTTACGGCGGTGAATGCGGATTGGTACAAGAAGAAGGCGTAAGGCCGGATTTTCGTGCGCGGATTTTTCCCTGGTTCTCGGGCGGGCAATTGATTTGGAATTGAGAATTTCGGCGCGGCGGGTTTTCGAGATTCGCCGCGCCATATTTTTGCGCGGTGGGAACTAGACATCGAGACCCAGCGCTTTCCGGCCGGCTTCGCTGATCATGGCGGGATTCCACGGCGGTTGCCAGACGATTTCAACGTTGACGTCGCGGACTTCATCAATGGCGGCGACTCGCTGTTTCACCTGCTCGGGGATGGCAAGCGCGGAGGGGCAGCCCTGGGTGGTGAGGGTCATTTTGACGGCGACGTTGCCGGCATCGTCGTGCTGTACATCGTAAATCAGGCCGAGATCCACGATGTTGACGGGGATTTCAGGGTCGTAGCACTGGCGCAGTGCATCGTAAAGGCGCTCGCGGTTGAGCGGCATGGCCATCCTCCTTCGAAGCGTGACCCAAACATCCAACGCGGAAATCGAGAACTCGCCGCCAATGGGGCGAAAGCCAGCGTTCCATACGCGCGGCTGGATGTCAACCGAACTGGAACCGGCGCGGCGCTTCTCTTTTGCGCGGGGAAGAATTATGCTGCGCAGGGCGCGAGGATGAGAAGAAGTTGAGGGAGCGCGCGCAGGGCTATTGTTGCCAAAGATGAGGAGCAATAAATTGAAGAATCATTTTCGTATCCCGTTGCTGATTGCGATGCTTGCGCTTGCGGCGCCCGCGGCGATTTCCCAGGACTCGGAACCAGTGAAGCCATTCGCGCAGCCTCCGCACATTATCGTGGTAACGGCGGCGAATTTTCAATTTACTCCATCGACGATTCACATCAAGGCCGGGCAGAATATTCAATTACAAGTTACCGCGACGGACAAAACGCACGGCATCCGCATCAATCCGTTCCCAGATGGAACGCCCAGCGGCACGGCACCGGGATTGCAGTTTGTCTACGGCGAAGATTGCACAAAGCTCAAAAAGGGCGTGACAGCGAAAATCGAATTGGTCGGACACACGCCGAGCACGTACACTTTTTCCTGCTGCAAAGCGTGCGGCTCCGGGCACAAGCGGATGAAGGGCCAGCTGATCGTTGACCCCTAATTAGGGGACAAGAATCAGATCGTCGCGCCGAGGTAGGCCCGCCGGACGTGGTCGCTGGCCAGCAGTTCCTCACTGGGGCCCTCGAGCAGGACGCGTCCCCATTCCATCACATAGGTATAGTGGGAAATTTGCAGGGCGTAATTGGCATTTTGCGCCGCGAGCAAAATGGTGACGCCCTCCGCGGCGATCCTGGTGATTAATTCGAACACTTGATCCACCATGATGGGAGCGAGGCCGAGGGAAGGCTCATCGAGAAGCAACAGGAGCGGCTCCGCCATCAGGCCACGGCCGATCGCGCACATCTGCTGCTCGCCTCCGGAAAGAGTGCCGCAGAGTTGATTGTGGCGCTCTTTCAGGCGGGGAAATAATTCATAAATTCGATCGAGATTCTGGTTGGACTTCGAGCGAAGATTCGGCGGGAAAGCTCCCATCAGGAGATTTTCCTCGACCGTCATGCGCGGCCACAGCAGGCGACCTTCGGGGACGAGCGAAAGATGATGGCGAACGCGGCAATGGGGCGGCTCGGACGTGACATCCTGCCCATCGAATCGAATTTTGCCTTTGCGGGCGGGGAGCAGGCCGGCGAGCGCTTTGAGTGTAGTGGTCTTGCCGGCACCATTTGGTCCGATCAAGCTGACGACTTCGCGGCGGCGTACGCCGAGGCTGATGCCCCAGACGACTTGAATCGCGCCGTAAGCGACATCGAGCGCCTCGACTTCAAGCAAGCGATCCTGACTGCGCGCTGGGGGCATTTAGCGGGCCGCCTTCTTGCCGATATAGGCCTCGATGACCGAGGCATCGTTCTGCACAATTTCCGGGGTTCCTTCGATGAGCTTCTGGCCATAATTCATTACGATCACGTGATCGCAGACGGACATGATCGCGCGAAGATTGTGTTCGACGTAGAGAATCGTGGTTCCGGCGCGCCGGATGTCGCAGAGCAAGCGGAGAATCAGCGCCGTCTCCGTCTCGGTGAGGCCGCTGCAAACTTCGTCGCATAGAAGGAGACTCGGGCGGGCAGCGAGCGCGCGGGCGAGCTCGAGGCGCTTCATATCGCCGACGGAAAGCGCGGATGCGGGCAAGAGATAGAGATGCGCGATTCCGACCCAGTCGAGGACCTTCATGGAGTCCTTCGTGTCGTTCGCGGATCTTTGTCTGCGGCCAAAGCGGAGGCCGACCTCGACATTTTCGAGAACAGAGAGAGAACGGAACGGTTTGGGAACCTGGTGCGTGCGGGCGATGCCGGCGTGCACGGCTTCGTGAGCTTTCACGCCGGTGAGGTTGCGGCCCTGGAACTCAATCTTGCCGGCCGTCGGATTCAATGATCCGGCGACGATGCTCAGAAGTGTGGTCTTGCCGGCGCCATTCGGGCCGATCAGACCAAACAAACCGCCCTGCTCGACATCGAAGCTCACGTCCTTCAAGGCGGCGAGCCCGGCAAAATACTGGGTCACCTTGTCGAGCTTAAGAATGGGAGCCAAGTGAACTCCTCCTGCGAACGAACCGGGATAATTTTTGAAGCATTCCCATGACACCGGCGGGCTCAAATAGAATAATCAGAATCAACAGCGAGCCATAAAGCAAGAGATGGAACTCCGGAAACGAGGCTATCAATTCCTCGTGGACGAGGCCGTAGACTACCGCGCCGATCACCGGCCCCCAGACCGTGCCCACGCCGCCGATAATGGGCATGAGCAAGATCGCAACGCTAATATCGAAGCCAAAGACTCCCTGCGGGTAAATGAATGCGGCGTAGCCGACATACACGCCGCCTGCCGCGGCCGTCAGCGCCGCGCCCAGCGCATGAGCCTGCAATTTGCTGCGGTAAGGATTCACGCCGAGATCCGAGGCAGCTTCCTGATCCTCGCGAATGGCGATGAGCGCGAGGCCGAATTTAGAATAGCGGACAAGCATTGAGATACCCACTGCTACGGCAGCCAGAGACAGCGCCGCGTAAAAGTGCAGCAATTGATTGAAGGCGCCTTTCTCCATGATGCGGTAGCCACTGGCGCCGCCCGTGACCGCGAGATTGGTCATCACGACGCGGACAGCTTCGCTGACACCGATGGTCGCGATGGCGAAATACGGGCCTCGCAATCGGAAGGTGGGCAGCCCCACGAGCAGAGCCGCGAGCGATGCAACGCACGAGCCCAACAAGATGGCGGCCAAGCGGTTCGCTCCCGCATTGAACGACATCGCGGTGATATACGCGCCAAGTCCATAAAAGACGGCGAAGCCGAAGGAAACCTGCCCCGCGAATCCTCCGAGGAGATTCCAGGCAACGCTTGTGGCGACCCAGATTAAGGTGACGAAGAGGAGACGAATCGTATTGTGACCGAGACCTACGGCAGGAAGCAAGGCGACAACAATTAAGAGCAAGAGTGGGGGAGCCCCCGTTGCAAGATGGGAGAGGAGAGGTTTTTGGGGCTGCGCAGTTGAGGTCATGTCAACCGCTGCCGTCTATTCCACAGGCCGGCGACGCCATTCGGAAGCAAGACCAGTGCGAGGACCAAGAGTGAAAATGAGATGGCGGGCTGGTAGCCGGACGGAATCACAAGAATGCTGAATGTTTCAACCAGCGCCAAGATAAGAGCACCGATGGCCACACCGGAGAAGGATTCCAGGCCGCCCAGCACAATGATCACAAATGCGCGGAGGAGGAAAGAGCCGCCAAAATCCGGCGTGAAAGAATACATCATGGACAGAAGGCCGCCCGCCACACCGGCAAACGCGATGCCCACGCCGAAAGCCACTCGCGCAGTTCGATCCACGTTGACGCCGACGATGCGCCCTGCGTCGCTATTCTGCATCAGGGCGCGCACGGCACGTCCGAACCAGGTCCGATGCAGAACAAATTCGAGCGCAACGAGAGATACAACAGCGGCTCCAAAAACCACCAGCCGGACTGTTGGAAAAATGATGGGGCCAATTTGAATCGTCGAGAACGTTTTCGGGGTCAGTATCGCGCGATCCGCGCTTCCCCAGACGAGGTAGCCGAGATTCTGGATGACCAGCCACAGCCCGAAGAGAAGCAGGAGGGATGTGAGAGTGGGCTGATCGGACCGGGGAATTCTACGGATCATCAGCCAATGGAGAGCAATGCCGACGAAATAGAAAACAGGAAATGCCAGGAGCACGCCGAGCAGCGGGTCAATATGGAGCTGCGTATAGAGCTCATAGACAAAATAGGCGCCGAGCATGAGGAATCCGGCGTGCGCCAGATTCACAATTTTCATGACGCCATAGATGATGGTCATCCCGACGGACATGGCGGCGTAGACACCGGCCAACAGGATCGCGGAGACGACCAGATTCAGGACATCCGTTGTGCTCATCGCGCGGCGGACCTACTTCCGGGGCCTCGGCGCGACAGCTTCTCCAGTAGCGGCATCCAGCGGGTAAACAATGTCAGCTTTATCATCGGGCTTATTCTGCACGATCACGAAGGGGATGTTGACCTGACCAGTCGTCCCGAAGCGCAGCACCTGGCCCGGCAGGAGCGAATCCTTTAGTTCGACAGTGCGCAGCGCATCGCGGATGGAGGTCTTGTTGAGGGTGCCCGCCTGCTCGATGGCTAACGCCAGTACTCGCATGGCATCGTACGCGGGGCCAGGGTAGTAGGAATCCGGTTCACGGCCCGTGCTGGCCTTGTAATCGGCGACAAATTTCTTTACTTGCGGATACGGGAGATTCTTCGACCACCAGAGACCGGCGAAAATGTAATTCGTGGCATCGCCGAGAGCCTTGCGCGCATCGGCGTCGGGTCCGCGCGCACCATAGCTGATCATTTGATGGTACATCCCGGACTGAATGTATTGCCGCTCCATGGTGATGTAGTCCTGCAAGTGAGCGTCCGAGAGAAAAATATCCGCCTTGGCATTTTTCACTTTTTGCAGCAGGCCTGAAAAATCGGTGCCGCCCAAGTCGAACTTTTCGCTGAATACCACGCGAAAATAGCCGGGGTGCCCCTCGACCCAGCGCTGAATGCCGGCACCGTATTCAACTCCGTGGTCGGTATTTTCAAGCGCCATGGCGATAGCGAGATTTTTCTTCAGCTTTCCGTGGTCCACGAGGTTGCCGAGGAAATCTCCCGTTGTGTATCCGAGCAGATCGGTCGAACTCAGTGTTCCAAAGATATATTGATAACCGCGGCTGAAAATGTGGGTAGCGGCCGCGCCGGGGGTAATCCAGGGCGTCTGGTAACGGTCCGGCATCACGGATTCCGCTTCGCCCAGTGCCGTCGAGTATCCGCCGATTACGGCCACGACCTCATCGGAGGTCATGGCGCGCTCGACGAGCCCGGCGGACTTCGCTTGATCGGAACCGTCATCGTAGAAAATTTCCTTGATCGGCAGCTTTTTCCCCTTGTCTTTCACCATGATTCCGCCGCCGTCATTGAGCTGGTGGATGGCGAGTTCGATGCCTTCGCGCTGGTATTGGCCTGGCTTGGCTTCGCGGCCGGTGATCGGCAGGACAACAGCGATCCGAATTTCGTCGCCTGACTTGGCATTCTTCCCGCACCCAGGCAGAAGTAGAGCGACGAAGGCGGTGAGTGCAAAACAGAGAGAACCAAAGTATTTCATTCGCGGAACATTCACGGGGCAGCTCGACATGGCCCTTCACCTCCCATTTAATTCAGATAAAAGCGGATATGACAGGGTAACCCGATTCTCAACTATCACTGGATGCGAATCCTGTAGCAAACCCGCCCTGCTGTCAACAGTTCTTCGGGTTCTGGACACTCAAACCGTGGGGCTTGGCGTATTGCGTGCCGGCGGTCTAGGACGAGGCGGTAGGTCCGGAGGGACGCGTCTTGCGGGATGCGATCTTGGGGAGCCACGCCGGGCCGGGATCTTTCCCTTCGCCCAGCATGCGAGCCCATTTTCTTGCTGCTGCGACCAATTGCCCGATGGCGAGCCCGCGGTGATTCTCCGGAAAGCGTATGAGCTTGACGATTCCCGATGCCAGGAGCGATTCGGCGCCGTGCGGGTTTGCGCGGCGATAGTGGTGGAAGGCAGCGGCGAGCTGAATGAGGCCTTGCAGGAAAGTTCTCTCCGGATCAGATTCGAGGAGCCAGATTTCCTCCCAGACTTCATGGGCTTCGAAGAACTTGCGCGAATTGAAATGCGCGAGCCCGAGCTCAAATTTTTCTTCTTTCTCCGCGGTTTTCATCGCGCGCATATCCAAATCCCGCTAGAATTTCCCGGAGGCTCCGCCGCAAGGCCTGAAAGCATAGCAGCCCAGGAAAAAACGAGCATGGAAATACGAATCGAACTGCCGGGCGTAATCCTAGGAGCGCTTGAAGCGCACGGCGTTCGCGTGGTGCCCGTTGATCCCGGCCTGGCCAAATTGATGGATGAGGTGTGCGACCGGCAGCGGCGCGAGTTTACGCTCGAAAGCCTCGCCGAAGCGGAAGAAATTCGCGCAGTCCGGGCGATGTTTCGCGAATGGGGCATGGACCCATCGAAATACCGCCCCTCTTCGGAAGCACTTTCACGGCGCGTGGTACAGGGAAAAGGGCTCTACCGCGTGTCGAATGTGGTGGATATTTCTAATCTCGGCTCGATCGAAGCGGGGTGGCCTTATGGTTGCTATGACCGTTCGAGGATTCGCGCACCCATCGTGTTCCGGCACGGCACAGCGGGGGAGCGTTACGAGGGAATCGGAAAACAGACCTGGCACCTGGAGGGCAGGCCGGTGCTGGCCGACCCGGACGGACCCTTCGGCAGCCCGATCAGCGATTCGACGCGCAGCATGATCACGGAAACCGCGCGCGACATTTTCGTGGTGATTTATGCGCCTGCTGCGGCGCCGGATGCGTCCATCGAAAAGGCGATGGCGCGGCTCGGAGAACGGCTCACGCAGTTTTCCGGAGCACATACCACACGAGTCGGGATTTATCGTTAGCGTGTTCGATTTCTGGTAGTGTCCTAAATTAGCCGAGAGCCGATTCTCGGCGGCTTCCAGCCATGGGGCGGTCGGCGCCAGGAAAGA
>Ga0187819_10000700_pt1 | contig 16922 bp, 17 predicted proteins | sample NC_wetland_sal_i_15_FD_132411 | JGI IMG/M metagenome (GOLD analysis project Ga0187819, IMG submission 132411) | Wetland sediment microbial communities from Neuse River Estuary, North Carolina, USA - SO4_4 | ecosystem: Environmental > Aquatic > Freshwater > Wetlands > Sediment | place: USA...
CCATGGTCTCAGGCGAGGATCTGCTGATAATTGTCCTGCCCCGGAACAACGGCTCTGGAGAAACTAACGTTACCGTGCGCTTCATGACGACTATGGGGATGGAGATGCGGCCCGAGGTGAAGCAGGTTGCCGGGCGCTGGTTTACTCCTGGTCAGCGTGAAATCGTGGTGAGCAACTCAGTCCACAAACGTTTTGCTCAATCTAATATCGGCGACCAGATGCTGATCGGCAAGGGAACGTGGACGGTGGTGGGCATCTTCGACTCCGGCGGATCCGCGCACGACTCAGAAATTTGGGGTGACATCAATCAGCTCGCGGCGGATTACGATCGCGTCACCTATAACTCGGTTCTGGTGCACGCCACCGATCCCGTCGCCGCCGACGCGCTGAAAAACCGCGTCAGTGACGATCAGCGTTTGAAGCTGAATGGCATGCTCGAGACCGATTACTGGGCCAAGCAGACCAACTCCGGAGCGCCCATTAAGTATGTGGGCACGATCGTGGCCATCATCATGGCGATTGGCTCCTGTTTCGCCGCCATGAATACGATGTATGCAGCCGTGGCCTATCGTTCGCGGGAAATCGCTACCCTGCGCGTGATCGGGTTTTCCCAGCCCAGCATCCTGACGTCGTTTGTCTTCGAGTCGGTGCTGCTGTCCTTGCTGGCGCAACCGTGGGAATCGTGCTGATGCTGCCCTTCAATGGCATGACCACGGGAACCAACAATCCGCTCACGTTTAGCGAGGCCGTGTTCAGCCTGCGCATGACGCCGGCCGTCCTTGGATCAGCGGTCGCCTTCGCCGTAATCATGGGCTTGTTCGGAGGCATCGCGCCTGCATGGCATGCCGCCCGCCAAGAGATTTTGGTGGCGCTGAGGGATTGATGTTTTTCCTTTGTGAACCTTTGTGCCCTTTGTGGTCATGGCTCTTGCCCAACAACGACACCAAGGCACACGAAGGGTGAAACTGCTACTGGATCAGACGAGAAGTAAATGCCGATTGACGCAAAACACGCTGATTTACAGGGCCTGCGCATCGACCGCTCTGCGCCTTCCGGAGATCCACCGCCCTGGGCGCGCCGCTACATCCTTATTGGCATCGCTGTGGTCGCGGTGCTGAGCGTTGGAGCTCTGGCTTACCGGCTGTTGTCCTCCGACGCTCCCGAAGTCGACGTGGCTCGCGCGGCAGCGGAAAACAGTGGCGATGCCGGTGGCGTCGTACTTACCGCCAGTGGCTACATCGTGCCCCACCACAAGATCAACGTGAACTCCAAGGTTACAGGGCGTGTTGCCTGGATCGGCGTCGAGAAGGGTGACAAGGTAAAGGAAGGCCAGGTGCTGGTCCGCCTGGAGGACAATGAATTCCGCGCCCAGTACGAGCAGGCTAAGGGCGCCACCGACAACGCACGGGCCTATCTGCAAGAATTGCAAAACGGCTCCCGTCCCGAAGAAATTCAGCAGGCCCAGCACAATCTGGATGAAGCCCGCGCGACTCTGGCAAACGACAAACTCACCTTAGACCGCGACCGCGAGTTGTGGTCGCAGGGCGTCGTGTCCCGACAGGCCTTTGACGATGCCAGTGCCAAATTCGCCGCCGACCAGCAGCGCGTCAATTCTCTGGATAAGGCGTTCCAGTTGGCGAAAATCGGCCCCCGCGCGGAGGATATCGCGCGCGCCAAAGGCGCTTTGCTGCAGGCCGAAGGCCAGGAGGCCTACGCCAAGTCCTGGCTCGACGCGACTGTGATCCGCGCCCCGGTGAATGGAACGATCCTTGAACGCACTGCGGAGAAAGGCGAGTTGATCACTTCGGGCTTTGCCAGCCAAGCCGAAGGCGGTCCGCAAGGTTCGGTCGTCGCCCTCGCTGATCTCAACGACATCCAGGTCGAGCTTGACATCGCGCAGGATGATTTTTCCAAACTCGGGCCCAAGCAAAAAGGTGCCGTCACCGTGGATGCCTACCCCGACCGCAAGTGGGACGGCGTGATCCACGAGATTTCCCCGGAGGCCAACCGCCAAAAGGCCACCGTGCAAGTGAAAGTTCAAATCCTCAATCCGGACGAGTATCTGCGTCCTGAAATGAACGCCACGGTGAAATTCCTGGCGGAAGAAAACAAGGCTGTCAGCTCCCAGCCATTGGGAATTCTCGTGCCCACCACCGCGGTCCGCGACCAGAATGGCAAGAAGGTCGTCTTCCTGGCTTTCAATGGCAAGGCTCTGATGCGCGAAGTTCAAATTATTTCGCAACGCAGCGGCGGATTGCTGGTGAAAGGCCTGGTGGGAGGCGAGAGTGTCATAACTGCCGGCCCACAGAATCTGAAAGATGGAGACAAAATCAGAATCAAGGGACAATCATGAGCACTGCTACTGTCACGAATACCGCTACACAAACCAAAGTTGTCCAGGTGCGCAACGTCAGCAAGGTGTTTAAGCGCGACGCCTTCGAAGTCAAAGCGCTGGACGACGTGTCCATCGAAATCGGGTCCGGAGAATTTCTGGCGCTCATGGGCCCCTCCGGCTCGGGCAAAACGACACTGCTGAATATGATCGCTGCCATTGACCGGCCAACGTCGGGAGAATTGCGGGTGCTGGGTGAAGATGTGTTCCGCTTCAGCGACGGCCAATCGGCTCGCTGGCGCAACCAGCATATCGGCTACGTCTTCCAGACATTCAATCTGATTCCGGTTCTCACCGCATTCGAGAATGTGGAACTACCGCTCCTGCTCACCAAACTGAATGCGCAGCAGCGGCGGGATCACGTAATGACGGCTCTGAAACTGGTTGGTCTGGAGGACCGGGTCAACCATCTTCCGAAGCAGCTCTCCGGAGGTCAGGAGCAACGCGTGGCCATCGCGCGGGCGATTGTCAGCGATCCGACCTTACTGCTCGCCGACGAACCAACCGGCGATCTCGACAGCCACAGCGCCACGGAAATATTGGAGATTCTGAAGCGTCTGAATCAAGACTTTCACAAAACCGTTGTGTTGGTAACTCACGATCCGCACGCCGCTTCTTACGCCCACGTCACTCGCCACCTGGAAAAAGGAATGCTGCTGCCCGCCTAGAGCTCGTGTGCAAATGCTCACGTGGGGGACGAGCGAAGCTCGACCGCGTTTGTGTGGCGCGGACATTCCTGTCCGCGCTCTGCAGTGTGCGCGTCAGCTCGCGCCTGCAGCATCGTTTACCACATCATCTGGAACGCCTGTGGGCAACTCCCGCCTTGGAATGATTGTCCCAGCCGCCCAGCTTAAGCGCGATGGCCATACATGCGTCGCGCAGCTCGTCGCCCAGATTGCGATCATCGATGGAGCGGGCGAGAACCATGCCGCCCACGCACAAAGCAGCGATGGCTCGCGCCCTGGTATGGCGAGGCCGGTCTTTGTCTGACAAGCTGCGTTCCAGCACATCGACCATCGCCCTGAACACGTTTTCAAATGCCCGCTTCGCGTTTTTTCCGCAACGCGCGATGTCCCCCGGCAATGCCACCATCGGACACGAATTCTCGATGTCCTCGAAATGCTGGCGAGACAGATAGGCACGTACCACTTGCGGCCCCACGTCGGTGGATGACAAATCCACGTGCACACCCTCCCAGCAGCTTTTCCATTCCGGATCGGTCAGGAAGCAACCCAACACTTCGGCATACAGGTCGCTCTTGCTGCGGAAGTAGCTATAGAATCCGCCGTGAGTGAGGCCCGCACCTGCCATGATCTGGCTGAGAGATACATTCTCGAAGCCACGCCGATTAAATAACCGGCGCGCACTTTGCACGATGTTTTTTCTTACTTCTGCGCGGTGACCAGTGGAATAAGGCATGACTCTCCTCCTTACGTGGAGCTGCAGTATGCCTCGAATCGCCATTGTCTGCCTAGCAAAATATTATCTTGAACATATCTTGACCCCATGTTTCTATGTGGACGCCGGGGCAGCCCGGACAGATCGAGAGTCCGAATCATGAGAGGCAACGATGAGCGGAGAAATGATGAGCCAAGAAAAAAATCCCAGAGTGCCGGCCGTTGCGCCCACTCGGCGGCAAGTCATCGCCGGTGGTGCCATCGCAATCGCAGGTCTGGCGCTGATTTCAGAAGCTGGAGCCCAGCAGACCATGACTGAAACGCCGACCACTGGGGCGGATAAAACCCGCACCTATCTCCACCAGGAAGTGGATTTCAAGGCAAGCCCACATCGTATTTACGAAATTCTGCTGGATTCCAAACAATTCAGCGCGTTCTCCGGCGAGCCAGCCGAGATCAGCCCGCAAGCCGGGGGCGCTTTTTCCATGTTCGGAGGAAAGATCGTGGGGCGGAACGTCGAACTCGTCCCCGACCAGCGAATCGTGCAGGCCTGGCGTCCTGCCTACTGGGAACCGGGCGTCTATACGCTCGTCAAGTTTGAGCTTAAACCACACGGTTCCCAAACCCGAGTCGTCCTTGATCACACGGGTTTCCCGGAAGGCAATTTTGAGCACTTAGGCTCGGGATGGAAAGCGCATTACTGGGACCGGCTGGCGAAGTACCTCGGCTAGCCTGACCAGACAACGGTGTCTACACCGAAACCGTTCCTTCGCTTTGCCCGCGAATCGCTGCCACCGGAGCCGGCTCCGACACCCACTGCCACGCTCTCCGGCCATTCTCTCGCACCACGCTTTGCGCCTCGCCGTAGTCCACCAGCCGGTTGAGCACAGTGGTCACCGAAGCCAGCGGATCTTTGTGTCGCATGAGAACGGCTGGCAGCCGCTGCTGAATCTGCTCGCAGACCTCGCGCACGCTCAATGGCCGGCCTGCTTCCATCAGCACCATCCGGCAGGCTTTGGTGAACCCGGGCTGGCGTCCGCCAGTTTTGCGGTCCACCAACTCCAGCAAATCTTCTCCCAGGATATCGTCGCCGAATAGATTCGCCAGTCCAGCAATGGTCTGTTTCAGCGTGCCGATTCGTTTCATGATCTCGGCGCGCTGCCGGACGAGCTGCCGCAATTCATCATGCGCTGTCCTCACCACTTCCATTACATGAGGATCTCTGCCATCTGGAAGGTTTCCGTTCTCCGCTGCCTTGCTGCCGTTCCCATATTGCATGAGCTCACCTCCGAACCCGCTCGATCAGTACCTGTCATGGCGCACGCTGGCCCTCATACACTACCCCTGCATTCGGATACGCAAGCGCCCACTTGTCTGTTCCATAAAAACAGTTCCTGATCGTGCAAGTCATACACATGTGTCCGTTCATGGGACGATGTTCGTTTCTGAACGTTCGTTTCTGAACATTCATCTCTAAGCAATGTCCGTTTCCGGCACGCGACAGGCCGCAACCCCGCACCGGAACCTGTTGCTGGGTTAGACGCGGGAACTCGGGAAACGGTAAGAGTGTTTTACAAAAAAGAGTTGGTGTGGCGCGGGCGCCCCCGCCCGCGAAAGCATGCATCGACACCGCCCACGTGGGGACAGCCGCCCAAAGCCTGCCCTGAGCGGAGTCGAAGGGGCTGTCCGGCCAAGCAAAGCTCCGCAGTGATGTAGGCGCGAGCGTCCTCGCTCGTGCGGCCTTGAACGGGCATTTCCTTACAGGCTGCCGAAAAACTCTGGTTTTGGGTGGCGCAGCGCTTCAGCGCTGCGATGACTGCTTTCTCATCACCGTGCGCTTTAGCGCCTGAGGTCCCAAATGCGAGTTTTTCCGCATCCTCCTTAGCCGTGAGGAATCTGCAGTTTTCCTTGGGTCGCCACTGCAGATGCCTCGCTAACGCCCCGGGGATGACAACAAATAGAGGAGCAAGTTGCAAAACAGCAGATTCCTCGACACGCTTTCGCCGCATTCCGCGGCTGCAAGCGGCTCGGAATGACAAGAAGCTATCTCACAGGTGGTTTTGGGAAGGGCACGGCTTCAGCCGTGCCACTCCGGCCAACAAGAATGCGGGCTTTAGCCCCTGAGGGACCCGGGCAGCTTGCTCCTTCGGTTCATTACAAGATGGCTTCAAGCTAGCTCGGTGGGTAGTACGCGCGGGACGCCCGCGCCCGCTAGAAACCTATTCCGCAAACCCGTCCGGCTGCGTCACTGCCCCGACATGCGCTTCGTGATCAATAAACTGGCGCCCCGCGGCCAGCGCTTTCCGGTCAACTTCGAGCAGAGCAACTCTCTTGACCTTGTCCTCGAGCACGCTCATCGCCGTCCCAGACGCCAGGCACTCCGTCTCTTCCAGCAGCGCTCCCATCATGACTATGTTCGCCGCCTTCGCCGAGCCCAGCTTATCCGCGATCTCTGAAGCCGGAATGCAGATCACCTGCGCTTGCGGTTTGGCAAAATCGGCAGGCAGGCTGTCGCGGTTGTAAATGATGAGCCCGTTAGCCGGCACCTGAGACGCAAACTTCCGCAGCGAGAGTTCGTTCATGGCTATCAGCACATTGGGATGCTCGATCAACGGCGATCCAATGCGATTTCTTGACAGGCAGACATGGCAATGCGCGCTGCCCGACCGCATCTCCGGCCCGTACGAAGGCAGCCAGCTCACTTCCAACCCTTCACGCATGCCCATCTCAGTGAGCAACTGCCCGAGCAGCAATACACCTTGGCCGCCAAAGCCGGCTATTTTGATGGTGAAATCCTTGAAATGGTGATGGTGAGCGTGTTTCGGCGCCGTCGCATCCCCCGTTTTGTCCGGAGCGATCTCCAGCACCTCGGGCACGGGCCGCTGCGGGGGCGCGTTGTTCACCGGCATCTCCGGCTTGTGGTCGCGGAAGACATTCAGCGGGAACGTGGGCACCATCTTGTCCAGAACCCAGCGCCGCGCTTCCACCGGATCCTTGCCCCAGATCGTCGGACAGGGCGAGAGAATCTCCACGAATGAAAAGCCTGCACCGTCGCGTTGCAGCTCCAACGCTTTGCGAATCGCCCGCCTCGCCTTCATAATGTTTTTGTTGTCGGACAGCGCCACCCGCTCGATGTAAACCGGGGCTTCCAGCGTGGCCAGCAGCTCCGCCATGTGCAGCGGAAAACCTTCGTTGGCCGGCCGGCGTCCCCAGGGCGAAGTTGTGCTCTTCTCGCCCACCAGAGTCGTCGGCGCCATCTGCCCGCCAGTCATGCCGTAGATCGCGTTATTCAGGAAAAAGACTGTGATTTTTTCGCCACGATTCGCTGCGTGTACGATCTCCGCCGTCCCGATTGCCGCCAGATCTCCGTCGCCCTGATACGAGATCACTATTTTGTCGGGGCATGACCGCTTGAGAGCGGTGGCTGCTGCCGGAGCGCGTCCGTGCGCTACCTGCACGTTGCCTACGTCGAAGTAGTAGTACGCAAATACCGAGCAGCCCACGGGACTCACAAAGATGGTCTTGTCCTGTACGCCCAGATCCTGCAACGCTTCGGCAATCAGCTTGTGCGCCACCCCGTGTCCGCAACCCGGACAGTAGTGCGTCTGGTGCTTCAGCTCCGCCTTGCGGTCGTACAAGTCGTAAAAGACGGGCGACTTGCTGTGAATGACCTCGTAGCCGTTCTTGTTCACTTCGGGGTCCAGCACACCGCCTTTGCTCTCATTTTCCATTGTCTGTCCTCTTCTGTCGCGTCCGGACGTAGCGGGTGCCCCATCCTAAATCGCGTTCTCTGCGATTTAGGGTGGGGAAGTTGCTTTTCTCAAATCAGCGCGCCCACGCGATCGACCACCTCCGCATGCAATTCCTCTACCGAGGGCACATTGCCGCCCACCCGGCCGTAGAACTCCACCGGCACTTTGCCGTTCAGCGCCAGGCGCACATCTTCCAGCATCTGCCCGTTGCTCAATTCCACCACCACTACCTTGTCCACTCGCGACGCCGCCTCGGCCAACACCTTCGACGGATACGGCCACAAGGTGATGGGACGGAACAGGCCGGCCTTCACTCCATCCTTGCGCAAGGCTTCTACCGTGGAGCGCAGCACCCGGGACACGATGCCGTATCCGATTAACAGGACTTCGGCATCTTCGGTGTGGTACAGCTCGTAACGCACCTCCGCTTGTCGCGCGCGGATATACTTGGCTTCCAACCTGCGTTCGTGCGCTTCCAGTTCGTCTGGCTCGAGATAGATGGAGCTGATCAGATTGTTGCGCGTCTCTGGCGTTCCCTTCACCGCCCACGGTTTTTCGGGCGCCACAATCTCGCGATCCTCGAGTTCCAGCGGCTCCATCATTTGGCCGACGAAGCCGTCGGTTAGCACGACTGCAGGATTGCGATATTTGTCCGCAAGCTCGAACGCCAGTGTGGTGAAGTCGGCCATCTCCTGCACCGACGCAGGAGCCAGCACGAGATTGCGGTAGTTTCCGTGCCCGCCACCCTTGACCATAGCGAAATAGTCGCTCTGCTCGGGCGCAATGTTGCCCAGGCCCGGTCCGCCGCGCACTACATCCACGATCACGCAGGGCAGTTCAGAGCCCGCCAGATAGGAGATTCCCTCCTGCATTAAGCTGAGGCCGGGGCCAGAGGATGCGGTCATGACGCGGGCCCCGGCCGCAGCTGCGCCGTACACCATGTTGATGGCGGCGACTTCGCTCTCCGCCTGCAAGAAAGTTCCGCCGACCTGCGGAATATACAGAGCCGCAGCCTCGGCGATTTCGCTGGCCGGAGTGATTGGATACCCATAGTAGGCGCGGCACCCGGCGAGAATCGCGCCCTTGATCACTGCTACATTGCCCTTACAAAGCTGCCGCATGTTCGCCCCCTTGCGCCTTCACCGCCACTTTCGGCGGCGGAGCCAGCCGGTACACAACAATGGCCCCCGGCTCCGGACAACAATAGAAACAAATGCCGCAGCCGGTGCAATCGTGCCCGGTGTAGCGCGCCGGATGCACGCCGTAGGCGCTGAGTTCGGGCATCAATTCCAGGCACTTGGGTGGGCACGACTCGACGCACAGCCCGCATCCCTTGCATTCGTCCACATTTACCGTGACCTTACCGCGTGCTTGGCCTGCCATATTTCACCTCGCTGCCGTCTCCGCCACGAAGGGGCGCTGCAGCCATTTGGTTTTTTCACAGTACTGGTAAAGCTCTTCGCGGAATTTGGGATGAGCAATCTCGATCAGCGCTTTGGCGCGCTCGCGAATGCTCTTGCCGTGCAGATACGCCACACCATATTCCGTCACCACGTAGCGGATCAGCCCCCGCGATGTCACCACACCGGCTCCCGGAGTCAGCATCGGAGTTATCCGTGAGACGGTCCCATTCTTCGCCGTCGAAGGCAGCGCAATAATCGGCTTCCCACCTTTGGACCGGGAAGCGCCGCGCAGAAAATCCACTTGTCCGCCGATCCCGCTGTAGAAGCGTGTTCCAATCGAGTCCGAACAGACCTGGCCGGTCAGATCCACCTGCAAGGCGGAGTTGATGGCAACCATGTTGTCGTTGCGCGCAATGAACAACGGGTCGTTGGTGTACGACGTGGGGTGGAACTCGAAGATCGGGTTGTTGTCGACGAAGTCGAACAATTTCTTGCTGCCCAGCGCAAAACCCAGAATGATCTTGCGTGGCTTGAAGTTCTTGCGCGCGCCCGTGATCACTCCCGCATCGATCAAGGGAATCACGCCATCAGAAACCAGTTCGCTGTGCACCCCGAGATCCTTGCGGTCCATCAGAAAAGGCAAGACCGCGTCCGGAATACCGCCGATACCCGTCTGCAGCACCGCTCCGTCTTCAATCAGGCCCGCAACATTGCCCGCTATGGCCACATGCATGTCGGAAACGTTGTTCTTCTCCTTTTCCAGCGCGCACAACGGGCGCGACGACTCCACTACTACATCGATGTCGCTGACATGAATGAAACTGTCGCCGTAAGTCCGCGGCATCTGATCGTTGACCTGGGCGACCACGTAACGCGCGCATTCTGCTGCGGTCAGCGAGGTGTCCACTCCCACTCCAAAGCTGCAAAAGCCGTGCGAATCCGGCGGAGACAGCTCCAGCAACGCCACATCCAGCGGCATTGCGCCGCTCTCGAACAGCTCTTCGATTTCACTCAAATAGATCGGCGTATAATCTGCGCGGCCGTCGTTGACGGCCTCGCGGACGTTGGCGCCGATGAAGATGGCATTGTGGCGGAAGTGTCCCGCCATCTCCGGAGCTACGTAGGGAGCCGCTCCCAGAGTCATCATGTGGACAACTTCCACGTCCTCCACGAAAGGAGCGCGCCGGATCAGCGCTTCCACCAGGGTTTCCGGTTCCGCGCAACCCGGCTGAATGTACACCCGCATGCCCGACTGCACACAGCGCAACGCTTCGTCCGCGGTCCGCAGCTTTTTTTTGTATTCAATTTGCCAGGACATTTCTTGCTTTCTCCTTATGCAGTCTTGTCTTCCCTGCTCGCTGGTAGCGGGGCAGCAGCCATCGCCCGCTCGTAACCTAGCGCGGCATAAAAGATAGCCCGATCAAAAAACTGTTCCAGCATCTGCAACATTTCCAGCTCACCGAACACTTCCACGGGACGATCCAGTATGGATTCCTTTCTCAGAAACTCCCACAGGTTTTCTTTGGTCAGGACGATGACCATTGCGACCTGACTGAAAGGCACCTGCTGGTGCGCGCGCCTCGCACCGATTTCCAGATAACGCTGCTCAATGTCGAATTCGGTTTTGCCCAGCAGCCAATCCCCCAGGTGGCGGTAAATTTCGTAGACGCGTTCCTTCAGTTCTTCCGGAGGAACGTTCTGGTATGCCTGGGTGTGCTCGGAATCCTGGACCCGCAGCAAAAGACTGGCGGCCAGCGCCTGGGAGTGGGTCTCGATCAGACGGACGAGTCGGTATAAGAGCATCATGACCGTCTCCTATCTCTTTCCTCTGTACTCAGTTTCGGCCTGTTGAGGGGTTTCCAGCGGTGACCATTGCCACAACGGGGTGTGACCGCAATCACATGTGCAAGTTGTGGGAAAGTTTAGTAGTTAGTAGTTAGTAGCTAGTAGCTAGGAGCTAGTCGTCGGGAGTCAGGCGTCAGGAGTCAGGCGTCGGGATTCAGGCGTCAGGATTCAGGCGTCAGGATTCAGGCGTCGGGAGTCAGGAGTCAGGAGTCCGCGGCCTAGAATCCGCGGCTTGGAGTCAGAAGACGGCGGTTTTGTCGATCCCTCCCCGATTTGTCATGTTGAGCGGAGCGCAGGGATTCGCAAGCGAATCCCTGCGCGAAGTCGAAAGACCTCGTGTCTGCTTGCGACGTCGCTGGCGCGAAGAGGAATTCTCACCTCGAGCCGCGCCCGACAACGTTCGAGGGAGAACTCCTTTGCGGGCTGTTGCTGGTGTCGGCTAGCACGGGGTCCCTCGACTCCGCAGGATCGTTCGCCAGCGAACGATCCTGCTGCGCTCGGGATGACAATGCAGAGGGGGACAAACCCCCGCCCAAGCAAAGCTTGGACGGGGCACCCGGCACGAGCGAGCACGCTCTCGTCTACGTCAGCTGCGATTCCCCGGTGAGCAGCGACCAGGCACCGCGATACTGTTCGAAGCGGCCGGCGGCTTTTTTCTTCGAGGGCACGGGGTAGAGCCTGAGGGATGTGGCCGTTCCGATGGCCGCGATCGGGATGATGTACCAGGCGTCATGGGCAAAGATGTAGGCGGCGAGGAAGTCGATTTCATCCGGGGTATAGATGCGATGTCCGCCGGCGTGGCCCCTCGCACCGAGGTTGATGAAGTACCCGGGGCGGTTAGACGTAAAGACTGATTTCACCTGAACTCGCGCCAGGCGTCCGCCGCCCTCCACCACCAGGTCGTAGGGGAAGCTGTCGCCAAAGGGCTTGGAAACCACCAGTCCCAGGCTGGCGGCTTTCAGGGTGAAAATCAGTTCGGCCAGTTCGCCCCGGCGTTTGGGGTAGCGGGCGATGCCGACAAGTTCGGCGCGCCGCCGAATGGTGCATCCGGTTTTAAATTCACACTCGTCATCCATAGCGGGTTCGGTGACCAAATAGAAATGCGCAGGCGGATGCCTGCATTAAGTTCGTCCTTTCTTTGGATTCAGGCCGTGATGCAGCAGAGGTGCGGCCCAGGATTGGAGTTGAGAAAGCAAAAGGCGCGGGAGGGTCCGCGCCTTCGTTTGATATCTATTTCGATAATAACAGGCTGGATAGGGGAAACATGCCAAGTTTTCAGAAATATTTTCGCCATGGGATGAGCGGGTTAGGGGGAATCAGGCGGGTTTGGGGGCTTGACAAGATTTGGGTGCGGACGCTCGTCTCGTGGTTAGCCGGGCAAACCGAGGGACGGAAGGAGCACGTCTTTCACCGCAGAGGACGCCGAGGACGCAGAGTTTTTTCTGCATTGTCATCCTGAGGCGAGCGCTTTTTGCGAGACGAAGGATCTATGGATTTGGCGTCGATCGTGGCGGCCCTCGCCGAATGCATAGATCCCTCGTTGGGAGTCGCTCGCGAAGCGAGCGACTCCGCCGCCTCAGGATGACACCTGGTTAGTGAGGCGAAGGGTATCCGCGGCAGCTCGCGGCGGAGGTTGGCGCCGGTTTTGTCCGCAGAGGATTGGGTGCGTTGCGCTGGCCATCCGTCCCCGTATGTCATCCCGACAGGGCGCAAGCGCTGGAGGGATCTTACGAGGGCCGGGAGTTCCCTGGGAGCGTGCGGGTGTGGCGATCCTCTCGACCGCACACGCGCCGCACGCCAACGTAAGATCCCTCTCCGGCTGAAGCCGGATTCGGGATGACATGGGTTGAGCAGTCGTCCTTGACGTGCTCGCGCAGGACGACCAGGTTGTCGCCGTAATAGAGCTGGTTCTTCACTGCGGGAGAATTCTAGCGCGGATTGGGCGAATTGGTAACTGACTGGGAGGCGTCCGTGGCGCTATCTGGAGACAGCAGGTCCCTCGACTTCGCTCGGGATGACAACGCTGGTACTGGGTGCGGCATGGCTGAAGCCATGCCCTTTCAAGGCTGGCCCGAAAGCGAAATCCAGAGATCCTTCGTTGGGAGTCCTGCGTAAACGCAGGACTCCGCGTCCTCAGGATGACAGGACTGGAGGGGTGCACGAGCGAGGACGCTCGCGCCTACATCGCTGCGCGCGGGATGACAATTGAGAGGGGGACAAACCCCCGGTCAAGCAAAGCTTGGACGGGGCACCCGGCATTTGCTAACCGGCGAAAGACCCCAAAATCCTTCACCGCAGAGGACGCCGAGGACGCGGAGTTCTTTTCTGCTTTGTCATCCTGAGGCGAGCACTTTTTGCGAGACGGAGGACCTATGGATTTGGCGTCGGTCGTGGCGGCCCTGGCGGAATGCGTAGATCCTTCGTTGGGAGTCGCTCGCGAAGCGAGCGACTCCGCCGCCTCAGGATGACAGAGCTTGGCGCGTGCACAGGCGAGGACGCTCGCGTCTACATCGCTGCACGCGGGATGACAATTGAGAGGGGGACAAACCCCCGCCCAAGCAAAGCTTGGACGGGGCACTCGGCACCCGGCTGTCCCCACGTGACTTGTGCCGATCGCGACAACGCGGGCGGGGCGCCCGCGCCACACAGTCATTCCTCACAAAAGGAGGCCCCGGCAGGTCTGGTTTGACCTGCCGAGGCAGTCGGCGAGTGCATTCGCTCACTCGGCGGCTTATGACAAGAAGAATTCTTTCGCGATCGCGGCCCAGTCTTTGTCCGGGATGTGCGTGGTGACGTTATCCAGGGCAACGCCGCCGTCCTGGGCGAGCGCACCCGCCGTCATCAAGCTGGAGATGGCGGGCATCTTGATGCGCAGGCGACTGGCGGACTCTTCCGTCCACCAGCGGGCCAGCGCACCGCCCAGCAGGTTGCGGAAGTTGGTCTTGGCATCGGGCGATTGCACGGTGATCAGCCAGCCTTCGCCGTAGGGATCCTTGCGCGCCAGCTCAGGATCGCGGGTGATGGACTCGTTGATGTCCGCCACGCTGCCTTCGATGGGCGAAACCATGTCGACCGCAATGCCGTCGCGGTGCAGGGTGCAAACCTTCTGGCCCTGGCGGATCCACTGCCCGCGCTGCGGCAGCGTGATGCTCTCGACCTTGCCCGCCAGCTTGGAAGCGAAATCGTCCATGCCGACCCGCACCAGGTTGGGGCTCTCGCTCAACGCCCAGGTATGACCGGGGTGATAGCGGAGATTTTCGGGGACCTGGAATCCGCCCACCAGGCTCGGCGCCAGGCGTGGCAGCGCTTCGCGCCTGGCCAGCTGCAGCGCCGGCTGCACCACGGCATGTTTGCGGCTGTAGAAGTGATCGATCAGAAGGAATGTCATGAAAGTGAAGAGAACCAGTACGACTGTCATAAGGCACCTCGCCGAGGGCCTTCTCTCTTGCGTCCCTTTTGGCCACTCGCCGCTTTACCTAAAGGCAACTGGTGTGCCGAAACTCACAGGGTGGACGCGAATTCCCCATTTATGGATCGATGTACTTGAAAACATGGTAGATACTGTGCGCCCAAGGGGAGCGTGCTGCGCTTTTCGCTGAAAATTGCAACTGCGATTTGCTGAGAAACGCAACGGCTCTCAGGGCCTGTTTTGTTCGGGTGGTGGAGGAGCAAATGGTATGTACCGAGTAATCAATGACTTATGGGTCGCGGGGCGGTTGATGACAATCGCAATGCCCCCTGATGAATAGGACAACATCAATTGAGGCGATTCGTCGACAATAGGCGAGATCCAGGAAGTGGAACGCCGAGACCGTGCCCTTTGAGGTGGTTGGTCAAGACTTGTGGCCCAAGCCCCTTGGCATTAAGGACAGCGGCGGCCAACCAGGTTACTACCCAGTCTCTTTTTCTTGACAAAAACCGCATACCTGCTACAGTTCGGCCAATTGGTCCAGCGAATACGCTGGTGACAGGTGCCCAGGTATGAAGAATGTTTATGAGGTTCTGAGACAGAAGGAACTCGAACTGGCAAGGTTGGAAAAGGAAGTAGAGGCATTGCGGGTAGCCGCGCCCTTGCTGTCGGATGAGACCGGGTCAGGCGTGGAAGCTACCACCAGCAAGCCGACTCTAACCACTAGCACACCGGTACAGCAGCCCATCCGCATCCCGCAACCGGCGGTAGCGGCAGCCGGGCAACCGGCACGCGCCGCGGGATGGGAAGATACGGCCAAGCGCTGGCCGTAAGGCGGCAGAAAACCGAGGGAAGACGCCCGCCCGCTGACATCCGGGGGCGGCAAGAGGCATTTTGACGGCCCGGGGCCAAGCTCCGGGCCGAACTGTTTTGGGAAGAGCTGACTCCGGGTAGGTTACGAGAGTTCCATGCTGAGGAAATCGGGCTGAAAGTTCGATGCTATACTCCGGCTAAATATCCTGGCCGAAGGTTTTCCCCTGCGTCTCCAGCCTTAGGGCGAGGCGGAGCTTGTTCTCGCGCACGCGGAGGCTAATCCATGAGCGCAGCAACACCGGCGGCGGCAAAGAGTGCAGCGGCAACCAAGGCACAGGTTGAAGCGCACATCAAACAGCGCCGCGCCTCGCGCAAACCTTTGTCTGTTCCCGTAGATCTCACGGTATTGCGGTCGGGCATTCCGTGCTCCATGCCTGGACGGTCGGTGAACCTGAGCGAGGTCGGGGTGGGGATTGTTCTGGCTGGGGAGCTCCCTCTGGGCAACCCGGTGGGACTTGAGTTGCGGCTGCCGAATTCCGACGAGCCGCTCTACATAAAGGCGGTGGTGCGTTATCAGGGGCCTCTGAGCTGCGGGCTTGAGTTCATCGGTTTGTCGGCGGAACAGCAGACGGCGATTCGCAACTGGGCCGGGCAAGCCACTGGATCTTCAGAAAATCAGTTGGCCGTTGCCCGGTACCAGTTCTCAAAGACGCAATGGGCCGAGATCGTAGGCCCGAAACGGCGCCGGAGAATTCTGTTTACGGCGCTGTGGGTCGCGCTGGCTGTATTGCTGGTGATTGGAGGTCTGGGTTGGTGGCGATGGTACCGGGCGTGGCATGAGCTGGAATCGCGAATACCGGCAAGTGCGTCCCGTCTCAAGCAGCCGCGGGCCAAAGTGCCGGGTGAAGTGATGGCGAGACTTGTCACTCATAAGATCGAGCCGGTCTATCCTGAGGCAGCCAGACAGGCGCAAGTGCAGGGCGTGGTGGTGCTCGATGCAGTGATCGGGACGGATGGAAGCGTGGTTGACCTGCACCCGATCAGCGGTCCGGATGAACTGGCTTCGGCCGCGGTGGACGCAGTGAAATGGTGGCGCTTCGAACCTTACCTTGTAAATGGCCAGGCGGTGCAAGTGGAGACAACGCTGGCGGTGGAGTTCAGGCAGAACTGAAGACGCTGCCTACTTAGAGGCCATGCGGTGCTTGCGGAAGGCATGCAAGATGAGCGCGCCGCTGATGGCGAAACTGGCCACGGCCAGCAGCGCCATCATTTGAGCGAGCGGCGCGCTTAAGCGGAGACGGTCCGCGAACAGTGCCAACAGGGCGAAAAGGATTCCAAGGACGTTCAGCCACGCGGGCGCGCGCACTGGCTGGCTGTGTTCCTGATTGTAGAAGCGCAACTGCAGCAGGAGGGCGACCAGTCCGATGGCGGCGACGACGACCACGGCGAGCGGGCTGAAAAAAGCACCCCGTCTGGTGAAGATTACAACCAGACCGAGCAACAGAACGAGCACGCCGGAAGCGATTACGGTCCAGCGGCGATGGATTCGCGGATTGGTCAGGGCGGGCACGGTGGCGCGTGCCTATTGTATTCAGTATGGGCCTGGGATGCGAATCCGGGACCTCGGGGCACTTACTTTACTCCACCGGCAATCCACTCTGCTTGCAGGGTCCCACCATGATTGACCGCATACAGAACCAGTTCCACGCGGCTTGAGATCCCCAGCTTTTCGAAAATGCGGAAAAGATATTTCTTCACGGTATGCTCGCTGAGCTGGAGCTCATGGGCTATCTGGCGGTTGCTGAGGCCATCGGCGACCAGGGCGACTACTTGCTCCTCGCGAGGCGTAAGCAACTTGGCCCCGAGAGAATTCACCACCCGCAATGACGGCACCTGGGAGACGACGTCCAC
>Ga0187819_10000702_pt1 | contig 16898 bp, 11 predicted proteins | sample NC_wetland_sal_i_15_FD_132411 | JGI IMG/M metagenome (GOLD analysis project Ga0187819, IMG submission 132411) | Wetland sediment microbial communities from Neuse River Estuary, North Carolina, USA - SO4_4 | ecosystem: Environmental > Aquatic > Freshwater > Wetlands > Sediment | place: USA...
GTGAGAAGATCGGGCCATGGGCGATTTTCCCGAGTTCACGACCCGGCCGGAGCTGGCGGGAACGTTCGGCATGGTGGCCTCGACCCACTGGCTCGCCTCCGCGGCCGGGATGGCGGTGCTCGAGCAGGGCGGTAACGCGTTCGACGCGGCGGTCGCCGCCGGGCTGGTGCTCCAGGTCACCGAGCCCCACCTGAACGGCCCGGGCGGTGAGGTGCCGATCATCGCCCACGACGCCGGGCGCGGGGAGACGTTCGTGCTCTGCGGGCAGGGGACGGCCCCGGCCGCGGCCACGCTGGAGGTGTTCGCCGACCTCGGCCTGGACCTCGTGCCGGGCAGCGGGCTGCTCGCGGCCTGCGTGCCCGGGGCGTTCGGGGCGTGGATGCTGCTCCTGCGCGAGTTCGGCACGCTCCGCCTGCGGGACGTGCTGGGCTACGCGATCGGCTACGCGGCCGGCGGCTACCCGCTCGTGCCCGCCATCAGCTGGGGGATCGCCAGCGTGGCCGACCTGTTCCGTGACCACTGGCCCAGCTCGGCCGAGGTCTACCTGCCGGGCGGCGCCGTGCCCAGGGCAGGCTCGCGGTTCGCCAACCCCGCGCTGGCCGCCACGTACCAGCGCATCCTGGCCGAGGCCGAGGCGGCCAGCGGCGACCGCGACGAGCAGATCGAGGCGGCCAGGCGCGCCTTCTACGAGGGCTTCGTGGCCGAGGCGATCGCCGCGTACCTCGCCGAGGCCGCGGTGATGGACGTGACCGGCCGGCCGCACCGGGGCCTGCTGTCCCACGCCGACCTGGAGGCCTGGCGGCCGCGGCTGGAGGAGCCCGCGTGCTTCGACGCGTACGGCCTGACCGTGTGCAAGACCGGGCCCTGGGGCCAGGGGCCGGTGTTCGGCCAGCAGGTCGCGCTGCTCGGCGGGTTCGACCTGGCCGCCATGGGGGCCCACCGTGCCGATTACATCCATACCGTGATCGAATGCGCCAAGCTCGCGTTCGCCGACCGCGAGGCCTGGTACGGCGACCCCGACTTCACCGACGTGCCGGTCAAGGCGCTGCTGTCATCCGGCTACGCGGAGGCCAGGCGCGCACTGGTCGGACCGCAGGCGTCGCCCGACCTGGTCCCGGGCGCCCCGGACGGCAGGCCGCCCCGGCTGCCGGAGTTCATCACACGCTCGTTCAGCAGCAGCGAAATCACCGGGAGCGGCGATCCGAGCGCGGATCCCCCGCTGGACCCGGGCACGGGCGAGCCGACGCTGCGCACCGCCGGCCCGGGCGACACCTGTCACCTGGACGTGGCCGACCGGTTCGGGAACCTGGTGTCGGCCACGCCGAGCGGCGGCTGGCTGCAGTCGTCGCCGGTCATTCCGGGGCTGGGCTTCTGCCTGGGGACGCGGGCCCAGATGTTCACGCTGACGCCGGGGCTGCCCGCCACGCTCGCGCCGGGCAAGCGCCCGCGGACCACCCTGACCCCGAGCCTGGCGCTGCGGGACGGCGAGCCGTACCTGGCGTTCGGCACGCCCGGCGGTGACCAGCAGGACCAGTGGTCGCTGCTGTTCTTCCTCAACCACGCGCTGGCCGGGATGAACCTGCAGCAGGCGATCGACTTCCCGGCGTTCCACTCCGCCCACATGCCGTCGTCGTTCTACCCGCGCCAGGCGCAGCCGCGCGTGGTGGACATCGAGTCGCGCGCCGACCCCGCCGTGATCGGGGAACTGCGCAGGCGCGGCCACCTGGTCAACGTCCGGCCCGCGTGGTCGCTCGGCCGGGTCAGCGCGGTGGCCCGCCGCGACGGCCTGCTGTACGCGGCGGCCAACGCGCGCGGCATGCAGGGCTACGCCGTCGGCCGCTGAGCCACGGCGACGGCCGGGCCACCCCCGCGCCAGAAGCCGAGTCGCGGCACCGGCGATGACAGATGTCATGGCCGGCTGCTGAGAGACGGCACTACTGGCCGGTGTCCGCTCCGTGATGGTATGGCCCTACCGGCACGACAGGCGGGGACCAGTCACGCGGAACCGGAAGACAGACAGGGGCAAGAGATGAGCCACGATGGGACAGGCTCCAACGCTGTCCAGAGTGACGGAAGTGACGGAAGTGACAGTAGTTACGGGAGTTCCAAGGCGCCCGGCGCTCCCGTCGTCTCGTTCGAGAACGTCTCCAAGAACTACGGGAGCCTGCGCGCGGTGGACGGGCTGAGCCTGGACCTGCGCCCGGGTGAGACGGTGGCGCTGCTCGGGCCGAACGGCGCGGGCAAGTCGACCTCGCTGGACATGCTCCTCGCGCTGCGCAAGCCGACGAGCGGGCAGATCAGGATGTTCGGTTCTGACCCGTACCACGCGGTGAAATCCGGCCGGGTAGGCGCCATGCTCCAGTCCGGCGGGCTGATGCCCGAGGTGACCGTCCTCGAACTGGTCACCCTGGTCACGAACCTGCACCCGCGTCCGGAGCCCGTGGAGTTGACGCTCAAGCGGGCGGGCATCGCCCAGTTCGCCGAGCAGCGGGTCGACCGGCTGTCCGGCGGCCAGACCCAGCGGGTCCGGTTCGCCCTGGCCATCTGCGGCAAGTCCGAGCTGATCGTGCTCGACGAGCCGACCACGGCCATGGACGTCGAAACCCGCAGGCTGTTCTGGGCGAGCATGAAGGAGGAAGTCGCGCAGGGGCGCACGCTGCTGTTCGCCACGCACTACCTGGAGGAGGCCGACCAGGCCGCGGACCGGATCCTGGTCATCAACCGGGGCAGGCTGCTCGCGGACGGCACGCCGGCCGACATCAAGGCGCGGGCCGGGGCCAGGCGGCTGTCCTTCCGCCTCGACCACCCAGACGAGCAGTTCCTGCTCGGCCTGCCCGCCCTGGTCAACGTGGAAGTCCGGCACGACCTGGTGCAGATCCAGTCGTCCGACTCCGACGCCACGCTCTACGCGGTCCTGGACGCCGGGTACCGCCCGTACGAGATCGAGGTCACCGGCCTCGGCCTGGAGCAGGCCTTCCTCGCCATCACCGCCGAAGACGACCGGGCCAACGAGAACCCGTCAGCAGGGGAGACGAACTGACATGCGCGGCATACTGTCGCTGACGCGACTTGAGATCATGCGCGTCCGGCGCAACCGGCGATACCTCATCTTCACGGTCGGCTTTCCCGTCGTCCTGTACCTCCTGCTCGGCAAGCAGGTCAGCGCGCTGGCCGAGGGCGTCTCGTTCCACGCGTACTACATGGTCGCGATGGGTATGTTCGGCGCGTTCAGCGGCGCGCTTACCGGCAACGCGCAGCGCATCTCGCAGGAGATGAAGGACGGCTGGATCCGCCAGCTTCGGCTCACCTCGCTCCCGGCCAACGCCTACGTGGTCAGCAAGATCCTCGTCTCGATGGTGACCACGGTGCCGTCCATCGCGATCGTGCTGCTGCTCGGGCGGTTCTACGGCAACGTCAACCTGCCGGCCTGGCAGTTCCTGGTCATCGCGATCACGATCTGGTTCGGCGCGACGATCTTCGCGGCGCTGGCCGTGGCCATCGGGTACCGGTACCAGCCGGACCAGGTGCAGCCGATCGCCATCGCCGTGTACTTCGTGTTCGCCATCCTCGGCGGCCTGCTCTTCCCGATCAGCGGCGGCCTGCAGAAGGTCGGCGAGGTCACGCCCACGTACGACGCGGCGAAGATCGCCATCGACGTCATCGCGAACACCTCGGTGTCGGTGGGCCTGGTCATCGGCCTGCTGGTCTGGCTGGTGATCTTCGTCGGGCTGGCCACCTTGTCGGTCCGCGCCACCGCGGAGAGCGTCTGAGCGACCCGGCCCCGCGCGTGGCAGCATGGACCTGAGAGCTGAGGAAAGCGAATGGCCGCCAAGGTGAGCGAGACCGCGACCGACTGGCTCGCGCCGGGCGTCAGGGCGGGCGGCGGCGCCCAGCGCTGGATTCCGGGGACCGGCGGCCCCCAGCGCTGGCTCTTCTCCAGCATCTGGCTGGTCTACCTGGTCGCGCCGGTCTCCGACCTGTTCGGTCACCGGCACGGCGCGGCGTGGATCGCGGGCGGCCTGGCGATCGCCGTCGCGTTCGGCGTCGTCTACGCGCCCACCCTCGCCCAGGCGAACAACTGGCCGCGGCTGGCCCGGTTCGGGCTCGGCGGCCTCGCCGGGCTCGCGGGCCTGGCCTGCGTGGTGTACGGGGCGGCCTGGACCCCGCTGTGGATCTACGTGTCGGCCGCGACCGGGATGGTGCTGTCGGACGCGCCGAACCGGAGGCAGCGGTCCCGGCTCGCCATCCTGGGGGTGGGCGCCTGCTACACGTTCTTCTGCTGGCTCACGCACACCGGCGTCACGGAGTACCTGGTCGTGCTGCTGCCGGTCCTGCTGGTCGGCGTGGCCATGATCGGGTTCCGGATGCAGATCACGCTCATGCGCGAACTCGCCCAGGCCCGCGAGACCGTCGCGAAGCTGGCTGCCAACGAGGAGCGGCTCCGGCTGGCCAGGGACATGCACGACCTGACCGGCCAGTCGCTGTCGGTGATCACGCTGAAGTCGGACCTGGCCGCCAAGCGGCTGACCAGGCTCCCCGCCTCGGCGGAGCGCGACGCGGCGCTCGGCGACGTCGGCGACATCGGCCTGGTCAGCCGGCAGACGCTGCACGACATCCGGGAGGCGGTCAGCGGCTACCGCCGCCCGACGCTCGCGATCGAGGTGATCACCGCGCGGAACGCGCTCGAGGCGGCCGGCGTCCGCTTCGACGACGACGCGCAGCTCACGCTGCGGTCGGGCACGTTCGACGCCGACGCGGAGGCGGCACTGGCCTGGTGCCTGCGCGAGGCCGTCACCAACGTGATCAGGCACGCCGGCGCCAGGTCCTGCCGGGCCCGCCTGATCAGGGGCGCGGGAGAACTGTCGGTTGAGGTCACCGACGACGGCCGCGGCCCTCAGCCCCGGGACGCGTCCGGGGGAGCCGGCCTGCGCGGCATGTCCGAACGCCTGTCCGCGGTCGGCGGACGGCTGTCACTCGGGCCGGCCGACGCCGGAAGCCGGGCCCACGGCTTCCGGCTGACCGCGACGGTCCCGGTGGAGCGCTATGACGCCTGACCCCGCGAACCCCGCGAACCCCGCGAACCCCGCGAACCCCGCGGCGCCGGTGCGGCTGCTGCTCGCCGAGGACCAGGTCATGATCAGGGAGGCCCTGGCCGCGCTGCTGTCCTTCGAGGGCGAGTTCGAGGTGGTGGCCCAGGTCGGCCGGGGCGACGAGGTCGTCAGGGCGGCGGAAACCACCCGGCCGGACGTCGCAGTGCTCGACATCGAGATGCCGGGCCTGGACGGCCTCACCGCCGCCGCCGAGCTCAGCAAGCGCCTTCCGCAGACCAAGATCGTGATCTTGACCACGTTCGGCAGGCCGGGGTTCCTGCGCCGCGCGATGGAGTCGGGCGTGTCCGCGTTCCTGGTCAAGGACTCCCCGGCCGACAAGCTCACCCAGACCATCCGCCGGGTCCTGGCCGGCGAGCGCGTGATCGACCCGGACCTGGCCGCCGCCGCGCTGGCCGACGGCCTCAACCCGCTCACCCCGCGCGAGCGCGACGTGCTCGAGGCGTCGGCGGACGGCCAGACGATCGCGCAGATCGCGGGCCGGCTCTGCCTGTCCGAGGGCACGGTGCGGAACTACCTGTCCGCGGGCATCCAGAAGACCGGGGCCAGAAACCGGGCCGAAGCGCTGAAAATTGCCTCGGAACGGGGCTGGCTCTAGATCATAAGATGAACGGCGTGACGTCAGCTGGCTATCTTCGGTACCCGCATGTTCACGGTGAGCTACTCGTCTTCGTCGCAGAGGATGACGTCTGGCTCGCCCCGGCCGAAGGGGGCCGCGCGTGGCGGCTGTCGGCCGACGCTGCCCCGGTCAGTTCCCCGCGGTTCTCGCCCGACGGGTCGCGCATCGCGTGGACGAGCTGGCGGGACGGGAACCCGGAGGTGTACACGGCCGACGCGGACGGCGGCGACGCGGCCAGGCTCACGTACTGGGGCGACGACCGGGTGGCGGTGGCCGGCTGGACCTCCGCCGGCGAGGTCCTGGCGGTCAGCGCCGCCGGCCAGCCCGAGATCCAGTACAGCTGGGCCTACGCGATCCCGCTGGAGGGCACCCCGCGCCGGCTGCCATACGGGCCGGTCTTCGACTTCGCCCTGACGGACACGGGCGCCGCGCTGCTCACCGGCCGGTTCGGCGACCCGGCGTACTGGAAGCGCTACCGGGGCGGTACCGCGGGCAAGATGTGGGTCGCCGGCGACGGCCAGGGGCCGTTCACCCGCGTGCTGGCGGACCTGCCGGGCCAGCTGGCCAGCCCGATGCTCATCGGGGACCGGCTGTTCTTCCTGTCCGATCACGAGGGCACCGGCAACATTTATTCTTGCGCCCTGGACGGCACGGACGTCCTTCGGCACACCGATCACGACGGGATGTACGCCAGGAACCCCGCCACCGACGGCCAGCGGATCGTCTACCACGTGGCCGGCGACCTCTGGATCCTGGACCGCGCGGACACCGCCGCACCCCGCCAGCTGGAGATCACCCTCGGCTCCCCGGCCGCGGCGCGCGCCCCGCGCCTGGTCTCCGCCCGTGATCACCTGGGCGGCCTGGACTGCGACCAGACGGGCCGGGCCAGCGCGGTCGAGGTGCGCGGGACGGTGCACTGGCTGACGCACAAGGACGGCCCGGCCCGCGCGCTGTACGTCAACCCGCAGGCCCGGGCGCGGCTGCCGCGCGTCCTGGGGGACTCGGGCCAGGTCGTGTGGGTCACCGACGCGGGAGGCGCCGATGCGCTGGAAATCACCGCCGCGGATGGTGACACACCGCTCGTTCGGCTCGCCGAAGGCCTGCTGGGGTCGGTGCTGAGCCTGGCTGCTTCCCCGGACGGGGCTACGGTGGCGGCGGCGTCGCACGACGGCCGGCTGCTGGCCGTAGAGCTAGCCACAGCCTCGGTCACCGAGCTGGCCGCCGGCGACGACGGCGCGCTCGACGGGCTGTGCTTCTCGCCGGACTCGGCCTGGCTGGCCTGGTCGCAGCCCGGCCCGCAGCCGCTGCGCCGGATCCGGGTCGCGCGGCTCGCGGACGGCGAGGTGATCGACGTGACCGACGGGCGATTCGCGGACACCGACCCGGCCTTCACCGCGGACGGGCTGTACCTGGCGTTCGTGTCGCGGCGCAGCTTCGACCCGGTGTACGACGCGCAGTCCTTCGACCTGTCGTTCCCGTACGGCAGCCGCCCCTACCTGGTGGCGCTGGCCGCCGAGACCCCCTCGCCGTTCGGGCCGCTGCCGGCCGGCCGGCCGGTGAGCCAGGATCCGCCCAAGGGAGAGAAAACCAATTCAGCCGAACGAGCGGTGGTGACCGTCCACGCGGACGGCCTCACCGATCGCGTGGTCGGCGTGCCCGTGCCCGAGGCCAGGTACTCCGGACTGCAAGTGGTCCAGGGCGGCCTGGCCTGGCTGCGCGAGCCCGTCGCCGGGGTGCTCGGAGAGGGCGGCGCGGAACTGGACGGGGACCCGGCGCGCCCCGCGCTGGAGCGGTTCGACCTGCGCAAGCGGGAGGTCACCGTGCTGGCGGGCGAGCTGGACTGGTTCGCCGTGAGCGGCGACGGCAGGCGCCTGGTGATCAAGGACCGCGACGACCTGCGGGTCGTCCCGTCCGAGCGCAAGGACAACCACGGCTCCGGGGACACGGTGACGGTCGACCTGTCCCGGGCCAGGTTCCTGGCCGACCCGGCCGCGCTCTGGCGGCACGCCTACGCCGAGGCCGGTCGCCTCATCCGCAGGGACTACTGGGTGCCCGACATGTCCGGGGTGGACTGGGACGGCGTGCTGGACGCCTACCGGCCGCTGCTCGACCGCATCCGCGGCGCCGACGACTTCAACGACCTGCTCTGGGAGGTGTTCGGCGAGCTGGGCACCTCGCACGCCTACGCCTTCAAGCCAGGTTCAGACCCGTTCTCCTCCTCCCCGTCGCCCTCGGGGACGGCGGCCGTCGGGCAGCTCGGCGCGGACGTGTCCCGGGACGATTCCGGCCGCTGGATCGTCGACCGGGTGCTGCCGGGCGAGTCCTCCGACCCGCGGGCGCGCTCGCCGCTGCTCGCGCCGGGCGTGGCGGTCCGGGCCGGGGATGAGCTGGTGGCCGTGGACGGCCAGCCGGTCGACCCGGTCCGCGGCCCCTGGCCGCTGCTGGCCGGCACCGTCGGCAAACCGGTCGAGCTCACGGTGCTTACCCCGGGGTCTGAGGCCGCGCGCAGGGTGGTGGTCGTGCCGCTGCGGGACGAGCGGCGGCTGCGCTACCAGGACTGGGTGGCGGGCAACCGGCGCGCCGTCCGCGAGCTCGGCGGCGGCCGCCTGGGCTACCTGCACATCCCGGACATGGTCGGCCACGGCTGGGCCCACTTCAGCCGCGACCTGCGCACCGAGATGCGGTTCGACGCCCTGATCATGGACGTGCGCGGGAACAGCGGCGGGCATATCTCCCAGCTCGTGGTCGAGAAGCTGGCGCGCCAGGTGATCGGCTGGGACGTCGGGCGCTGGCTGCGGCCGGTGTCCTACCCGGACGAGGCGCGGCGCGGGCCGCTGGTCACCCTGGCGGACGAGAACGCCGGATCCGACGGGGACATCGTGACGGCGGCAATCCGCTCGCTCGGCCTCGGCCCGGTCGTCGGCACCCGCACCTGGGGCGGGGTGATCGGGTTCACCGAGCTGCACGGGCTCGTCGACGGGACCCAGCTCAGCGTCCCCCAGCTGGCGTTCTCGTTCACCGACTTCGGGTGGGGCGTAGAGAACTACGGGGTCGACCCGGACGTGGAGGTGCTGTTCACGCCGGACGACTGGGCGGCGGGCCGCGACCCGCAGCTGGAGACCGCGGTCCGGCTCGCGCTCGAGGCCCTCGAGAAGCAGCCGCCGTCTGCGCCCCCGGACCCGTCGACCGGCCCGTCCAAGGCGCGACCGCCGCTTCCGCCCAGGGAACCGCGCCCGGCGGGCGGTGCCTGATGTCCTCCGGATACCAGCGCTACCCCCATATTCACGGCGACCTGATCACGTTCGTCGCCGGGCCCGAAGTCTGGCTGGCCCCGGCCGAGGGCGGCCGCGCGTGGCGCCTGTCGGCCGAGGACGCTCAGGTCAGTTACCCGCGGTTCTCGGACGACGGGTCGCGGATCGCGTGGACGAGCTGGCGGGACGGGAACCCGGAGGTCTACGCGGCCGACCCGGACGGCGGCGACGCGACCAGGCTCACGTACTGGGGCGATCCGCAGACCCGGGTCACCGGGTGGACACCAGGCGGGGAGGTGCTCGCCATCTCCGCGGCCGGGCAGCCGGCGCTGAAGTACAAGCGCGCGTTCGCGGTCCCCGGCCTCGCGGCCTACGGCGCGCCGCCCCGCCTGCTCCCGTACGGCCCCGTCAGCGATCTGGTCATCGGGGAGGCGGCCACCGTCCTGCTGACCTCGAGCGTGATGGGCGAGGCCGCGTTCTGGAAGGGGTACCGGGGCGGCCGGATCGGCCGGGTGTGGGTCTCGTCGTCCGCGGACGGGCCGTTCGTCCGGGTACTGGCGGGGCTGGAGGGTCAGCTGGGCAGTCCGATGCTGGCCGGGGGGCGGTTGTTCTTCCTGTCCGATCACGAGGGCACCGGGAACATTTATTCCTGCGCACTGGACGGCACCGACGTGGGGGTCCGGCGGCATACCGATCATGACGGGTTCTACGCGCGGAACCCGGCCACCGACGGGCACCGGATCGTTTACCACGTGGCCGGTGACATCTGGGTGCTGGACGGCCCCGAGGCCCCCGAGCCGCGCAAGCTGGAGATAAACCTGACCTCGCCGTCGGCGGCGCGGGCGCCGCGGCTGATCACGGCCCGGGATCACCTGGGCGGCCTGGACCCCGACCACACGGGTCAGGCCAGCGTGGTCGAGGTGCGCGGGACGGTGCACTGGCTGACGCACAAGGACGGCCCGGCGCGGGCGCTGTTCGTGGACCCGGAGGCGCGGGCGCGGCTGCCGCGGGTGCTGGGGGAGACCGGCCAGGTGGTCTTCGTGACCGACGCGCCCGGTGTGGATGCGCTAGAGCTGGTAACTGTGGCCGGCGATGCGCCGCCGGTCCGGCTGGCCGAGGGCGCGCTCGGGTCCGTGCGGGGGCTGGCGGCCGCCCCGGACGGGGCCACGGTCGCGGCCGCCGCGCACGATGGCAGGCTGCTCGCGGTCGACGTCGCCTCGGGGCGGGTCAGCGAGCTGGCGGCCTCCGATGACGGACCGATCGACGGGCTGTCCTGGTCGCGTGATTCGGCGTGGCTGGCGTGGTCGCAGCCGGGGCCGCAGCCGCTGCGGCGGATCCGGATGGCGCGGCTGGCCGACGGGCTGGTGCTGGACGTGACCGACGGCCGGTTCGCGGATACCGATCCAGTGTTCACCGCGGACGGGTTGTACCTGGCGTTCGTGTCGCGGCGCAGCTTCGACCCGGTGTACGACGCGCAGTCGTTTGACCTGTCGTTCCCCTTCGGCAGCCGTCCCTACCTGGTGCCGCTGGCCGCCGCCACCCCGTCCCCCTTCGGCCCGCTCCCCGGCGGCCGCCCGGTGAGCGCGGAGGACTCCTCCGGTTCCGGGCCCTCCGGAGACACCGGCGGCTCCGACGGCTCCGATGCCTCCGGCGAGCCGGAGGCCCTGACGGTCGATCCCGACGGCCTGCCCGAACGCGTGGTGGCCGTGCCCGTGGAAGAGGCGCGCTACTTCGGCCTGCGCGCCGTCAAGGGCGGCCTGGCCTGGCGGCGGGCCCCGGTGGCCGGGGTCCTCGGCGAGGGCGGCGCGGACCTGGACGACGACCGCCCGCGCCCGGCGCTGGAGCGGTTCGACCTGGCCAAGCGGGAGGTCACCGAGCTGGCTGACGAGCTGGACTGGTTCGCCGTGAGCGGTGACGGTACCCGCCTGGTGGTCAAGGACGGCGACGACCTGCGCATCCTGGCGTCGTCGCGCGAGAACGGCCACGAGGACGACGCGGTGACGGTGGACCTGTCCCGGGCCCGGTTCCGGGCCGCGCCGCTCGCCCTGTGGCGGCACGCCTACGCCGAGGCCGGGCGGCTCATGCGCCGGGACTTCTGGGTGCCCGACATGTCCGGCGTGGACTGGGACGGCGTGCTGGACGCCTACCGGCCGCTGCTCGACCGCATCCGCGGCGCGGGCGACTTCGCCGACCTCCTCTGGGAGGTGCTCGGCGAGCTGGGCACCTCGCACAGCTACGTGAACCCGGCCGCGGACCCGGTTCCGGGCACCAAGAAGCCCGTGCCCGTGGGCCAGCTCGGCGCGGACATCTCGCGCGATGACTCGGGGCGCTGGATCGTGGACCGGGTGCTGCCCGGTGAATCGTCCGACCCGAGGGCGCGGTCGCCGCTGACCGCGCCGGGGGTCGCGGTGCGGGCGGGGGATGAGCTGGTGGCCGTGGACGGCCAGCTGATCGACCCGGTCCGCGGCCCCTGGCCGCTGCTGGCCGGCACCGCGGGCCAGCCGGTCGAGCTCGTGGTGCGGCCCGCTCAGCCCGATGGGGCCCAACGCAGGGTCGTCGTGGTGCCGCTCGCCGGCGAGCGCAGGCTGCGCTACCAGGACTGGGTGGCCGGGCGGCGCCGGGAGGTCCGCGAGCTCAGCGGTGGGCGGCTCGGCTACCTGCATATCCCGGACATGGTGGGGGAGGGCTGGGCCCACTTCCACCGCGACCTGCGCACCGAGATGGCGCGTGACGGCCTGATCTTCGACGTGCGCGGGAACAGCGGCGGGCACATCTCGCAGCTGGTCGTGGAGAAGGTGGCGCGCCACGTCATCGCCTGGGACCTGGGCCGCGGGTTCCGGCCCTTCACCTACCCGGAGGCGGCCCGGCGCGGGCCGATGGTCACCATCTCCGACGAGTACGCCGGGTCCGACGGGGACATCGTGACCGCGGCGATCCGGATCCTCGGCCTCGGCCCGGTCGTCGGCGCCCGCACCTGGGGCGGCGTGATCGGCATCGACGGCTACCAGCAGCTGGTCGACGGGACCGGCATCACGGTGCCCCAGTTCGCGTTCTCGTTCACCGAGTACGGCTGGGGCGTGGAGAACTACGGGGTGGACCCGGACGTGGAGGTCCTGAACACCCCGGACGACTATGCGGCGGACCGCGACGTGCAGCTGCAGACCGCGGTGCGGCTGGCCCTGGAGGCCCTGGACACCCAGCCGCCCCTGATGCCGCCGGACACGTCGACCGGACCGGTCAAGGCCCGCCCGCCGTTGCCACCCCGGTCGTAGTGGCGCCGGGCCAGCCGGGCACCTTGGGCCCGCTCCCGCCGGACCGGATGGCCGCGACCCGGGCGAGCTACGACGCCGTCGCGTCCGGCTACGCCGAGGCGATGACCGACGAACTGCGGCACAAGCCGCTGGACCGGGCCCTGCTGGCCGTCTTTGCCGAGCAGGTCGTCCTGGTCGGCCGTGGCCAGGGCCGGGTGTGGGACGTCGGCTGCGGGCCGGGTCACGTCACGGCCTTCCTGGCCGGGCTGGGCCTGGACGCGGCCGGGATCGACCTGTCCGGCGGGATGGTCGCGCAGGCCAGGGCCCGCCATCCCGGGCTGGAGTTCCGCTGCGGCTCGATGACGGCGCTGCCGTCCGGGGACGGCGAGTGGGACGGCCTGGTCAGCTTCTACTCGCTGATTCACATGATCGACGACGCCGACCTGCGCGCCGCGCTCGCCGAGTACCGGCGTGTTCTCGCGGATCAGGGCCTGCTCCTGCTGGCCGTCCACGCGGGCCAGGAGGTGCGGCACTCGACCGAGTGGTTCGGGGCCGCGGTCGACGTCTCGTTCCGCTTCTTCGACCCGGACTGGCTGGCCGCCGAACTGGACCGGGCGGGCTTCGCGGTCGAGGCCCTCGCCCGCCGCCAGCCCTACCCGGGCGCGGAGGTCGCCACCGAGCGCGCGTACTTCCTGGCCCGGGCCCGCCCCCGCCAGCTCACCACCCACCCCCACCCAAGGGCCACCCCCACCCCACCCCCGGCCTGAGGCGTCAGCTGTGCCGGCCGGTGAGGGCCACGGTCACGCCGACCCCGATCATGGCCAGGCCGCCGAGGCCGCCGACCGCCTCGCACCGCCGCGGTGAGCGCGCGAACCAGGCGCGCACCGCGCTGGCCGCGAACCCCCAGCTGCAGTCCGAGACCGCCCCGATGGTCACCGAGACCAGGGCCAGCAGCAGCATCTGCCGGGGAACGTGCCCGGCGGACCGGTTGACGAACTGCGGCAGGATCGCGCCGAACAGGATGTACGCCTTCGGGTTGGTGATGCCCACCACGGCCCCGTCCAGCGCGGCGCGCCAGCCGACCTTCGGCGTCCCGGCCACCTCCATCGCCGCGGCCAGCCGCTTGCGGTGCCGTATCGCGTGCACGCCGAGCCAGATCAGGTACAGCGCGCCCGCCACCTTCACGATCACGAACACCTGGACCGAGCGCTCCAGCAGCGCGCCCAGCCCGACGGCCACGCAGGCCGCCACCACGTAGTTGCCCGCGGCGTGGCCGCAGGCGGTGGCCAGCGCGGTCCGGCGGCCGTGCGCCAGGGCCCGGCCCACGATGAACAGCACCCCGGGCCCGGGGACGACGATCAGCACCAGCGACGCCAGGGCGAAGCCCAGCAGCTGCCCGCCGGAGACCATCAGCGCCTCACCCGGCCACCAGCAGCTCGGGCCCGGCCTCGCGCAACTCCGCCACCGAGCGCACGCCGAGCAGCTGCATGGTCCGCTTGAACTGAGCGGCCAGGATGTCCAGCGCCCGGTCCACCCCCGGCTCCCCGCCCGCCATCAGCCCGTACAGGTAGGCCCGCCCGATGGCGCAGGCGTCCGCGCCGAGCGCCAGGGCCACCGCGATGTCGGACCCGTGCCGGATCCCGGAGTCGACCAGCACGGATACGTCGGGCCCGACCGCCTCGCGGACGGCGGCGATCGTGCTGACCGACGGCACGGCCCGGTCGAGCTGACGCCCGCCGTGGTTGGACAGCTGCACGCCGTCCGCCCCGACCGCGAGGGCGTGCAGGCAGTCCGCGGGGCTGAGCGGGCCCTTGATGACCAGCCTGCCCGGCCAGCGCGCCCGCAGGTCGGCGATGTCGTCCCAGGTGATGGCCGGGTTGAACAGCGCACCGGTGCCCTCGATGGTCACCGCCTCGTGCCCGGCGAAGTTGGCGAAGTCGATGGCCGGGTTGCGCAGCATCCGGACCCAGTAACCGGGCTTGCCCGCGATGCTGGCCAGGGTCGCCACGGTGAGCTCGGGCGGGATGACCAGCCCGTTCCGGCGGTCCCTGGTGCGGTGACCGGTCACGAAGCAGTCCACGGTCACCACCAGGACCCGGTACTTGGCCGCGGCGGCCCGGTCGACGAGTTCCTTGTTCAGCCCGGCGTCGCGCAGGATGTACAGCTGGAACCACAGGTCGGGCTGCGCGTTCTGGGCGACCGCCTCGATCGTGGTGGTCGCCATCGTGGACAGGGTGTAGGGCAGGCCGTGCCGCTGCGCCGCGCGCGCCGCGGCGATCTCGCCCCCTGGGTGCATCATCCGCGTGTACCCCGTCGGCGCCAGGGCCAGCGGCAGCGGCGCGACCGACCCGACGAACGCCGCGGACGTATCGGGCTCGGACACGTCCACCAGCGTGCGCGGCTGGAACCGCCACCGCCGGAACGCCTTGCTGTTAGCGCGCAGCGACAACTCCTCGTCGGCCCCGCCGTCGACGTAGTCGAAGACCGGCCGCGGGATCAGCCGTTTCCCCGCGGCCCGCAGGTCGTCGATGTCGTGACAGGCCGAAAGCCGCCGGCTGGTCGCGTCAAGCTCCACCGGCTTCATCTTGATCAGCTGGCGAATCTCCGAAGCCCTCATGTTCGGGACGATACGCGGCGCCCCGAGATTGCGGATTGAGAGGGTCGCCCACCTCCGCCCGGCCTAGACTGCGTGCCGATACGTCCGGCTTTCGCCCAGGCTACGCACAGGAAGGGCATATGCCCGTCATGCTTACTAAGCGCGCTCTTGGACTTATCCTCTCGGCCGCCCTTGCGGTCACCGTCGGGACCGCCGTCACGGTCACGACCGTGACCGGGGCCAACGCCAGCCCGCAGGGGCTGCCGGGGCTCAACGCCCCCGGCCTGCACCCGCGGGCGGCCGCCGATCCCGCGCCTACCGGACCAGACACGTGCGGTTACCACGCGTCGATCCCGGCCGACCGGTTCAAGGGGATCCCGGTGTTCAACGCAGCCCAGGCCGCCCAGCCCTTCGACGTGCAGTTCTACACCAGCCAGGGCATCATCACGGTGAAGATGCTGACCAACGCCGCTCCCTGCACCACGTGGTCGTTCCGCTTCCTGGCCAGCCGGGGCTACTTCAACGGGACCCACTGCCACCGCCTGACCACCCAGAACATCTACGTCCTGCAGTGCGGCGACCCGACGGGCACCGGATCGGGCGGCCCGGGGTACTCGTTCAACGACGAGAACCTGACCGGCGCCACCTATCCCGCCGGCACGGTCGCGATGGCCAACGCCGGGCCGAACACCAACGGCAGCCAGTTCTTCTTCGTCTGGAAGGACACCACGCTCGCCCCGGCCTACACGCCGTTCGGCACGGTGATCGGCGGGATGGACGTCCTGCAGAAGATCGCCGCCGCGGGCGATGACTCGCAGAATAATCCGGGCGACGGCTACCCGAACCTGTACACCCAGTTCTTCTTCGTTCAGGCCATCCCGGGCGATAACCCGGGTCCAGGGCCGTTCTAGGCGGCGTTAGAGTTTTATCCCGGCCGGACGGCCTGGATTACCTGCGCGGATAGCGGGCACCCCAAGGTCACGGATTGATAGTCCGCGCGTCTAGCAGGAGGAGCGCCGCCTATGCCGACGGGCGGCCCGGATGGGACGATCGTGCCGTGATGCCACCGCAGCCCGGTGCGATCCAGGTCACCGATCAGCTGGAGCGCCGGATCCGCAAGCCGGTCGACCTGCTGCGCTGCATCATCGCCTGCATCGAGTTCGTCGCCCTGGCGATCGCCGGCATCGCGGCGAGCGCGACCACCACCGGCGTGGAGATCGACATCGTGGGCGTGAGCAGGCGGCTGCCGCACGCCCTGCTCGAGGCGGCCACCCCGCTGGCCGTGGTCGCGCTGTTCAGCCTGCCGGTGGCGCTCGCCATCCAGCAGCTCCTGCGGCGCCAGCCGCGACGGCTGGCCGAGGCGGTGCTGACCGGGGTCCTGGCCGGCCTGGTGACCAAGGCCGTCGACCTGCTGCTGTGGCGCAACGTGGCCAGCCGGCTCTACTACGCGATCATCATGTCGCGTCCCGGGGGCAGCCACGTCCAGGCCCTGGATCCGTACCTGGCCGCCCTGGTCGCCTACACCACCATGATCGTCCTGGTCGGCCGGCCCACCTGGCGGAACGCGCTCTGGCTGGCGGTGGGGGTCTACGCCGTCGTCCAGCTCGTGGGCACGGCGCACACGACCGTCATCGCGCTCCTGATCACGCTGCTGATGGGCCGCGCGATCGGCCTGGCGGTCCGGTACGTCGCGGGCTCGGTGTCGCAGCGGCCCAGCGCGGAGGAGATCGCGGCCGCGCTGGCGGGGACCGGCCTGCCGGTGGCCGCGGTCAGGCGAGTCCGGCTGACCGGGCCCGGGCACGCCGGATCCCGTTACTACGCGGTGACCACCCAAGACGGCGGCCGCCTCGACGTGGTCGTCTTCGACCGCGACCAGGAGGCGGCCGGCGCGTTCTACCGGCTGTACCGCTCGGTGCGGCTGCAGGGGCAGGTGTCGCGCAACGCCCCGCTGTCCCAGGAGCATACGGTCGAGCGCATTGCCCTGCTGTCCTACGCCACGGAGGACGCGGGCGTGCCCACCCCCCGGCTGCGCGCCCTGGTCCGGGTGGGCCCCGAGGCCGCCGTCCTGGCCTA